>Ga0209181_10000825_pt1 | contig 56166 bp, 42 predicted proteins | sample MAT05_FD_187208 | JGI IMG/M metagenome (GOLD analysis project Ga0209181, IMG submission 187208) | Freshwater microbial communities from Lake Fryxell liftoff mats and glacier meltwater in Antarctica - MAT-05 (SPAdes) (version 2) | ecosystem: Environmental > Aquatic > Freshwater > Ice > Liftoff...
ATACCTGTTGGTATTTTGGTACCCAACCAAATGCGAAGTGCCCCAGGAAGCAGGGAGCGTTGGATTCAACGATTACGAGACCTTGCAACGGTAGCCGAAATTGCGGGTTTGGTGCTTACCGGCCCTGCGGGAATGGCTGTTGGAATTTTGGGTGGTATAGCTGGGGCCGCGGTGGCGGTGGATAGTCTTATGCGCCGAAGCCATGCCGGTAGGTTTAGCTGGAACTTTCAAACCGTAATGGAAATTACCGGCGTTATCGGCGGTGTAGTGCCATTTTTAGGACTGGCACGCAGGTTTGAGCGTACAGTGTATTTTATAGGAATTGCGCAATTGGGCCAATCAGCACTGGCCTTACCAATACAGTTAGAAGAACAATTGAGAGCCATTGAAATGCAGATCGATTTGCCCGAAGGCGAACGACGAGCACGGCGGGCCGAGGCATTTTTGCAGGCAGTTCGTTCAGGTGCTGTGTTAGTGGTAACGGCCAGGCAAATGGCAGCACAAGGAGTGCCGGCTGTACACGAAAGCCCTACAAGTACAACACGGGGTAGTGGTGACGCACCTGTTGACTCTTCAACATCGCCAGTACGCGATGCAGTTGAACCTGCGGATAGCACCAGGGCAACAGATCCTGACATAGCGTGGCCGCCGGCAGAAACAACACCCGGCAATGTGGAACCTGCGGATAGTATTAGGGCTACCGACCCCGACATAGTGCGTCCACCGGCAGAAACAACACCCGGCGACGTTGAACCTGTTGACTCTTCCGCAGCCCCTGTACTCGATGCAGTTGAACCTGCGGATAGTACCATGCCAACCGACCCCGACATAGTGCGGCGGCCCGCAGAAACAATGCCCGGCAACGTTGAACCTGTTGATAGTACCCGACCAACTTTGCCCGATATAGAAGTGCCGAGGGAAGGCAGCACCGATACGGAAGGTAATGCCGATGGCGAACCACTTATATTGAAGCCAGGCATTGAAGATGGAATAAGAAGGGAAAGAGGCGACAGTGCCGAAGCCGATAGCCCAAAACGGCCAATAACCGACGAACCTGTGCCCGGCCGTGAGCCGGAGGCAGATTCGCCTGATACAAGAAGGGAAGACACCGAAGAAGAAGGTCCTACCCGTACCACTATTGCACCGCGTGCTACTGAGCCAATCATCTCTGCCAGCCAACGGTTACGGGTACGAATTGCTGAACTATTGGGCGCCACAACCCTTAGCGAACATGGAAGCGAACCGGTGCGTACCCGGCAGCGTGCTTTGCAAATTGAGGGGTTGCTTAGAAATAATCCCGATTTGACAATACTGGCAAATGATACGATTGTTGAAATAGGTAATTTTAAAACCATCAGGGAAAGGGTTCGCAGCTCGTTTTTTGGTGAAACGCCCGAAGCTAACCTGTTAGCGCAGCATGCATTGCAGGAGGCACGTATGCAGTTAGGTAATAGTGCTATACGCGAAGGAATTGAACATGCCCGCGCATTATACCCCGATATAAATCCTAATGTGGTTGATATGGGGTCGCCGGGCTTTGCCAGCGACCGCGATGTAACGCTTCAGTTTAGGGGTGGGGGCGATGCGCCGGTTGCCCAGCGTATAGATGCAAGCCTTCAGGCGGTTGCCCGTGCTTACGACTCGCTTCGCCGCCGTGGTATTGAGCCCGATACCGTATTGGACACTAATTTCTATACCGAATTGCACGAGGCAGCAATTAGGCCCGAAACAAGGGTAGAAGCTGCCCAAATACTGTTTGACCAAAGTGTGGTAAGTATGGCCGAAATGCGCATGAATATGAGCGGTGCAGATTGGACCGCTTATCGCGAAGCGCAAATGCAGCGCCTTACAGGTACTGCAGAACTACAAAGCTTACAGGGTAGAATGGAAGCGGATGCAAGGCGCAGGTTAGGCGCCGAAATGGATGCCGCCGAAACACTGGCAGGCAGGCTAAGACCCGATGGAGCTACCCGTGCCACCCAGGATGTGCGGCTTGCTGCTGCCCGCGAGGCATTGAGTGCAGCGCTGCAACGCAATGCACCTCCCCGCGAATTACGACAACTAATGGCCGAAATTAAGTTGCTTGAGCCTGAGGCTTATGGTACACGTGCCGCTGTTGAAAGTGTGGTAGGGCGCCAGCAAGCTATTGCCAGGGGCGATGCCGGCACCTATATGAGTGGTCGGTCGCTGCCCGAAGGGCGGGTGGAACGCCTGGCCTTTTTGGCTCAGGATGCCTCGTCCAATTTGGGAATGTTATTTGGACATAGCCCATCGGGCGGCACCGGCTCTACAGCAGCAACTGCACGTAGCGTGGCCAAGTACCTGCAACGGGTGGCGCATGCAGTGGTGATAGATGGCCGGTTGTCGCCGGGTGCTTCGCGGGAGTTTATTTCCAACCTGCAGCGAATTATTCAAACAAAAAGCATTGCTTCAGGTCCAGCAGCCGATGCTGCAACCATTAGCCTGGTTAGAGAAGGATTAATAGCAGGTGGCCATTCGCAGGAGGCAGTAACTCAAATGAGTGACGATGCTGCATTGGCCGCATGGGTAACCGACGCCAGGGCACACGGTATGGATCTGCTTGGGCATTTGCGTACAGCAGAGCAAATGGCGCATAGCGAGCCGGGAACTATCGACCCTCTTGTACCGCCCCGTGCAACTCCGCCCTCTGAAGGCCCTGCCTCCGAAGGCGAAAGCGGCGAAGCCACGCTTGCCTCAACTGACGCAGCGTTACCGGTTGTGCCAACCGCCGAAAACCTGCCCATTGTGCCGCGGGATACTCTTCCATTATCGTGGACGGCAACGCCGGTGCCGCCTTCTGGGGGAAGCAATGTAACAGTGTATAGAGGCTTTGCCCGCAATGCAGAAACGCACATGGCTACCGTGGTTCGCGAAGGTGAAATTGGCGGTATACTTACCCGGGCGCTTGACACGGCCAACGATGCCGTTTTTAACCAGGTGGAGCGCAATCCGGTATTGGAAGGTCCAAATATGGCTGGGGTGGTAGCCATAACTATACCCGCACAAGTGTGGGATGCATTGGTGGCCTCTAACAGTATTTCAGAAAGGGGTAATTATCCCGGATTTTCAAGGCAACTGAACTCCACCGAAATTCGGGTAAACTCCGTAGAGGCAGGAAGACTAATTAATTCATTGGAAAAAACAATGTTACCACCAGATCCAAACTTCGATTTCAGAACACCATTTTAATGACTTTGAAGTCATCAAACAAAGCGTTCTTATTTTAAAAACTATTTAAATAAAGGTTATGCAACGTTCAGGATTATCGCGCTACAGAAACCGTACTTCAGCTCATATCAACCATGCCCCATCATTTTTCCAGGGGCAGGGGCCTGGTGCCGAGGTTGAAGAAACGCCCACAGCTATAGTGGAACCGTTACAGGAGGAGTTACTAAATGCCGACGAGGTGCGCAATGCCCTTGTATACATGCGCAACTCGTATAGCCGCGAAAGTATTACCCAGCTGCGCGCCAAATTTGGATTGTCCGAAGGCCATACTATTGACCGCGAATTGGTTTTAGCCATAGCCGGGTATCAAAGCTCCAACAATATGGAAATAGATGGCAAACTTGGCCCCGACACCTATGAGGTGATCATGGCAGAAGGAGATACGGCCGTACAAGACGTTGTTTTATTTAGGGTTATGAGCCCACTGGGTGGCCGAATGGATCATTTTATTAATGGTACTACGCACAATTTTTTGGGGCATTTTACCATAGAGATACACTTGCCACCGGGCGAGGATTGCGCTGACTATGAGTACCGGCAGTTTATTTGTGCGAGGGCAGAAATGCTGCCCGCCGGCGCAGACCCTACCGGGCCGCTTACCAACCTGCGGCCATTGTTTAAAAATCCCGGTGGATTAAACGCTATACCCAGCTATGCCGAAGATGGGAATACAACCCTTAATCCGCAGCGGATGGGGCACAGGGATGGCCCCGGTAGTACCAGCCCCGTTAACAGGTACCTTAATGCCGACGGAACTCCTAACCAACCCATGGGTTGTATTTATCGTGGCGAAGATTACCCTGGCATAACCGGTAGGGTAACCAACCCGGGCGAACAATATGAGTTTGACTTTAGATTTATGGGGGTTGTAAGGCACAAAGACCGTGGTGTTGTTGCCCGAAAATTTTGGAGTGTAAAGGATGATTTTTTGATTTAAGGTGAGGAATCAAAAATTAGAAATTAGAAATTAAAAATTAGAAATTAAAAAATTTACATGGAGGTGTTTGTCCATTGGGTTATTCGCTTTTAAGGTGGGAAATGCCTTTTGACATTCCGCCCGGCTAGCGCCAGGCGGCCCGCCGGGCTGGCACTACTGCCCAAACGGAACAGGGAGTTGAAAGGATTGGGTCTACACCTCAAAGCAAGCCACCTGTTTTATAAATTTTTAGACAGCTTCCCTCTTTTTACCTTTTACTTTGAAACTGAGCCTCACCCTTTTTTAATCTTTAATTTTTACTTTTTAACCCAGCCTCGTTCTTTTTTAATTTTTACTTTCTAATCCAGCCTCGTTCTTTTTACTTTTTACTTTCTAATCCAGCCTCGTTCTTTTTACTTTTTACTTTCTAATCCAGCCTCGTTCTTTTTACTTTTTACTTTCTAACCCAGCCTCATTTTTTTTACTTTTTACTTTCTAACCCAGCCTCATTTTTTTTCATTTTTCATTTTTACTTTCTAACCCAGCCTCGTCTTTTTTACTTTTTACTTTTTACTTTTTAACCCAGCATCGTTCTTTTTTAATTTTTAATTTTTACTTTTTAATTTTTACTTTTTACTTTTTACTTTTTAATTAAATGGATTTAAACAACGTATTCAACCACTACCAACAGTTTTTGCTAAACAGCATTCAATTGTATTTTTCAAAAAACGGGCAGGGTATACCGGCTGTAGAGATGCCCGAATTGGAAAGTGAGCTTTTCAACGGCCGACAGCTCAATCACCACGAAACCATTATTGTACTTACTGCATTGGCGCCGCATGTACAGCCCGCCATTTTTGACCAGGCCATTCAACAGTTTTTGCCTGCGGGTGGCGATTTTGCTGAGTTTGGTGGGGTAAAGGGTACCAATACCCGCTACATGTTGCCTACCGGCGATACCGTATTGTTTTTATTGGCAGGAGCGGATGTTAATAAACGAAAACAAGTACTACACTATTTTGACCCCGGTCATTGGTTTCGCAGCCAAAATGTATTATCGCTTGAGCCGGTAAAAGATGGCGAACCTCGCATGAGTGGTAAAATAATATTAAGCAATGAGTGCGTTGACCTGTTGACCACCGGCATTATTGGTAAGCCAACCTTTGGCCCCGATTTTCCGGCAAGGCTGGTAACCACCCAAATGGAATGGGCCGACCTTATTATTGCCGACCAAACGGCCAAACAAATTGGCGATATACAAACCTGGCTGCATTGCAACCAAACCTTTATTGCCGACTGGCAAATGGGCAAACGTATAAAGCCGGGTTACCGCGCACTTTTTTATGGTCCATCGGGTACCGGAAAAACGCTTGCCGCTACGCTGCTTGGCAAACAGTTTGGACAAGAGGTGTACCGCATAGACCTTAGCCAGGTGGTAAGCAAATACATTGGCGAAACCGAAAAGAATTTGGAAAAGATTTTTGAAAAGGCCGAGCATAAAAACTGGATATTATTTTTTGATGAGGCCGATGCATTGTTTGGTAAACGCAGCAGCGTACAAAATGCCCACGATAAATATGCCAACCAGGAAGTGAGTTACCTGTTGCAGCGGGTAGAGGATTTTCCGGGGCTGATTATACTGGCATCTAACTTTAAAAGTAATATTGACCAGGCCTTTACCCGCCGCTTTAACGCGGTGGTAAAGTTTGCTATGCCTTCCCAGGCTGAGCGCCTTGCATTGTGGAAATCGGCCATGCCTGCTAAAGCGGTGTTGGCTGCCGATGTTGATCTTGAGTTAATTTCTTTAAGGTACGAAATGAGCGGTTCCTCTATTGTAAGCGTTATACATTATGCATCGCTACAAGCCATTAACCGCCAAAGCACCACCATAGGGTTAAAAGATATTTTAGAAGGCATACGCAGGGAGTTTGAAAAAGAAGAGCGGGTGTTTAGATAGCAGGTAAAGTAATTGAGCGGTTACATGGTGCGATGTGCAGGTTTTTATTTTAGTGTGGTATGTAATTGTTTGCTTAAAAATAAGTTGATTATCCGCAATCTGGCTCTGACATTTTGGAGCCGAGCTTTCTAATTGTTTTATTCAGTCGTTGCCCGCACGGCTAACGCCCCGCCAAAATGGTTTCGTTGGGCTGGCAGGCACCAGGGCGTTGTACTCTTATACTGTTGGTAATTCTACCCGGCCTTTTTTATCATGATTTTATTTTTAAGCATTGATTGTTCCAAATAACGGATAATCATAAAAAAAAATTTATGTGAAAAGGAACAAAGCACTGGCCTTACGGCTAAGGGAAGTAATGCTGAACGGAAAATGGATTGCCAACACAAACCGGAACTAGCAAATAGAAAGTATTGACTGGAAACAGGCAATTTAAAAAATCGGCAACCTTAATACTATTGCTTTACTTACCTATCACCTCAATTATTATTTAGCAGGTCTATTGCAGGTTTTTAATGGCGGACTGATTACTATAAAAGACAAGTATAGCTTTATCATGGCCGAAATAACGAATGAAGACGATTGGAATAAATTGGTAAACCACTTTATACGCAATGCCGAATTGTTTGTAAGCAAGGTGGAAAAAGTGGACGATGGATTGTTGGACCGGCCAATGGTTAAGGAAAAATATGGGAGTTATATTAAAAATATTGAAGGAGTGATAGAACATAGCTATTACCATTTAGGTCAGGTTTTGCTGTTATGTAAGTTGATTTTGCAACAATAGAAAGCTGCTGCAATACTATATTGCTGAGCCTATGACAGTGCAATATGCCGGGGTGCCAACCATAAAAATTTATTGTTGAATATTCGTTTTGTTTTAAAGCATTGTACTATAAATTGATGAATATGCTTAAAGGAGCTATTGATAAAACAAAGCAGTTATTCATTAATCTTGCCTATGGTAAAAAACCGCTTGTATAAGCCTACCTTATTTTTTGTGCTGTCGTTGTTATTATTATTATACCTGTTGTTGCAATGGGTTACCAATGGTTTTTTGTGGGAAGGGTGGGGGTACAGGGTTAAAAATCTTTTTCTTCCTGTGGTGGCGTTTATGGTGGCTTGCGATGTGCTTTTAAAATGGTTTATACAGTCGTTGCAAACGATATGGATAATTGAGTTTGTGGTGTTACTGGGGATTATATACTATTGGATAGTACGGTAGTAGCCTGGCGTTACTTTTAAAAAATAAGTATCGGTCACTAATGTTATATTGTACAAGAGTGCGACGCCACAGAAGCTTAATAGAAATTTATTGACTGGCTCCAAAAAAATAATTTGCTTTTACCTGTTAAACGGCCACTCGCTATTTAGTTTGGCTTTTACAATGTATACGATTGCGCCTAAACCAATTACCAATAAACCATAGCTAACCATAACCCAACCGGTAGAGTATAAAATAAACAACCATATGCCAATGGCTATGTAAGCAGGCAGCGGAAACAATGGCATTTTATAAGGAAACTCGCTGGCTGCATGGGTACGCCGTAGTATTAGCAAGCCAATAGCCTGCCCAATAAACTGTATAAGGATACGCATGGCCAAAATAGCACTGATTACATCGCCCAACCTAAACAGCAGGCTAAAAACAAAAGCAACACTTCCCAAAAACAACAGGCTAATGTGCGGAAAATTTTTGGTAGGATGTAACCTTGCAAATACTTTAAAAAACGCGCCGTCGGTAGCGGCTGCATAGGGTATGCGGCTATAGCCCAGCGTGGCCGAAAATACTGAGGCAAAGGCCACCCATAATATCAACACGGTGGCCACATTGGCAAACGAATTGCCGGCAATACGCTGTATAAACTCGCTTACTACAAATTCGCTGCTTCGGGCCTCGTTCCAGGGTATTACACTTACCACGCTAATGTTCATCATCAGGTATAAAAACGCAATTCCTGCAATGGATAAAAACATGCTTCGCGGAATATTTTTGGAAGGATTAATTATTTCGCCGCCCAGGTGGCATACATTATAGTAGCCCAGGTAGCTGTACACCGATTTTACACTGGCAAAACCAATGGCAGTAACAAAGACATAGTTCAATTTTATACCATCGTTAATATGGGTTATGGGGGCTAAAAAATTTCCGTGGGCTATACCGCCGCCAATTATCCAAAACATAGTTACCATTACCCCCACCCATAGTGCCACACTTATTTTACCTATGGCCTCAATTTTTCGGTAAAGCAAAACCACTATCATAATAACCACAGTACCACTAACCATTTTACTGGCAAGGCTGGTAAGCGGTACCAGGTACGAAAAATATTTGGCAAACCCAATGGCAGCCGAGGCTATCACCAGCGGTGCCTGTATCATTGTTTGCCACACAAACAAAAAGCTAAAAAATTTGCCTGCCTTGTTTTTGCCATAGGCTTCTTTTAAAAAATTATAACTGCCACCTGCCCGTGGAAATGCAGCCCCCAGTTCGCTCCAAATGGTTGCATCTACCAAACTTAAAACAGCCCCTGCCAGCCATGCATATAAAAAGTAAGGCCCTCCCATTAATTGTATTACCATTGGCAGGGTAATAAAAGGACCAATGCCCACCATGTCTATCATATTTATGGCGGTAGCTTGTGCAAGGCCAAGCCTGCGGTGGAGCATAAATTTTTGCATAAGCAGCTTACATGGGTAGGTTTGGTAAAGATGTATAAAGTACTTACATAAAACAGTTTGTGTAAGGTATGGTATTGTATAAATTATAAAACGGGTACACTAACCTTGCCTTCATATATTTGAAAACATGCCTGCAACTTTATATTATTTACCGGCAGTTTTTGTTTTAATAGCCGGGCTTGTGTATGCCCTTACCGGTAAAAAATTAACCATGCCTGCGGCAATCACCGGTTGCGTTTTGGTGGTGCTATTGTTTGTTTTGGCGGGCTATGCAGGTATGCTAATGATGACTACTTTTTTTCTATCGGGTTCGCTGGCTACCTCGTACGGGCTGGCCTATAAAACCAGCCGTGGGCTGGTGGCGCAGGGCGATGGCCGCCGCAACAGTTGGCAGGTATTGGCCAACGCCGGTTTGGCCGGCATATGGGCACTGGCAAACTTAGTGGGGTTGTTGCATACACATTTGGCTGCGCTGTTAATTGCCTGTGTGTTTTCATCGGCCACGGCCGACACCCTTTCGTCGGAGGTGGGCAATGTACTGGGCAAGCACTTTTATAATATTACTACGTTTAAAACCGATACCCGTGGCCTCAATGGTGTAATAAGTATTGAGGGTACCCTTGCCGGGCTTGCGGGAAGCATATTAATTTCGGTAGTCTATAGTTTGTTTTACGGTTTTGGAACCAATACAGCTATTGTTATTATAGCGGGTACCATTGGCAACCTGGCCGACTCCTTATTGGGTGCCACCTTTGAGCGTAAACGGTATTTGGGCAACAACGCCGTTAATTTTATCAATACCATTATTGCCAGCCTTGCCGGGTATTTGTTGTGGTGGATGTGGTAGCCAAAAAGCTATACTTCCTTTACATCGTACACAATAACCTTATCCCAAAGGCTGCTGTAATTAGCTACAAACGCCTGGTGAATGGGATGGTCCTGGTAGGTCTTTTGGTCTTCAACCGATTCAAAATACATGAGTTCCGAAACATCAAAGCTACTATCAACCACCGGCCGTTGTTCGGTGCTGGCAGGCACACCAATATGCAGCAATTTTATTTTTCCTATGGCTTTAAGCGATTCTAGGCCTTCTATCAATTTTGCAGTATCGGCTTGCGAACGCGAATTTTTTAGCCAAAAAAATACATGGTGCACTATGGGCATTTTCATTTGTTGGGGTATTTGGGGTAGCGCATTTACTGTACCGGCCACCCCTATGGCTAAAGCGCCCGCTATAAAAGTACGTCGGTTAGTATTTTCCATAATGCTATTTAGGATCCGTGAAATTACGACTTATGTTTCTTTACAGTTGTAGCTTTTTCGTCGGGCCTTTGCTTTCGCTGCAATAAAGACCACCAAATAGCCACCCGTTGGCACTAATAGTTTGTTAGGGACTTTTAAAGCAAAATATCTTTTTTTTGAAACCTGCACCTTTAATGATATTGTACATTTTTTGCCCGTGAGGGTCGTTGGTGGAAATAAAGTAGTATTATCCTGTAGTTAACAAAAAATCTGGCAAAAAATATACTGCTGTCATATACTACTACATTGATGGTGTTTTAGTAGTTTAGTTTTAATTTAAATACAATTATATTTCATAAAAATATTGCCATTATGATAAAACAAATTACATCGTTATGCCTTGTCGTGTTATTAGCCGTTACAGGGTTTACCCAAACTTACCAGCCTACCTGGGAGTCTATCGATAGCCGCCCTACGCCCGATTGGTTTAAAGAAGCGAAGTTTGGTATTTTTATACACTGGGGGGTTTACTCCGTGCCTGCCTACAGCATAAAGGGGCAATACGCCGAGTGGTACCAGCAACAACTACAAAACAAGGCTTTCAACGGTCAGGTGGCCGACTACCATAACAAAAAATATGGAAAGGACTTTAGCTATTACCAGTTTGTCCCCCAGTTTACTGCCGAGTTGTACAACCCCGACGAGTGGGCGCAATTGTTTGAAAAATCGGGCGCCAAATACGTGGTGCTTACCAGCAAACACCACGATGGTTTTGCCCTATGGCCTAGCAAAGAGGCATCCGAAACCTGGGGCATACCATGGAATGCGGTAGATGCCGGCCCACACCGCGACGTGCTTGGCGACCTGTTTGTTGCCTTGCGCAAAACATCGGTAAGGCCGGGTATGTACTACTCGCTATACGAGTGGTACAACCCGCTATACAGGTTTGATAAAAATTTGTATGTAGATAAACACATGTGGCCGCAAATAAAAGATGTGATCAATACTTATAAACCCGAAGTGTTTTGGACCGACGGGGAGTGGGAGGGAAGCGACACCCTTTGGAAGTCGAAAGAAATGCTGTCGTGGATATTTAACGAGAGCCCGGTAAAGGACAAAATTGTAGTAAACGATCGCTGGGGCAAAGGCATCAGGTTTAATCATGGCGGATTTTATACCCCTGAGTACCAGCCCGAGCTTGATTTTAAAGACCATTATTTTGAAGAAAGCCGCGGCATGGGTTTTAGTTATGGCTACAATAGGTTGGAAGATGCTACGGACTATAATTCAGCGCAGGTGCTTATTTACCACCTGTTGGATAAGGTGAGCAGAGGCGGTAACTTTTTGTTGGATATTGGCCCCGACAGCCATGGCAAAATACCCCCAATAATGCAGGAGCGGCTATTGGAAATTGGTAAATGGATGAAGATAAATGGCGAGGCGATATATGGTACCACCCGTTGGAAAGAACCTTTTCAATGGAGTGAAGGCAAGCAGGATTATACATCACCAAAAGAAGATTTTAGAACCGGTGGGGACTTAATGCTGAAAATAACTGTTGAACCCGAACCAGGCTATGCAGTACGCGAAATATTTTTTACGCAAAAGGGCAACACCTTATTTGCTACTCTACCGCAATGGCCTTCGTCAAAAAAAGTGACCATTAAAAATATGAAACTCGCAGGCAAAAAGGTTACGCTGCTTGAAACAGGGCAGGTGCTAAAAACAAAACCCAGTGGAATAAACACCATAGTGACGATGCCCGATTTTGATCCCAACAAAATAAAAAGTGCCCACGCTTTTGTTATCAAAATTGAGGGGATAGAATAGACGGATTGTATGTTCTATATTGTTACCGACGCCATTTGTTTCTATTTATAATTGCCTTGAATAAAAACAACAACACCCATTTATGACTCATCATGTAAAGTCAGTAAGGGCATTTATCGGGTCAAAAGATTTTGACCTGTCAAGAAGCTTTTACAAACACCTGGGGTTTACAGAGGTGACACTTGGCAGTACTATGTCGTATTTTAAAATTACCGACACATTGGGATTTTATTTACAAAATGCCTACGTAAAACAATGGGTAGATAACACCATGATTTTTGTGGAAGTAGAAAATGTGGAGCAACAATACAACGACCTTTTACAGCTTGGTTTAGGCGAAAAATATGAAGGTGCAAGGCTGGAACCCATAAAGTATGAGGCCTGGGGTAGCGAATGTTTTTTGCACGACCCGGCAGGGGTGCTGTGGCACTTTGGGGCATTTACAAAATAAGCATAAAACCTTTTGTAAATCAACGTTACTAATCCGTTGGCATGGCATCAACTATAATAAAAAAAAGAGGCTACCAAATACGGAAGCCTCTTTTTTTTAGTTAGATGTATGCATTACATCTTTACATTTCCATCGGTATCTAACTCTACAATTTCGTAGCCCATGGTTTTTAGACCGGGCATTATTTTGTCTTTATCGCCTACCAACACAATATTCATCTTTTTTACATCAAGGTATTTTTTGGCGATAGCATCAATATCCTTTTTGGTAATGTTTTTTAAAATGGTGCTTTGTTGTTGTACGTAAGTTGGCGGAAGGTCGTACTGCAAAAGCCTGCTAATAAAACCTGCTTTTTGAAAACCGGTTTCATATTGCCTTGCTTCGGCCTGGCCTATGGAGTTTTGCATAAAGCTGATCTCGGCAGGTGTAATGCCGTCTTCAGCATACTCTTTCACTTCCCTTATTACTTCCATTAATGCGCTGTCGGTTGCATCGGCCCTTATACCGCTGCTAAAAGTAAACGCACCAGTGTACTTATCGCCACTAAAACCAGAGCGGGCACCATAGGTCCAACCTTTGTCTTCGCGCAGGTTAAGGTTAAGGCGGCTGGTAAATGCTGATCCAAGGTTATAATTGGCCAGGTTAGCTTTATAATAATCGCCGGTAGCATCGTACGTAAGTCCGGTTACATTACCTACCCTAAACTCGGTTTGTGCGGCACGGGGAATGTCAACCACATAAATTTTTGTTTTTTCAATGCCGGGTGCAGGTGGCACTGATGGTAGCGTAAATTTATTTGCCTTTAGCTTGTTCATAAATGAAAGCTTGGGCAATATGTTCAACTGTTTTACATCGCCCACAATAACCACCCGTGCATCGTTGCTGCCAAAGTAATTATCGTAATAGTGCTGTATGTCGTTTAGGTTAATGTTGTTTACGGTTTCAACTGTACCGGTGGATGGTAAACCCAGTATGTGATTTTTGCCATAATTAATACGGTCGTATACATTGCTGGCTACTGTTGAGGCCTGGCGTTTGCTGTTGGTAATTTGTTCAATGGTTTGTTTTTTATTTCGTGCAAATGCTTCCTGTGTAAACAAAGGGTTCAACATTTTTTCTTCAAGTAATGCAAGGGTGCTGTCCAGGTTTTTCTTTAAAGTTTGTACCTGAATAATAACACCGTCCGTGGTACTGCCAACATTTATTGAACTGCCGAGGCTTTCCAGTTTTTTGCTAAATGTTTCGGCCGAATAGTTCTTTGTATCCTCTTCCATCATATTGGCAAACATGCTTGACAGGCCAGCCTGCGAAACATCTTTGCCTTCCAGCAATTTGCCTCCTTTTACATATACCAGTAAAGTAATTACTGGTATTTCAGTATTTTCTGTACCAATTACTTTAATGCCGTTATCCATTGTTTTGGTATAGAATGCGGGAACTTTTACTACCGGGTTGGGTCCGTTGCCAGGCATCTTTTTACGGTCAAACTTGTCTCTGGCTTTTACGTATTTCAATCCATTGTATCCTTTATCAATGGCCATGTATTTTGACTCGTCAATGCTGTAATTGTCTTCGGCTGCCCTCAGTTCCTCTTTACCTTGTGTTAAAACACTAACTGTCAGGCGGTTTTTATTTTTTATGTATTTGTCATATGCATTTAATACTTCGGCCCGGGTTAAACTGCGGTAACGCGCAAGCTCGTCGGTTATTTTGTTGGGGTTGCCTGTAAAGGTTTCGTATGCTGCCAGTTGCGATACTTTGCCCGATACGCTGGCCAGCCTGTTAATGGCCTGCGCCTCAAATACACTTTTAAACTTGGTCAGGTCATCTTCACTCACACCTCTTTTTTCAAATTCCTGTAATGATTCGTTTACCAATTTTTCCATATCGGCCAGTGATTTGCCGGGGTAGGGTGTTACCGAAATAGTAAACTCGCCTGCCAGTTCGCTGGTACTGTTGAATGACCCTGCAGATTGCGCCTGCTGGTTTTTTACCAGGTTTTGATATAGAATAGAATTACGACCCTGGCCTATAATTTCTGCCAGGCAATCTAATGCAGCCTCATCGGGGTGGTAGGCTCGCACGGTAGGGTAAACAATACGCAGTTGAGGTATGCGGGCGTAATTGTCAACAAAACTTATGTACCTGTTTTTTTCAAGTTGTACGGGTGCAAATTTTTCGGCAGCAACCTTTGGCCCCGAAGGAATAGATCCAAAATATTTAGACACCAATTTAATTACCTCGGCAGTATTTACATCTCCACCAATAGTAAGTGTTGCATTGTTAGGTCCGTACCATCTTAAAAAAAAGTTTTTAAGATCGCTTAGACTACTGCGGTTAAGGTCTTCAAGATAGCCTATGGTTAACCAACTGTAGGGATGGCCATATGGGTATAAGTTCTTAGATGCATATTCGCTCACTAACCCATAAGGTCGGTTATCGTAATTTTGGCCGCGTTCGTTTTTAACTGTCGAGCGCTGGTTTTCAAATTTGCGTTGGTCAACCGCATCAAGTAAAAAGCCCATACGGTCTGCCTCAAGCCATAACGCTTTTTCCAATTGATTGCTGGGGACTGTTTCGTAGTAGTTAGTCCGGTCGCGATTGGTAGAACCATTGAGGGTTCCGCCTGCCTCGGATACAATTTTAAAGTGCTGATCGTCGCCCACATTATCGCTGCCTTGAAACATCATGTGCTCAAAAAAGTGGGCAAATCCACTTTTGCCAATTTCTTCGCGGGCCGATCCTACATGGTACGTAACATCAACGTGTACTACGGGGTCCGAATGGTCTTCGTGTACAATTACGGTAAGCCCGTTGGGCAGCACATATTTTTCGTAGGGGATCACTATTTCATTTCCTTTTTTCGTAATTTTTTCAACCTGTGCCGGTACGGGAATAACCTTGTTAGCAGAGGTAATTTTTTTGACGGTTTGCGCTACCGTTTGGTACGATGTAGCCATACTCCACAGGCAGAAGGCTGCAAATACAATTTTTTTCATAATAAATATTTATTGTGCTAAAACGGAAATATAAACAAAGCAATAGTAAAAAAACAACCGGGTAATGGTAATCGGTGATCTATTATTTTAAAAACCTTAACAAAAAAGAGGTAGTTTTTGAGGGCCAAAATTACTTAATTGAAAGTAACCTTTAAAAAGGCAGTAGCGTTGTGGCTGAAATGTAACTTAACTTAATTTTATGCGGGCCTGAAGGCCTCTTCCATTTGCTGACATATTTTGGTCTCTATCATTTTTTGGCCAAGGTTTATCATATTGGCAAAAGCCTGGTAGTTGCTAATACCGTGGCCAATAATTACTGGTTTGGTAACGCCCAGTACAGGAGTGCCGCCATAATTTTCGTAGTTAAACCGGGTAAGATAGGGGTCGTTTTCGTACTGGCGGGCCTTGGCAATATCATAAAAACTTTCGGCCAGTTTTAAAACTATGTTGCCTGTAAATCCTTCGCAAACCATTACATCTGCTTTGTCAAATAATACATCGCGGCCTTCAATGTTGCCTATAAAACTAATGTGGGTATTGGCCTTAAGCAGTGGGTAAGCAGCTTGTGCCAAAATATTTCCCTTTCCTTCTTCTTCGCCTACGTTTAGCAGGCCAACGGTAGGATTTGCTATGTCTAAAATAGTTTTGGCATATAAACTGCCCAATATGGCAAACTGGTTTAAGTTTTCGGGTTTGCAATCGGCGTTCAGGCCAACATCAAGCAGCAAACCCATTGCCCCATTTAACTTGGGCACCACCGTACTAATGGTAGGCCTTAATACACCATTTATTGCCCTTAAACTGTACAGCGCACCAATTAACATAGCGCCGGTATTGCCTGCGCTAATAAAAGTATCGGTTTTGCCACCAGCCAGTAGCTGAAAGCCAATGGCAATACTACTGTTTTGTTTTTCTTTTAATGCCCTTGTTGGGTGCTCGTGCATGTCAATTACCTGCGTGCAATGTACCACAGTAACATTTTCATTTAACAGGCCGTGTTCTTCAAGCAACAGGGTTACCTGCTGCTCATCGCCAATACATGTAATAGTTGGCTTGGCCATGGCATTTGCCAGGTAGGCTTTTATACCCTTAACAACTTCAAGCGGGGCAAAATCGCCACCCATCATATCTATTCCAATATTCATTTTTTTGGCTTTAAGGCACTTTTATATGCTAAAGTAAACGTTTGATAGCAAAAATAAAACCACCCGCCGTTCATATAGGTACATAAAAAAATTATCCAGCCATTTTGCGGCATGAATAATTTAAAATAAGTTGAACAGTAAATTTATATTGCTTTGGAAGGCGCTACTTCGGCAACTACTTTTCCTTTATAGTACAATTTTCCCTCACTAACATGTGCACGGTGTCGTACATGTAATTCGCCGGTGGTACCGTCGGTGCTAAGGGTTACTGCTACTGCTTTATAATGGGTTCTTCTTTTTGCACTGCGTTGCTGCGAGTGTCTCCGTTTGGGATTAGGCATAACTCAAATATTTAAATATCAAAAAAACGTTATTGTAAATTTTTAAACTGATCCAAACCTTTCCAAATTCCTTTCGGATCATCGCTTTTGGTATCAGCCATTTTATTCAATTTTTCAAGCACTTCTTTATTGCATTGGGGGCCGCCAATTTCGTTGTCCTTACACATTTTTTGCATGGGTATGCTTAAATTAATGAACTCGTAAATCCAATCGGCCACCTGCATGTGGCTTTCATTTTTACCAATGTAGTAAATGTCGGGGTCTTCTTCGTTGTCGTTCAGGTTAGCCGGATCGTCAACCAATTTTACCACAACGTTAAATTCGTCCCACAACTGTAGCGGCAAATTATTACCACACCTGTCGCATACCACATCTACCTTCCCATCCACATCAAATTTTAATAACATAAAGCCAGTCTTTTTGTCTAGCATCAGCTTGACTTTAGCATGGCAGTTAGTAAATTCCTGTGGTTGATATGGTTCAAAGAACTTATCCAAAATTTCATACACAAACTCATGTACACCCGGTTTCAACCCCACAAAAGCTATCTCGTATTCCCTTCGTTGCCCCATGGTGGATTTTTAAGGTTGGCAAAAGTAGTGGAATCCATTGACTTTTTTGGCCAAACTTTTACGTGGTATACTTTAATTTGGTTATTGCTATTTTGATTAAAGACCATAAAATACTGGCGAACAAGATAAGAGCGACAGTAATTTTTTTAAGGTAACAAAGTTTTATTGAAGTAAAATAATGCACCAAATACCCGGCCGATCACCGCCAAAACGATTTTGTTGGGTTGACAATTTAACGGGTTTATGCTGGCTTAGCCACGCCAAAAAATTTTACCCGGCTCAGCCCTTTTTACGTTGCGCTCCGCCTGAGCCCTTAGTACGGTGCAATCAAATGTAGCCGTTGGCATCGGCGCTTCTTTGTACAAAATATATTTAAAAAGGCTAGGTAGGTTACCACATTTTTTTATACCCGGCAAAAACAAATCGGTTCATGCCAGTAATTTATTAATTTAAAAAGAAGGTAAACTTTAGGACATTTACCCGTTAGTTAAATAGATGGTTATGGATTTTTAGGCCAAAAACCAATTGAATGGCAATATTGTTGATGTGGATTAGGTAGTTGTAAAATTTTATTGACAGGCATGAACAATTATAGATTTAAAAAATGGTATTTGTTGGCAACATTGGTGGTAATTGCGGCGCTTATTAAACTGGCTACGTTTTACCCGGCATGGATAGAACATAGTTACGTACCCAAAATTTATAGGCCTGTGGCGGGTGTTATGCGAACCGTTTTTGGTTGGGTGCCCTTTAGTATTGGTGATATATTTTATGCTGTTTTAATTATTTTACTACTATTAAACCTGTTTGTGCTGGCCCGAAATGTTGTTAATAGAAAAATAACCGGCGCCCGTGTAAAAGCCAGCTTTTACCGAACCTTAGTGTACTTTCTTGTAATTTATATTTTCTTTAATTTATCGTGGGGTTTAAACTATAACAGGCTGGGCATAGCCTACCAGTTAGGCCTTGAAACAACGGAGTATAGTGTAAAGGATTTGAAGCTGATTACCGCTCAACTGGTGGATAAGGTAAATGAACGGCGGAAATTATTTAAAGACTCCATTATAACACTTCCTGATTACGCGTTTGTTTTTAACAAGTCGGTAGCGGCGTACGACAATGCGGTTAAAAAGTTTTCGTTTTTAAGATACAACCCACGTTCGTTAAAAAAATCAAATTTTGGCAGGCTGGGTAATTACCTCGGTTTTTTAGGATATTATAATCCGTTTACAGGCGAGGCGCAGGTAAATCTTACCATTCCACGGTTTGTGATACCCTATGTTAGCTGCCACGAAATTGCACACCAACTTGGTTATGCCAGCGAAAGTGAAGCAAATTTTGTAGGGTATTTAGCTGCAACAAATTCTACCAGTGTATTGTACCAATATTCAGCTTATTTTGATTTGTTTAGGTATGCCAATTACGAGCTGGCCCGATTTGATACTGTTAGCTCTCAACAAAACTTTAACAGGCTTGACAGTAAGGTAAAAGGCGACTATTATCAAATAAAAGAATATCTAAAAAAGACCCGTAGCCCGTTTGAGCCAATCATTAAAGTGTTTTACGATTACTACCTAAAAGCCAACCAGCAACAAAAAGGTGTTTATAGTTACAACGAGGTGGTAGGCTGGTTAATAGCTTATAAAAAAAAGTTTGGTACTATTTAAGTGTTTTTACAACTGCTTTTTTTTAGTTTGAAAGATAGTGGCATATAATGCAATCAGCATAAGTGCTTCGCCAATCTCCCGTAGGTAGGGCATGCGGATGGGGAAATCGTGGTTCAATAGCAGGCCTATTAACATAAGTGCCATCAGCCTCGCGTTGCTTTTTTGAATAAATACCCCCAGTATTCCCAAATATTGAATCATGTTGTAAGGGTTGCGATCGGCCGGGGTAAATAACTCGCTGATAATGTAAAGCAGAAATGAAAATATCAACAGGTTTTCGCTATTGGCATTAATATTTTTTTGCCCGGTTATTAGCACCAGCAGCATGCAGGTCAACAGCAATAGGGCGGGATAAAGCAAAGAATTGCTGTTTTGAAAGTGTAAAAGCCTTAGGTAGTGCTGAACACTAAAAAGGTTTCCCCCGCCAAAAATTTTAAAAGTTTTTTGTTCAGTTATGCAATCTTCCAGTGGCAGCCCGGCCTGGCGATAGTCAACATTACCATAATGGCTGCCAGTGGTGGACATATTGCTATACACCGTCATAGCTTTTGCATACTCCTGCCATGTTTTAATTGGTGCAGTACCTACTAACAAACCAAGGGCAAGTACGCCCGACACAGCCAATGCCAGCCTACGTTTACGCGATAGCCTAAACAACCATGGAATAAGGGCTACGGCAAAAAATGGCCCTATAAGCGAGATAGGTGGAAAAATAAAAAGAGCGCTGAACCTCTTTTTTCGGTTTAAAATAAGGTAGGCGGTAATGGCATAAACAAAGCCGAAAAAAATATAATACTGCCCGTTGTAAATATGTGACCACCAATTACGGCTAAATACAAAAAATGTAGTACAAAAAACAATGGTGGCTATTTGCCGCAACAGCAATATTGGAATTTTACAAGTAATATAAAATGTGGCAAACAGAACACTTTCGCTTAGCAGCCACCAAATAGTTTTTATTTGGCAAAAGGAAAGGCGCGCCAGTGGCATTTGTAATTTAAGTGCCGCCGGCGTTACTGTAACTCCGTTAACGCCCGAAGGAAAAAATGAATTAGGGTTATACAAACTAACAGGAAGGCCCGGTTGCCATTGGCTGAAATAGGGCATAAAGCCAATATCCATCCACCGGCTACCCAATATGCGCATATATAAATCGGGCATGGGCGCCTGTTGGTACAAACGGTAACTTATAAACAAATGGGGCACAAATATTACCGCCAGCAGCAGCAATAGCCAGTACCACGCAAGGGCAGGCCTTGACGTAAAGTATTTTAAAATGTTTTTATTATAGTTCAAGCAATCGTCTTAAAAAGCGTTTTTCCACATCATACTTTCAACAGGCCTGTCGGGTTGGTAGCTGTATTTAGCGTTTTGTTTTTGATTATACTTTACCAAAATGGCACCCTCAGCCGGAAAATAAATAAGTTGGCCAATGGGCATTCCTTTATAAATTTTCACCGGTTGTTTTACCGATATTTCCAGTGTCCAGTTACCACAAAACCCCACATCACCTTTGCCTGCAGTAGCATGTATATCAATACCCAGCCTTCCGGTAGATGATTTGCCTTCTAAAAACGGAACGTGTGCATGGGTTTCGGTATATTCATGCGTTACACCAAGATAAAATACGTGGGGATATAAAACAAAACCATCATCAGGTATTTCAAAATACACTATTTCGTTGTGTTTTTTTGCATCCAGCAAATGATCCTTATAAGTAGCCAGCGTTTTACCAAGATGTACATCGTAGCTATTACTTCCAAGGCTTTCGCGTTGGTATGGTTCAATTTTTATGGTTCCTTTTTCAATTTCTTCCAATATTCGCGAGTCGGATAAAATCATTTTTTGGGTGGTTTTGTTTTATTAACTGCGTGTTTTTTTAAAACAATTTCAAGTAAATTGAAAAAACATTGATTGTTAGTAAAAAAACGTTGTATTATGAATTAACATTTGCGAACAAGCTACTGGTTTTCAGCAACATTACACATAACTTTCAACTTACTAAAATTTTCCGGTGCCGCTTTTATTGCAAAATTTTTTAATTAACGACACCCGGCTGGCCGTTTGGGACATTAAAGAAACCGAAGCATTTTTTCTTGAACAAGTGCCCGTTAACAATGCCATTACCCACCCACATAAGCGGCTACAGCACCTTGCTGGCAGGTATTTATTGCAATATATGTTTGCGGCGTTTCCCTATCATCTTATTGAAATAGCCAGTACCCGAAAGCCGTTTTTACCCGGCGATGCGTTTCATTTTTCCATATCGCATTGCTCAAATTTTGCTGCGGCCATTGCCGGCGCTGATGCCCGTGTAGGTATTGATGTTGAAGTTATAACCCCACGGGTGCATAAAATAAAGCATAAGTTTTTAAGCGCGGCCGAGCTGGCTTTTGTAAATGGCTACAGCGCCGGCCAGCACAATATTTTGCTGACCCTGCTTTGGAGCGCCAAAGAAGCTATGTACAAATGGTATGGCCTGGGCGAGGTTGACTTTATTGAAAACATGCTTACGCTACCATTTCATTTTGCACAAAGCGGAACCATTCCATGTATGTTTACCAATAGTACCTTGGCTGAGCATTTAACGTTGCAGTACCAAATTTTACAAGGCATTATACTTGTTTGGGTAGCAAGCCCTGCGCAGTAAAATAAAAAGGTTGTAAAGGCTATTTTGAAGTAGGAAGTGGTAATATTATAAAGTAGTATTATTAAAAGGCCGGTTTTAGCTGTTTACTGACCTGGCTTAAATAACGGACCAATGCTAATGGGCACTTTTATGCAAAAGCCATTAAAAAGTATAAAATTGTCAAAACCGTTAACGGCTGTTTGGTAACTATTACCTTACCTGTCGTCTCCTCATTTACTTATATAAACTTTGCCTAATGCCTGTAATTAAAAATATAGTTGGTTGTTTACTGCTGTTACTTTTGTACGGTTGCGGCCAAATCTCCAACACAAAAAATATCGATCAGTTTACGGCCAAACTTCCGAATAAATTGAAAGAGATATCGGGGTTAACCTATGCCGATGGTTCACTTTGGGCTATAAGCGATGGGCCCCACGCGGTATTATATAAACTGGCGGAGGATGGTAATATTTTACAGCAGTTAACTATTAAAACTATTGACGTTGCCGATGTTGAAGCTATTTCCAGCGATGCCAATAACCTATACCTGTGCGATGTAGGCGATAACGAAGGTAACCGAAGCAACCGGCAAGTGGTTATTGTACCCAAATCGTCCATAGGTCAATTTAAAAAGGAAGAGGTTACAGGGCAGGTCATAAACTTTACTTTTGAAGGCGAGGATGTACCCGCCAAAAACAAACACATCAACTTTGATTGTGAAGCAGTAATAGCAGTTTACGACTCATTGTACATGTTTACCAAGCGGCGTGGCGACGGCTGGTGTGGGCTGTACGTTTTGCCAAATAAGCCCGGTACCTATAAAGCTAAACAGGTAGCATTGTTTAATACCATGGGTTTAATAACCGATGCAGCCATTAATCCATTGCATAGCACAGTGGCATTAATTGGGTATCAAAAAAATCATAAACAACCTTTTGTGTTGTTGCTTAAAAATTTTAGTGGTAATAATTTTTCAAATGGCACAACCAAGCGCTTCCAACTATCTGAAAACAACAAGCAATGGCAGGTTGAGGGCATTACCTTTACCGATGCCGGTACCATATATTTTTGCAACGAAAAAACCAGCGATATACCAGCCACACTATACAAAACGCCGCTAAATGCATTAACAAACAAAACGGTAAAGCGCGGGTGAGCGGTCAATTGCTAATGTTGCCTAATCCTGCACCATCGGCGTTATTGGTTAATTATTGTTAGGTCAATTGTCGATTTTACACAGCCTCAAATTGGGAATTTTTTTGTTTGGGGAAAGCTTTCATTATTATTTTTGACCTGGATAATAATTATACCATAGCCATCGTTTAATTCCCGAACCAATGCTACGGCAAAGGAATTTTAAAATCCAATATTCTTAATTTGATCACCGGGTAACGTTCTATGAAAAACCGGGATTAAAAAAAATAGTAACACCTGATCTTATTGGAATATATTATGCGCCCCTGGCCTTTGCCGGGGCTTTTTTTATGTTTAAAAAATGTTTGCCTGCGCTTTTTATAATAACGGTTTGGACCTTGGCAGGCAAATTAGCACGTACCATACGGGGGGGCTTAGATTTTTTAATTTGTATAAGTTTGGCTTTATTTACTCAACCCGGCATAAAAGGTTGCAGACTATAACCGGTGACAAATACACGGTGGTACTGATTACAAAACAAAGTTTTTTTTATGGCGGGTTTTTTTAAAGATGATTAAAGCGATTGACTATTGATCGGTTTCATTAAAGCAAAACCGCTGAGCCATTGTTGAACCACTGGCCAACTTCAAAAAAAGTAAATCTTAAATTTTAGGGAGTGCAACGGTCAACATATATACGTTGTCAACCACTATAATTGGGCACATGTACATGACAAACGACAGGCAATTAATAAGGGGCTGTATCAATGGCAACGAAAATGCGCAGAAGCAACTGTACGAGCAGTTTGCACCGCAAATGATGGCCGTATGTTACCGTTATACCAAAAGCCAGCCCGATGCCGAGGATGCACTGCAAATGGGTTTTGTTCGTGTATTTAAGTTTATTGATCAATATAAGTTTCAGGGCGAATTGGGGGCCTGGATACGAAGGATAATAGTAAACACTACGCTTAATTATTTAAAACAGCACAAACGTTATCAAAACGAAATGGTATTTACCGGTGGCGAAATGCATGTAGTGGCCGCCGACGACCCCAATATGGATTTGCGCCTGAAGGAGTTGTTGCTGCTGGTACGGCAACTACCCACGGGGTATCAAACAATTTTTAATTTATATGCGGTAGAAGGTTATTCGCACCCGGAAATTGGCCAGATGCTGGGCATTAGCGATGCCACATCAAGGTCGCAATACATGCGTGCACGTAACCTGCTTATAACATGGCTGTCAAACAACGCAGGAAATAAACAGTTGGCTTATGCAAAATGAGTTTGAAAAAAAGGTGAGGGAAACGCTGTATGGGGTTGAGATGCCTGCCGCCGACAAAATTTGGCAAGGCATACGATCCCAAATAGGCAAGCCGGCCAAAAAACGAAGGCTTTTGCTGGTTTTTTGGACAACCGGCAGTGTGCTTTTATTGGCTGGGCTGGCGGTAATTTATATGGTGTATCGGCAGCCGGCATCCAATTTAATAACTACACATTCAGTGGTTAAAAATAATGTTGCTGCAACTAATAAGCAGGTGCCTGGTTTAAACGATAGTGGTATTTTAGCATTGGGCCAAACCAGCCGTTTACCTGTTATTGAACAATCAACACTTGACCAAACCAACAATTTACCCATTATTGATCATTCGGTAGCCGGCCAAACCAACATTTCACCTATTATAGAACAACCTACATACACCAGCGATGATGTATTGGTTGATACTGTTGCGGCTGTTACAATGGCCGTCATCTACCCAAAAAAGGCTATTGATTCAACACATAAACCAGCGGCACAAAAAAATAGGGGAAGTGTTCAAAATGCATTACCGCAAAAGACACTTACCAGTAAGCCTTCTTTGATAAAGTTTGCTGCTGAGGTTGCTGTAAACAAAGTGCCTTTGGTAAAAAAACAAACGGTAAACAATAGCGTTGGGCGGTCATTTAATGGAGGTATCATTTCAACTGCGCCAGCAACAATTGGTTGGACTTCTTTATGTGCTATGTTGACTGAAAAGCCGCTTGCCTACACAACCAGGTTGTATACTCAAAGCCCGGTTGCCGGTTTTAGGGAAATGCAAGGTTTTAAGGATTTATCAGAAACCAAAAAGTCGCAAATAAAGACTGCCTTAACAGTGCTACCAATGCGTAATGCAATTAGTGATCTTTCGTCAAAAACAAATAAAAAGGTTAGTAAAAAAGTGCAATGGGGCTTTAATACAAATGTGGGTATAGCAAATTTAGTTGCCAATAAAGGTAATATTGCTATGGACTTGCAATTCAGTAACGTTTCATCGCCTTTGCCCGGTAACCAAAGCGCAACCACTATGCAGCAGGTAAAGTATCGTGCAGGCATTGCTAATGGAATTGGCGTATCAATTGAGGTACCCTTAAATGAGCACTTTTCAATGTCGGCAGGTCTTGGTTACCAGTATTATTCAACCCGGTCGCTTACTGGCACAAGGGTACCAAACCAACGCAATTTTTTCGACTCTACACGCAACAGTAGTGTTACCGTACGTGAATATTTTAGCGCTGCAAATGCCAACTTTACCACCGATGCAGGCAGCTATTTTAATAACCGGTTTCACTTTGCGCAGGTGCCATTGTTGCTTAGGTATACGCCAGTGGCAACATCAAAAAGGCCAATCACAATTACTGCAGGGTTGGTACCTACGCTTTTATTTGGTAGTAAAGCCCTTAATTACGACCGTCAAAATAACGTAAGCTATGTTGATAAAACCCATTTAAAAAACCTGCAGGTATTGGGCGGGTTGGGAGTGGCTTTTACGATTAAAAATTATTCTTCAAAATTGGTGCAGGCTGGCCCGGTGGTTCGCTACGGCTTCGGCAGCATCAACAAAAACAGCGATCGACTAAGCCAGCACCTATTATTTGTGGGGCTGCAGGCCAACATTTTATTTAAAAATAATTAAACGCTTTTTATGAAAAAAACAACCATTACAACTACAACTTTCGTGGCCATACTACTTGGTACTTTGCTATCGGGTTGTTTAAAAGACAGTTGCTACCGAACATTTACCATGTATAAGCCTGTGTATAAAGCCAGGGCCGAGGTAAGGGCCAACATTAAAAATAACCCATCTATCAATGTATCGGAAGCCGGTAAAATGTTTGTGCTGGGCAACTACATTTTTTTGAACGAGGTAGATAAAGGCATACATGTAATTGACAATAGCAATCCTGCCGCCCCAATAAACAAATACTTTATTAATATACCGGGCAACGTGGATGTTGCAGTGAAAGGCAATATTTTATATGCCGATATGTACAGCGACCTTGTGGCGCTTGATATTTCAGATCCAAACAACATCAGGTTGTCAAACGTGGTAGAAAATGTGTTTTCGCAAAGGCAATTTGCAGGCGGGTTTGTTGCCGACCAAACCATGATGATTGTTGATTGGGAAGTAAAAGATACTACCATTGATTGCTCAAACAATTGGGTACAGCGGCCCTCGGTTATGTTTATGGATGCACGAAGTTTTAGCGGCGCCTCAATGGCTGCGCCTACCCTCGGTGTAGGTGGTTCAATGGCACGTTTTGCTTTGTTAAACCAGTACTTGTACACCGTTACCGAAAGCGCCATTAATGTTTTTGATGTATCGCAGCCGGTTACACCAATCCTAAAAAATACGTTGCAAATTGGCTGGGGTATAGAAACAATTTATCCTTTCAAAAACAATCTTTTTATTGGCTCCAATACAGGCATGTTCATTTTTAATACAGTCAATGCCGAGGCTCCCCAACAGCAGTCCATGTTTAGCCATGCCACTGTTTGCGATCCTGTAATTGCCGACGACCAATATGCTTACGTAACGCTACGGTCGGGCACTACCTGCCGGGGCGTAATTAACCAGTTAGATGTAATTAATATTACCAACCTGCAACGCCCAACGCTGGTTCGCTCGTATGCTTTTAAAAATCCGCATGGTTTAAGTAAAGATGGCAACCTGTTGTTTATATGCGATGGCACCGAAGGCCTCAAAGTATTTGATGCAGCCAATGTAAATAATATACAACCGTTAAAAACGTTAACCGGCTTTGAAAGTTTTGATGTAATAGCCGCAAACAAAATAGCTATTGTTTCGGCTAAAGATGGGTTGTACCAGTTTAGTTATGCCGATGTAAATAATATTCGCCTGGTAAGTAAAGTAAGCATCATAAAAAAATAATTGTATGATAAAGTTAGTAGCAAGTGCAATACTGTTTATTTGTGTGTTACAGTCAATATCTGCGCAGCAAAAAAATATTACGCCACTGCGTTTTAAAGGGATGGCCTGCGTAGGATTGCTAAATGGCCAAACCGGACAATCGGTGCTGCTTGAAACCACCCTAGGGGTTACTAAAAATAATTGGTTTGGTGGTTTGGGTACTGGTTTAGATTATTATGGAACCCGAACCATTCCTTTATTTGCCTCAGTTCAAAAGCGTTTTGGTAGCAATAAAACGGTCCCGTTTGCCTTTGCCAATGGCGGTGTTGCTTTAGGTTGGGCAACCGATAACCAAAAAGCAAATAAGTTTTATGAATATAAAGCCTTGCCGGGTGCTTATTTTGATGGGGGAATAGGGGTAATCATCAATACCTGCAATGGCAGGGCAATATTGCTAAGCGCCGGCTACAGTGGTAAACAGGTTGTTGAAAAAGCTACCCTTTTGCCTGTCAGGGGTTGGCCGATGCCGGTTGCAGGCAACAATTTTGAAACGTACAAATATCAATACCGCCGTATTGTAATTAAAGTAGGGTTTCAGTTTTAATTATTCAACACTTGATTTTCGAACAATCATTTCGCCCTGTAACTGAACTTCAATTGCGGCAACATTGCCTGCAATATTTTTCATTAAAGTGCTAATGGCAATAGCAGCCATTTGTGGCAAGGGTTGTTTAATATGTGTTACCGGAGCATAAAACATATCGGCAGCATCTGTTTCGTCAAACGCTACAACGGCCAGGTCAGTTGGTACCCGTATATTAACCGTTGTAAGGTATTTTAATGCATATAAACTAATGGTATTGGAAGTAAACAATATGCCATCCATGGGTTCGGGCAAGTTTAGTAATTGTTGCATGGCTTGTTCCACCTGTTCTTTTTGAAAAAGCAACCCTACCTCTTTTATCAAGGCGTTATCGGCGGTACGTCCATTTGCCCGCAGGCACTCCAGGTATCCCTTTTTTCGGTCGGCAAGATTTTGCAGGGTGGAGGTGAAACTAATAATACTGATGCGTTTTCTTTGCTGGTCAATTAAATGTTGGGTTAGCTTGTATGCAGCGCCATAATTATCAATACCTACATAGTTCATATCCTGCCCGGGAAAATTACGGTCAATCAATACAAAGGGAATATCGTTTTTTTTAAGATAGACCAGTTGTGCTTCTGTGTGTTCGGTAGGCGCAATAATCAACCCATCCACTTGTTGGTTTACAAAAATATTTACCAGTTTATTACTTCTTTCAGCATTTTCGTCGGAGCTGCCATATAGTACGGTATAGCCATGTTTATCTGCCTCATCTTCAATAAGGCGGGCAATACTGCTGCTAAACGGGTTCGATATGTCGGCTACTATTAAACCAATAGTATTGGTTTTGCTGGTTTTTAAGCTACGGGCAATTTGGTTGGTGCGATAATCAAGCTCCCTGGCTGTATCGCGTATTTTTTTGGCTACCGCTTTACTAATTCGGTCTAACTTTTGGTTATTGAGCACATACGACACAAGGGCAGTTGATACCCCAACTTTTTGTGCAATATCTTTTAGCGAAATTTTTTTCTTCATATACTGAATGTTTCAGGTAATAAATTGCGGTAAACCCGCTAATAACCAATTATTTATAACATATTTGACCGTTGGCAAAGCGCCCAAAGGTGTGATGTAAATGTTATCAGGGGTACGAATTGTTTAATCGATTAAACATTTGGCATAGTTTTACGTATAAGTAGTTGATACAATTGACATTTACAACCTATAATAAAGCAAGCAATCGCGGCCTGCTGTTTCTACAGCAGGCATTTTTTAAAACTTGTTTTTAATTAAATGATAAAAGTTGATTGTAACAGACGGTCATAATTTAATAACTGTATAATTTACGAAATAGAGGAAAGACATACATAGCCATATTATTTAAAGCCACCTAACGATTGCCTGCAGCTAATAAAAGTGCAGGTTTTTTAATTGTGGCAAAGTGGCGTTTATTCTTTAAAATATAATATATGAATGTAGCATTAAACATTTCAACAAGGTGGTACAGGGTGGCTACCAGTATGTTTTTTTTTATAGCCGGGCTAACGTTTGCATCGTGGGCCAGCCGCATACCCGATATTAAATTACAACTACGCATGAGCGATGGCGCCCTTGGGGCGGTATTGTTTGCGTTGCCAGTGGGGCAAATGATAAGCATACCTATTTCGGCAGCACTGGTAGCGAGGTTTGGCAGCAAAAGCGTGGTAACTATCGGGGCACTTATGTACCCATTAACGCTGGTAATGCTTGCTTTATCAAATTCAGTATTCCTACTTGCATTATCGCTGTTTGTGTTTGGGTTGTGGGCCAATTTATTAAACATAGCCATGAACACGCAGGCTGTTTCGGTCGAAAGCAGGTATGGCCGTTCTATAATGGCTTCGTTTCATGGCGTATGGAGTATTGCGGGTTTTAGTGGTGCATTATTAGCTACCATGCTGGTATCTATGGGGTTTTCCATTCTTAGCCACTTTAGCATAGTGATAGTTTTAACGGGTATTATGGTATTTGTTGCCAACCGGTATACGGTTTCAACAATAACAAAGGCAGCCGATAACCAAAAGCGTAAACTTTTTTCCATGCCCGAAAAGCGCATAATGATATTAGGTCTCATTGCTTTTAGTTGTATGGTTTGCGAAGGCGCCATGGCCGACTGGAGCGGCGTATATTATCAAAAAGTAATTGAGGCACCCGCTGCCTTAACAACCATTGGCTATGTAGCTTTTATGGGTACCATGGCTATTGGCAGGTTTGTGGGCGACTGGCTGGTAACCCGTTTTGGCGTAGTGCGCATTTTACAACTAAGCGGTACAATGGTTGCCTCCGGCCTGTTATTGGCGGTGGCTGTACCACAAATAGTAACCGCTACCATCGGGTTTTTATTGGTAGGGTTGGGGGTATCGTCGGTAGTGCCGGTAGTGTTTGGCCTGGCCGGGCGGTCGGCCAATAAAAGCGCCAGCGGAGCTATTGCGGCGGTATCCACCATTGGCTTTCTGGGTTTTTTAGCAGGGCCTCCCATTATTGGTTTTATAGCCGAGGCAACCAATTTGCGCTTATCGTTTGTGGTAATTGCATTGTTGGGTTTTGGTACCACGTTGCTTGCCGGCAAAACAAAAAATATGTAATTAATTATTTAATAAATATAAATAATGTTTAAAAAGAAGAGTAACAAGTGACACATCATTTTTACCATTAAAAAGTACAACCATGCAACAGAATAATAATAAAGTGCTGTATATAGCACGTCCCAAACAACAGGCATTAGATGCCACCATTAATGCCGAAAATGCCCTTTTAAATAATAAAGAAAAAGGCAAGCCCTTTATTGCTTTTGCCAAAGTACAGGTAGCACAAAACAACAAGGTAGCAGTGCCAATAAAAATGAAGGAGGGGTTGTTTATAGCTTATCCAAAAAGCCAGCAGCAAGCGCCACAAATAACCGGGGCTGATAATCGCATTGGAAAAATTTTTATCGCCGAAAATTATCTGGCGCCGGTATTTGGCGGCAATACCATAGCATTGCCTTGCCTGCCAAAGCGTAAAAAGCAAGCCCGCCAACAACGTTCGTTTGGCCTGGCCCTTATGCAAATATTTAAACTAAAAATATCGTAATTCATCTTTTAAAAAAATAAACAAACCGACCGGTAAAAGCCGGTCGTTTTGCATAGGTCACGTTTTGAAAGCCTTACTGCTACAATCCTTTCTTTTTTTGAACCATTGCAACAATTCGTTTTACATCGTCCACCTCGGTAGGTTGCAGTACTTCATCATTTTGATATTTGGCCTGTAAAAACAATATCCGTTTGTGTCCGGGAAACATTTGTAATATCTCCTCAATCAATTCCCCGGTTTTTTCATCTTTGGTGAACATGGGTTTTGCGTCGGGCATGGGCGATTTATCGCGGGTGGGCATCCGCTTTATAATTGCTTCAACCCCAGCCAGTTTTCCCGGCGCTATGTCTTTTATTTCGGAAGCTTTTGCATAAAGGCCCTGCAATTGCTTTTTGCTTAGGCTGCCCCTTTGCTGGTATTGTTTGTAAAGGCTAATAATAAACGACGACACCGGGTATGCTAGTATACACTCTTCCAATACCATAAGGATAATATCCAGCGGTGGTTTTTTTGTTGCCATATTTTTGTGGGTAAACGGTGAAGATAATTATTTGCAGGGCACTATTTAAAATTTAGGTAACTCATAAAAAAGCCTTTTGAAAAAATTAATGATGATCCACTATTTGGTAAGCTAAATGCTAACTATAAAGTAATGATAAAAAAGGTAAATAAATTACCAATTGTATAGGTGTGCCACCTCTACGGTCATAGAGGCAGGCAGCAACAACTGGTAAAAAAGCTATAAAGCCCGGTTCCAAAATATCAGCACCAGATTGCGGATAGTTGTTAAAAAATTGTGGAAGGTACCGCCTAATGTAACCACCTGGTTACCTGCTTTGTTTTAACTGGCCCTTAGCCTACAGCACCGCTAATTGTTTTTAATCGGTTAAATTGCCGGGTAAAAGCGCCAAATGAAAAAAAATCAAACTTACCTGTTGGTGTTATTGTCGGTCGGCGGCTTTATTGCATCGTGCGGCGATAGTAAAAAAACTGACAACACTATTGCAGATCCGGCCATTGCCAAAGGCATTGTGCAGCGCGCCTGGGGAGCTGTTGACGGAAAAAAGGTATTGCTATTTACCTTAATTAACAGCCTTGGCACACAAGTTAAAATAACCAATTACGGGGGCACCATTACCTCGTTTATATCGGCCGATAATAAAAAAGGTAAAAGCGATATTGTACTGGGCTTTGATACGCTGGATAGATACCGTGCCAGGTCAACCTATTTTGGTGCTACTATTGGCCGGTATGCTAACCGCATTGGCGATGCCCGTTTTATACTTGATGGTAACATCTACAACCTTGCAGCCAACAACGGTAAAAACCATATACACGGGGGCAATAAGGGATTTGATAAAGTGGTTTGGGATGCAGCGCCAGTGGTGGTCAGCACGCCATCATTAACCTTAACATATATTAGTAAAGATGGCGAAGAAGGCTACCCTGGTAATTTAACCGTGCAGGTAAAATTTACGTTAACCGACGACAATGCGCTACAAATAAAGTATATGGCCAAAACTGATAAGCCAACGGTAGTTAACCTTACCAACCACAGTTATTTTAATTTAACAGGCAATGTTGACAGCACTATACTCAACCATAGTTTACAGATAAATTCAAATAGATATACTCCTGTAGATTCTACCCTGATACCTACCGGCCAATTAGCACCGGTGGAGGGTACCCCATTTGATTTTAGGCAACCTGTGGCCATAGGGGCACGTATACAACAAGTCCCGGGGGGATATGACCACAATTTTGTGTTGAATAAAAAGGACAATAATGAAACGCCGGCGGCCATAGTGACAGATTTTGCCAGTGGCAGAAAATTAGAGGTATTTACATCGGAGCCCGGATTACAATTTTACACGGGTAATTTTTTAAACGGAAGCATTATAGCCAATAAAGGAAAACCCATTTATAAACATGCGGCATTTTGCCTTGAAACGCAACACTTTCCCAACTCACCTAACAAGCCTGCTTTTCCATCGGTACAGTTACGGCCAGGACAAAAATATAGCTCGTATACCATATATAAGGTTTCGTTATTGCCTTAAATTCAATACTTTTCCACTCAAAAAAAACAGTATTATAAAACAAAAATAATTACACATGAAATTTTTTATCGATACGGCAAACCTGTCGCAAATTAAAGAAGCAAATGAATTAGGCATTTTGGATGGAGTTACCACCAACCCAACGTTAATGGCAAAAGAGGGTATTAAAGGCGAAGCGGCCATTGCCGAACATTATTTAACTATATGCGAAATGGTGGAAGGCGATATCAGCGCCGAAGTATTGTCAATCAATTTTGAAACGATAGTTGAAGAAGGAAAAAAACTGGCAGCCATTCATCCAAATATTATAGTAAAGGTGCCAATGATTAAAGACGGTATCAAGGCCATTAAGTGGTTTACTGATAACGGTATCAAAACCAACTGTACGCTTATATTTTCGGCTGGGCAGGCTATTTTGGCTGCCAAAGCCGGGGCCGCTTACGTATCGCCATTTATTGGCCGTATTGACGACAGCGGCTGGGATGGTGTACAACTGATTAAGCAGATATCGAATATTTTTGCTATTCAGAAATTTAAGACGGAGGTTTTGGCGGCCTCCATTCGCAACGCTAACCACATTATTCAATGTGCCGAAGCCGGTGCCGATGTTTGTACCTGCCCGTTGGATTCAATACTTGCATTGCTAAAACACCCGTTAACCGATATTGGCCTCGCCAGGTTTTTAGAGGATGCTAAAAAAATGTAACGGTCAAAGCTGTTTTCAACTCCTTACATCAAATACTTAACCACTAATCATTAAAAATGGCTGAAAATTCAAATGATTTACAAGTTTTAAAAGATACTGCGGCGCAGGTACGCAGAGATATTGTTAGAATGGTGCATGGTGCACAATCGGGTCACCCCGGTGGTTCGTTGGGATGTACCGACTTATTGGTTGCCTTATATTTTAAGGAAATGATAATCAATAAAAATAAAGGTGCCGATGGTTTTCTTGAATTTTTAAAGCCTGCGCAGGGTGAGGATGTTTTCTTTTTATCGAACGGGCATATTTCGCCGGTATGGTATTCGGTACTTGCGCACCGCGGATATTTTAAGAAAAGCGAAATGGCCACGTTTCGCAAATTAAACAGCCGCCTGCAGGGCCACCCCGCCACCCACGAGCATTTGCCTGGCATTAGGGTTGCCTCGGGTTCGCTTGGGCAAGGCATATCAGTAGCAGCGGGTGCTGCTTATGCTAAACGATTACGTGGCGACGATAAAACAGTGTTTTTATTAATGGGCGATGGCGAGCAGCAGGAAGGCCAGATTTGGGAAGGCGCACAATTTTGTGCACACCACCATTTAGATAACCTGATTGCATTTGTTGACTGGAACGGAATGCAGATAGATGGCACTACCGAAAATGTAATGAACAACCGCGACCTGGCAGCTAAATATGAAGCGTTTGGCTGGGAAATAGTGCAGTTGGAAGATGGCAACGATATGCAAAGTGTATTAAACGCACTGGAAGAAGCCAAGAGCAAAAGCCGCAAAGGAAAACCAATTGCAGTGATGATGCGGACTATAATGGGCTATGGCGTAGATTATATGATGGGCACGCACAAATGGCATGGGTCGGCACCAAACGATGCGCAATTAGCCACGGCGCTTAATCAGCTTCCCGAAACATTGGGTGACTATTAATTGCCAGATCGGGTAGTAGTGATAGCTATATAAGATGCCTTTAAAAATCAGTACTACTTTTTTGGTGAAACCAACAATGGTTGTAACCCACTTGGTCAATAACATTGATACCGTACAAGGGAGTGACACAACCGGAGTTGAAAAAATAACCTTCTGCTGGTTAAAAAATAGCTACAAAAAGTTTGACTTATAATTGACAAATACCACATGACCATTTACCGTGAATTTTTTACAACCGAACCTACACAATGAAAAAATATACATTTACCGAAAAGAAAGATACCCGCTCTGGTTTTGGAGCCGGAATGGCGCATTTAGGCCGCACAAACCCTAATGTAGTGGCGCTTTGTGCCGACCTGGTTGCCTCGCTAAAACTGGACACTTTTATAAAAGAAAATCCTGAACGCTTTATACAGTGCGGCATAGCCGAGGCTAACATGATTGGCGTATCGGCGGGGCTGGCCGTTAACAATTTTATACCGTTTGCTACCACGTTTGCCAATTTTGGATCGGGACGAGTGTACGATCAAATACGGCAAAGCGTTGCCTACTCAGGTACCAATGTAAAAATTGCGGTATCGCATGCCGGCCTAACGCTGGGCGAGGACGGGGCAACCCACCAAATATTGGAAGACCTAGCCATGATGCGGGCCATGCCCGAAATGACCGTAATTAACCCCTGCGATTATAACCAAACCATGGCGGCAACCATTGCCGTAGCCGAATATAAAGGCCCCGTTTATTTGCGCTTTGGCCGCCCCGTTGTACCAGTTTTTACGGATGCTGACCAGCAATTTGAAATTGGAAAGGCGTGGATGGTAAACGAGGGTAAAGATGTGACCATTTTTGCCACCGGACACCTGGTGTGGGAAGCAATACTGGCCGGCGAAATACTGGAGAAAGAAGGGATTGATGCCGAAATTATAAACATACATACCATTAAGCCGTTAGACGAAGAGGCAATACTAAAATCGGTGGCCAAAACAGGTTGTGTGGTTACCGCCGAAGAGCACCAGTTAAATGGTGGTTTGGGCGATGCAGTTTGCCAGGTGCTTAGCCGTAATAAACCCGCCCCGGTAGAAATGATTGGGGTAAATAACTCTTTTGGCGAAAGCGGTACCCCTGCACAATTAATGGAAAAATATGGACTGGATGCCAACCATATTGTAGCAGCAGTAAAAAAGGTATTGACCCGTAAATAGTGGGTTTTATATACAAGGCCAACCGTTGTTGCAATGCATTTGCCGCAACAGTTGGCTTTTTTTTGGCTTAATAAAGCCGCATGCTTTGGAGGGTAATATTGTTTTGCGCTAAATTTATTATCCGGTTGTTAAAGGGTTGGCAACCAATACAATTTTTGCAATTTAAATGCGATGCCGTATATATAGCTAAAGCCGGCAAAACCTACCAACTAATCATTATTTTTTGCGATGATAAACTTTTGACCATTGTTTATTTGCTGCAGTAATGCGGCTGAGTTGTAAAACAGGTTAAGCATGTAATTGAGCTGTCTTTTGCTTAAAATGCTTGCGTAGGCTACCGGCCATATTGGGTTAGCTAATAGTTATATACCGCCAATACTGCTGCTGCTTGCCGGCGTAATGGGTAGTTGCCCTATTGTTCATGTATGCACGGTTATTTTCGTAAAATCTATTCGTTACTTCTAACGGTAATTTGTTGTATTAAAAAAACAGTAGCCCGCGCATTAAACGGCGCAGGCTAATATGAAATATTTAAAAACGGTCTTTTGTCTAATCCCCAAAAAAACATCATTTACACAACATTCAAACTAAATCCCTTTTTCATTTTTATAACGATGACAGGCTTTCTTCAATGGCTTTGATCCTTGCAAGGGCGTCCGCCTGTTTCTTCATTTCAAGCTCCACCACATCGGGCCGGGCATTGGCCATAAACCGTTCGTTGCTTAATTTCTTCGCAACACTTTCTAAAAACCGGCGCTGCCTTTCAAGGTCTTTTTCAAGTTCGGTTTGAAGCGTGCTTTTGTCAACTTCGCGGCTGCTTTCAAAATAAAATTTATCTGTTTCTACCGCAATAACAATGTTGTTTGCAGGCGCAGAATTTATATAAACTAAACCATGGGCGTTTACCTGTTTGGCTAATATTTTTTCAAAACCGGTATAGTTGTCTTTGTTTTGGGTAAGTACTGAAAGCAGTATGCTTTCCTTTGGCTTTACCTGGTTTTTATTACGGGCATCCCTAATGGCAGAAATCACTTTTTTTAGCAGCTCGCCTTGTTCCAATATTTCTTTTTTAACCGGGTATTGGTTTCCAAACTGCTTTATACAAAGGTCGTCGTCCGTAAGCCGCTCCAAAAGCAAATGGTAAATTTCTTCGGTAATAAAAGGCATAAATGGATGCAGTATTTGCATTAACCGCTCAAAAAATGCAATGGTTTTTTGGTAGATGGCAGCGTCTATCGGTTGTTCAAAACCGGGTTTTACCCATTCAAGATACCAACTGCAAAAGTCGTCCCAAATAAGGGAGTAAATCGTTTTTAATGCTTCGCTTAATTTAAACTGACTATACATTACGTCAAGGTCGGCGGATGCCTGGTTTAGGCGGCTCTCAAACCAATCAACGGCAAAATTGCCAGAAGGATTGTCGGCAGCCTCCCCATTATCGGCTTGCCGGGTTTGCCACATATTAACCAGCTTAAGGGCGTTCCAAAGCTTGTTATTAAAGTTGCGGCCTTGTTCAAGGCTTGCTTCATCAAACAAAAGGTCGTTGCCCGCCGGCGAGGATATCATAATACCAAACCGCACCGCATCTGCACCATACTTATCAATAAGGTTTAACAGGTCGGGGCTGTTGCCAAGGCTTTTGCTCATTTTTCGGCCTTGTTTATCCCGCACCATACCGGTAAAATAAACATCCTTAAACGGCCGCTTTTTTTGGTAATGCATGCCCGCCATTATCATTCGCGCCACCCAAAAAAAGATGATGTCCTGCCCCGTAACCAGTACTGCAGTGGGGTAGTAGTAGTCAGGTTCGGTATTACCCTCCGGCTCCGATATTCCCTTAAACACCTCCATGGGCCATAGCCACGAGGAGAACCAGGTATCCAGCACATCTTCGTCCTGCGTGAGGGTTTCTATTTTGAATTTTGAATTTTGAATTCTGAATTGAATGTAAGCTTGCTCCCTTGTTTCAGCAACTACAAAACTTCCATCGGGTGCATACCAGGCAGGTATTTGCTGGCCCCACCACAACTGGCGGCTAATGCACCAGTCCTTTACATTTTCAAGCCAATATTTATAGGTGGCTAAAAATTTATCACCGGGGTGAATGGTAATTTCACCACTGGTAACGGCGGTAAGGGCTGGTTCGGCCATCTCCTTCATTTTTACAAACCATTGGGTGCTAATGCGGGGTTCTACCACGGCGCCGCTGCGTTGACTGTAGCCGAGGCGGGTTTGGTATTCTTCCTGCTTACTTATAAAGCCTTCTACCTGTAGGTCCTCTACTATCTTTTTACGTGCAGTAAACCTGTCTTCACCAACATAAATTTGTGCGGCTTCGCTTAGGGTGCCATCGGGGTTAAGGGTATCAATTACTGCCAGCCCGTGTTTCAGGCCAAGGTTATAATCGTTTATGTCGTGGGCCGGGGTAACTTTCAATGCACCGGTTCCAAACAATGTATCAACGTACTCGTCAAAAATAATAGGAATGCGCCTGTTAATAAGTGGCACAATTGCAAACTTACCCTTTAAATGACTAAACCTTGCGTCTGCCGGGTTTACACAAATGGCGGTGTCGCCCATAATGGTTTCGGGCCGTTGGGTGGCAATGGTAATATAGTTGTCGGTTGTTGGTTGATTGTTGGCTGCAGCACTATTCTCATCTGCATCAACCAAAGCATATTTAATGTAATACAACGTTCCGGTAAGGTCTTTAAACTCAACCTCTTCATCGCTTAACGCAGTTTTTGCTGCCGGGTCCCAGTTAATCATGCGGGCGCCACGGTATATTAAACCCTTGTTGTAAAGGTCAATAAACACCTTAATAACTGCTTTGTAGTAGTGGTCGTCCATGGTAAAAGTTACCCTGTCCCAATCAACACTACAGCCTAGTTTTTCTATCTGGTTATAAATAATTCCCCCGTATTTATCTTTCCATTCAAAGGCATATTTTAAAAATTCGTCGCGGGTAAGACTGTTTTTGTCAATGCCTTTTTCCTTTAACATTTGCACCACTTTTGATTCAGTGGCAATGCTTGCATGGTCGCTACCTGGTACCCAGCAGGCATTAAAACCGCTCATGCGGGCTTTGCGCACCAATATGTCCTGCACGGTTTCGTTTAGGGTATGCCCCATGTGTAAAACGCCGGTAACATTTGGCGGAGGTATCACCACCGTGTACGAGGGCCGGTGGTCAGGTACACTTTTAAAATATCCCTTATGTTGCCATGTCTGGTTCCATCTTTCTTCGGTGGTTCCTGGCTCGTAGTTCCTGGTTAGTTCCATTTTAATTACCTGCAAGTTTGTTACTAAAAAAAGTTGCTATTCCCATTAACTGTTTAAAAACAGTGGGCAAATGTACAAAATCGCAAAGCGTAAATAAAGGCAAAGGTTTATAGGTTTGTGGGTGTTTTTACCTTTAGTTGCCATGTTGGGCAATGGTTTATTGATGCATTAAAAATGAGGACCTCGCAGCAATAGCGTAGTTATGGTTGCTGATAAAATGGCATCCGGTAGCACTTTGCCAACTGTTTACAACTTTAAACCATTTTTTTACTATTCTACCCCAATAATGTGGCCAATCGTTGCAAATAACTTCTTACCGGGCTTATTTTCCGCCTCCCACAAGTACAGCAGCCATGTTTTTTTAGGTAGATGTTTGCTTCGGTCTAACAAATAAACGGTAATCAAAACACGGGCAAAATGGGTAAATGTGCGTAACTATCAACTTGCCCGATTCTTGTGCACATTATTGATTAGCCACTTGCAGTATGTAAAGGGTGCCTGTTAGTCTAAACCATTATAAATCAAACACTAACCAGTGTGTGTGGGTCAAAATTTAGGTAAAGGGTCAACGTATCCTAAAAGGCTGCGTGCCCGTGCCAGCTTGGTATTTCGTTTATATTTGTTAAGTAAACTTACGCATGGCCAATAGAATAAAAAAGAAGAGTGCACCGCCAGCCAGCCCCGATAAATTGAACCCTGATAAACAGGCGGAAGTTACTATGAAGGAACTGGTAAAAGACGAGCGTACCTATAAAATAGGCGGTGCATGCAGCCTGCTATTGTCGTTGTTTTTAGGCGTAGCTTTTACCAGCTACCTGTTTACATGGCAGGCCGATCAGTCGCAAATATTTAGTTCGGGCGGCATTAGCATTTTTACCCACGACGAGGCCAGGGTACTAAACCTTTTAGGTGTGTTGGGCGCCTATACTTCCCACTTTTTTATTTACAAGGGGTTTGGCCTTGCTTCCTTCTTTTTTTGTTTGTTATTTTTTGTGACGGGTATTAACCTGCTTACCGGTCGTAAGGTGTTTTCGCTTAGGCGCAATGTAAAATATGTGGTGGCCGGGCTTATGGTAATGAGTGTAACACTGGCATTTGTATTTACCGGCAATAGCTTTAGCTTGGGTGGGGCAGTAGGCGAATTTATTAGTGAATGGATGGTTAAGGTGATAGGCGCTTTTGGTACCGCAGTGGTAATTATGGTGGCCTTTTTCAGCTACTTTATTTGGCGGTTCAACCCCACCTTTAAGTGGCCCGGGCGTAAACCTGCAATAGTAGCCGCACAGGTACCCATGCCAATGGAGGATGATGTGATGCTATCCCAAACACCCAGGGAAGTAAACGACTTATATAAAAACGAGGGGGGTGAAGCCATACTGTATATTGAAAAAGATGAACCCATTTCGAAAAATAAATTAAAGAAAGACGGCAGCGGCGTAGTGGTAATTATGCCAAAGGAAGAAAAAAGACCGATAGAGCCAACCTTTACCATTAATGAAAGGGAACACGAAAAAGAGGAAGCTGTGCCTTTTGAAACCACAATGCCGGTAAACGTATCAGCCGTGGTAATGCAACCAACAGTTTTGCCTGGCCATAATGGATACAGTGCGGATGCTGATGACGACGATTTGTTGAACGAATTGCCGACCTACGCATTACACAACAAAAAACCAACGCCAGCCGCTCAAAACAATATGCCGTTGGACGACATGGAACTTGAAATAAAACCAACACCGGAACGCAACAGTGAAGAAGAGGAAGAAGACGATTTTATTCCAAAACCAAAGGCAGTAAAACAAGACCCCTACGAACCTAAGCTAGACTTGCGTGACTATAAATATCCCACCCTTGAATTGCTTGAAACACACGGAAGCGAAAAGATAGTACACGACCCGGTTGAGCTTGAAACCAATAAAAACCAAATCATTTCTACCCTTAGTAACTACGACATTACCATACAGCGTATTGCGGCTACTGTTGGCCCTACTGTTACGTTGTACGAAATTGTGCCTGCACCGGGCATTCGCATAAGCCGCATAAAAAACCTTGAGGATGATATTGCCCTTAGCCTTGCTGCCCTGGGCATACGTATTATTGCCCCCATACCAGGTAAGGGAACTATTGGCATAGAAGTGCCCAACGTACGCAAGTCTATCGTAAGTATGAAAACATTGCTTGCATCTGATAAGTTTCAACACAATTCGTATTCGCTGCCCATAGCCATTGGTAAAAAAATTGACAACGAAAACTTTATTGTCGATTTGGCTACCATGCCTCACCTGCTAATGGCGGGTGCCACGGGCCAGGGTAAATCGGTTGGATTGAATGCTATTTTGGTGTCGTTGCTGTATAAAAAACACCCATCGCAGTTAAAGCTGGTGTTGGTGGATCCTAAAAAAGTGGAGCTAAGTATTTACAGGGTAATTGAAAAACACTTTTTAGCCAAACTGCCCGGCGAGGAAGAAGCCATTATAACCGATACAAAAAAAGTAGTGCATACACTTAATGCGCTTTGCATTGAAATGGATAACCGGTACGACCTGCTTAAAGAGGCTGGATGCCGTAATATAAAAGAATACAACGAAAAGTTTATTGCCCGCAAACTTAACCCCGAAAAGGGACACCAGTTTTTGCCCTTTATTGTGTTAGTGGTTGATGAGTTTGCCGACCTTATTATGACCGCAGGTAAGGAAGTAGAAATGCCTATTGCACGACTGGCGCAGTTGGCAAGGGCCATCGGCATACATCTTATTATTGCCACCCAAAGGCCGTCGGTTAACATTATTACCGGTACCATAAAGGCCAACTTCCCGGCACGGATAGCGTTTAAGGTGTCGAGTAAAATAGATAGCCGTACCATTTTAGATGCAGGTGGAGCCGAGCAGTTAATTGGTAAAGGCGATATGCTGATAAGTTACAATGGCGAAATTACCCGGCTGCAATGTGCGTTTGTTGATACGCCCGAGGTAGACAGTGTAACCGGGTTTATTGGTGAACAATGTGGTTATCCCGATGCATTTTTGTTGCCTGAGTATGTAGATGAGAAGGAATTGGAAAGCAAAGATTTTGACAGCACCAACCGCGATCCATTGTTTGAAGATGCAGCCAGGTTGATTGTTACCAGCCAGATAGGCAGTACCTCGTTAATTCAACGACGAATGAAACTGGGCTATAACCGCGCAGGCCGGCTAATGGATCAATTGGAGGCGGCAGGGGTGGTTGGCCCCAGCCAGGGCAGTAAGGCCAGGGATGTGCAAATAAAATCGGAAATGGAACTGGACGAAATATTGCAGGCTTTTAGTTAGCCGGTTATTAATTGCGGGCGGTTTATTGTGAAACAATTGGTAATATGCAGGTTATGTGGGGCATGGCATAGCTTTTGAAAACATGTATCCGAAAAACAGCTACAGCCAATTTGGACCCCATGCTGAATAAACACGACCAGGGTAAACTGGTCTTCATTAATAAATAATAAACATGAACGTATTTACAAAAATGGGAATAGTAATTGCCGCAGTAGCAACAATTGGAGTAACTGCAAATGCTCAAAACGACGCAAACGCTAAAAAAATACTGGATGAAGTAAGTGCCAAATTAAAAGATATGAAAGGGGTAAGTGCCAATTTTACTTACATATCAAAAAGCCGCAGCGGTAAGCAGAATAGTAGTGTAGACGGAAAGATTTTTATAAAAGGCGACAAATACTACATTAAACAGGGAGCTGGCGAAATTTTTAGCAACGGCACTAAAACCTGGAATTATAATGGCACTAACGAAGTAACCATTACCGCGGTTGACGATGATGCGCAGGCATTGACGCCACAAAAATTACTTTCTAATTTTTACGACAAGGATTTTTCGTACAAACTGGCTTCATCAACCGGGGCAAATTACACGATTGCTATGACGCCTATTGACAAGCGGAAGAGCTACCAAAAAGTGAACCTGTTTGTTGACAAGGTAAAAAAGATGATTACCCGCGCCACCGTGTTGGATAAAAGCGGAAACACCATTGAATTTGCTTTAAAAAATATTAATACCAATGTTGCCATTCCCGATGCTACCTTTGTATTCAATAAAAGTAAATACAATAAAAATATTGAAGTAATAGAATAGCGAATTATTCCTATGAAAGTTACTAACCGCCGCCTTCGTTTTTGAAGGCGGTTTTTATTTACCCAAACCTGTATCTTGCACCGGCCAAATTATTAATATGAAATATACCCCGTTGAATGCCAACATATTTATAAAGAACCGCAAGCGTTTTATAGCGGAAATGAAAGGCGATAGTGTAGCTATTTTTAACAGTAACGACGAGATACCTTCCAATGGCGATGCGTTGTATAAATACGCCCCAAACAGCGATCTTTTTTGGCTAACCGGTATTGAGCAGGAAGAGTCGATGCTGGTATTGTTTCCCGATAACGTTGACAACAAATACCGCGAAGTACTGGTGTTGTTTAAGCCCAACGAATTAAAAGAAAAATGGGATGGAAAAAGGCTTCGTGCAAAAGAAGCTACCGCTATATCGGGCATTGAAACCATTGTTTGGCTCGATAGCCTGGATGCAATGCTGCAGCAATGGATCCATCTTGCAGACCACATTTACCTAAATACCAACGAAAACGACCGTAAAGGCAGCCTGATAGAAACCCGCGATTACCGGTACGCAAAACAAATGCAAAGCCGTTTTCCGTTGCATAAATATGAGCGGTCGGCCAAAATTTTAAAAAAGTTGCGTGCTATTAAAACCGATGAAGAAATAGAGGTAGTAAAAACCGCTATTGATATTACCGATAAAGCTTTCAGGCGGTTGTTGCAGTTTATACAGCCAGGCGTTATGGAGTACGAAATAGAGGCTGAGTTGGTTCACGAATTTTTACGCAACAGGGCCAGGGGCGAAGCCTACGGCAGTATTATTGCCAGCGGCGACCGGGCCCGCACACTGCACTACGTAGCCAATAATGCGGAGTGTAAAGACGGCGAATTGATATTAATGGATTTTGGCGCCAGCTACGGTAATTATGCAGCCGACCTTACCCGCACGGTGCCGGTAAACGGCGTTTTTACCAAACGCCAGAAAGAGGTGTACAATGCATGCCTTCATTTACATATTTATGCAAAGGGTATTTTAAAACCCGGTATTTCTATTGTTGATTATACTGATAAAGTAGGCGATGAAGCTACCAATACCTTTATTAAAATAGGGTTGCTAACCAAAGAAGAAGTAAAAAACGAGGATAAGGACAATAAGGCACATCGTAAGTATTTGTACCACGGCATATCGCATCATCTTGGCATTGATGTACACGATTTGGGTACCAGGGTAGAGCCTATAAAAGAAGGGATGCTATTTACCATTGAGCCGGGCATTTATATTGAAGATGAACAAATGGGCATACGTATTGAAAACAATGTATGGATCACCAAAAACGGAAACAAAGACCTAATGAAAAACATACCAATAGAAGCCGACGATATAGAGCAATTAATGAACAAATAAATTCTTCGGGCTTTGAGCCCATGGTAGCTTTATTGTGCGTTTATTAAAAAATATGCCTCCAATTAATATGAAATTTGTTCCCAACCTGTTTACCCTTCTCAACCTTTTTTTTGGATGTGTTGCCATTGTAATGGTAATGCAAAACGGGTTGGTAATTACCCCTAGCGCAAAAGGCGCCTTGTTACTTTTGTTACCCGAAAAAATATACCTGGCATCGCTGTTTATTGCCATTGCCGCTGTGGTTGATTTTTTAGATGGTTTTGTGGCGCGGTTATTTAAAGCGTCAAGCGAGTTGGGCAAACAATTAGATAGCCTGGCCGATGTGGTAAGTTTTGGAGTAGCCCCTGCAATGATTGTTTACCAGTTTTTGAGGTTGGCGTATGCCCAGCAACCCGATGGTTTAAGTGTTTGGTTTGGGTGGTTACTGCCTGCCTTTATCATTCCCTGTGCGGGGGCCTACCGACTTGGCCGTTATAATTTGGACAATAGCCAATCGGTGTCGTTTAAAGGAGTGCCAATACCCGCAGTAGGAATGTTAATTGCCGCCTTTCCGCTAATTTATTGGTATGCAAATAACGGGTGGGTGTCGGGTTTGTTGCTAAGCCCCTGGTTTTGGTATGCCGTTATAGCAGTGGTAAGCTGGCTAATGGCCAGCACCTTACCAATGATGGCACTTAAGTTTAGCAAAGATGCCTCAGGAGCCAATAAGTATAAAATTGGACTGGTCGTTTTTGCAATAGCTGCGCTGGTGTTATTAAAGTGGATAGCAGTACCCCTAATATTTTTGGTGTATGTACTGTTATCCATCGTTACAAGGCCCTCAATAGTCAGGTAAATTTAATATACTGTTGCTGAATCCTCCTTTCTTTTTAACGGTAAAAATTACCTTTCAAAGGTTACCTTTGCCAACCAAATAACACACTATGACCTACAACGTGCAAATAAAGGTAATGCCACTAAAAGACCTGCTGGATCCGCAGGGTAAGGCAGTAAAAGGAGGCCTTCAAAACTTAGGTCTTACAGGCATTACCGATGTAAGAGTTGGCAAGCATATTACCCTTCAAATAGATGCGCAAAGCGAAGCTGAGGCAAAACAGTTGGCCGAAGATGCCAGCAAAAAGCTATTAGCCAACCCGGTAATGGAGTTTTTTGAGGTTGAAATGATTGATGGATAACGGCACCCATCGGTGGCCATAAAATTATACCTGTGGTTATTATTGTAGAAAGTAATTATCTCAAACATACAATTTCATCTGTTTACATTTTTTTTTAATTGAATGGCTACAGTGGTAGTTTAAACAGGAAACCGGTGGCTGATAATTGGCTGGTTATGCAGCTAATACCAGATAAAAATTTTTTTTACAATTGATATCGCCGCCAGCAGGTTCTGCTACGGCATACCTTCTAAGCAATCCTTTTCATGCTTTATATTGTTCCCACGCCTTTAGGCAATTTAAAAGATATTACGCTTCGGTCGCTGGAGGTATTACAAAGTGTGGATGTTATTTTGGCCGAAGACACGCGAACATCTTCTAAATTGTTGCAGCATTACCAAATTTCCAAACCGGTATCGCCTTACCACCAACATAACGAACATAAAATAGTACAGCACTTAATTGACCAGTTACAGGCAGGCAAAACCTTTGCGCTAATAACCGATGCCGGCACCCCAGGTATAAGCGACCCCGCCTATTTATTGGTACGCGGGTGCATTACACATGGCATACAGGTGCAATGCCTGCCGGGCGCCACTGCCTTTGTACCAGCGCTGGTTAACAGCGGTCTGCCTATTACCCGTTTTACCTTCGAAGGCTTTTTGCCGCTTAAAAAAGGCCGCCAAACCATTTTAAAACAACTGGTTAACGAAGAGCGCACGATGGTTTTTTACGAAAGCCCCATGCGCCTTGTTAAAACCCTAAACGAGTTTATTGAATACTTTGGCCCCGAAAGGCAATGTAGTGTTAGCCGCGAGTTAACAAAAATGTTTGAAGAAAATTTTCAGGGTACGTTGCACGATGTTTGTAAACACTTTGCAGCAAAAACAATAAAGGGCGAAATTGTGCTTGTTTTGGAAGGATGCCCTAAACAGAAAAAAACACAAACCACATTTTATGAAAAACAAAACGACCACTATAATGAAAGCGATTAACAACAAAACAAACAATGGCCTTACACTGGTAAAACGATGGCTGGTACTGGTACTAACCGGGCTGTTTACTTTACAGGCAGGCGCCCAGTTTAGAAGTATACCGGGTGAGGTGACGGATAACTTCAAATCAAAATTTCCTAAAGCCACCCATGTAACCTGGAAGGATAAACTAAGCAGTTTTACGGCCGAATTTGATCAAAACAATGAAAAGCTGAAAGCCTTTTTTACCAGCAAAGGCAATTGGTTACGTACCGAAAAGCCAATGGATTTTGAAAAGTTACCTGGTGTGGTAAAAGATGGTTTTAGCAAAAGTAAATATGCCATGTACGATGTAAAAGAAGTGATAGGAATTGACGATAGCGAAAAGGGATACCTATACAAAGTAGTAGTTAAAAAAGGCGATATTACCGGGCGAAACCTGTTTTTTACTTCCAAAGGCCAACTGGTAAAAGATGATTTTAAGTTATAAGAAATAAACGTTTAGTAAATATGACAAAAATTGTAATTATCCTCTCTCTTTTGATATGTATCAATACTGCCTTTGGGCAGCCCGACCGGTGGCAACAACGTATAAGCTACGATATTAACGTAGATATGAATGTAGGTACGAACGTAATAAAGGGAACAGAAAAAATTATGTACACAAACAATTCGCCCGATACGCTTAACCGCATTTTTTTTCACACTTATTGGAATGCTTTTCAGCCAAATAGTATTATGGATAGCCGCAGCCGCGAGTTGGGTAAAACGATTTTAGGTCAAAGCCGCAATGGCGAAAATATTCGCGATTGGGATGGACGGGTAAAAGACCGGATACTAAACCTTACGCCGCAGGAAACTGGCTATCAAAAAGTGATTGCGGTTACCATTAATGGCCAGAAACAGGAATTAAAAGATCATGAAACTATTTTAGAGGTAGTGTTAATAAAACGGCTTTTGCCAAAATCGAAAGTTTTTATGGAGGTTGAATTTGAAGCACAGGTTCCGCTACAGGTACGCAGAAGCGGCCGCGATAATGTAGAAGGCGTACGATATAGTATGAGCCAATGGTACCCCAAGGTAGTGGAGTACGACTATACAGGATGGAGTGCCAACCCTTATGTGGCAAGAGAATTTTATGGTGTTTGGGGCGATTATAACGTGAACATCACCATCGATAAAAATTATATGATTGCTGGTACGGGTACACTTCAAAATGCCGATAAAATTGGTTTTGGATATTCAACCCCGCAATTAAAAGTGGCCAGGCCAACCGGCAATACACTTACCTGGAAATTTGCTGCAAACAATGTACACGATTTTATGTGGGCGGCAGACCCCGGGTACACCATGATAAAAAAAGAGCTTGATAATGGCCCCACCTTATTTATTGTTTTTAAAACCGGTACTGCTGAAAGTGATGCACGCTGGCAACTGTTGGCCGATACGGTGACGTTGGCTTACCCCATTATGGCAAAATTGTTTGGCGCCTACCCATACAAAAACTATTCGTTTATACAAGGTGGCGATGGTGGTATGGAATACCCTATGGCCACCTTACTAAGAAGTGCAAGTATTGGCACTGCTATACATGAGTGGATGCATAGCTGGTACCAGGGCATGATGGGATCGAACGAATTTTTGTACCCATGGATGGACGAGGGATTTACCAATTATGCATCGGCCCGTATTGAGTATGAGCTAATGGGAAAACAGGCATTTGAACAACAAGGTAATTACGATGCGTACTTACGCCTTGCCAAAAGTGGCTATGAAGAACCAATGGCTACGCCGGCCGACTTTTTTACTACCAATTATGCTTACGGCAGTGCTGCCTATGGAAAGGGAGCGGTGTTTTTATCGCAGCTTGGCTACATAGTTGGTGCCGGTGCACGCGATAGTATTTTGCTGGCATACTACAATGCATGGCGTTTTAAACACCCTAATCCTGCCGACTTTGTGAGGGTAGCCGAAAAAGTAAGCGGCATGGAATTAAAATGGTACAAAGAGTTTTGGTTGTACACCACAAAAACAATTAATTACAGTATTGACAGCCTGTGGGAGGCTGATGGCAAAACCAATATACGTGTAAAACGCATTGGCGAAATACCAATGCCGGTTGATGTACAGGTAACCTACAAAGATGGATCGAAGGAAATGCATTATATGCCGTTGGATATGATGTACGGAGCAAAGCCGGCTACCGACGGGGAAAACAGAATAGTACACCCTGAGTGGGTATGGACACGCAATACGTATGTTTTTAGCACCGATAAAAAACTGACAGACATTACCGAGGTGCAAATAGACCCATCGCAAACAATGGCTGATACTGACCGTAAAAACAATACATTAAAACTTAAATGGTAAGGGTGTATAATTTATTAATTCAAACTGTTTAAATTATTTTGGATAAAATTTAAAACAAGCCAGATTAATCAACCTCATTTGAGATGGATTTTGCTCTTTTTATTTTTACGACCCAGGCCTGAAAGGCCGAAATCTATCAGCCGTGGGTGAAGCCCACGGACGTAATTGGCGTTAAATTAAAAAGCCCTGAAGGGGCGGGATAATACTTATGGTAGTATTAATAGTGTAGCGATACAAAAGTGTAAAAATCAGGTTTTAGTGGCTTGTTAGTTTAACTGCGAGCTGGCACTAAATACAATATCAAAAAAGAGGATTACGCCCTTACAGGGCTTATAATTCGTTTGGAAATGTATTTGCCCCTGGGCTGCACCCAGGGCTGATAGATTTCGGCCTTTCAGGCCTTAGCGGCTCCGGTAATTACTTATAATAGTCAAGAATATTGCTTGCCTTTCGGCATCCATTTGGAAAATACCAATCAGAAAAAATATAGTGTTTAAAAAAACAAGCCAGATTAATTAACCCTATAAGATTGATTTTGCTCTTTTTATTTTTACGACCCAGGCCTGAAAGGCCGAAATACATTAACGTGGGTGAAGCCCACGGACATGGGAAGCGTTCATTTAACAAGCCCAGAAGGGGCGGGATAATACTTTTAGGTGGTACCAATCGTGTAGCGATACAAGCATGTAAAAATCAGGTTTTAGTGGCTTGTTAGTTTAAGTGCGAGCTGGCACTAAATACAATATCATAAAAGAGGATTACGCCCTTACAGGGCTTATAAATTGTTTGGGAATGTATTTGCCTTTGGGCTGCACCCAGGGCTTTGTTGTTTTGGCCTTTCAGGCCCGGTCGTTTACCAATACCTGGTAGTATCAGAAGCCTTTCCAGACTTGCAAATACGATTTGTAATGACTAAGCGTTGTTTGGATGGATGATTGTTTTTAATAGATAATGCAAGCTTCGTTTTGCTGAAAAAAGAACGAAAAGTACACGAGTGCGACGCAACAAAAGCCACATAAAAACACTACTGTGTGGCCAATAAATTTTTTTTAAACACTGATAGCCATTTAATTTGTACAGCTGGAATTAGAAAAAAAAAGTGTTTGAGCGCCTGGCCTTCCTTAGCAAACTTTTTATGTGGGTTTGCAATTTGATACGTTTTGTATTGCACGGCGTTTTAATAGGAGAGGTTACAATGCCTTATCAAGCTTTTCTTTCTGCGCCAGGTAAAGGCCTGCTATCACTAAAAAAGTACCGGCAAAAGTGTGCCATGTAATTGGTTCGTGTAAAATAAAATAGGCGTTGGCAAAACCAAATATGGGGCATAAAAAAATCCATAACGATGCTTTTACCGTATCAATTTTTACGAGGTAAAACCATAGCTGCAGGCCTATGACCGATACGGGAATGATAAGCCAACCAGCGGAAAGCCAAAATTGCAGGTTAAAGTGGCTTTTGCTTATACCACCGGTTAGTAAAACAATGGGCAATAAAACCACCCCGCCAAAAAGTACCTGCCACCCGTTTATTACTACGCTGCTAAGCGTCCACGGTATACGGGCATAATATACGGTTGCAGCCGATACTGATAGCATACCTGCCAGTAATATTAATAAACCTTTTAGGTTTGCGTAACTGGTTAACAATAGCGGGTAACAAGCCAACACTACCCCTAGTAGCCCCAGTGTTACGCCTACAACTTCGCGGGTTTTTAGGTTACGCTTTAGCCATATAGCCGACATAACAATAATAAACAACGGATTGGTTGCTGTTGACAGGCTACCTATGCCAGCCGAAACTTCCTTCATGGCTATTACAAATGTGCCCAGATAAATGGAAGTATTCATCAAACTAAAAACAAACAGTTGTTGCCACTCCCCGCCTTTGGGCAGTCGGTTTTTGGATGGTAAAACAACATAAGCAAAAACTAACATGCCCGCACCTGCAATAAAAAACCGGGCGGTGGCCAATGTTAGCGGATCGGCCACGGCTATACCAAACTTGGTGGCCACCGAAGCCGACGCCCACAAAAATGCAAAAAGAACGCCTGGTACAAGTTGGCGCATGCCGTTGTTGGTTTATATAAAAAAGGGGCAAAGCTATATAGCCTGCCCCAAATTGTAAACAAACGAATTTTATTTTTTCAATACCGAATTAATTAACCTGATGGCCACAATTATATGCCCGGGCCGGTTTGCTGTTTCGTAGTTAAGGCTGTGCAATGCTTTTTCTAAAATATAGGTTTGTAAAATTACCTCAAAGTCGTGGGTGTCGTTGGGTATAAACGATTGGCCTTTTACTGTTTTGAGGTACGCATGTAAAAAGTAGCCCGAAACATAGCTTATCCATACTTCGCAAAAAGGTTTATGTTTTTCAATTTCTTCCTGCCTGAATTTTTTATCAATAATAAGGCCCTCGTAGGCAGCGTAATAAAACGACCGTATCATGCCCGCCACATCCCTTAGCGGCGATCGTTTTATGCGACGTTCGCTGTAGCTGCGGGTGGGGTCGCCACCAAAACCAATAATAGCCAAATTTTTACCCGTAAAAATAATACGTCGTAACTGGTAGTTGCCATGTACCCGTATACGGGTAGCGTCAATTTTTTTGGCATATATTTTTTTAAGAAATTCAAGCACTTCTTCTCTTTTCGTAAGCAACTCAATTGCTTCGGCAACAATGCCTTTGGGCAATTGATGAAGGTTTTTTGACAGGTTGTGAAAGGCAACGCGAACCAGCGATTGAAAGCCGCTGAACAGCGACCGCTGGTAATGCAACGAAAATTCCTCGGGCATAAAGTCGCTTTGTTCATTATCGGCAGCAAGTGCATTATGCATTTCGCCGGTTCGGGTACCTATTAGTGCTGCACCTTCGGCCACGGTACCGCCAATAAACTCCTTCATATCGTCGGCCAGTGTTTCGTAGTCAATGGGCCGTGTAAGGCTTAGAGGTAGCTTTTGTTCGGGGTGCTCCTGCCTGGCCACAATTCGTTCGTAAAAATTATTTAACCGTTCAAACATGTACGACCGGCCGTTGCCATGGTACTCAACCAAAGGCTGTAACATGGCCAACACCATTGTTTTTTGTTCGTTTGACCGCCATTCAATGCACCCAATCATATCGGGTACGCTGGCAAATTTTTGAAAGTGGGTAAGGTAATGGGTCAATTCTACATCGGGGTTTATAGCCCTGTCTACCTGCCGGTATATTTTTAAAAAGAAGGCGTTGTTAAAGCTGACGGAGGTATTATTGTCTTCCATATTCAGCGCCTTTGATTTTACATTTGGGTTGTTGTCAAAATGCTCTGTAACAGTAGGGTCGCCTTTAAAAACAATTTCGCTACCCTTCAATAATATTGTTTTTTGCGAAGCTATGTATGCAAACAGTGCTATCTGTAAGGATGGCAGGTATAATGCATCTACCAAAAAAGTACTGGTTTTGTCAATGACTGCCGTACAAATAATTGCATTGGGGCTTATATGATCCTGTTTATTTCCATTTTCGCTTAACAAGGTTACCGGCAGTTGATAAGTGTCGGGCAGGCCGCTTTCGTACGAAACCTCTATCAATAAAAACAAAGCGTTGTATGGTTGCAACGGCATGGTAAAACAGTCGATGATGTTAATATTTTTTATATCGCTTTTCTGGCCCGGAAACCAACTGGTGTGGGCAATGTATGATGGAAGAATAGTGTTTTCCAATTGATATTTATTGTTGGCACTTAACAAATCGCCCACGGACGAAACCTTTAGCTCGGTCAATGGTAATTTCTGCTCGCTTTTTAATACTACCTGCTTTAGTTCAAGCCAATAACAGGCGTAAGGGCTAAGCGTAAAAAAGTAGGGTGCATCTTTAATAATCGGAAATTTATTTTTGCTGTACACATCTATCGGTACATACCCCTTGTATTTCGACAGGTCTATTTCGGCTGGCTGGGCATACCTCGACAGGTTTACTATTACCAGTATTACTTGGTTGTTATACACCCTAGTAAATGCCAGAATTTTTGGATTTTCAAGACTTGAAAACTCAATGCTGCCCCGGCTAAAAGCCTTAAAACGTTTGCGCATGTTTATGATGTTCTTCATAAACCATAGCAACGACGATGGATTTCTGCTCTGCTCCTCTACATTTAGGGATTCGTAGGCATACACCGTATCCAAAATTAATGGCAGGTAAAGCCGCTGCGGGTTGCCCTCCGAAAATCCACCATTACGGTCTCTTGACCATTGCATGGGGGTTCGTACACCATCGCGGTCGCCCAGGTACACATTGTCGCCCATGCCAATTTCATCGCCGTAATAAATAACAGGTGTACCGGCCAGCGAAAACAGCAGTACGTTCATTAATTCAATTTTACGCCGGTTGTTTTCCATTAAGGGTGCAAGGCGGTGCCGTATGCCTAAGTTGATCTTAGCCTTTGGATCTTTTGCATATGCCTTGTACATATAATCCCTTTCTTCGTCGGTTACCATTTCCAGCGTAAGCTCGTCGTGGTTGCGTAAAAAAATGGCCCATTGGCAATTGTAGGGTATGGCAGGTGTTTGTTCAAAAATATCGGTGATAGGGTAGCGGTCTTCCATTTGCAAACTCATAAACATGCGCGGCATTACCGGAAAATGATAGTTCATGTGGCATTCGTCGCCATCGCCAAAATAACTGGCCGAGTCCTCAGGCCACATGTTGGCTTCGGCCAACAAAACCGTTCCGGGAAAATGTTCGTCAACATGTGTTCGTAGTTTTTTAAGATAAACATGCGTTTCGGGCAGATTTTCGCCATTGGTGCCTTCGCGTTCATACAGGTAAGGCACGGCATCCAATCTAAAACCGTCAACACCCAAGGCACACCAATAATCAATTATTTTAAATACTTCTTCCTGCACCAGCGGGTTATCGTAATTTAAATCGGGTTGATGGTGAAAAAAGCGGTGCCAAAAATACTGCTGTGCCACGGGGTCCCACGTCCAGTTACTGGTTTCAAAATCCTGGAAAATAATGCGGACACCTTTGTATTGTTCGGGGTTGTCGGTCCAAACGTAATAGTCTCTTTCGGGCGAACCCTTTGGTGCCCGGCGGGCCCTTTGAAACCACGGATGCATATCGGAGGTATGGTTTATTACCAACTCGGTAATTACTTTCAGGTTACGTTTGTGGGCTTCCTGTAACAACTTTTTAAACTGGTCGATATTGCCATACGATGGGTTAATGCTGTAATAATCTGCAATATCATACCCATCGTCTTTTAGTGGGCTGGGGTAAAAGGGCAGTACCCAAATGGCCGTTACGCCCAGGTCGTGCAGGTAGTCTAATTTTTGCATCAGCCCCTCAAAATCGCCAATGCCATTGCCGGTACTGTCTTTAAATGCTTTAATGTGTAGCTCGTAAATAATGGCGTCCTTATACCAAAGCAGTTCATCGCTACTGATGTCGGTTATAATGCTCATATTGTAAAAAAGTAGTTTGATTATCCAGTAAATACACTGGCAGCTAATTAATCAAAAAAATAGTGCCGCACCAGTCATAGCGTTACCAAAGGGTTGTTTTGGTTAATACTTAATACTTGGCAGGCAGGCTTAGCTACTAAAAAATGGCGGGGTAATTCGTGGCTTTGTTTAAATGTATTTGCTGGCCGTTTTATGATTAAACGACCTGACGATTTTGGATAAACACCGGTAATTGACAATCATTTAAGCGCTTACGATTTAGTAAAAAGCGTTCATGAACCTATTGTTTACAGGTTAAAGCTTTTTTATGTTGAAGATGTGTACCGCGGGGTCAAAGGCTGTGTTTCTTTCGGGCTGGTTGTACAATTTGTTTAATATATCCCAACCATTAACCACCTTACCAAAGGCAGCATAGCCCAGGCCGTCCTTATTATTTTCGCCGCCAAAGTCAAATCCTGGCTGGTCGCCTATCATAATAAAAAATTCGGTGGTGGCGGTACCGGGTTCGTTACGGGCCATTGATATTATACCGTTTTTATGTAAAATGCCCGTTTGTTGTGTGGTTTCGTGTGGAATGCCGGGTAATGCATTAGCCCGTGCATAATTACTTCGCCACAAGCCGCCCTGTACAAACTCCGCCTTCCACGAGTTGATGGTTTGATTGTCGGGCCGCAGCACACGGTAAAAGCTGCTGCGGTTGTAATACCCGCTATCCAGGTACGACAAAAAGGCCGCTACTGTTTTAGGGGCCTGCTTGTCGTATAACTCCAGTTCAATATCTCCAAATTGTGTTTCAATGGCAATATGAGGTTTGTCGTATTGTTTTTTTGCACACGACAGGCACATGGTACAAGCCAGTATCAACAAAATAAATCGGGGGGTAATAGCCATGGTTCAAATGTAAAGGGAAATTTATTTTTAAGATTGCGGATAGGAATATTGACTGCGATTTGTATAATAATAGTTTTTTGGGGGGAAGGATTAAATTATGAAAAATAAGATAGATAGGTTTGTACGGGTGCATTATTAGGAGTTGAATTAAAGTCTGCATTATTGGATGTACGCATGCCAGGGTGCCTGCGACACACAAGGTCAGGTATGGGGGACCATAGCAGGACGAAGAATATGTTCCGTTGAACTGAGGGTTTGGTTGTTGACGCTGGAACCGCTACAGAGTAACGAGCATGCTTAAATGTTTTATTTGTAGCTCTGCTAGTTTATTTATTCCCACAAGAGACTTAAATCAAAAATTGTTCAGGACTGCTTTAGGCGGTTGAGGTTTTGATAGTAACGTACGGTAGCAAACCGAAGCAACACTGGCAAGTCACCATTTTGCCTTACATTTCTATTACCCCGGCACCTCATAGCATAATACTTTGATTTATTTAGCTATTGATTAATTACAAGTTTGAAAAAGTTTTCTTTCCGTTTTACCTATATAATATTCAACACATTCCACAATTTGGAGCCAATAAAATCGGAATATTATTTTTTAGAAGAAAAGTTAAAAATAATTTTTTTCGTTGAAAATAAACATTAGTGTTGATATGCAATTAAGAGTAGTTATTGTTGTAAAGATTGTATAGTTGCAGATTTTTCGTTTTTAATCCCCCACTAAGAATACTTCTGTTTTTCTGTATTACTTGCCAATGGTAAGGTGATACGGACTTGTTAATCATTACTTACTAAAAATGCCTTTAGTGTCACCAATGCTAAGATTAGCCGTTATTACTTTTTCATTATTTCTGTATCTATGAAGACAAAAGAGGGTTAGGCAAATGGGTCAACTACAAAGGCGAATTAACGGATGCCTATTTGGAAACTAAATATTCTTAAAAAACTCATATTTAGGTT
>Ga0209181_10000826_pt1 | contig 56154 bp, 46 predicted proteins | sample MAT05_FD_187208 | JGI IMG/M metagenome (GOLD analysis project Ga0209181, IMG submission 187208) | Freshwater microbial communities from Lake Fryxell liftoff mats and glacier meltwater in Antarctica - MAT-05 (SPAdes) (version 2) | ecosystem: Environmental > Aquatic > Freshwater > Ice > Liftoff...
AAGACGATCTTCAGGCGGGTTCGAGAATCGCAACCGTCAGCACTTTGAGCGGAGGTGGCTTCCAAGAAGCCGCACCGCTTTAGCGGTCGCGGAGTGTCACCAAAGACACCGCCCGCTCCCAATACTAAAGTCGCCAAGCCCACAACCGTCGCAAGGATGTTTTCAGAAGGCTTACTGCTGTTTTGGATGAGTTCTTGAATCATATCCGCGCCTTGACGCCCCACTAGTCCCTGAATTTGCTCATCTAGGCGACCTCGGATCGCATCTTGTCCGGCAACTAAGCCCGTGACGGCGATGACGACAATCAGGAAGGGGGCGATTGAGAAAATGGTGTAGTAGGACAGGGCAGCCGCTAAACGAGGCGCGCGATCCGCGTTCCAGGCTTGAAACGTGTCTTTTAGGAGCGTGAAAATCGTTTTGAGTATCTTCATCTCTCATCCATTGATTGTGATTTTAGTAGTTACTTGCCGTTTCTTTTACTTGCTAAAATCCCATGTGATGACTTCAAGGGGTGCCTCATCTAATGCCGTTTTAAATTCAGCTTCATTGTTGTAAGCCAATTGATTCAAACGACGGGACTCTAAAGAAAATTGCACCGCAGGTTGTTCAAAGATCCAAGGATCTAGCCCGATGCTTTTGTCCTCCCTTTGAAAGACCATAACGGACTGATCATCAGGCGTTGGACTGACCTCGAGGCGGCGGCTTTGAATAGGGAGCTGACGACGACACAAGATTAAAGAGAGCGTATCAGCAAATAACACCAGCGCATAACTCCTTGCTGCGGTTTCTTTGCTGATCTTGATTTGTTTTCGCCACTGATCTTGATTGTATTTTTGGGCATCAAGAAAACGATTTAGACCAGCATTTGTGCCGCGTAAAGGCTCATAAAGGCAACTGTTGTGCATCGAGATCATCAAAGCGATCCATAGCCCTTGACGATAGGCATTGGCGATCACTAAGGACGCTTGCTCCATACTGGTATCGAGATCGCCTTCCATAAAATCTAGCGGCGCTCCTTGATCCGTTAAATGCACGGATTTATCCCAGAATATTTCCTGATCGTCGTGTTGAGCGACGGCGATCAGGGTTTCTGTGGGGCGGTGGATATTTTCAGATTTTTTCCAACCCGACAAAATCATCGCCGCTAGATTCGCATGGGCGCGTTGATAGATAATTTCCCAACCCTCTTTAAGCGAGTTCACAATCATAAAGCGTCGCTTCCCATTTAAACCTTTGCTGAGACCTGTTCAGTCGCTACAAATGCGGGCAGGATAAAGCGCTCGTAAAAATTGAAGAAACCTTCTTGGTCGGGTCCGATTTGATGCACGTAGACATGATCGAATCCAGCGTCGACAAATTCCTGAATGCCTTTCAAATGGTCGTCGGGGTTGTTGCTACAGATGACGGCTTCAGCCACGGAATCTTCAGTAACCATTTGAGCGGCACGTTCAAAATGAGAAGGTGTCGGTAATTCTTGAGCAAGATCTCCCTTCATGGCGGCATTGGGCCAATTTCTGAAAGCCGTTGCGCGGGCTTTCGCGGTGGTTTCTGCCCAACAAACGGTCAGCTTGCCATACTTGGGGCGGTCTTTAGATCCGTATTTCTCAAAAATTTGAACGATTTCTGCGTCTGGCGAAGTATTGATCAACCCATCGCCTAGTTTTCCCGCAAGTTCAGCGGACTCTGGTCCCGCAGCCGCGATCATAATTTGGGGAGGCACATCGGGAAGGGTATATAAACGCGCATTTTCGACGGTGTAGTATTTGCCGTAATGCGATTGCATTCCCCCTTGCCACAACAGTCGAATCACCTGAATCGCTTCTTCCAGCATTTCAGCGCGAATTGCGAAAGCGGGCCAGCGATCCCCTAGAATATGTTCATTGAGGTTTTCGCCAGTCCCCACACCCAGAAAAAATCGTCCCGGCATCATCGCGGCAATGGTTGCCGCAGCCTGAGCGATAATGGCGGGGTGGGTACGTATAATCGGGGCAGTGACCCCGGTGCCAATGTGCAGGGTTTTGGTGGCTTGAGCGATACCACCAAGTACGCCCCAAATGAAAGGACTCTGACCTTGCTCGCCCACCCATGGATGAAAGTGATCCGAAATGAGGGCATAGGTAAAACCGATTTCTTCAGCACGTTGAGCATGACGGACGATAGCGCTGGGATGATGTTCTTCGCTTGAAATAGCATAGCCAAGTGTGGTCATTTTATCCTCTTCTTAGGGTCTCCAACCTATTTTGGGGAACTCCGATATTGAGCATATGTTATTTTTGAACGATAACATCACCCAGGTGGCACATTTTTTTCTAGCCGAGTCGTCAGTGCTGCCTGAGCTGCAAAGTAACCGGACATCCCATGGACGCCACCCCCCGGCGGGGTAGCGGATGAACATATAAAGACACCTTTGATCGGCGTCGAGTAGGGTACCGCGCGCAAGACAGGGCGGGTAAATAATTGACGCAAATCTTGAACGCCACCATTAATGTCCCCACCGATGTAATTCGGATTATAAGCTTCCATCGCCATCGCATGACGTGTATGGCGTGCCAAGATACAGTCGCGGAAACCGGGTGCGAAACGTTCGATTTGCCCCTCGATTGCGGCAGTCATATCCTCGGTAGAGCCATGGGGAACATGGCAGTATGCCCATGCGATGTGCTTTCCCGCTGGCGCACGCGACCTATCAAAGAGCGTAGGCTGAGTGAGCAATATGAGCGGTTGCTGGGGATGGTGTCCGTGCCATATCTCGTATTCGCTGTGACGAATTTCTTCAAGGGTGCCACCGAGATGCACGGTGCCGGCGCGCGCGCACGCTTCTGCGCGCCATGGAATAGGGTCACTTAAGGCAAAGTCAATTTTGAATACCCCCGGACCGTAACGATACCCTTCAAGTTGGTTGCGATAACGCACTGGTAACGCATCGCCCGCGATACGGAGCAACTGGCGAGGGGTGACATCAAACAGTTTTATTGGGGCAGAGGGCATATTCGCCAGCGTTTTAACTTCGTAATCGGTAACAATTTCGCCCCCAAGACTTGTGAAATAGGTTGCTAAAGCATTGGCAATATTTTGTGATCCCCCGCGCGCAAGAGGCCACCCCGACGAATGCCCTAGAATGCCCAACATTAAGGCGAAGGAAGCCGTTATAAGATGGTCTAATGGTTGGATAGCATGGGCAGATAACCCAGCAAATAACGCTTGAGCGCCCTCATTCTTGAACAGAATCTTTGCCAATAGATGGGCAGGAAATAAGGCGAATGCCCCAAATAGTATCATCGTGAATGGATAACGGGGGAACCTCAGCGGACCAAGAAATTCATACAAAATCTGCTCACAGCGATCCACCAGTGGCAGCATCAAGCGCTTATAAGTCGTTTCATCTACCCCTAACTGACGCGCGGTCGCTTCTATAGAGCGTTCTAATACGATGGCTGTGCCATCATCTAGCGGATGCGCCAGTTCGGAGGGAGGGAAGATCCACTCTAATCCGTAGTCGTTAAGCGGCACGCTGCGAAAGAAAGGTGAAGCGATGCCTAAGGCGTGAATAGTCGCACAAATATCATGATGGAAACCAGGTAAAGTGTCCTCGGAGGTACGCAAACCACCGCCTATGATTGGCTTGGCTTCTAAGATCAGCACCTTACGCCCTGCGCGTGCTAAAGTGATGGCAGCGGCAAATCCGTTTGGGCCCGACCCGACAATGACAGCATCATATTCAGACATGCAGTGTTTCCTTAGTGATTGCGTTTGAGAAGTTTTTGAATTGGTGCTGTAGTCAAATAAGCTAAGGTATGCAGTTGGGCATTATGACGAATATTGCCGATACGCGACCATTGCAGATGTGTATCTAGGCAGACTTTTTCCAAAGTTACGTCACCAGTCACATTAAAATGAGACGCCAGTGCCTTTAGCACATGATGCCAAATATTTTCTTGCATTTGCGCACCAAAAAGGCGAAATCCGATTTCAAAAATCGGATCACTTGAGCGAGCGACAGTCAAAATTTGGGCAAAAGTAGTTTTGTCCAAAGTATAAGCACTAAATTTTACCCACCCTGCTTCAGGGTGACCTTCAGGAGTCATCAATGTAAACGAGACATCATCGGCTTGCATCACTAACATTCCCGTGCCAATGGGCCCGCCGGGAGTGGTGGCATTAATCAGGATGATTTCGCCCATTTCAACGCCAATACGAGAGGTAAACACCCGATTTTCGGGCGGCTGAAAATCTGGCAAGTGTTCTTTCCATATGCTCACCACTTGCGCCGGTGTCAGGTCTCTGCCACTCAATGGAATGGTATAAGTCTTGCGCCACAACTGTCCAAAACCTTCGTCTGGGCTTTGGGTTTGCCGTCCTTCGACATTCAAACTGACCCCATCGATAGGTGTTTCGGAGACATGAAGACTCTCAGCCTGATCGGCAACTTTTTGAGTTTTATCGTCAGTAGGGGGGTTATGAGAAGCTGATTTCATAGACTTCCTAAATCAAATAGTTCCATCCAAACAAGGAACATTGACATGGATTAGGGCTTTGATATGCTAACGCCTTGCCATTTCGCAAGTAAACCTACTGTCTTATTATAAACTGGCGGCGTATGCGCACATCCCCCACTGTACCTATTTTATGGTGGGGTGAAAGCTTGCTTTGTTAGTGAATACGTCTGGCATAAAATGAAGGGTTGTTGGTTTTGTGGGGGAGAGATACTCGGCGTGCCGACTTCCGTGTTTATGAAGATCGTGTAATGCGCCTAATCCCCCTACATCTGTTCGCTGGGGATACACGCTATTTTGTGGACCGCGCAAACGCTCAGCGTGCCCTCCCTACGCTATGAGGGCTTGGCGGTTCCATCCCCGGCGACTCGCCAATTGTTTCTCACTTTGTCGGGAAGCTGATCCGTCCTGAGGATGCCGCAGTGGTGGGCGAATCATTTTCAGCCAGCAGTTATAGCCACTCATCCAGATATAATTTGGCGGGCATCGCGCGGCTATTTTCAAAATTGCGCGCTGAACTCAACAATAATTTTGTATAATGTACAATGTGTCTGCGTGTGGCGGGCAGAGAAGCATTTAAGCGTAAGCATCCCCACGCCTAAAGGCGGGGTCTTTTAGCCCTAATGCTTACCCGACTCAGCCTCTCAAGAGGCTACGTTAGTGGCGAATACATAGGCACTTCGGGATGCTGCGCCAGTCCCGAACTCTGCGGTGAACGATTAAAGAGAATGCTTGGGAGCAAACAGTGTCGTTCGCGCCAAACCGTCGCATAACGTTGTCTAGGCGAACTTTAACCCGTGCAAGCGGGGCAGGTTTGACCGTTTTCCATAGGTAACTTAAAAAAACGGTCTCCCTTCGGGGACGGCGATACACCAATCAGACGGCTACACTTATAAGAAAGGACAAGGCGCTATCCCTCCCCATGCCTAAAGGCAGGGGTATCTCGCGCCGATTTCGATGAGGATTCACCCCCTTTGTCACTGATTACAACCAATGACGCCGGACAATCGTTCGGTGAGGTCGATATTTTCCGTAATGTTTCGGTTTCCGTCCAACCCGATAGCAAAATCGGACTCGTAGGACCTAATGGCGTCGGTAAAACAAGCTTGCTCATGATCTTGGCAGGGTTGAAACAACCGACCTCCGGCGGCATCCAAATGACTCAGAATCCGCGCATCGGCTATCTGCGTCAAGAGGCAATCGAAGCATTTTCTAAGCGTGAAAACACCATCTATGCCGAAATGATGACCGCTTTCGCTGGTGTGCAGGAGCAGGAAGCGCGTCTTCATGAAATCGAACACCTAATGAGCCAAGGTCCAATTAGCGCCGACCTGATGAACGAATACGGGGATGTTCAAGAACTTTTCGAGGCGGCTGGCGGTTACGATTACGAATATCGTATCGAGCGCGTCTTGCAGGGGCTTGGATTCGATGAGACGCTGTGGCAAACCTCACTCAAGCTCCTCAGCGGCGGTCAGCAGACCCGAGCGCTGCTGGCGCGTTTAATTCTCGAAAGCCCGGAGTTGCTCATCCTTGACGAACCGACCAATCATCTCGACGTGAGCGCACTTGAATGGTTGGAGCAGACGCTCCGCAATTGGGAAGGGTCATTGCTGATCGTCAGCCATGACCGGTATTTCCTTGACAAAGTGGTGAATACCGTCTGGGAAATGAGTAACCTTGGCGTGGTCACGTATCGCGGCAACTACAGCGCGTATTTGAAACAGCGGCAGGAACGGTGGGAACGCCATCAGCGCATCTATGAAGAAGAAAAGGCGCGCATGAATGCTGAGATGGAATACATTCGGGTCAATATTTCTAACCGCAATCCCGAACAGGCACAAGGCAAGCTTAAGCGTTTGACGCGCGACCTTGTCGCGATTGAGGCGTATGGGTTGATGCGCTTCCGCGATAAAACATGGTCGGAGATGGAGTTGGGTCGCCAGCGTCCGATGAGCGTTGAAGAAGCAGGACGCGCGCTGCGCGCGCTCAAAGGTCCCGACGAAGGATTGCCGAAGCTCAATATGAACCTGAAACCGGTTCAAAAGAGCGAGAGCATCGTCATGCGTTCTAGCCCGATGCAAATCGGGTATGCCGATAAACCGTTATTCATGACCGATGAGATCGAACTGAATCGCTTGGAATGCGCGGCATTGATTGGTCCGAATGGCGCGGGCAAGACAACCTTCCTGCGCACCATCATGGAGCAAATCAAGCCTCTGTCTGGGACGCTGACATTGGGTGCAAAGGTCAAGATTGGGTATTTTGCGCAAGCGCACGAGTCGCTCAACCCCGAAAACACGGTGTTGGAAGAACTCATGGGTCACAAAGAAATGCCCATGACCGATGCCCGCCGACACCTCGCGCAGTTTTTGTTCCGCAAGGATACGGTTTTCAAGCAAATTAGTGTGCTGAGTGGTGGCGAGCGCGGACGACTGGCACTGGCAATTCTGGCGCTTGAAGGGGCGAATTTTCTGCTATTGGATGAACCGACGAACCATCTTGATATTCCGGCGCAGGAAGTGTTGCAGGAAGTGTTAGAAGCGTTTGATGGCATGATCCTGCTGGTCTCGCATGATCGTTATCTGGTCAATCGCTTGGCGACCCAGATTTGGAATCTCGAAAACGGGCATTTGCAAGTGTTTGAGGGCAATTACGATGCCTTTAATTCGGCTCGTACAGCGATAGCCACATAAACCCTTCCTGAGTCGCCCTCGTATACAGGGCGACAAGTTTTTTGCTCCGGTTTAGTGAGTGTGTCCTCTCCGCCAACGCAGTACCCATTAGATGATGCCCGTGCTTTAGTTGTCACCATATCAGACCAGCCTACTGCTGAACTCATCGTGGCAGCGGCACATGACGTGGTTCCTAATTTGCCGATCATAGCACGGGCGGGTACTGAGTCAGGGGTTCAACAGTTGTCCAATCATGATGCCAATTATGTCATCCATCCAGAACTTGAAGGCGGATTGGGGATTGTGCGCTATGCCCTGTTGATGCTCGGATATTCAATGGGACAAATTCAAAAGTACATGGATGCTATTCGCGAGAATGCCTATGCCGATGCGCTACAAGGGGAGACCCGCTTGAAGGCGTGTTGATCTGTATCCCATCAACTGAAACACCTTTACGTCTATGGCGTTTGCTCCGAAACGATCCGTCCGGGGCTGATGAAGGAGATACCTCCATTAGTATACATCAGTGCTTCGACAACAGGTTCGTAAACGGGTTGCTCTGCAACCCACTCGACCAGAAAATTGGCTCCCCATCCCACATCTGATTCTTCACCAGCCACAACGAATCCAGTGGTTGCCATTGGGTTAAGCAGTATCGGGTTTTCCACAAATTCGCGGACTAAAGTGCCTTCAGTGTCATAGTATCGAACCGACCGAATGATGATTGGATGGGCTAAATCGGTGTTGTGAATTGCTAATGTAACTGCCAACCGATTGAATGATCCGTTGACAGGGAAGTTCACCCGTGAATATGCCGGGACAAACACTAATTGACCCATAACAATATTCAAATCAGCAGTATCGGCGACTGGCAGGGTGGCATTCGGCTGTATTGAATTTCCCAATTGCTCCGTGCAAGCACTAAGGAATAACAGCAATAGCAGCAAGATTTTTTTTGATGAGTGTATTGTGTATCTAAAAGTCATGGGTTCCTCCTCAAGTGCGATAGAAGTATTGTACTTCAGGGATCACCGTTGGCTCAACGGTTCAGCAGAGGATTAAAATCAGTGGCACATCCGCTTTTTATTTATTCCAAATACCCTCTCAAACTCCCTTCAGAACCTGTACACTCAAGGTTGCCATTTTACATATGAGTAAAATCAGTATGGAAAAAGATACATTTCCGGTTGTCGTCATTGGCGGTGGACTAGCGGGGCTGACCGCCGCCGCACATCTGGCGGCACGGGGAATCGCGCCGCTGGTGTTAGATGCCGATCAATTGTGGGCAGGGGGGCGTCTATCAGGGGGGGAACCGGAAACTTTTGACTATCAGGGGCGCACATGGTCGTTTCCCTCGGAACATGGGATCCATGCCCTGTGGGGAGGATATGTCAATATGCGGGCGACATTGGCGCGCTTTACGCAGACGCAAGTGCTTCCGTCTGATGGAGAAGAGTGGATCAACCGTTGGGGGCGAGATGTGCGCTTCATCGAAGCGGGTTCGTCGGTTCGTTCGCGTTGGTTACCCGCTCCTTTTCATTATCTTCAACTGTTGTTACGTCCGCGCTTTTGGGGGACGATCACCCCGCTCGACTTTTTATCCTTGCCAGGTTTTCTCGCTAGTATTTTGCTGACCGTTGGCTTTGACCCCATCCTCGAAAAATCGGCGTTAGATGGTCTGATGATGAAAGAATACTTTCGCGGGTGGACGCCTAACTTGCGTGCCACTTTTATTGGCTTGGGGAAAAATCTGCTGGCTGCCCCCGCTGATACCATCACCCTAACGGGATTTATTGCGGCGCTGCGCTTTTATACCTTGATGCGTAATACGACATGGCACCCCTACTATTTGCCAGCGGATGCCCATACCAGTCTTATCCAACCGTTGATCGATGCGATTCAAGTGCGCGGCGGCAAGGTGTTGCAGGGTGCAACGGCACAAGGATTATATAAGACTGAACAGGGGTGGCGTATCAGTGTCGAAGATCAGGCACAACGGGGTATGCGCACCGTGGATGCGACCCATGTGATTTTGGCGACCAATGCCCCAGGCGCGCAACGGTTATTGATGGCGACCCCTGCCACCATGACTGAAGCGGCGAGCATTCACTTTCCCGATAGTGTGCGCACCACGACAGTCCGTTTGTGGTTTGCAAAATCACCCCGTGACGGTGTGGCGGGGGGCATGTTTACAGGGGACTTTAGCTTTGACAATTTTTTCTGGCTGCACAAAATGCAACCAGAATTTCGGGCGTGGAGCGAGCAAACAGGCGGGTGTGCCATCGAATTGCATTTGTATGGCACGGATACCCAGCAGAATGAGACCGAAAAATTGCTACTTATTCGCGCGGTTGATGAGATTCAACGAGCATTCCCTGAGTTGCGAGGGCATTATATTCATCACGCGATTCGCCGCAACAGCAAGACACACACGCTTTTTCGTGTGCCAACGGCTGATAGTCTCCATGTGCAGACCCCATGGGCGAATTTGTTCGCGTGTGGGGATTGGATCGGGTTTCCGTCGCCATCGTTGTGGATGGAACGGGCATGTACCACCGGAATCGCAGCCGCCAACGAAGTGATTCGGTCGGCAGGGGGCGAAGTGTTTGATCTTGCTGAGCCGCCAACGCCGGAAGTCGTGGCACGCACTTTAGAAGCAGTCATCAAAGGCGGTCGGCGCGTTTTCGGTACACCGATACGTGGCTTAAACCGTTTGATGCGGCGTAGGCAAAAATAACCTTTCAAGCCCTTGCCAACCAATGGGCACGAAGAGACACACGGCAGGAATGGTTATCCTGCCGTGTATCCTTAAGAACTCGTTTATGGGTGATTGCCCGAGTTTTCGGTGACATTTAAGGTGCCGCTGATAGCGTTGTCGGATGCAAAACTTCCGATCCAGATATCATATCTGCCACTTGACGGTGAGTTGAAATCGATAGTCGGGTTCAAGGTGCCGAAGCTGTCATCAGTGCAGAAAAAGCTCGCGCCGGGACCATTAATGATCATGGTGGTGTCGCCCGAACCGACGAAATAGAAGCGTAATAGCGAGAATGAACCGCTCGTGTAATTGACACTAAAGTCCGGGGCAGAGGTGGCAAAACCGCTGCATCCACCACCCAAATAGCTGACATTGACCGAACCGCCGCTGGTCATTCCGCGCGTGAAGGGATCAGGTACAAAACCGGAAACGAGTGCGGTTGAACCAAAATTCGGCGGTAAGCTAAAGTTCAAGGTGGGCGCGGCGGTGGGGGCACTGAGGGTTGCAGTAGGGGTATTGGTAAAGCTCAACGTTGGTGTCGCTGTTGCATTAGAAGCTGGGGTAAAGGTGAACGGGATCCCTGTCGGTGGTTGAACAATGGGCACGCCACTACAGGCACCACCAACGCGGATCACAGTCGTAGAGACCCAACCCAAAAGGCCGCGATTGTTGACTTGATACCAACTGGTATCCGGTAATCTGCCGATCACGAGCGCTGTGGTATTGGATGCCAAACTCGAGACAATGCCGAAGTTTAAGCCGGGACCTTGACGCACGTTGACGGGTGTTCCTTGCAGCGATGTAACTTGGCAGGCGGCATCTGCGGGGATTTGCACAACGGCTAAGGTCGCTGTGGGACCGGGTATCACTTGTAAAAGGGTAACGCCGGTAGTCGGGGCGGGTGCAAAAACAGCGCCGTTGTCCACATTGCAAGGTGCGGTCGCACTTTCGGTGCCGACGCACACAGTGTAATTTTGGGGGGCACCGGTGCCTCCAAAGCTAATTTCTAAGACATAGCCTGTAGATACGCTGGATGCTGGTACACGGTAGCGAATGCCTGACAGCCGCGCGCTAGTTAATGCCAATATCTCTTGGGTGATGGCATCTTTCAAGGTCACAATCGGGCTGCTTCCGTTAGGTTGTCCGCTATTGAGGGCGTAAATGAAGAAAGACTCTGCCCCCCCTAATTGGAAGGAGTAGGCGCGCCGGACGACATCGCCACCGACCTGTCCATTTACGGGCTGACCAGGGGTGAGTGGTTCTGGGGGCAAAAGTTGCCCAGCACTTTGGACGCTCACCAAAAATTGTCCTGTGATTGTGTTGGCGGCATTGACGCGGATGAAATAGGTTCCAGCGGTAGGGAGTGATACACGGGCATTGACGAGGGCTTGTGACCCGTCGTTTATGGCATTGCCAATGACAACACCGGCGGGGCTGACCACATCGAAGGAAACCGCCAAGCCAGTCGTGACGGATAGAGATTGTATGACGACAATCTGGGCGCTGTCGACAGTGAGTGTAAAGATAGCGGCAGATTGAGTCGAGGTCAGTTGACCGACTTTATTTTCATTGATGGCAATAGCAATGGGGTCTTGCGCGGCGACACTGCCGATGAGTAACAAAAAGGTACTGATGAAAATTGCGACGATTATTCTTTGCCGTCCTTGAGTTGTCATTTCATTTCCTTTTGCTGATGATGCGTTTGCAACTCGCATCACGTTCCTGATGGGTGGACACGCCCCCCCAACAATGTTTGATTGTAGTCAGATCAGTAAAAGATACAAGCTGTTGAAATGGACAGGGATGCTATTAGCTATCTTATTTCAACAACAAAATCACGAAAGTGGTAAAAACGATTATGAACAAGAGGGGTGGGGAAGCATTTGAGATTAGGCGAATTTTGAGGGGTAGCTTAGAATAACGCTATAGGTTGTGTGCCTCAATCCTTAATCGATATTCTCAGCGGAAAAAAGATCATGAGTGAACAAACTCCATTTGACCCCAAAACAGTCCAACGCATGGTGTTTGCGGGGGGTATTTTAGCGGTCGTCGCTATTCTATTGTTCGTACTGCTGTGGGTTATCTTGGGGAGTGCAGGGGTACAGCAGTTCCAGCGGTTGATCCTATCGCTGTGCGTACCGCCGGCAGTTATCGCCTTGTTGCTAGGGGGTTATTTTTTATTCTCCCGTCGCACCTAGCCCAATCGTATAGCTGTTTTCTGGAATTTCAGCACTAGTGCGACGGGGGCAGCAAAGGTATGACCGGGAATGCTCGGTTCGCGGACATCCTCAATGGTTAAACCGACACGCCTCCCTTCGGTATGATAATCGGTATAGAGGTGGGCATAATGTTCAACCGCATAGGTTGTGCCCTGTGCTTGGAAGGTGCGTTTGGCACCGCTGAAATGTAAAATTGGATGGAAATCGCTGATAAATGCCATGCCCATCGGCGTAAGTACCCGCGCGATTTCTTGGAGGGCTTGACCCAAACGCGGCAGATGTCCCAATGCCATCCCGCAGATGATGATGTCGATTGACTCCGTCGCCAGCGGCAAGGCTTCAAAAGTTGCTAAGGCGCGCACGGGCAAAGGGTTTGCGCTCAACATCTGCGCACTGTTGTCCAGCGCAATGACCCGCTGCGCTCCCATGTCTTGAAGCATTATCCCATAGCGCCCCGTACCCGACGCGAGATCGAGCGTCACTTGGTCACGAATGATGACCCCATCAAGCATCGCTTGGATGGCATCCCCTTCTGCTACCATCAGTGGATTATGCGCAGAAGGAGGGTAGGTTTCTGCCCATAACGCATAGGCTTCGACGCTGCTCAGTGTCGTGGTGGGGCGTAAGCGCTGGCGCAAACGTTGAATCATGAATACAACCTGCGCTCTAAATCATGCACAACCACTTGACCTTCTGCCTTGACAGCTGTGTCGTTCATGGTTTGGGTGACAGTGCCTAGGATGACCAAATCGCACCATAAGCGAAAATGGGTATTGCTGATGTTATAGCGTAAACGATTGCGTAGCGGCAGACGCAACCACATATAGGCGATACGCCGTCGCTCTTCGCGTGTGGTTTCTGCGCGCAGATCCGCATACCAGCGCGGTAGAGGGCACATAATATGGGGATATCGTGATGCCAATGGATGCGCGGCAAAAGCCATATAGCTGAAAATGGCAAGGGGAATTGCCAGCACTAACCCAAACCGTGCCGTAGGTTGAAACATGCCAACCAAACCGCTGATACTGCCTATAAAAATCGTGATCATCAAGAGGAAAAGTGGGAGCAAGTAAAAGGCGTCGATAGATTCATAACGCGCCATTGCCGTTAAGACGGGTTCTTTTAACATGCCAACAGCGATGATGACGACTCGCATTAGCATCAAGCCACTGGCACTGACGACTAAGACTAGCACTGAAAAATCCACTAAATTTATTTTCATCGAAATGGCGCGAGATACCCCCGCCTTCAGACGTAGGGAGGGATAGCGCCGTGTCCTTTCGTATAGGTGTAGCCGTCTGATAGGTGTAGCACTCGGCAGCGACGGTGTGAAATACCCGCCGCTTTGCCGAAAGGGGTGGTGATGTCAAACCTTCCCGATGCGCGACAGGCGACGCGCCCGACGTGAACGCCTGCATATTTTCCGGCAGGGACATCTGCCTGGACCATGTCTCCCGTCTGAAAACCGAAGTGGTGCTTCTGGCGCAAGCGATGACGAGAGGGGAAACCGTATTTGTCGGTGCTACCCATTTGGCGTGACCCATGTCCTGTCGCTTTGATGGCTAGATAGGGTTGATTGGGGTCGAGATAATCGCTGCCACCCTTTTCACCGACACACGCCGCATCGATCCAGTGAGCCTTCGGATAGCCCTGCTGCGAACGGTTGAACTTGGTGCGTCCGCCCGTGCCGACTTCGACGGGCAAACCGGATAATTGCAGACGAGCGTATAGCGCCCAACGGGTCGTATTGACCGCCGCTGCGTCCTTGAGCGGGAGCTTGGCTTGCTTCTGGATTTCAGGATGTCCAAATTCCGCCGCCGTCTGTGTTCCCTTTTTCTGGTTGCAGTCGTGACAAGCGAGGGTTAAGTTGCTGACACGATTTGATCCTCCCCGCAACTTGGGATTGATATGCTCGATTTGCAGCGGGATGTATTTCGCGCCGCAGTAGGCGCATTTGCGTCCCCACTTTTCCAGCAGATATTCACGTATCTCGTAACCCGCCAATTCGCCCTGCTGATATTCCACACCGCTGATTTCCGCATTTGCCATCAACTGCGTATCAAACTTCACCAATTCCTGAGCGATACTGGTGATTGGGCACGTCTTGCTTAAACGATGCTCCCATGTCCAAATGTTCTCCACACGGCTTTGTAATGACGGTGCTAGCCAACCCACTGGACGGCGGCGGTTATCAAAGCGCGCCGGGCGATAGCGCGTATGTCGGCTGCGCCGAGACCGTCGCAGTTGCCGCCTTGACAGGAGCGTGTCGCGTATCTGCTGCCCCCGGTGCTGAAGTTCTGCCGCCCAGATCAGGCGCTTGCCGCGCTTGAAGTCTGCGACTAAAGCCATGCCCGTTGTCTTGCTTCCCGGATCGATCTTCAGCGCGACGGGTTGGGTTTCACCGCCCTCGCGTTCCATCAGAATAAGTGTGAAGGGCAACTGGCGATAGACCGCCGCCTTTCTCTTCCTGAGCAGTTCCCGCGCCCTTGCCGGATGGCACGGCATGAGCGGTTGTTTGTTTTTATCGACTACTAGCACACGTTGCATGATTGAAAGTTACCTTTCGTTTCTGCCCTTGCGGGTGTAACGTTCGCCTAGCTCAGGTTATTCGGCGGTTTTGTATGGAAACGGCACTGGCTTTCTCCCATCGTCTTGGTTAACCGTTCCCCGTAGCGTTCGGGACTGGCATAGCATCCCGAAGTGCCTATATATTCGCCAATAACGTAGTCCCCGCTTGCGGGGACTTGAGCGGGTAAGCATTGGGCTGTTGAAAGCCCCGCCGTTAGGCGTGGAGATGCTTACAATGTCAACAACGATCTCGCTCCTTTATGTAAAGGGCAAACACACAATGCACATTCTTGACGTTCCCCAGTTCGATAGGCGCGACGCATATCGCGCGCTGCGTCGGTATTTAATGCACTTGTTAGGGAAATATTTTCGGAAACACGCACACGCCCTACTGTCGGCAAAAAATAACACGGACGAATACGTCCATCCACCTCAATGACCACCGATGTATGGGGGGCATTGCAGCGCACGGGCGAAATACTTCCAACACCGAGGACAGCACGAAAATAATTGACCATGCGGCGTAGTTTGGCGGGTGACTCGGAAATCAATTTCGAGGTGAAGTCGGCGGCATAATCGCGTTCGACAGCATTGATCACCTCAGCGAATTCATCACATTCCTCTAGCGTAAGGGCTGTCGCTGGTGGTCCATGTTCGGGGTCGGCACCGGCTCCTATGGATGCAGGGAAGCTTTCACTTTGGGGGTGATGTTGATGGAGCGAGGGATCATGAATCAAGGGAAGGATGTCATCTCCCAAAAAGCGCGGACCGAAGGCAAAAGGATTGCTAACATCCACCGTCAAAAAGCTGATATGGTTGACATTGGCGCGTTTGGCAGCTTGGATAATTTGGGGCATTTCGCGAAAATTGGCGCGTTGTAAGGTAGTGCGGGTGATAACCGGGATACCGCCAGCTCGTGTCGAACGAATGCCATCCAAGATCAAGTCAAAACCATCTACCCCGCGAATGGCATTATAGGTTTCGGGAGTGCCACCATCCAAACTGACGACCAGTTCATCGACATGATTGATCACCGTTTGGAGTTGACGGCGCACCAGTAGACCATTGGTCAATAAAATGACGCGGATGCCGGCACTTTGGAAATGATGCGCTGCGACTGCCCATTCGGGATGCTGCATTGCCTCGCCACCACTAAAGACGACCCATCGAACGCCGAGGGTTTTGGCTTCAGCGGCAAGCGTTTCGATCAGCTCCATACGCATGTTGCGTCTGGGACTGCGCCAAATGTCGCACGTCACACAACGGCTGTTACAACCATCAGTGATATACAGCACCAAGATCGGCAGGGAAGTGAGCCGGTCGCTGAGTAAATTTGTCAAGTGTCGGATCGCCATGAGTCGAGTATATCCCAGATTTCAAAATATTCGGGTTGTGTGGGCGACTCAAGGCGAGCCGTTGACGAAGATGCGGCGACACATCGCGATGATTGCTAGTTCACCGCGATGCTTTATGCCGAATTTATTCGTTATGCGGCTGCGATTTCCGGCGTTTCATCGCCTTTAACCGCTTTTCCGCCGAGTTTACCCGTTAGTTTAGCAAACAACCACCACAATCCATACATCGCGAAAATCATCAAGTAGTCGATGGCTGGAATGCGGATCACTTCATTCGCTTGCCCCGGTCGCCGTAAAACCAGATAGGTGAACAATATCGACCCGACAAAACCGACATAAAAGACGGTCTTTACCCATGATTTTAAGCCTAAACCGTGCATTTGGGTGACAATGAAAATGGTCATGAAGCCAAACATGAACATGTAGACGATATCGCTCCCTTGACTGAGGGCAACCAATGCCGCATGAGGTAAGACCAGAATTTCCAATAGGAATTTCCAATTGTTATTGAGGTGGATTTTGGTGAAAAACAGTGAACCTTGAATCATGACAAGGATGACATGCACAAACCCAAAGACATGCCCGACTGTCGGAATCATCGGGTGATACCAAAACGTATAGATGACGGCAAAGCTAAAAGCATAGCCGTGATATTGCCGCAACCAGTGATAAAACTCACGCCGAAAGTTGATCTTCTTGCCAAAAAATAACCCGCGTCGTTTGTTTTCCATCGCCATGATCACAAAGAGCATCATGATTACGGTAAACTGCGCTGTCCAACTGGGAATATCTTGTGCCAAACCGTCGTAAAAAAAAGCTGTTTGCAGATAATGTAAGGCGATAAATAGGGTATTGATGCCCAATGCTACCCAGTTTGCGCCGCGCAGGGTGTTTGTGTACTTCGTGTAATGTTTTTGGGCATAATAAATGGTGCCCCACACCCCAAGGGTATGAAGTGCAAAACCGATCCATGCCGTTGCCCGTGACCAAAAGTCGGGATCGGCGCGCTGCCATACATACCAGTGGTAGAGAAATCCGCCGAGATATTGCCCCTCCTCGGGATAGGGGGTGGCAATTGGGAAACGGAGTAACCAAGTGCCGAGCGCGACAATGCCCAGGCAGAGAACAACAGATAGGATGATGCCATAGTTGGCAGCAGTGGTATCTTTCCATTGTGAAAATTGTTTTGCGATCATCAAGAAATATCCTTCAAGGTGATGATTGAGTGCAGCGCACCATATCGATTTCTTTGATGCGGCACAAGCGGATTGTGATGTGCATAATCCTACCATTCGTTTCCTAATTAGTAAGGGAGCGGAGAAATTGATTGAGAATCCCTTTTTGTTTCTCATCCTGTTCTTACAAAACGTCAGGTAACCGCATTGTTTTAGTTTTTAATGCCGACTTAACCCGAATATAACTTCATGCGATTAAAGTTTTGGGTGTTGGTGAAACGGTTTATTTTAAATTTCTTTGACCGTCCTTAAAACTGATGCCCATAGAAAAGGATCGTACCATGACACAAGACAAGAAATTGACATTGCCAGTGATTGGCTGTGCAATTCGTTTGTTTGAGATTCCCAAATATATCGATTGGCTCGTTGCGGATCAGCGCGATCTCGAAATTCAAGACCCATGCTATCCCGGTTATTTAGATGAGGATTTTATCGCAGAGGTACGCAAGGGACGAGCGCTTCTGAACGAACATGGATATACCGGACGGGTAGGTCTTCACGGCGCTTTCGACGGCTTGGATATCGCTTCCCACGATAAACAAGTACAGGCAGTAGTCGAAAGTCGATTGATGCAGAGCCTTGAATTTGGCGCAGAATTAGGCGCGACACATATGGTGATTCATAGCCCATTTTATTATTTTGGTAGTCCTTTTGTGAATCATTCACCATCCTTTGGGCGTCATTGGATGATTGACGGGGTTCACCAAACCCTGAAGAATGTGGTGCCGGCTGCTGAAAAGATGGGCTGCACGATTGTGATCGAGACCATTTTGGACACCAATCCTCAGCCGCTTATCGAACTCGTCAAGTCGTTTGAGTCGAATCATGTCCGTGTCAGTCTCGATACTGGGCACGCTTTTATCATGCAACAGGTCAGTAATTTGCCCCCTGATCAGTGGGTATATGAGGCGGGAGAACTGCTCGGACATTTGCATGTCCAGGACAATGACGGTTTTGCTGATCGGCATTGGGCAGTTGGCGATGGCAATATCAATTGGCGCGCTTTATTTCGGGCATTGTTGACGACCACCCACACGCCACGATTGGTCTTGGAAGTTCAAGAGATTCAGCGCTCCTTTGATTGGCTGGTAGCGCAAGGTCTCGCGCGCTAATCGTAAGGGGGCAGGCTAAGGATATGGTCTCGTTAAAATGACGCGGATAGCCTAAAACTTCACTGATTCTATTAAACGCCCTAAGGAGGGCGTTTTTTATGCCTTTCTATACTAAACTAAATCCTTTGTTTTGTCCGGATGGGTGCAGACAAAAGAGGATAGGGGTGCTGTTTGCAAATCAATATGGCGGTGGTGTGGGGTTTAGTGGCAGGGTTCTGTTGGGGGCTTTCTGTGGTTTTTTCGCGCGCGCCGATTCGCGCGCTGGGGAGTCAAACTGTTCTCGTCGTCGATATGCTGCTGGGGGCGGTTGCGCTCAGTTTGCTGATGCTTTTGTCTGGTGAATTCACACGGTTGTTGGCGGAACCCTATCTGGTGGGGTGGGCACTTGCTATTTTGGCGACCACCATCAACGGTTTTGCCAATGTGATGCTCTATCGCGCCATCGAGATCGGCGTACTTTCCACCGTCACACCCATATCATCAACTTACGCGGCGTTTGTCGTCGTGATTGCGTTGGTTACTGGGGATAGCTTAACCATGCCCCAGATTGTCGGGATCGTTTTTTCGCTCATTGGCATTGTTTTGGTAATGCCCCGAACGATGGCACCGAGTACTGTCGATGATGTGACGCTGATTCGCGATCCTGCGATGCCAGATCCTACTCATCATCACGCGCGGCTTGGTGCATTGTTAGCATTGGGGGCAGCATTGAGTTACGGCGTTGGCTTTTGGATATTGGGGTTCAAAGTCACGCCTATCTTGGGGAGTGTTGCACCTATATGGGTAGGTCGTTTCACTTCGCTAGGCGTGGCACTATTGATCGGCTTGGGCGATAGTCCTCGAATCACGCAGATCAGGGCACACGGGTGGCATTTATGGGTGCTGCTCATCGCCAGTATCGCTACCGGGATTTTCGCCTATATTGCCAACAATAGCGGCTATCAAACGGGGGAGATCGCCGTCGTGAGTGTCTTGGCATCCCTTTACAGTCCGATTGCCGTATTCTTGGCTGCGATCTTTTTTCGCGAACGCCTTCAACGTCTTCAATGGTTCGGGTTGGGGGCGATTTTTGCCGGCGTTGTTTTGGTGAGCGGTTAACCGAAGTTGTTATCCCTTCACAAGCATGGGTGATGGCTCATGCTTGTGCTGATTTTAAGGACCATATAGAATAAGTTTATGCCATTTATGCAGGAGAAAACCTCATGAGATTATTGCTTTGCTTGATTGTGGCAGCAGTAGCAGGGGCTGCTTTGGGGGCGGCATTGTGGGGGTTGGATCGCGTCGGCGCGTACTTCGTCTTGATATTTCCTATGGTCGCTGGATTTTTAATTGGGGGGGCAACAGTTTTGCCGATGACGGGAAGAAAAACAGCAACTTTGCCTTTGCTCGTATTGGCATTGCTGGGTGGGGCTATCGCGCTAAGCGTGTATTGGGGTGGGTCGTATCTGAGTTATGTAGAAGATACAGTAACGCTCATCCAAACAGAAGCTCCAAAAACCACTCGTGAAGAAGCTATTGATCTGATGAATACCTTTCTCGAAAGTGAATATGGATCGACGGGTTTTCAGGGGTTTATTTCGGATTATGCAGCGCTTGGCTTAAGCATCAACCGCTCAATTTCGTCCACATCAAGTGGGATTGAATTGCAGAATGAGACCGCCTACGCATTTTGGATCATTGAAGCGGTACTGTTGTTGGGAGCCGCTATCATTGCGGTGTTTCGGCGCGAAAATAGTGTCTTATACAAACGCGCTACCGCCGCAAACACTGCGCGTTAAGGACAGGGTGATCGGCATGGTGTGGATTAGTTTGGTTTTGCTTCGATCAACAACATTTTCACTATGCTCTGAAGCTCCATGCTTTTGCCGAAGTTGTACGCCTCTGCATAGATATCCATATCGATCATGCTGATGACGGGATCAAAATAGAGTTGATGCAATTGGGCTGTCATTGCCGGATGTTGCTCGACCGCACCGAGCAATACCGCTGCTTGGTGATCCTTTTGTTCTTGTAATTCGATTAGCGCCCAACCGATCAATGCCTTACAAACAATGAAATAGGCGCTGATTTTGGTGGCGATCTCTAGTCCGGCATAGAGATGGTATTTTGCTGAAATGAACTCATGGGCACATGCTTGGGCATACCCTAAGCCGGCATGACTATTGGCAATATTCCAACGATCCTGCACGCTGTACCAGATGCCTAAAGCATTTTCAAAGTTCCGAATGCCGATATCCCATTGGCGTTGTACTAATCCCAATTCAGCGAAGGAATTATAACAACTGGCAATTGCTCGTTGACCATCTGCTGCTTGGCGATGGGTGACCGAGTCGCGGAGTGCTTCTAGTGCTTGTTGATATTCTCCGATCAATGTGTAACAAATCCCCAGATTATTGAGGTCATCGCCTAAGCCGCGTAAATCCCCAATGAGTTGATGATGTTGGACAGCATCTTGTAAATAGCCGATAGCTTGTGGATACTCGCCTCGATAACGGGCGTGAATGCTCATTTGATAAAGGGAATCCCCTAAACCCCGTTGGTCGGTGATCATTCGACGGATGGCTATGCTTTCTTCTAGGGCTTGCCAAGAATCGGCATATTTCCCCTGGAAACGATAAAGTACACTAATAAAATGAAGCACACTGGCGACACCTTGCTGATCATTGATGCTGCGCCGCAATTCTAGGCTTTCGTTATACCAACGCAAGGCGCTCTCAAATTCGCTCAACAGATAAATGGCATTGCCCAAGCCTTCTAAGGCACGACCTGCGATATTGGGCAGATCTATCTGCCGCGCCAATTGCAGACTGGTGGCATAGGATTCCGTGCTTTTTTGCGAGTTGCCGAGGTGAAAATAGATATTACCTGCCAAAAGATAAAGCTGAGTTTGTATATACAGGTCTTTGGGTTTTATGGAAATGACTTGTTCCAACATCAAAAAAGCTTCATTAAGGATGCCTAAATGCAGGCGTTGTTGAATAACGATAATGCCATAATATGCTTGCTTTTCAACATTCTGGGCAGCACCCCAATGTCCGTAGAGGGCGTTGGCAAGATTATCGTGGCGTGGATAAAGGGTTTCTAAACCTTCTGCGATGCGCTGATGAAGGGAGGGCAGTTCGTGGCTGGGGATCATCCCGATAATGGCATCCCTTAGACGGTCATGGGCAAATCGCCATTGGTCACCAGCGACTTCCAAGATCGCAGCGTCCATGCCTGCTTGCAAGTAGGGATCGATGACATCGCCGACAAGTGCTTTGAGGAGCTTATAATCGAGATCTCGCCCGGCAAGGGCGGCAAGTTGCAAAACCGGTACTGCATCGGCGGGCAATCGTGTGACGCGCCGCCTGATAATGCGGTCAATGCCGCCTGTGACCACTTGGTCGGGCAGGGTGATTTGAGGGATGCTGCCCAAGTTGCCTGCTTCTTCCGCCAATGCGCGCAAGACTTCGATCAAAAAGAGCGCGTTGCCGCCACTTTGCGTGTTGAGGTACTCGACAATATCGCTTTGTTCAGCGACGCCTCCGATCATGGCGCGTGTCAGTTCCGCAATTTCCTTGGGGGTGAAACGTGCCAACATTAATGGGCGCATTTCGGGAAGCTGGTTGGGTAAGACCGCCATTTCGTCGCTGCGATAACTCCCGACGATCAAAATCGGAAGGGGCTGGTATACCTTCAATATGCGGCGCAACGGAATTAGGCTTTCAGCACCCCAATGCAAGTCTTCCAAGATCAGGACAATCGGTTGCGTTTGCCGTTGGAAAACCCCCACGATGGTTTCGACAAGACGATTTCGGGCTGAATTCACATCCAGTGCGGGCACTGGACTGATCGGGCGATCCAATAGTATTGAGATATCAGGGATGATTTCCCCCAAAATACCGGCTTCAAGATCGCTGACATCGGTTTCGATGAGCAACCGACGGATAACGTCTCGCCACATTTGGAAAGGGGTACCTGTTTCGGCAACACACTGCCCGCGTAAGACGAGTGCGCCATGCAGCAGGGCATGGATTCGTAATTCTTCTAGTAACCGTGATTTTCCGGTGCCGGATTCGCCCCCAATAAGGAAGGCTGATCCCAACTCGCGACCGCCACCGGCGTTTGGAAATTCCGACTGCGCGTTTTTAATGATTTGATCTAGCTGCCGAGTCATCAGGTTTAATTCATGGTCACGCCCAACAAAACGGGCGGCTTGAAGAAAACTTTCACGCATTGCCTCGTCTTCGATCACAATCATACTCGTGTTAAAATCTGATAAATCGGCGAGCGCCATTTCCACATCAGGGTAGCGGTCAGTGGGGTCTTTCATCAACATACGAAAGATGATAAGCCGGACGCTTTCCGGCAGGACATCCATGTCCGGCATTTCTCGTAATATTTGGTCGATTAACTGATGAACCGTTTCACCATTGAATGGATAGCGCCCCGCAAATACTTGATAGGCGACAATCCCCAAAGAATAGAGATCACTTTGAGGGGTGGCTGGTTCTCTCCGCAGAAGTTCTGGCGGGGTATACGCCAAAGTTCCAGATGAATTTTGGCGATGTTCATGGGTCGCCAGCCCAAAGTCCAGAAGTTTGATGGCATTGTGTTTATCCACGAGGATGTTGCTGGGTTTTAGATCGCCATGTAGTATGCTGCGTCGGTGGAGATAGGCGAGCGCTTGCAGTATTGCGGCAAAAAGTTGAATACGTCCTTCCAAATTGAGGCTTTGGGCTGCTTCCAAAACCGTTTTTGCTTCTTCCAACAAGACCATTGTGTAATACGGGAAATTGGCTTCATCAAAACCGTAATCGAGCACGCTGATGATGTGGGGATGTCGTAGTGATGCCAAAATGCGAAATTCACTGGCGAGAACACGACGCAAATCGGTTTCCGTATAGGTACTATCGCGGAGTTGAAGGCGGGGGCTGAAGAGAAGCTCCTGCGGCGCATGTAAAACCCGCTTTAGCGCCACATTTGTTCCGGTCAGACGGTCTAGGGCAATGTAGACCTCGCCCATGCCGCCTTTTCCGAGTAGTTTTTGGAGCCAATAACGCCGGGTCAACCCAATGGAAGGTGCTGTCATTTCGATTTCGACCTTTTGATAAGCACATCGCATTTACACACCGCAACGCTTATTATAACCGGAGTGTACACAATACTTTTGTAGAGATTCCTTGAGCGATTGCTATGGTTTTATCCCATAGTAAAACGTGTCAGGCATCGTGGAGTGACGGGCATGGACGATCTCTCTCATCGGGTTAGTCTTTTCATTCAAGGGCGACCTTTCGTCACCACTGGGACTACCCTGGTAGTGGGGGTATCCGGCGGTATCGACTCGGTTGTTTTGCTCCATGTACTCAATCATGTATGCCCATCATTAGGGATTGCAGTGCATGTTGCTACCTTAGATCATGGTCTGCGGGGCGAGGTGGGGTCTGCTGATGCGGATTTTGTGGTCAGTCTGGCGCATCAGATGGGGCTGCCTTGCAGCCAGTCGCGGGTCGATGCTATGGCATTGGCAAAAGCACAAAAGGTGGGTATCGAACAGGCTGCCCGCCTTGCTCGCTACGATTTTTTGGCAAAGGTGGCTCATGAGCAGGGATCTGTAGCGATTGCGACAGCACACCATGCCGATGATCAGGTTGAAACTATTTTGATGCATTTGCTGCGTGGCAGCGGCACCGCTGGTTTGGTTGGAATGCACCCCCAAGTGTCGGTACCCAGACATCTCGATTTGCAGCTTATCCGCCCATTTTTAGCAATCCATAAATCTGAGCTTCAAGCCTACGCGCGCGATAATGAACTGCATTGGCGAGAAGATGTCACCAATGCGGATGCAATCTATACCCGCAACCGTATCCGTTTAGAGCTTCTGCCCATGATACGGACGATCAATGCTGATGCTGATCGCGCGTTATTGCGACTGGCGGACAATGCGGTGATGGATGAAGCTTTTATAGTAAGCCATATCACGGGATTTTGGCAGACGATGGCAGGTAGTAAGAGTGTGATGATGGTGCGTGCGCAGTTTCGCGATGCCCATCCCGCTTTACAACGACGCCTCATCTTGACGGGCGCACGCCACGTTGCTGTTGACCTCGATTTGTCACAAGAGCGCGTGTTGGCAGCAGTTCACTTGGCGTTGCACGGAGAGGTGGGCGCGCGATTGGAATTGGGGGGTGGGGTGAGTCTAGGGATTGATTACGTCCAAATCGTGATTGGGCTGGCTGATACATTTCGTTTTGACCCACAGGCGCATGACAATCCGTTCATTGATCCCGAAGTCATTATTGCCCTAGATAGATCGGGGGATTATGATTTGAACGGTTGGGTGGTACGGGTATCCGATCAAAGCCCACAAAATAAGGATGGCGACTCTATAACATGGACTGCAAAGTTGTCAGTCCCCACCGATGCGTCACTGACAATTCGCAGTCGGCGGGTTGGGGATCGGTTTGCGCTGGTGGGGTTAGAAGGTCATACCCGCTTGGTCAGTAAATGGATGATCGATCTAAAAATCCCCCGCCTGATGCGCCCGCATATCCCCATGTTGTGCGCGGATAATCACGTCATTGCGATATTTTGGAAGGGCATCATGCACTCTTACGCGCTAACCTCTTCGGCAAAAATGCAAATTTGGATATATTTGCGCCCAAAACAGGACTAGTTTTGACTAAGGGTTTGAGGTATACCTTACTTTTAGAAGAATGGTCGAAACGATAATGAATAGTTTGGATTATTTTTGCCAATTATCGACACTTCGTTGTAAATTTCTAACAATGAAGTATTCTTGAGATTGGGGAATCGCTCTTTTTGGGATAGGTTTTTCAAGTAAGTTTAAAGGCGCATGGCGATATTCATGCACAATGGATATATTACACCTGAAGTAGGCTATGTTTTTATCACAAAATTTTTTCGGCATGTAAGCAGTTTTTACAGAAATTGATATCATCACGGGGTTAATAAAATGATCGACTCAATGGCTGAGATCGCGCCGGAAAACGCTACAGTTCTCGTTGTAGATGACGAGAAGGCGATCCGCTATTCAGTCTCACGTACACTACAAAAAGCTGGCTATCAAGTGAGCGAAGCGGGCAGTGGCGAAGAAGCGCTCGTCGTGCTGACCGAAAACCACATCGATGTGGTGTTGACGGATATTCGAATGCCAAATGGGTTGGATGGTGTCGAACTTCTGCGCCAGATTAAAGTAATTGACACGGATATGGTGGTCATCCTGATGACCGCCTTTCCCCACCTCAATACGGCGGTTGAGGCACTTCGTTTGGGTGCGCATGATTACTTGATTAAGCCTAGCTCTGGACAGGATATTCGTCTGAGTGTTGCGCGTGGGCTGGAGCGGGCGCGTGGCTTGCGGCGTAGGCGGAAACTACTTGATGTGATTCGCAGCAATATCGCTGAGCTGAGCAAAACACCAGACGAGAAAACTGCTGGAACGCTTGTGTTTTCGCAAGATGTGATCGACACGATGATGGATGTGCCTGTTGAAATGACCACCGAAGGTATGATGATTTTCGGCCCCCTGACGATTTATCCGGGGCGGTACAAGATATCTATAGAAGGACATTCCATCGAGCTGACCCCCACCGAGTTTGATCTGCTGTTGTACTTGGCTGCGCATCGTGGACGGGTTGTCAGTTGCCATGAGCTAGTGCGCGAGGTGCGGGGGTATGCCGTGGACGAATCTGAAGCGCGCGAAGTGATCCGCCCACATGTCAGCAATTTACGGCGAAAGCTCAAAGATTGTGGCGATTACGAAGATCTAATCGTCAATATCCGGGGCATTGGTTATCGGCTAAATACACCATCAGAATAAGCAAAAGGAACGAAAAGCGTTTTGATGTCAATGGGTAATGCCCGCTTGAGCGTTGGTCGTTTTACAAAGTTAATGGGTCCTTTGCTCGCCATAAGCCTCATCTTCCTGCTTGGTTTTTCACCTTTTGAGATCGCCAGCGCTGACACTGGTCGTATCGGGATATCAGCACAAGATGCGGCACGAGTGGATGCGATATTAGCTGCGATGTCCCTTCAACAAAAAGTTGCGCAGATGTTCATGGTGACGCTTCATGGGAGTGTGATCACTGAAGTAGGTGCCGCGCATCTGCGTACATGGCAACCCGGTGGTGTAGTGTTATTTGGGCAAAATGGGGGCGATCCAGCATCAGTTGCCCGTTTGACCAATGGGTTTCAAGAGACGATCACGGCGGCAGGTGGCGTTCCATTATTGATCAGCATTGATCAAGAAGGCGGCGTCGTCAATCGCCTTACGGATGGTTTTACATTTATCCCGACGCCTTTGTTGGTGACGGCGGCGGGCTTGGGTGAGGAAACAGGCGCACAGATCGGTGGGGAATTGCGGGCAGTTGGCATCAATATGAACCTCGCCCCAGTTGCCGACCTTGAGACCTATGCCGGCAACCCGATCATCGCTCGCCGCTCGTTTGGGAGTGATGCGTCGTTGGCAGGGGCGACTATTGCCGATTATATCGTCGGATTACAATCACGGGATGTTTTGGCGACAGCGAAACATTTCCCCGGTCATGGCGAAACTCGGCAGGATTCTCATGCGGAACTGCCGACGGTGGATCTACCGCGCGAACGTTTGGAGCAGGTTGAACTGGCACCTTTCAGAGATGCAATAGCCCACGATGTCGCGGCCATTATGGTGGCGCATATTTGGTTTCCGACGCTTGATCCGATTCGGCGTCCGGCATCACTTTCCCCCATCATTGTGACGGATTTACTTCGTGATGAGATGGGGTATACCGGTTTGATCATGACCGACGCCCTCGATATGAATGCGGTGGATCTTGAATACAATTACTATGATGCTGTGGTGATGGCGGTCAACGCAGGTGTGGATTTGCTGGCGACTGGGCCCAGCACTGGACCCGATGTTTTTGAGGCGTCGATGCAGCGGGTAGTGGACGAAGTGAATGCAGGGCGTATTTCTGAAGCCCGGATCGACGATTCAGTGCGGCGCATCCTTGCGCGTAAGGCAAGCATGGGTATTCTCGATTGGACGCCGATTGAGACAGTCAACGCAGCAGAACAGGTGAATCTCGAACAAGGGGCAGTCTTGTTGAACCGTTTATATCAGCAAGGCGTCACCGTCGCTTATGACCGCAATAATTTGGTGCCTGTGCCACTGGAGAAAAGCGTCAGTGTCGTTTTTCTGGCGACACGCTATCAAATTCAGCAAGAGTGCGTGCAGTATCGCGATGATATTCAATGGGTGGGGATTAACGATAACCCGACGGCTGAACAGATTGGATGGGCACAAGCCGCTGCGAATGCTACCGACGTGGTCATTGTATGGACACAGAACGCCATCGATAACCCTGAACAACAAGCGTTGGTAAATGCGCTACCGCCAGAGAAAACGGTCGCGGTTGCGTTGTGGTCTCCCTACGACTGGCAGGCTTTCCCCGGTATTGCGGCATATCTCGCCACCTACTCGCCCGGTCGCCCGGCAGTGCCGGCTGCTTGTGCGGTGTTGTTTGGTGCGGCGGATGCGGTGGGGCGGTTGCCCTTGACACTACGACTAGATTTACCAGCGGGTAGCCACGATACAGGTTAGGCTTTTATGGGGGATGGATTATGCCTCGTACCTTGTCTCATCCCCCATTTCACGGTAACTTTATATAACTCTCATTCTACGAGCGAAAAGCGAAAATGTAATTTATGGGAACGCTCAACCCTGATTTGATCTCAAAAGACATGGATGCGGTGATGAACGATGCGGTCGCCCTTAAAGACCAGTATCGTAAATCGGTCTTGATGCCGGAATTGATTCTGTTGGCGTTGTTGCGCCGAAAGGATACCGCCGCCGCGCGTCTCCTTGAAATATTCAAGAATAGTCGAGGTGTCGATCTGGAGCGACTGGATCGACAAGTCCATCTTGCGACTGAAAGCCGTCGTGACCCGGATGGTAATCTCGAATATATCGCCAACGGCAATCGGCGGGTGCCGCTCAGCCGCCAAGCCATCATTTTGATCGATGATGCACTGACGGTGAGTCAGGCGCAAAATGAGTTGCGCGCGGATACCGATCATGTGTTGACGGTCTTGAGCGAAGCCACTATCAGCACTGGCGGGTTATTGCGCCAAGTGGGGATCACCCCCAAAGCCATCAGCGATCTGCTTTCGGATACCTCGCAAGTGATCCGCACGGATGGCACTACCCAAGATTTTGTCGCAGGTGCCAAGAGCGGCAAGCTGCACGCAGTATATTTTCGCGAAGATCTGCTGCGGGAATTGATCAACATCCTCACGCAATCGTCTAGCCGTCATGTGTTGCTGATCGGTCCCGATGGGGTCGGCAAACGCACCTTAGCGTATAGCTTGGCACTGCTGATGAGCGAGGGCAAAGGTCCAAAAGGCTTGAAGAGCCTTGTTCAGATCGATGAAGCCGCTTTGTTGGACAACGACCAAAAAGCCGTGCGTGCGGGTTTGAGTGCCGCCGCCGGGGGGATCTTGTTCATCCCCCACATCCATCGTTTCTTTGGAGGACCGATTCGGGCGGAATTTGCCAAAGCCACCTCGTTGATACAAAAGGCATTTTTGAGCAACGACCCGATCATTATCGGCACAACGACGGAACTGGAATTTAACCAGCGGATCGCTAGTATGAGCGGTATTGCCGAACGGCTTCACCGGTTGCGTGTTCCCGAACCCACCCCCGTTGAAGCCACCGATATTTTGAAGGTGATCCGCCCGCATATGGAGTCGGATTACAACCTCAAGGTCAGTGATGACTCTATTGGGTTGGCAGTGCGCTTGGCGAAACGCTATTTGGGGACAAATCCACTGCCACGTAGTGCCGAGCAACTTTTGCACCGCGCGGCGGCGATGGTAGCGATGAGCCAGCAAACCAACTTGGCGTATAAGATGGCGACGCATGACGGCAATAGTCTGGATGCCGAAGATGTGACCTTGGCGCTGAGCCAGATGACGGGGGTGCCGGTCGCGAAATTAGGCGAAGACGAGCGTTTGCGCTATGCCAGCATGGTCGAATATGTCCAAGAGCGCATCAAAGGGCAAGACAATGCTATTTTGGCGGTCAGCCGCGCCATCAAAACGGCGCGCGTGGGTTTGAAAGACCCCAAACGCCCGATTGGGGCATTCTTGTTTTTGGGCCCGACGGGGGTGGGCAAATCCGAACTGGCAAAAGTCTTGGCTGAATTTATGTTTGGCAGCGAAGAGGCGATGCTGCCACTGGACATGAGTGAATTCAAAGATGAAAGCAGCTTGAATCGGTTGATCGGTTCGCCGTCGGGCTATGTGGATAGCGAATCTGGTGGGCAATTAACGGAACGGGTAAAGCAGCAACCGTACATTATTGTGCTATTCGACGAGGTTGAAAAAGCCCACCCCCGTATTTTGGACATCCTCTTACAGGTGATTGAAGAAGGACGCTTGACCGATGGACGCGGCACGATGGTCAGCTTTAGCGAGACGGTCATCATTTTGACGAGTAATCTGGGGGCAGAGCATCTAGCGGTCCCTGTGATCACGGATGAATTGCGTGAACTGGCTATGGAAGAAGTGCGCGATTGGTTCCGCCCCGAATTCTTAAACCGTCTTGATGAAGTGATCATGTTTAATGCCCTCGATAATGAGGTCTTGTACCAAATTCTGGGCTTGCTCCTCAAGAAAGAGACCAAGATGGCGGACGAGCGAGGGCTAAAACTTGAATTTTCAGAGGCATCGATGCGCTGGATGTTGGCGCAGAATGACGAACCGGAATATGGCGCGCGCCCACTGCGTCGCATCATCCGGCGCTCAGTACGCGAACCTTTGGCAGATTTCTTGCTGCGTTCCAACCCACCCACAGGCACGCCCATTAAGGTTGATGTGTTGCCCGATGGCAGCAATCTAAAATTTGCTGCGATTGTTGATGGTCAAGAACTGACAGTGTGATACCCTCGGCTACTCTCGTTTCTGGTGCTTTATCGTCCTTTTTGGGCGCACATTCACAATTGGAGAGGCAACATGGTGCAAGTAGTGACAAGTGTTTTTAGAAAATATGATATTCGTGGGACGGCGGGGACGGCGGATGCTCAACTGACGCCAGCATTGGCGCGTTTGGTAGGAGCAGCGCTTGGGACGTATCTGCCCAAGCACTTTGGCACCGAACGCATGTTTGTCGGGCAAGATAATCGGCATACTTCGGATCCTTTGAAAGCCGCGTTGATGGAAGGTGTGGCATCAACGGGGATGAATGTCACGGATATCGGTCCGGTGTTAACCCCAACCGTTTACTTTGCCGCCGCCAGTTATGGCGACAAAGGCGCGGGCGTGATGATCACCGGTAGCCACCTTGATACCCGTTATAACGGCATTAAAATGGCGTATGGCTCGTTGGCGTTGGCGGATCAGCAGATTCAAGACTTATTGCGCATCATCGAAGCGGATGGTTTTGCGACTGGGCAGGGGATCATCGACCAAGATTATGACATGATCAACCGTCATATGGCGACTATTCAGGGTAAAGTGAACATTAGCCGCCCCCTAAAAGTTGTGATGGATGCCGGCAATGGCTTGAGCGGTATGTATGTGACGCCGATTTTGAGCGCACTAGGGCTTGATGTCACCTGTTTGTATTGCGAAAGTGACGGCACCTACCCGAACCACTTGCCCAATCCTGAAGACCCTGAAATGACGCGCGATTTAGAAGCGAAGGTCGTCGAACTGGGTGCCGATCTCGGTTTGGCATTTGATGGCGACAGTGATCGTTGCGGTTTTATCGATAATCACGGACACCATATTGCGGCGGATCGCTTATTGGCGCTGCTGGCACGCGATTTGTTGACACGGATGCCGGGATCGTATGTCGTGTTCGATGTGAAGGCGTCTCAGGCTTTGCCGGATGAAATCCGTAAGTATGGTGGCAAGCCCGTCATGTGGAAAAGCGGTCACAGCTTGATGAAGGCGAAGATGCGCGAATTGGGTTCACCACTCGGCGGTGAGGTCAGTGGGCATCTTTTTATTGGCGAGAATTATTATGGCTTTGACGATGCCCCGTTGGTTGCCTTAAAGACGTTGGAAATCATCGCCAACAGCGGCAAGACCATCTCGGAATTATTTGAAGACATCCCCAAGTTAGTTGCCACGCCAGAGATCATCATGTCTGCGCCGGATGCAGTCAAGTTCCAGATCATTGATGAAATCCGCGCAGCGCTTGAGACCGAGTATGAAGTTGTCACGGTGGATGGGGCACGCGCAATTTTCTCCGGCGGTTGGGGCTTGGTACGTTCTAGCAATACCCAACCGGCGATTACGATGCGCTTTGAAGCCTACGAGACGGCGGATCTTGTCACTTATATGAAGCGTTTTCGCGCCTTGCTCGATACCCATCCCGAAGTGGATACCTCGCGCTTGGATGCCCAAATCGCCGCTTTTAGCGTTTAGCTTAGCGCTGGCGTTGATGCCTCTCTAGCTTGCAACGCTTTGTTGTTGAGCTAGAGAGGGTATGAAGCGCCTTACCAGTACCTCAGCTAAAATTCGATTATTTAGCAGGAGCGATCACGATGGCAGGAACCTGTTTAGCGACGGCTCGTGTTTCTAGCAGTGGTAAGTTTATCCTTGTACGGTTTACGCCGGCTGTCGATGCTCCCTATATGGGGGCGGTGACATTGGGTGTCGGTGGTTATGTCGTGGCAGCGGCACAGCAAGTCGGTGATTTGGTGTGGCTACGCTTGGACTTTGCAGGGGCTTTGAGTGGTTGGGTGCGTGCTGATGAAGTGGATATTGAGGGCGAATGCTCCACTGTTGGCTATGGTGTTGTGGCACAACCGACCCGTGCTTCTCAGCTCACCTTGGGCGCGCCGACGGATCCCGTAGCGCCAGTGGTGCCGCCGCCGGTGCCTCAACCTGATCCGGTACCACCGCCACCACCACCGCCATCACCACCGCCGATCCCTGATCCGGTCGTGCCGCCACCCACCCCCGCGCCCACACCCCCTATTGCCGATAGCCCGGAACGTATCCGCAAAGCGGCATTCAACATCACGGCGGGTTTTGAAGGAGGGGGTTACGCCAGCTATCAAAATCGGGATAGTGGTATCGTCAGTTATGGGCGGTTCCAATTTACCTTACAATCGGGGAGTCTGTTTTCAGTGCTGGATCGTTATGCTCAGCGTGCCAACAGTGCGCCGGCGAACGAATTGCGCACGAGCTATCTCGCCCGTGTACAAGCGCGTGAAGAAGCCTTGCGTTCCGACCTGCGTTTGCGTGATTTGTTGGTCGCAGCGGCGTCTGAGACGATGATGCAAACGGTTCAGGATGAAATTGCTACGGAAGTGTATTGGGATCGTGTACAAAACTTGAGTATTCAACCGCGTAAAATTTTGACCCCGCTAGGACAAGCGCTTTTATTCGATATGGCGATCAATCATGGTGTCTTCCACGACATGATCGGTTTGGCGGAAACCGTACTGGGTGTGAAGTCGAAATCGCGCGTTGGCGAAAATGGCACGACCGAGATCGCGCTGATCACCAAAATCGCACAGTTTCGACAGGAACGCATGAACGCCTTAGCGATTCGGTTGAACGCGCCCGGCTTAATCCCGCGCGGCGATTTTTGGGTGCGGGTGGTTATGGAAGGCGATTGGGACTTGCAAGGAGACGCCAACGGCGGGCTGTTGCTACGTCAAAATAATCGTGTTCAGGTGCGTAACCCATAATTTAGGGGATGCCCTATTTGATGTTTATGGGAACGAGGCACCTCATCATGGGGTGCCTTTTTATTTTTTCAACAGCTGTTGGTAAAGCTTTTCTAAGGCGCGTGCCGTTATACGAATATCAAATAAGTTGCGCGCTTTGACAAGGGCAGCAGCGCGCAACGCTTGATAACGTGCCGGATCGTGTAACAGGGTTCGGATCGTGCGCGCTAGGGTCGCTGGATCACGCACTGGTACGGTGATAGCGATATCGGGGTGTTCTGGTAATGCGCCCACCGCTGTGGTGATGACAGGTACCCCACAGGCAAGCGCTTCTAAAGCAGCTATGGCATTGGCTTCATGGCGCGAGGTCAAAACGAACAGATGCGCTTGTTGAAACAGCGCAGGCAGGTGGCTGAAGGTGACGGCACCATGAAAATGAACGCGGTCGGCGATCCGTAAATCCTCGGCGAGATGTTCAAGCGCTGCCCGCTGGGAGCCTGTGCCGACCAGATCAAGGGTCACCTCTGGCAACAAGGCGACTGCACGCAATAACGTGATTTGGTCTTTAACGGGAACGAGTGACGCCACTTGTAAGAGGCGATAGGGTGGCTTACTGAGGTCGGGTGGGGATTCGCTGGGGTGAAAACGATCCCCGTCGGCACCTAAATGAATACGGGCATGACGCGCTTCGGGAACCTGATACCCTGCTTCTGCGATCAATGACTGCATCGTGTCAGAAGGGGTGATCACACGGTCGGCACGGAGTGCTTGCCCAACGATCCAGCGCCCAAAGGCGGTACGTTGATGCCCATAGCGGATGTCGTCCAAGCCTACCAACTCACCCCCGAGGATCGACACGACCGAGGGGACACCCAAACGCCGCCCCGCCCATGTTGCGATCAAGCCTGTTTCATCTGCCCACATCGCGTGGAATACGTCAAAGGGCTGTTCGTGATGCAGTCGTGCCAGCGTTCGTAGGGCGTCGCGCCACAGCAAGAGCCGTCGTAGCCCGCGCGCTTGGGCATAACCGAGTGATATCACCTCAGCGCCGAAGGCATTGTAACGATCACGGCGATGAGGATAGCGGAGCGCCAAAACGCGCACATCATTGGATTGCGAGAGCAATGCCATTAGGCTCGATTGTACCGGGATGGCATAATCGGCATTGTCACTGCTAAAGCCGGGCAACAGGATGCCGATGTTCATGGGATATATCCTTGCTGCACGGTGCTTTGAAAGAGGGTGTATTTGCTTATATGGTCGATAGGTTGCATGGCTTGGGATGCGACAAGGGCTTCAAAGGTGGTTTCTAGGGGATTACCCGCCCAACGTGTTTGAATGTCTTGGACATCCACCAAAAGAAACACGTTTGTGTTGGGGGGCAGTTGCTCGACGCTGTTGGGCGTTTCATAAAATAACTCAAATACGGTGAAGGACGCATAGACTCGTAGGGCGAGGGTGAGTTCAAACGTGTATAGGGTTGCGTCGCTGGGTAAACGGTGCGCGATGGTACGCGCGACTGTTTTGTCTGCTTCGGCACGGGTGATGAAGTTGCCGACGCCCGCCCAAGCAGAAGTAATCATGCCAGCAAGGGCGATCATCATGAAAACGGATAGCGCGAGTCGAAGGGTGGCTTGGCGGATGCTAGATAGTGTTATGCTTTCCCATACTGCCGCAAACCCGATTCCTGCACCAATCGCCAAGGGCGGTAGCAACAATAATGAATAACGCGGGTTTTGTTGAGGGATTCCGCACAAGAAAACATATCCCAATAGAAACCAACCAACGATGAGGATGACTTCTGTCCATGATCGTTTGCGGATGAGGTCGATCACCCCGATGAGCGCTAGAAGGCTAAATAAGGGGTGCCCCCAAAAGGGATCATAGAGTGGTTGTGCATAAAATAAGGCGTTGATCTGAGCAAAGGAGGACATGCCATCAGCGGTTACAAATGCTTTCATTCCGGCACGGACGAAATCCCATGTCTCGTAATTGAAAAATACGGGCGAGGGGCGGATGATGCCGAAGATGATTTGGGGCAGGGCAGTGAGGAGGGCTGCGCCAAACGCAAGCAATGAGGCGCGATACTGATGATAGCCACCACTGAGCAACCAAATCACTCCCCAGATAGGAATCAGTAGCGCCATATTCCAACGGGTGATGATCGCCAACATCAACAAGCTGGCGGAGACGATCAACCAGAGTGGGCGGCGGTTGCTGTAATAGGTGAGCAGACTTGCGGCTGAGATCATCGCCCACACGAGCGCGGGCATGTCCGACATAATGACGATACTGGATTGGATGGCTTGCCCCCCACAACTCAATATCAAGCCGGCAATGACGGCACCTGATGATGCCGCACCACAGCGACGGGTGATGAGATAAGCGATAGGTGCCGCTGTTGCTCCCAAGACCAATACTAGCCCTTGCGCGTTGGCAAGGCTGATCCCGATGAGACGCATGACGAGTGCCAAGAATGCTGGAGTACCGACGCCCCAAATATAGATGCCGGTATAGAGACGACCCCCTGCGAGGGACTCCGCCATTGCATAATAGACGTAGGAGTCTTGCCCATAGACGCCATCGAAAGACCGCTCGACAACGGGCATGACGCGCAAGACGAGGGCAAAACCGAATAATGCCATGACGAGAATGAGATCGTGGCGACTCATCGGGAGTCCCTCAATGATCGTAGCGGTGAGCGCATCAAGCACAGTAGGGCGATTGAGTCGACCACGAGTAACGCAAGCGCTGCGCCAACGGTACCGAAGGGCAGGATCAATGCCAAACTAACAATTATCTGTACGAGTAAGAGTGCCGCAGTAATGCGGTTGACGGTAGCTTCGCGTCGGCAGGCATACCAATAGAGTGTGCGTCCAGCGCGTAGGACGGTGGGAATTAAGCCAATGCTGAGAACGATAAGCGTGGGCACCGCTGGCAAGAAGCGATCTCCGTAGATGACGGCTATCCACACGGGGGCACCGCCAGCGATTCCAACGGCGGCGGCAACCGCATAGAGGAGTAAACGCCTTTGACTCCCTTGAAACAGCCGTCGCAACGCCGGAAGATCATTCACCAATGCCGCTAGAGCGGGCAAAAGCGCCCCGAAAAAAGCGTTAGGCACCAGTTTTGCTGCTTCTGTAAAACGGGAAGCGGCATTGAAATAGCCGACATCGGCGGTAGTCGTCAAGGCTTCGAGTAGAATGAGCGTTAATCGAGAGCCGACTGCTGCCAAGATACCCGCCCCTGCAAAGGGCAGGGCTGAGCGCAGCAGAAAGTGTAAGCGAATCGGTCTGGTTGTCGCAGGTGGGGTGAATATTCTGATGCGGCGTGAGAACGCCCATGCGGCTGCTAATTGTCCGGCGGAGGTGATGACGTTGATCGCCAATGCGACGATGACATCACCCCCGAACGCAAGAACGAGTGCTGTGATCACAAGTTGCGCGATCAGCATCCCGATATTGAGGATGGCAATGGCTTGCATATCTCCCGCAGCGCGTAGTAAGGCGCTGAACATGCCGAAGAACGGCAGGATAATCAGCATCGGGGCAGAAATTGTGATCGCGCGCTGGAGCAGAAGATCGGGGCTGATGAGAGGCGTAGCGGCGATCAAGAGCAGCAGTAACGCGCCCCCCATCACCAAACGTTGTAGGGCGATCAGGTGTAAATAATTTGCCGCCAAAGTGGGTGTTGCCGCTACATCGCGCGTAAGCAGGGTGCCCAAACCGAAATCGACCACGAGGTTGAGCGGAAAGACCCACGCGAGGGCAAGGGCATAGGTGCCTAAGCCTGTTTCGCCAAGTGTGCGCCCGATCACTGCCGAGAGCAAAACGCTAAGGACGGCACCGCCCACATTGCTGATCAACAATGTTTGGGTGTGGGCATTGATGCGCCGTAACGGGGGGATTGCCGAATCGGTGATCATGGGGGTAACAGTAACGGATGATGACGAGAACCGCAAGAGAAAGCGAAGCGATTCTGACGCAAAAGCATAAAGGGTAGGATCACAAACGGCTGAATTCGATCCAATAGTGGTCGGCAACATTGGCGAGCAGTGGTATTTTGATGGTAGCGGAGTCCTTGCGGGTGAGCCAGCGTAGCAGGGTGGGGCGACGTTCGATGGCACCGTAAACATCACTGGGCGGCAAAAAAATGCCGAGCGGTTCGAGGTGGCGCTGTTGAAAACGGGGTGCAAACGCATGGGAGAGCGCATGAACAGTGGGGTAGGTGAGTAGGATCGGCGCAGAGTTGGGGCTTGGTTGGAAGATCGTCCCCCCACGTTGGCGACGGAAAGCGGTGGCGAAGTTGGTATGGACTGCGTGCCATGCGATCTCAAACAAGCAGAAAGGTGCCATGACCGCAAAAGCGGCGACCCCACCCGGTCGTAACTGATCATGGAGCCATCCCGCTAAAGTGGGCAGGTCGCGCACACAGTTGAGAACGCCAAAGTTGGCGAACACAAGGTCATAAGGCGGAATCAACACCGCGCCGTTGGAGAGATCGTTGAGATCAATGGGCATGAAAGTGACATGGGCAAGGTCGGCACATTTGGCACGGGCGTGTTCCAGCATGAGTGGGCTGGCGTCGGTTGCTGTCACGGTTATGCCGTATGAGCCTAGAAAATAGGCGTCTTCACCTGTTCCGCAGCCGAGTTCAAGGGCGGACATGCCAGGTTGTAAATGCTTCAGCAAGCGGGCATGGGTGCGGGCACGCAACCCACGCGCGATGGCGCTGGTGGTGAAATCAGCGTCATAAGTATTGGCAAGCATATCAAAGGCTGGCGATGGGTTCATGGACGATCAGCCGCCCTTGTGAAGTTTCGCGCTGTCCTTTGGTGAGTTCCATGCCGATGCGTCCGACCAGCGACGATGCCATCAACTTCGCTTGTTTCGCTGGACTGACGGAGGCGTCGTTATTTTGGCGGGCGCGATTGAGCGCCACTTCGCTGACCATCCAGCGCGTGGCGAAACTGTAAAAGCGTTTGGAGCGCCGCCCCGCCACCGTCAGATCACGGTCGCTGCGGTCGTCCCATGCGCGGTCAGCAAGGATGCGCGATTCGACTTCGGCGTAGTAGGGCGTCCCTTTGATAGGATAGGCGACGGTCGTTAGGAAAATGTCTGGATTGGCGTCTTTGAGGTGGGCAACGGTCTCGGTGAGGTCGATGATCTCTTCACCTTCGTAACCCAGCATGATGAACATGCCGGTTTCGATGCCGTATTGCTTGAGCTGTTTGGTCTTCTCGCGCACATCCGCTGCGTTTACTTTGCGTTGCATGGCGTCCAAGACTCGCTGAGACCCGCTTTCGCTGCCATTCCACAAACGGAAACACCCCATATTCGCCAATGTTTCGATTACCGGTTCGGTCAGGCGGTCGGCGCGCGAGATGCACTCAAAAGGAATTCGGACACCCCGCTGCTTGAGTTCTTCGGCGTATTTGAATAGCCACTTATGGTTGATGCCGAAGACATCATCGGCATACCAAATCAAATCTGGGTTGTAGCGTTCTTTAATCCACAGCAGTTCAGCGGCGGCGTCTTCGGGGTTGCGGCGGCGATGGGTGTTGCCATACACACTGTGACTGCACCAGGTACAGGTATACGGGCAGCCGCGCGCGTGAATCACCGAGACCGAGCTTTGCCCGTGATGATCTTTCCAGACTTTCATATAGGCTTCTAGATCAATGGCTTCTCGATCCGCCCATGGATTCGCGCTGAGATCGGGCATCATCACCCGCTCTGGGGTTAAGATCACACCCTGATCGCCCATGAAGGCGATGCCGTTGATCGCCTCTAGCCCGTTCAAACCATGTCGTGCCAGATGCGGCAGCAGGTCTTGAAGAGCGGTTTCCCCCTCGCCACGCACAATGATATCAGCACCGCGCGCTAGGTATTCTTGGGCGTAGTATGGCGGTTCAGGACCGCCTAAAACAACAATACACCCGTGATCTTTGGCGATTCGAATCATTTTGAGGGCGTTAAATTTGGTCATCAGGTTGACATACAAGCCGACGACAGGGGGACGTTCCCGGACGATGAGGGCGCTAAAAGCGTCGAGATCGCTGAAGGTGGAATCGAATACCCCGACGGCAAAACCCGCCTTTTTGAGATAAGACGACAGATACAGGATGCCCAATGGCGGATAAGGCTTCATGATCTGCCGCTCGTGCGGGTCTTGAACCATAAAATAGCCATGTGCGAGAAGGATATCCATGTTTTTTACAATCCATCAAATAAACGGTCATCGGGAACTTATCAGGGGACGATTATAAAGTCATTACCGCAGCGATCATGGCGTCGTGCATCGTAAGTGTGTAGCTATGGTCGATATCGTTGTATAGCACTGTGTCGAAGGCGTGCCCAGCGTTGTGTAGCTGATAGACTGATTTCGCATAGTCAATAATGACATGAATGCCGTCAATGGGGGAAGAGGGATCGCTGTCGCCCGTCAAAATGAGTTGGCGGCGCGGCGCGGTCAGGGCGACGATGTGTTCCATATCGATGCCTGATTTGAGCATCCCCGGCACATAATAATAGACGCTATGGCGTGCCAGTTCGCCAGTTGCCAACAGATTGGCATAGCGTGTCATCTGCGAGATCGGGATGGTCAAGGCGACGCGTTCATCAAGGGCACCCACCCATGTTGAACGGGATCCACCAAGGCTCATGCCAGTGGTTGCCACCCGCGCCGGATCGATTTCTGGGCGCGCCAACAACGTCGCAAGGGCGAGCAAGTCATCGCGAACGATCATGCCCCACAGTGTACTACCTTGCCACAGAAATTGTTTGAACAGGGAATACTCGGTCGCTTGAGCCGCCTCGCGTATGCCCGCCGCGCCTTGATGTTGGCGTTCCCCAAAACCGTAGGCGTCAATGCCCATGACCACGATACCGCGCTTGACCAATTCAATGCCGTCCGCTTTGCCGTGTCGAGAATGAGGCTGGAGCAATTGACTTTTGCCCCACTCATATTTGCCCCCATGAACATGATGATAGAGGACGGCAGGGGCAGTGCCCATCAATGTCGTCGGGATGAGCAGGTACCCATAGATAAGGGCACCCACGCCATTGTCGAAAGTGAAATGATGGAGCGTGTAACCCTCTTCATTCGTGGTGCTGTCGATGCTAAGGTTAGGCGTAAACAACGGTGGCAGGTCGCCCAAAAGTGTCCACAAGGTCTGACGGATACGCGCGCGCTCCGTTTGCCATGCTGCGAGATTAGATAATGGGGAGGGAGTTGTCATTAGCGTAATTCCACATTTGGGAGCGCGTTAGGCATTGGGCGGCGCGGCGTGGTCGCCAATATGTCTAATTTTGCGCGGGCGGCGGGTAATGTCAATTGATGATAGATCATAGCGGCGGTGCTACGGATATGCGCTGGACGTAATGCGGTTGGATGACGGATGAGATTGCGCAGGACGATGGCGGTCTTACGCGAACGGTATTCTTTGTGAATGACCGTATGCAACTGTCGATAAAAGTCGGTGCCAAAAGGACCTTGATACAACATGGCAAGGTCTTGACTGTCGATCCAATTGACGCGCTCGCCCAATTCATGTTTGACACTTTCGTAAAATTTCGTGCCAGGGAGCGGGTAGCTGACGCTGATGCCGATGTCATCGGGCATGAGGTCGCGCACCATTTTTAGGGTCAGTTCGATGTCTTCGCGGGTCTCGCCCGGATAGCCGAATTGTAAAAAGAAGGCGACTTTAACCCCATTGGCGTGCATCTGATGGGTGGCAGCATAGATTTGATCGACAGTGGTGCCTTTTTCCATCGCATCTAAGATTTTTTGGGAACCGCTTTCGGCACCGACCCAAACAATCTGTGCGCCTGCGCGCGCCAATGCTGGGATGGTGCGCCCGCGCAACAGTAAGTCAACACGGTTGAGGCTCTTGAAAGGAATACGGAGTTGACGCTCATCCAGTAGATCGGCGAATTCCTCGATCCAGCGGTCCCGGATGCCCATAATGTCATCCATAAACCAGATGTGATCGGGGTTAAAGCGTTCTTTTAACCATGCCATTTCTTCGACCACATTACGCGGGCTACGGACATTGTACCGTTGCCCCCAAATCGGTTTGGCACACCAATTGCAATGGAAGGGGCAGCCGCGTGTGGTGACAAGATTCATCGAATAATAGCCGTGATGCTCCCGCCAAATTGCGCTATAACGATTCCGATCTACCAAATCCCATGCAGGGAAAGGAAGCGAGTCGAGGTCGGCAATCACGGGGCGCGGCAACGTGCGTTCGATATGCCCATCGCCGTCGTGATAGGCGATCCCTTGAATCAAGGTAAGTGGTGGGGCAGCGCGTCCGCTAAAATGGTCAATGACTTCGGGCAGGGTGCCATCCCCTTCGCCGATCAGGACGACATCAGCACCGCGTGCGAGATAAGCTTCGGCGTGATCGGTTTGATCGCTACCACAACAAATGATGATGCACCCGCGTGTTTTAGCGGCGTCGATCATCGCGAAGGCAGCTTCGCGCATCCGTAATAAACTCATTTTGCTAAGGTAATTGAAATTGTCCTCAAAGATGACTGCGAAGCGAGGCTGATGGCGATCCAACGCCGCTGCCCATTCGTCGGTTGATTCCGCCAACATCGCATCGAACAACGCCACAGGATAGCCTCGTTCCCGCATTGCAGCGGCGGCGTAGAGCGTGCCGAGCGGTGGGTACGGTTGCATGGCTGCATATAATTTCGGATCGAAGCGCAAATAATAGGATTGCCCGAAGAGAATCAGCGTATTCAAGGAATCGTTGCTTAAGGACATCGTTTATTGACCCCGCACACGCGCAGGGACAACGCGAATGGGGAGCGAGAATATCTGGGCATATTTCGCGGGAGTGGTCTCGGTCATGTAATGCGCTGCGCCATATTTTGTCATATACGGTTCGTTATCCACTGGGGAGGGCAGACTGGTGTCGATGTGTGCCGTGCCTGTGACGACAAAATAGATTTCTCCTTCGACATCATCTGCGAAACTGAGGGCAATATGGGCGTTGGTCGCCAGATTTTTGACTTTTTGCGAACCGGGCGGGGTGTAGAAATAAAAGCTATCCTCATCGCGCAAAAACCAAATCGGTGTCGGTTGCGGGACGCCGTCCGCGCGAATGGTAGTACACCACACATAGACGGCAGTTTCGATAATGCCATCAAGTTCACTAGGGATGAGTTCGCTCACGGTGACTGACTCCTATGGCTGGTGGTGATTAGAAAAGCGTACCGCAAAAATAGATAAAATGGGCAAGCAAGTGCAATAGTATTCACTCTATTCTAATGCGAAACCCCGCTCTTGCAGCGAACAACTGCGAATCTGGTCAGCGAGGTGGCGCTCGACTTGTTTTGGGGTTCCGTCCAAATGTGCCGACACGGTGGCAACATGAGGGAAATATGTCTGCATCAGCTCCGGATGACCGATTCGGGGAACACCCCCGCGCACGATCAGGGCGATATCGGCACGGCGTGGCGCGTGGACAATATCGTTGGGTATGAGGATGTAGTCACTGCGATCCAATGTGCCTAGCCCCGTGGGATGCGCTGCAAATGTAAGAGGCATGTGGAGTGCCGCCAATTCATCGAGCATATCACCATCAGCGGTCAGCCTTGAGTCACTGCCTACCCAAACAGTACCCCCCGCAGCGTGCCATGCGTCGAGGTCGGCGGTTGCGCCTAGTAGGTAGTGATTGGTCGTGGGGCAGGTGACAAGCGCGCGGATTCTGGGGGCGGCGTCGACGATATCCTCCGGCGTGAGACCGACACCATGCACAATCACGGTATTCGCGCCAACGACACCCAGCGCCTTCAAGCGGCGGTATTCCCCTTGTGCGCGGTCGCTGGTGCCTTCGGCAAGATGAATGAAGAAGGGGGCATTCGTCGGGGTTTTGCGATAAGCCGCGCTGATGCCTTGCTCGTGGTTGAAATGAAGGGAATGCGCCCATCCATAGCGCCGCACCACCCGTACCGGATAATCACGCCGGAATAATGGGCGATGAGGTGGGTTGTGATGAGCAACGATAAGCGCGCCACAGAGGAGGTTCTTTAATCCCCCGATGAATAACCGATCTCCCAAAGGGGCGGCGCGCAACTCTCGAAAGGGGGCTGTGTCGAGACGGTTGTTGACATCTTCACCCCATTGGTGCGCATCGTCGTAGCGCTCACGATATTTGGTGCGCGGGTAGTGATTCAGCTCAAGGTGATCATGGGCATTGAACAAAGCGGGTAGTGTCCGATAGCCATCAACATGCACAGGCTGTGCTGGTTTAGGGGATAGGAGGCGGTGAAAGATCATGAGTTGCTTCTGGCGGTATCAATCATAGCTTTTGTTCAATGTCGGCAAAGTGCGATTGACGGTTTCTTCACCTAATTTGCTGACGAGTTGTTCGCGGAGTTTAGGGGTTTCCTCCGCCCACTTGTTTTTTAATTCCTCGTGAGTGGCGGTGCCGCCGCGACCAGCATTGGCGGACATGCCGTGTAACTGCGCGGGAGCCGTGGTGATTTGCCGCGTGACCTCGGTCGTGCCACAAATTGGGCAGGGGGGATGGGGAGCATTAAATCCGTGACGGGCTTCAAAAGTGTGCTGTTGGGCACAGCGATAATCGTAGAGGGGCATGGTGCGTGATCCTCCAAGTGTGAAGTGATGATCTATTCTAAACGAATACGGGGGTTTAGAAAGGCATAGGCGATATCGGCGATCAAATTGGCGAGGGCGAAAAAGAAAATGATGACCATCACCGTTGCCTGCATCAAGGGGATGTCTTTGCGTTCAACCGCAGTGGTCATCAGCCGACCGAGACCGGAATAACTAAAGACGTTCTCGATCACGATCAAGCCGCCGATCAGCCAGCCAAAGGAGAGGGCAATAACGGTGATCGTTGGCAAGAGGGCATTGCGTAACACATGTTTGATGATGACTTGACGGCGTGGTAAGCCTTTGAGCGTCGCCGTGCGGACATAGGGCTTTTTGAGTTCATCAATAACCCCAGCGCGCGTCATACGGACGACATACGCCATCAAGACAAAGGTGGCGGCGATGGCGGGCAAAATAAGCTGTTGAATCACCTCGCCGAGCGGGGCACCGGGGGCAGCAGTAGAGCTGGCAGGGAACCAGCCTAACCCCAAGGCGAACACATTGATCAGCACTAAACCGGTCACGAATTCGGGCAAACCGACGACTGAGAGGGTGAACAACGAGATGGCGCTATCGATCCATTTGTTTTCGTTCAAGCCGGAAATGAGACCGAGCAAGATGGAGAGTGGGATGCTGATGAGGAGCGTGACGAATGCCAATTGTAGCGAACTCCCCAAGCGTTCCAAGACGAGGGGGCGGATGGGCGGTCGTCCAGCAGTGAAGGAACGTCCCCAATTGCCACTGACGAAACCCGTCAGCCAATTCAGGTATTGCATGGGGGCAGGCTCGTTCAAGCCGAGTTCAACCCGCAGGGCTTCAAGCGCTTCGGGTTGTGCCTCGCGACCGAGAATGACACGGGCGACATCACCGGGTAAAAGTTGGGTGAGCGCGAAGATGACGATTGAGGTGAGTAACAGCGTGAGCGCCAAGAGAGCGAGGCGGCGAATCAGGAATCGGAGCATGGGCTACGTCTTTCTCTCAGTCAGGGGTTCGCTGGTTTGTAGGGCAATCAGTTCTTCGGCTGGGATATGACAGCGGATGAAATGCCCATCGCCGACATCGGTATAAGGCGGCAGGGTGGTTTCACAGATGGTACCAATTTTGCGGGGGCAGCGGGTGTGAAAACGGCACCCCGTAGGCAAATTGCGCGGGCTAGGTTGCTCCCCTCCTAAGCGGATCGCTTTTCGTTTGACGGTCGGGTCGGCGACGGGAATGGCGCTTATGAGCGCTTCGGTATAAGGATGAGATGGGGTGGCGTAAACTTGTTCGACAGTGCCTTGTTCCACGATTTCGCCCAGATACATGACGACAATCCAATCTGCAAGGTAACTGACGACATCGAGATCATGCGATATCAGGAGATAGGATGCCCCTTTTGCGGCGCGCAAATCCTTGAGCAAATTGAGGATCACCGATTGTACTGATACATCCAGTGCGGAGGTCGGCTCATCAGCGACGATCAAAGCGGGGTCGGCGGCAAAGGCACGGGCGATGGCGACGCGCTGTTTTTCGCCCCCGCTCAGTTCGGCAGGGAAACGGCTGACATAGGCATCAGTCAAGCGGACGGCATTTAGAAGTTCAAGCACGCGCGTTTGAATCGCAGCGCGCGTCAGTGGTTTCATGCTTAAGCGTTGGATGGTTCGGGCGAGTTGCCCCCCAACAGTGATAAAGGGGTTGAGGGCATCATTGGGATTTTGAAAGACCATTTGGAGGTCGCGCAAGGCTTTTTTGGAGCGCTTTCCCAAAGTGAGATCAAGCGGCACATCAAGCAGTTCGAGCGTTCCACTATCAGCGGTCTCTAAGCCGAGGATTAAACGGGCGAGCGTGGTTTTGCCGCTACCACTTTCCCCCACTAAGCCGAGGGTCGAACGCTGGCGAATGCGCACCGAAACATTGTCTACCGCGTGGACAGGGCGCTTGCCCGTCATCAAAAGACGGTCGGTCAAGGTGGGGCGGTCAAATTCTTTATTCAGAGCGTTGGCGTTCAGTACCACCCCTGCGCGGGGGGCTGTGTCCATCGGGTGTTCTTTAGGGCTGGTGTCGATGACGATCTCACCCGTTGCGATCTCCCGCCAACGCCAACATTTGATCAGCCTGTCGCCTTGTACCACCTCTAGGGGGGGCTTTTCAGTGTGACATTTATCAATAGCGATGGGGCAGCGCGTGGCAAATACGCATCCGTGTGGACGTTCTGCCAGCGAAGGTGCCACGCCTTCAATCGTGGGCAAGCGGGTCTCTGTGCCCGTGGTGACATGGGGCAGACTTGCCAAGAGGCTGATGGTGTAAGGATGATAAGGGGACTTATACAATTCTTGTACAGGGGCACATGCCATTACTTCGCCACCATACAAAACCGTCACACGGTCGCACAACTGCGCGACTAAGCCTAGATTGTGCGATACGTACAGGGCAGCAGCATGATTTTCACGAATAAGTTCCCGAAAGAGATCGACAATCACGGCGCGAGTTGTCACATCAAGGGCGGTCGTCGGCTCATCAAGGACGAGCAAACGGGGATGAGTGCTTAATGCCATCGCAATCGTGACGCGCTGTTGCATGCCGCCGCTAAGCTGATGGGGATAGCGCTGAGCGATGGCTTTGGGGTCATTGATGCGCACTTGGCGCAGCATTTCGATGGCACGATCCCATGCGGCACGTTTGGATAAACCCTCGTGAAGGCGGGTGATCTCGCTAATTTGGTCGCCAATGGTATAGGAAGGGTTCAGCGCGGCAAGCGCATCTTGTGGCACGAGGCTGATATCCCGTCCCCAAATCTGACGCATTTCGGCGCTATTCTTTTTTAGGAGGTCAACGCCGTCAAGATAGACAGCGCCGGACGTGATACGGGCGTTAGGGGCGACAAAATTCATCATGGCAAGTGCAAGCGTGGATTTGCCGCTGCCACTTTCACCCACCAGTCCATGAATTTCATCAGGCATGATCCCAAAAGAAATGTCTTTGAGCGCACTCAGCCAGCGGTTGCCCAGTTTATAGTCAAGATTGAGTTGATCAACAGTGATTACAGCATCGCTCATATGGTTTCAATACCCCTTTTGAGATGAGATCAAATCAACTGACCTTCGTAACGGAAGACGCGGCGTAAACCATCTGAGACCAGATTGACGCCGATGACCAGCAAGGCAATCGCCCCTGCTGGATACCATAGTGCCCAAGGGGTCTGCGAGAACGACTCGCGCGCTTCGTTGACCATACGTCCCCAATCGGGGGAGGGTGGCTGAACGCCTAAGCCCAAAAAGCCTAGCGAGGCGGTCAGGAAAATGGCATATGAAAAACGGAGTGCGCCCTCGACCACCAAGGCGGGCAGGACGCCGGGCAAGATTTCGCGAAACAGAATATAGCTTAACGTGTCGCCACGTAATTTGGCGGACTCGATATAGCCATTGGCGCGAATATTCAACGTGGATGCCCGAACCACCCGCGCGACGATGGGGGTATACAAGATGACGATCACCAAAATGATGCCGAAGGTAGAGGGACCAATGGTGCCAAGCATGACCAACGCCAACACCAATGCTGGGATCGCCAGCAAGCTATCTAACAAGCGCGAGATGACTTCATCCACCCACCCCCCACGATACCCGATGAACAAGCCAATGCAGGTACCGAAGAAGACGGATAGAGCGGTAGTGAGCATAGGAAGGATAATGATGTCACGCGCACCCCACAAGATGCGGCTGAAAATGTCGCGTCCTAACCGATCGGTGCCAAAGAGATGCGCCTCAGAGGGCGCTTGGCGGGATGCGCCCCGGATGATTTCGTCGAATCGATAGGGGGCGATTAGCGGACCCACCACGGCTATCAGGATGAAGATCGCCACGATCAACAACCCTAAGAGGGGTAAGGGGCGGCGAATGAATTGCTTAAAAGCGTCGATCATAAACGGGTATTCCAAACGATTGATCACATCAAATTGGTTTTATGGACAAGCGGGATCAGCATCGGAACGGACGACCACACGATATTGTTCATAAGCAGAGCGCGTCGCGCAAATTTGAAAAGAAACTTAGTTGTTTTAGAGTAGATTGGGTGAAAATGCCCAGACCGGCAAGACGTAAAACGGTCGCTTTGCTGGTCTGGGCTGTTCAATTCATTAGCTCGACAGTGTGACCGACCGGAAGTCGGTACGACCGGGGAACGGGTTGATACTTAAGCCCGCGACGCGGTTACTTTGGGCACTGATGAGCGCGGTGAAGTAGGGGATGATGATGGGTCCACGATCCCGGAAGATGGCGCTGACTTGGGCATAAATTTCGCGACGGGCGGCTTCATCCCCAGTTGCGCTGGCTTGGGCAACAAGCGCCTCTAGTTCAGCATCCACAAAGCGTGATTCATTGAAGCCCGTCGCAATGCCGGCTTCGGTGTAGGCTTCGCGCAGCAAGAGTTGGGGCGATGGACGCGATCCCCAACCGGTAATGCCCAACTGCACATCGAAGTAGTTGTCGGCGTTGCTGACATCGTAGTAGTAGCCTTCTTCGCGAATTTGAATATCGACATTGATGCAAGCTTCTGCCCACATTTGTTGCAGCAGGGCGGCAAGGTCGGGATATTCAAAGGCATTAGGGGCATAGAGCGTTGCCTCTAGCGGATTCACGTCCGCTTCAGTGAGCAAACGGCACGATTCAGCGGGGTCGAACGGTTGATTTTCGATGCTGCCATCATAAAATGCCGAGAACGACGGGGCAATGGGGTCATTGTTGCCGACCACGCCGCGTCCTTGTAGCAACACTTCATTCAAAAGATCGCGGTCGGTGGCGAACTTCAATGCCTGACGCACGCGCACATCGGCACCGAGCGAGCCTTCATCGGCACGCAGGCGGATCACGGGGTGTTGGCTGGTGGCTTGTTGGAGGACGGTGATAGCTTCTTGACCTTCTAACCGATCAATCTGGTTGGTCGGCACTTTGAAGACAAAATCGACCGCACCGCTCAACAGGGCATCGACTTGGGCGACGGCATCATCAATGTAGATGTGTTCCATGCTGCTGACGCCGGGCATGCCAGCTTGCCAATAACTGGGATTGGCGGCGAAAACAGCGCGCGACCCAGCATCCAAGCTCACCATCGTAAAGGGTCCCGTACCATTGAAATTGACATAGGCATTATCCCCTTCAACCAATTCGTTGGGGGTCGATTGACCCTCAGCGATGATCAAGGCTTGGAGTGCGCCGACGCCATAGAGGAAATCAGCGTTCGCAGCGGCAATGGTGAAAGCCACGGTATTGACATCCACAGCGGTGACGGTGAAATCGCTGCCGAGCAGGTTGAGTGCGGGGGAACCCACTTCTTTCAAGCGGTTGAATGTCCAGACGACATCGGCGGAGTCGAAGGCGGAACCATCATGGAATGTCACTCCCTCATGCAGTGCAAACGTGTAGGTCAAACCGTCTTCGCTGATCGTCCACGAGTCGGCAAGGTTGGGGGCGATGGAGGCGTCTGGTTGAACTTCAACGAGATAATCATAGATAGCACGGTTCAGCGCGGTTTCCGGGTCGTTGGAATGCAAGGCGGGGTCTAGTACGACCGGTGAATTCATGCCGACCCGAAAAGAGGTGGCATCTTGGGCTGAAACGCTGAATACCATCCAAAATATACTGATGAGTACAGTGAGCATCAACAACCGATTTACATTGTGAGGACGAAGAGTCATAGCTTTCCTCTGGGTTAGGTGAAGAGAAGTAAATGTATAGGCAATCAGTGGAGAGATTATCGACCAAATCTTACATCCATGCTACAGACAGTAAATGTCGATTTCACTGGCGATTTCACTGGAATTGCACTCTACCCTTATTCAGACGCTAAAGAGGTAGGTGTCCTTACGTTTTTATACACACGAGTTCCAATTTTAGAGGCGGATTAGGCGAAAGATCAGGATAGTTTTTAGAGGCTGGCAGGCGCTTTTTAACGAGGGGGGCGCATTCCGCGTTCGGACATGATGCCGAGAATAACAACGAGGATTACGCCTCCACAACAGATCAGCGTCAACGCACGCCCTAGTTCGGAAGTGAAAAAAGCGTAAAGTGCGATTGCAATCAACAGCAGGGCGACAACAACAAAAACCGTGCGAGATTGATTAGATAAGTTGCGTAGCGAGTTCATTTTATGGATATCCATCTTTACCGAAAAGCGTACGTTGGATCATTTGAAACGATGGAGGGCTTGTGAGATTAAATCAGTGCTGAGCTTCAATAATTGGGTTGAATTGTCTTTGCCTTCTGTCCGTACTGCAAAATCTTGGGCGGCAACGTTCAAAGCAGTGACAATCGCTGAACTATTCAGGAAAGCACCGATGAGTGCGGTTTCGATATGCCTCATGCGGAGCGGCGCGTCCTGCACCCCAACCAGTACGATTTGGGCATGGCTGATATAGTCGTCAAACGTCCATTCGAGCAGGATCACCACGCTTAACTGAATGTTTGGATACGCCGGATCGCGGCTGTGTTCGTAAGCGCTGGCTCCCCAAAATGACGGCAGTGTGACGCTCATAATGGGTGCTAATGCGAATGTGGACAGGCACCAATCTGAGGCGGGAAGGGTATGCTCACCCCCAGTTCCGGCGAGTTCAAACACCCCATCAAAGAGCGCTATCGCCGTCAAGAGTGCGGTGCTGGTTTGCGATTTGACGGTCAATAGCTCGGTCCATGATGAAAACATGTCCTCTGATGACGTTTCAATCGTGCGTGCCAATTCGGCGAGGGCAGTATATAAGGTATTGATCGTGATATCGTCGGCAAGCGTTTGGAGGCTAGTCATTGCCCCTATCGTGATTCCATCAATGGGGGGAGGGCTGACGACGATTGTATTGGGGGGTGCAAAGGTTGATAACATCTACCACCACGGATGAATACAGCTAAAGAAACAGGACTTTTGAGGGTTGAGGGGGGAAGGATCATGATTCCCCCCATTAAAGGTTGCGCGTGAATGTGGAAACTTGAGTTAGCTGGCAGCGTTTGGTGTGAAGCTGAGCAACCCCGTGAAGTGATTCGATATTTTGCCATCGCGCAAGATAAAAACATCATACACGCGCGCAATCCCTCCACCAGTTTCCATTGTTGCTTCAAAGAAGATAGCGTCCTCTGTTTCAGTATATTTATCTGTTGATATCAATTTTACATAGCCCAAGCTGGCGACATACCCTGTGAAATATTCGAGGAGGGCAGGAGCACCGAAAATTTGGTTGGTAAAACTGACTAAACGAGCGTCCTCATTGTACTGATTGGCGATGAGTCCGGAGATATCATTATCGGCAAGGAACTGGACTTGACGTTCATAAAAGGCACGATGCTTCTGAGGATTCTGAGCTTGAGTCATGAATTTTCTCTCGTTTGTCTGATCCGAGCCAAAAGATGGCATGTGCGAAACATTATATCACCGGAACGACATTCGGCGCATATTCAATATGGGGTTATTGAAATGGGGACGTTTTTAGCATCCCCATCGTCGCCGCATCGTTATTCGTTAAATACCGTCAGCGGGTTGAGTAGTTTGTATTTTGTGGTATTGAAAATTCGTTGCTCCCCCTTTGCGGTGACACGAATCTCCAGATGTAAATGCGGTGTTGTCGAATTTCCTGTATCCCCCAATGTGCCGATTTGTGCCCCGAATACCACACGGTCGCCTTCGCGCACAAAGACATCGTTCATGTGGGCGTAAAAGACATAAATACTTGCTTGCCCTTCAGCGTAGCCCATCGCAAGGACGGCACTGCGTCCACTAGTGGAGATTTCATTCCATTCATGACGCACAACGACCAAATTGCCGAATCCGTAATTCCATGGATTGAGGTTTGAGAACGCTTGTCGACGGGCGGCGGCAGTGAGACCATGCGCGTTGAAGTTCGGGCGGTCGGACGTACAGACGGTGCAGCGTTTGCTAAAGTGGACGATGCCGGTCGCAGAGGCAAGAATCGCTTGTCCGATGGCGCGGTTATAGCTGACATAATCTACCCCTTTGTGTTTGCCATCGGGCAGGTAGTCGATTTTATCCATGAAACGTAAGCCAATGTAATATTCGCGCCCTTTCAAACCGCTGATGGGCGAGTCAAGTAGGATCACCGGGTTTAAGGTTCCCGGTTCGTCCGCATTAGGGTCTACCAAGATTTCGGAGTACAAATCGTACTCGAAGAAATTGCCTTGAGCATCGCGCGGTTTCCAAGTGGAACGATGGACACCAGCGGTTGTGGGTGCCGTTAATTCAATGGATACTTCGCCTTTTTTGCCGGGTCGGATGTTCGGCAAAGGGACACTTTCGGCTGCCCCCATCCTATCATCTTTGAAGTAAGCGAGGACAAAACCATCGCCCCAGGTGGTTTCCCCATCATTGAGAATACGCCATGTTTTGGTGAACTTCGCACCCGGTTTGATCGGGGTTCTATCGGGGATGGTCACATCCGCATCAAAGCGCGACATGCTGCGTAGGGCGGGGGTAGTCTCTGCCGCTTGAACGACGATTTGGGTATATAGCACTGCGCCAAATGCTTTGCCTTGCGGCGTTTTTAACTTCCATGTGGATTGATATGTGCCCGGCACCGCAGGGGTAGTCATCTCGACGGCAAGTTGAACGGTTTCGCCCGGTTTGGTGATCGGCACGGGCACAGATGCGCCAGAACCCATTGGCATGTCGGCGAAGAATGCCAATTGATAGCCTTCGCCCCATGTGGTGGTGCCTGTGTTGCGCACTTTCCAGATTTTTTTGAAGAAATGTCCCGCAGGCATGATGGTGCCATCGGCGATGGTGATATCTGCTTCAAATTGCGCTTCTTCCAAGAGTGGTGTTTCGGGGTCAAGCAGCCAGGCAGGATCGATGACATCATCAACGACGTAGCCTTGCAACCCTTTATTGAGGTATTGCACCGTGAAGAAAAGCCCGGTCTCATCGGCACTGCCGCTATCTCCGGCAAAACCGATCACATCTCCGGCGTTGACAAATTGTCCTTCACTGACGGTTGAGCGTTCGAGATGGGCATACCAAGTCACGAAATCGTCGCCGTTCCAGTTGTGGCGAATACAGACATAATTCCCATAGCCGGGTGGGTAGCTGGCGACCTTTGAGATCACCCCCCGCTGGGCGGCGACCACTTCTAACGGACGAAGTGCCGTGTCCGGTTGAAACATCATGCCTTCCCGTCGTTTGACAATATTGCCGGTATAGGGGGCGGCATCGTCAAAACGTGATGTGACTTTATATTTCCAGTTCATGGGGTAGCGGAGCCGAATTAACAATTCTGGCGGGAGGACGATTTTATTGCGTCTGCCATTGTCGTCAGGCACACGATGCCGCTCGCCAATTGGAATGATGGGAGTGACAGGGACTTCGGGCGCTATGGGAACGATTGGGGCAACGGGAACAACAGGAGTAACGGGTATCACCGGAGGCGGTGGCGTTACGACGGGATCGGGCGTTGGCTTCGGTTGGGTGATCATTAACCCAAAGCGCCGGACATCAGCGGCAAAGTCGCGAAGGGTAGCGCGGAGACGATCATAATCATGACTGTGGATGCGGGCGAAAGCGTAGAGATCACTGACGCCGACATCTTGCTCGGAATTATCGAACGCCCAAGGTAGCACGGTAAAAGCTCCCGATCCGCGCCACTCGTTGATTTCGCGACGATAAAAGTCGGCACGGTCGCCAGAATCGCTTTTGTGCGCTCCAACTTCCCCAATGAAATAAGGCTTGCCAAGCGCACGGGCGGTATTGACATCTGTTCCAGCATATTGCCGCTCACCGTCGTGGGCGTAGTAGTGGATCGAAATAACATCGATGCTTGCCAAGCTGTATAACTGACGGCTGAAGATATTGACATCTTCGCCCGCTTCCAGCGCGCAGACATGGCGGGTATTTACCAATCCCGTGGTCACAAGATGACGCGGAGAACGTTCTTTGATGGCTTCACTGGTGATACGCGCAAATTCCATAAAGGCGGCACTTTGGGCGCGGGTAGGGATGCGCTGACCCCCATCGCGAGGATGAAGGGCATATTCGTTGCCAAGTTCCCACATTAAAATGGCTGGGTGATCCGCAAAAGCGGTGGCGAAGGCGCTGGTATGTGGAAGATGATGGGTTCGCCAAGCGCTACTCGTCCAATACTCGGCGTTCAAATGCCCCTGAGTTTGGTTATGGTATCCATCTGTCCCTTTGATGAAGAAACCGGCACCGCTTAAGCCATCATCCAAACAGACAATCGCTTGCATGTCAAATTCATCAAAAGCGGCGAGGCTGATGCGCATCCGGTCGATGCACTGTTGGGTCGTGAAGTTGCGATGGCTGGCGAAAATACGAACGACTTTGATCCCAAGATCACGGAGCGATTGCAACTGGCGGCGTTGGAGTTCGGCAGAGGTGTGCTGAAGCGCTGACGTGCCATAAAACGCGAACTCGCGCATGTTGACGCCGGTTCGCCACGGAATTGTAATCATGTTGCCCCCATATCGCAGATGGTAAGTCTCGCAAAGTTTTTACAGCACCAAACGCCCTGTTGCCAGCAAGAGCGCTAAACCCAAAACGGCGACATTCATGAAAAGAAACATAGATAAAAACATACGCTCAACGGGCGTCATGCCCAGAAAATGATGCTCTTCCTCGATTTCATCAAAAACGAAATCATTGGAATTATCAGATTCGACTTCAGGTTCGGTCATTGAGCCACGAAGTTCATTCAGATCCATGCGCTATATACTCCTCATTCAGTGAAGCTATAACCAAAAATATTGTAACACGAGTAGGACGCGCTGCTGCACGCTTGCCCCACGATTTGGGGGCGTATATGGGCATTAATTGGCGCGCTTCCATATGCCCTCTACCAACACAAAGATCGTTTCTCGCGCAGGAGCGGTTTCATCATTCGCATCAACAACAATCGCGCGTAAACGAATGGTACCGGTTTCGTCGCGTTCGACCAGCGCCGAGACAACGTTGGGGCGCGTGCCATTGTCACCAGCTGCCAACCGGTTGGCGGCAGCGGTCGCTGTAAGCGGATCATTCATATTATAGAGGGCATAATACGATGATTCAGCACTTTCGCGAATATATGTTAATTCGGACTCTAGGCGGAAAGTTAGGAAGTCTCGCCAATCTAGGCGCATCTCGTCGAGTGGTTCGTTGGTCACCAATGATAAAGCGGCGATGGTGGCAGTTGGTGAAATTACATTCAAGAGCCGTCGGACACTATCGATTCCATAATTTTCTGCCAAACTGGTGATGAGGTGGGCGGCAGTATCCACCTGCGCAAATTGTTCGATCAAATAATCCCCAAAGCTGGTTTTGAGGAAGTCGGCATCAGTTCTTGCAGCGGTATCCATCGTCGCCGTCAAGCGCTCGACCAGCACGGCAGCGGTTGATAGCCGCAGGGACGGATCAAACGGCTGATCTAAACGAGCGCGTTGCAAATAGGGGGATGGGATTTGTAAGCGCCATGTATCCAGCTCTGACCAATGAATAGTTGGCAGGCTATCTGGGGTGATGTCGATGGTTAAATGAGGTAGGTTGTCACAGGTGAGGGTCGCGCAGATGCTCTCATACCAGCGGTTGAACTCGGTCGCCACAGCGGCGGCGACAGCGGCATCGACTTCACGAGCCATAATCGTGAAATGATTTTCGGTGATGGTCGCGGATTCTCCCCAAAAACTATAGGCTGGGGGCACATGTCGCCAACCCTCTTGAAAGCGCCAATAAAATTCGACGCGCCCATAAGGTATACCATCTATAATTTCCTCAACTTGGACGCGCCCATTTTGACCATCGATAGTGGTGCTTAGGATGCGCCCAGTTAGGTTGACATCGTTTGATAATTTTAGCGCCTGATAGGTGTCGAATTTCGCCATTTGGCGCGTGATCCAATCGGCGGTCAGTGTGGGGTTATCGAGCGCTTGCCATTGGATAGACAGATAGGCATTACTATCCCCGATCCGGATGGCGGCAATTTCCGCATCCACGGTGACTTGTAATTGCCGTTCGATAATGCTATCTACTTGGCGTAAACGCACGAGCAATCCTGTCACGATCAGCGCGCCGATGAGGACTATCCCTAGCACGATTAGGCTAAAACGCAAACGCGCCGCACGACGTCGATTTTGGGTTTCGGGGTCTTCACCCGCATGTTGAACGACGCCCGTTTGGGCGTCGGTTTCCCAGTCTAGTTTGATACTCATCGAAATCGGCGCCAGATACCCCTGCCTTTAGGCGTGGGGAGGGATAGCGCCTTGTCCTTTCTTATAAGTGTAGCCGTCGGCGTGATGGGTAGTCTGGATAGTTCTATGCGATACGGTCACTTTTCCGGTTGCTGTTGTGATATTGAAACTTCCCGATGCGCGACAGGCGACGCGCCCGACATGAACGCCTGCATATTTCCCAGCAGGGACGATAGCTTTAACCATGTCGCCCGTTTGAAAACCGAAATGGCGCTTCTGACGCAGACGGTAG
>Ga0209181_10000828_pt1 | contig 56038 bp, 38 predicted proteins | sample MAT05_FD_187208 | JGI IMG/M metagenome (GOLD analysis project Ga0209181, IMG submission 187208) | Freshwater microbial communities from Lake Fryxell liftoff mats and glacier meltwater in Antarctica - MAT-05 (SPAdes) (version 2) | ecosystem: Environmental > Aquatic > Freshwater > Ice > Liftoff...
AAAAAATCTAATCAATTCCTTCTACCTTGTAAACCCATGCATAAGAACTGGGATTATTAGCAGGAGTAATTGCAGGAGGATTAATAGTAAGATTGCCACCGGACACTGTTGATTTAACTGTAATATCAGCGCCTACCAATGTCACTTTGCTTCTTTTGCCTATTCCCGGTACTACCAATTTTTTATTATCCCACTTGGTACAAATTACATAGAGATCTTTTCCTTTTTTGGTGTAAAAGGTGGTAGCACTATCTTTAGATGCCGGCCTGTTTTGCCAAACCGTAGTGCCATAAATTGCTTCGCCATTTACTTTAAGCCATTGCCCCATCTCATGCAAACGCTGCTGCATAATTACAGGAATTCTTCCATCGGCAGTGGGGCCCACATTTAAACAAAGATTGCCACCATGTGCTACAATATTTATTAGTAAATGAATCAAATCCTGCGGGGTCATATAATTGTTCAAATCTTCTACATGATTGTACCCGAACGATGTACCAATGCCACGGATTTCTTCCCAGGGATGCGCCACCATATCGCTTACTTTAGCGCCACCTTCTACAATACCATACTCAGAGCTGTAGTATCCGCCATGCTTACTCCTGGTTTCTTTGCCCCATCTGTCGTTTACTACTACGGTATTTTTTACTGCGGATTCATTGTACAACCAGGAGAGGAATTTTTCACTTTGCCAAACCTTGCTTGGATGATCCCACTCACCGTCGGGATAAATTATTTCGGGTTGGTACCGGGTTACCAAATCTTTTAATTGCGGCATCATATGTTCGGCTACATACCTGGCCGAATCTTTTTTATACAATGGATTGAACCATTCATACAGTGAATAATACATACCCATGTGCAGGCCGCTGTCCTTTACTGCTTTGGTTAAATCACCGCACAAATCCCTGTGTGGGCCTATATCTACACTGTTCCAGTTCCAGCTTTCGTCACTGGGCCAATTGGCAAATCCATCATGGTGTTTGCTGGTGAGAATTACATATTTGGCGCCTGCATCTTTAAAAATACTGGCCCATTCATTGGGTTTAAAATATTCGGCTTTAAACATGGGTGCAAAATCCTGGTACCTAAATTTGCTGCCATACATTTTGTTGTGATGGTCCAAAAACATTTTACCAACATCCGCTTTTTGAGCGTTAGGATCTGTACCGCCATTGATACGCATCCAGTACCATTCTGCATATTTTGCATACACGCCAATGTCTTCATTGGCAGGCGCCCAGGCTGGCACGGAGTAAACACCCCAGTGTATGAATATACCAAACTTGGCATCAGTAAACCATGCAGGAATGGGGCGTTTATCAAGCGATGCCCAGTTGGCTTCGTAGGTTTGCGCCTTTAAAAAAGTAGCGACATTTAATAGTAAGAGTAAAAAAGAAAGCTTTAAGATTTTCATTGATTGTTTGTTAAGTGTAGTTAAAAATTATCTGGCAGATTTTTTAACCACCGGCTTTAATGTAAGGAAAAATATAAAACATGATACTGAAAAAAATATGATATTGGTTAGCCCAATCATATCAATGGCAATATGCAAATGTACGAACCATGCGGAGGTGATATTTTCAATGAATTGCCATTTATTTAAACAATGTTGGCAACTATTTGAATATCATGAAAAATTAATTTTATTTAAGCAATATCTACTTGGTTTTAAAATAAAATTAAACAAATTGCCAATGCAAAATGCCCGTTAAAAAATCGAAAAACTTAGTAGGCAACCTGCTGCAGCCTGATCTATGGCCGGTTGATTTTATATACTTCTCCTTTTGCTGTATAGAATTCTATTGTGTTATCAGCATTTCTTTTCACCCGCACTTCTTTGCCTTTATTAAATATTTTCACTGGGTGCTTCACCAATAATTTGCAAGTCGTACCATTTACGGACAATATTTTTGCTTCCGAAAAACGGCTATCAATCCACTTCAAATCCACCTCAAATCCACCTCTTCCACGCAGGCCTGAAACAAAACCTTGTGGCCACGACTTAGGTAATGCAGGCAATAAACTGAGTATACCCGTATGGCTCTGCAAAAGCATCTCAGTAATAACAGCAGTAGATCCAAAGGTACAATCCAGTTGGTAAGCACTGCCCCAAAAATTCGATTTCAATCCATACCTTAACTGGTACTGCAGATGCTTATAAGCCTCTTCGGCATCGCCTAACCTTAGGTACATCATACTCACCCATACACTTTGCCAGCCCCCAAAGCTTTTCCCACCTAAATAACTGCCATAACTTTTAAACTTGTTTTTAGCTTCTTCCACTTCAGCATTGGGGTTTCCGGCCAGCCTTCGTTCCAGTGTTTTGCGTGCAGCTTCAAACAAAACAGGCGTTCCCGCATTGATCTGGTTTGCGGGAAACAAGGCGTACAAATGAGAGATATGCCGGTGTCCAATTTCAGGCTCCTTGTAGTCTGCTATCCATTCCTGTATGCCGCCTGTTCGTTTACTTATTTGTAGTGGTGCGATATTATTCAGTGCAGACTCAAGCATAGCTTTAAACGCAGCATCAAAAGGCTTTCCAGCCACGCTTAACACTTTTATCGCTTGCAAACAATTTATAAATAGTTCAGTACAGATCTGCATATCCATTGCAGCACCGTAGGTAAACTGGTATTGTTTGCCATCTTCCCTTTCCATCGCATTTTCGGGTGAATGAGAAGGATTAGTTACCAATTTACCTGACATTGGAAAACCCGCAGGTATAGGCCGTAGAAAATCAAGATAAAAACGGGCAGCACCTTTCATTAAAGGATAGGCCCTGTCCCTGAGAAAAACCTTGTCCTGGGAAAAGAGGTAATGATCATAAGGATGATGGGCAAGCCAACCGCTTCCCATTGGCCATATACCAACTACACCATCTGCAGGAGCTGTTCGCCAGAATACATCGGTGAGATGGTGTACCACCCAGCCCCGTGCGCCGTACATTACCTTAGCTGTATGCTGACCATATTTAGCCAAAGAATCCATCAGTGCAAATAAAGGCAGCGTACACTCCTGCAGGTTTGCTGCTTCAGCAGCCATATAATTCATTTGCAGGTTTATGTTTGTATGATAATCTGAACTCCATGGTGGGTTCATTTTCTGGTTCCACACACCTTGAAGGTTAGCTGGAAGATCGCCTTTACGGGAAGATGCTATCAACAGGTAACGGCCATACTGAAACAACAATTCGGATAAATAAGCATCTTCATAGCCTTCTTCCTTTACCCGGAGCATGCGCTTATCTTGCGGAAGCTCCATGAGCTTTTCCTTTTGCGAAAGACTGATTTTTACACGTCCGTATAAAGATTGATAATCTTTTACATGCTCCGCAAATAAAACCCGGACCGGCTTAGTCATTGCCTTCCGTAATATTGCCTGTGCAGTTTGGTCTGGATTATTGCCCCCGTAGCTGGTGGCGGCTGAAATATACAGTACCAGATCACTTGCGCCTTTCACCGTCATAATGCCATCCTTGTCAACCGAGATTTTACCGGATGACGATATACCTTTTATATAAGAAGCAAAGCGCATCCCCGCTTCATTCCCGTTATCATCTTTGCGGGCTATTTGGCCTTTCATAAAAATGGCATTCGGCTCTACTTTAGAGAAACCGACAACAGCATCCTGTTCACGCATCATTTTTAGTACGAGGTTCAATGCGCCTGGTTTTTCGCATGAAATTTTTACTACAATAATATTAGCCGGGTGGGAAGCAAACACTTCTCTTCGATAGGTAATCCCCTGATGCGTATAGGTGGTTATTGCAACTGCAGAATCAAGGCTTAACCATCGTCTATAGTTGGTGTAAAGAGTATCGGCGCCCTGGGTAATATGTTCAATAAAAAAGTCACCCAAACTTTGGTAAGGACGTATCCTTTCTGGTATGCCCATCATGGTACGGCCAGCCAGTTCCTGGGCGGAATCAATGTTGCCTTCAAACAGTAATTGTTGCACCTGGGGCAAAGCTTTGGCAGATAAAGGATTTGCATCATCGTGCCGGTAACCATCCCAAAGGCTTTTTTCATTAAGCTGTATCCGCTCTTTAAAAACACCTCCAAAAACCATTGCACCCAAACGAGAGTTTCCCACAGGCAAGGCTTCGTTCCAACCTTTGTCTTCAAAATAAAATGGGTTCTTAAACTCCGGCGCATCGTAGGTAAACACCTTCGGCTGGTATGCAGGTTGGTCGAACCAAAGCAACATAGATTTTTGCTGAGACGAAACAGTATTAAAGATACAAAATAACATGCTGAGACAGATCACCAGGCATTTATTCTTAAGGCATTTCTCCTTAAGATATTTCAACAAAAAGAAGAGGGACATGAACGAAGACTTAAATTTTAAAAAGATCATGGCAAATGATTTAAAGTGAGTAAATATTTTTTGTACTCTGCAATTGAACCGACTTTTAGGTACCCGGGCCCTCAGTATTTTCAACCAGAAAATAGCCAACCCGCCAGTCCTGCTTTTCGTAATCTGCAGCATTGGGCAAACCGCTTATTGTTCTGCCTAATATTTTTTCTTTGTCTATTTTTTCTGCTGATAACGACACCTCAATCTTGTGTTGTCCTGTGGGCAAACTGTCTACAATAAACCAGAGCGGCCGGTAGAAGGTACAGAACCGGTCGAACCGGCTGATCATGCGTGGAGTGCCCCCATCTACCACTACTTTTAAATTACCTGAGGAGGGGCCTATGATGTCGAAGAACCCAATTTTATCACCGGTAAAGCTGACCGTTAAAAGTTGCGATGTATCGGTCAGATGCACCACTGAAGAAAAGTGCCGGGGAAAACGCCTGGAAATTGAATCCAGCTCTTTAGAATTTGCCAGCATTGCTCCCGAAACCTGCTCAGGCTTCACTAACAAAAGCGTTGCTGTTTCCATTTCACTGCTGAAAAATGGTTGGGGAAGAACATGACTTTGTATCCTTCCTTCTTTAAAAAGCCGCGGCAACGCCGCTTGAATTGTTGCGTTGTACAGCCGATAACCTGTTTCTGCAAATGGATGCGTACCATCCGGTGAGAAAAACAAGCTGTCACCTGACGTGGGTTGTTTGCCGGCAAAAAATAACTTACCACTCCTTACCTGTTTCAAAACGCGTGGTGCAAAATTGATCGAAGGAATGTTGTAATGTTTCGCCAGGTCTTCCATTGCTTTTACTGATGTAGGTATATTTTCGCCCTGGTACTGTGGCGCCATAGTACTGGAAATGGTATAAACAAAACAGATGTCCGTTTGTGGCAACGAGCGCCAGGTTTGCCTTACAATGCCTTCCATCGATTTTAAAATGCTTTCTCTTGTATCCTTCCCATCGTTCACAGCAAATTCAATGAACAAAAGCTGTGGCCGATGCTGCAATACATCTTTGCGCAGCCGATACACACCCAGCGAAGACCCAGTGCCCCCAATAGCCGCATTAATAGCACGAATGGGTCGAGACGACATTTGTTGCAACCATTGCACCGTACCATCCCGCCAGCCATTTGCGGCTTCGGTAATACTGCCGCCAAAGAAAGCAACGGTGAAGGTGTCTTTACCTGGCCTCAACAGTTGACTTCTTGTATTGGCAAGCCCGCACCGAAGTACAAATTCCGTTAGTCCTTGCGCATTTGCTACACTTGCAAATAGCAATAAAGCCCCTGTTAAAAGACGGTACATCATTTCTTGATTGTTTTTGGTTGCAAAATCACCACGGATGAAAAGGGTTGGATCGACACCATCTCTGCAGCCATTGTACTATCGGTAAATCTACTTTCTTTTACCAGATTAATGGTTGTTTCGGTTGCGGAGTCGTTTACATACACTACAGGTTCCAGGTCTTTCACCCAAGGGGTACGTGCACTCACCACGCTACTTCCCTGTTCGTTGTTTATGATACGCTGGTATTGCTCAAACGATAGGGGCAGCCTCGAAGCTTCAGGAAACTGCTTAGTAGTATAGTAGAAAAAATTAGTGGAAGCAGTATTTATGTAACGATTATTGCGCATAATGCCTACGTCCAGCTTAGGGGCGAGCCAGTTGGTCATGCTTACTGCCCATTGTTTAGGCTTTGTGGCGATAACCGTATTACCTTCTACGAGCAATCCGAACAACTTTCCGACATTAGCCCATTCGGCAAAGCCCAGTCCATCCTGGCAATCGTAAATGGTGTTGTTACGGAAAGTGTTGCTGAATGAGCCATCATTGTTGAGAATGCCTGAAGCCCCGGTGGAGATGACGGTATTGCCTTCCACTAACATATTGTAGGAATTGTTGTCGATGTAAATACCAAAAGCAAGGTTGGGATTACCTGGTGTTGCTTTGCTGTCGCCAATGCTGTAGCGGACGATGTTGTTGCGGAAGATGGAATGATGCGTAACGCCGAAACCGGCTGCAAAGCAATAGAGGTTGGCACCATCGTTCAACGTAAGGCTGCAATGGTCAATTACGTTGTATTCTACAACATTGTGGTGTCCATCTACCCTGATGCCATTGTAGCCACAACTGTCTACCCGATTGTAGCGGACGCTATTATGGTGAGCAAAGGTTGTATCGAATTGCACTTTACGTTCGGTGTTGTGCAACAAAATACCGGTAGCACCATTTACGCCCGACCACCCATGCCCACGTGCAAGCCCGATGCGTTTCAGGTCATTATAAGCAATCTCGCTCTCCACAGCTTCCAGCAATGAAATGCCCCTGCCCAGTATATCGTTGAACTGATTTTTGGAGATAACAACACGGGCCGATGCACTGTCGAACCATACACCCGAACCGTGAATGTGATGGAACTTATTTTGTGTAATAGTAACGTTCGCTACATGCCAGCTACCGCCAATGCCCGCTTTTTCAAGTTGGGTAAATTCTATTCCTTTTAAGGTAATATGCCTTACCCCCGCTGTTAACCATACCCCATAATGATGAACAACAGCGTTCATCATACTAGTATTCGGACTAGTTCCTTCCGGCAGCTGCACCAACAATTTTCCATCCCGCCAACTCCACTCGCCTGCGGTATCCACCATGGCAGGCAAACCCTCCAGGTAAAAGCCATATCCTTTCTGAAACGGATAGATGCCTGTTTGACCACCAAGGGTACGCTGCTCAAAACTTTTTTCAATAAGGTAGCGGTCCTGCGGGCCTTGTATCAGGAGGCCTTTCTGATATGATTTCACGGTTCTGGTTTCATACACCCAATCGATAGGCCGAAGACGTAGAGTAGCGCCGTCCCAAATTCCATCCTGTTCTTGTAGGGCATTGGACTCAATGCTGTCTTTACCGTATGCTTTGTCAATAGTAAGAAAACCACTATTAGGATACCGTGCCGGGGTAAGCCGTTGGTCATTCATAAACAGATCATACACGGGTTGCTTTACAATTGCTTCGTAACGGTTGTTGCCGGCAGGCTTCCATTCTTTCAACATGACTGAGCCGGTAACAATTGGTTCAGCCCCATCGCCATAAGCTGTAATAACAATTGGCTTTTGTGCTGTACCAGACTGCCGGATGGTGATGGTGCCTTCGTATACACCGTCCCGCCGCAGAAAGATTGTATCTCCGGCTTGCAGGCTGTTCTTATTCAATTTTTGCAAGGTGCGCCAGGCGCTTTGTACTGTTCTTCCGTTGGCAGCATCATTGCCCGAAGAGGAGATATAATAATTGCGGCTATACCCTTCTGCGAAGAAAAAAATGCAGGCGGCAGAAAGAAGAGAAAATCGAAATATATATTTAAAAAGTTTACCTGTCGAAAAATGTATCATATCGCACCTTGTTTTTATTGTTCCCCCAGCAATATTAAAAAGAAAGCTCGTGCTGTCGGATTGTATTTTATTCGTCCTGCTAATTGTACGTGGTTGATGATGACCTTGCCCTTTCCCCAAGCTTTTTCCGCCGTTGCAAAAGCATAATCATTGCTCCCTACCCAGCCTGTCTGTCCCGTTCTTAACAATGGCGTCCAACCTTGCATTTGCGACATTTCCCCAAGCAGCGGACTAACCAAACCCTTTGCTCCATTATACCAGAAAAAGAAATCCCTGGGCTCAAAACCGTTGAGCATTGGGTGCGATAGCACGGGAGAAACAAAGTAGTACTGGCCCATTGTTGTTTTGGAAACAGTTACCGTATCGCCTGCTATGAACCACTTACCTGCGGGGGTTTGTAGAAAAATGGCTGTTTTGCCTCCTTTAATGTACTCATCAATTTCCGCCTGTTGTTGTTGATAGGTTTCCATATTATCAATCAGCAATACATCGGCAGCACCTGCTTTTGCAACGACTGTTGCCCCTATTTCTTTTGCAAGATTTTTGGCTAGCCTGTTATTCACTCCACCAACCCACACTTTTGTTGTAACTGCCTTAGCTGCCGGAAAAACGTCCACCGTAAAATCACTTTCATGCACCGGTTGACGCTCGTTGTTCAATACTTGCAGCCGGAGGGTGTAAGAGGTCCGTTGGTTTGCCATTGGTGCAGGCATGGAGATGATACCCTGGTACGTGCTTTTGTTAGCAGAAATGGTTGCTGTGGCCTTGCCGGTACTCACTATATTGCCATCTTGTTCCCACTGGTAACGCAGGAAGTAATTTTTTGGAGCCTGGTTTTTATCGTTGGCTATCCATACCTCAACGGGCATTGGCTCACCACTGAAAAACTGGTTGCGGTAGCTGCGGAGACTAACAGCAATTGGTGCCAGCGCATGTGCATACTTGAAGTAGGCTGGCTTTGGCTGCCGCTTCACATCCATAATGCTCTTCATCCAGCCGGCGGGCCAGGCATCAATAAACAGGTGAATAGCAAAAGAAACAAGGCTGTTGTTTCTGCGGAAGCTCTCGGTAGTTAACCTTGTCACCCATGCCTGGTGCTCCTGGCTTGCCCCTATCCAATCCTGCACGCTGTTTTGACGGTTGAACCACATGTAATGGAAGCGATAGGTCTGCGCCATGCTGATACGATTTGGCGTCCAACCTTTTTCTTCAGCACTGTTTTGTGGCAACCAGCTTTTGGGATAAAACTGCTGCATGGTGTTGTAAAAATCCAGTCCCTCAGAACCGAACTCGCCGCAGGCGTAAAACCAACCGGGCTTTACCGGCAGCCAATACCCTTTGTACATTTCACCCAGTCCTAAACCGTGGCCATTGTACCAGCCGTTGTATATATGGTTGTCGGGCAGGCCCGGAGAAGGCGGATCATAATCACCATCACCTGCTTTGATTACCCGGTCGGGGTTGTTGAGCAGTATGGCCTGGTCGGCAGCTTTAAAAAATTTTTCGAAGTCATCGTAGGTATCAAGATGCCTTTGAGGAGCGCCTTCAGCATTGGGGAAACGTTCATTGATATAACTCACCATAATGTTGCAAGGATGAGATCGTACCAGGCGCTCCATCTCTTCCGTTTGCCGGATACATTCTGCCCATTTATTGCGACGCAATACGCCAAATAAAGGTAAATCGGTTTGGGTCATCATACCCAGCATGTCGCAGTAATCATACACTTCGGGCTGTACGGGAAACTGCGTCATCCGGATATAATTCATGTTGGCAATTTTTGCCAGCAGAATATCATCAATGAGTTGTTGCCAATTTTTTTGCTTTACATCCTGCATAAAAGATCCCATGGTATTGGCTCCCCGCAGGCGAATGAATTGACCATTTAAATACATGGCACCTTTAAGAGTATTGATGGTGTCCATTCGAAAAGAACGCATGCCAAAATGTTGTTGACGAACATCCGTTACTTCATCTTTTTCATTGAGTAAATCAACTTGCAACTCGTACAACCAGGGTGCATCAGGATTCCAACGTTTACAACCCGGAATGGCTATCCGGAATCGTAAAAAATTGACACCTTTGCCCATCTTTAAATCTTTGCGTTCCCAATCGGTTGGTTTTACCAAATCACCCATACCTGGCACTTGCACTGTTTGAGGAATGTATAGGGCATTGGTATAAACTGCGTTCTTAAAATTTCTCCCAAATAAACTATGACGGATTTTTACAGCTCTTAAGTTCAATGCTGTATTGTTTACCTCCAACCATACTTCTGCGGTATCCGTGTCGCCGATGGGGCGAATAAAAATATCATTGATGTGCAAGGTTGATCTTGCTTCAATGCTCACAGACTGGTAAATGCCCATGGCGGGCGGATTGTGGTGCCAACCCAGTTCGGGATCGTCGTATCCCATGCTGGTGGCTGCATACACTTTATCGCCATCCAGTTTTCTGCCATCATCACCCACATGCCCAAGCATAGGATAATCGTTTTCTACCTTTACCAGTAATTGATTGTCTCCTTCCTTTACATAGTGGCTAATATCAAATTCGAAAGCAGCAAAAGCCCCTTCATGTGATCCAATATAAGTGCCGTTTACAAACACATGCGCTTTGTAATCTACTGCTTTGAATGTGATGAAAATGGCGCCCTTATGAAGCATGTTTTCATTCAACTTAAAATCGGTTTGATATAGCGTGGTGGCTTTACCTAATGGCGGGCCATAATGTGGAATGGTTATATTTTCCCATTTACCTTCGCCTTTTACAATTGCGTTAAAATTTATTTTATCGGCATCTGTTTCTACACGCCAGTTAAATTTTTCCAACTCTATGTATTCTCTTGTTTGCTTGCGCTTCGGAGCAAAATTTTGTAAAAAATTATTGAAACCAGTTCGCTTCTTTTCTAATTCCAGTTGTAATTCTTCCGGGGTATCCATCCGGTTCATGGGTACAAAACGCCCGTTATTTCCTTTGCTGAATGGCAGTTGTATATCCGGTAATGGTGCAGGTATTTTTGCCTCCAGTAAATAAGTTCTGGTAGCAGCCGCTTTGTTGCCTATTTCTGCAAAACGATCATTTCCCTGTGCCGTTGATTGAATCGGCAATAGATAAATGATGAATAATAAAGGGATGCTTTTTAAAATACAGACGTTCATATTTTACAATATTTATAATTTTGCTTTGATAAATTGACGGATTATTTTTTAGGAAAAACCGAAGCAACTTTCAGTTGTTTTACCGTCCTCACTAAAAGCTACAATGCCAAAATTTGCTAGTCCTCTAATTAATAAATCCATTCCCAAACGCTTCACTGAACAAGCAACTGCTTAACCCTCAAAAAAGCGGTCACTTTTTTAATCCTGTTAAATCCGACTCCACAACAATATTGCCCAAACCTTGTACCACCCCTGCCGAAAAACCATCATTCAATTCAATACTGGAACTGGTTTTTAAAAGAATCTCTTTATGTTCAACACTGTTTACAATTAGTTCCATCATTCCTTTTTGTTTAAATACACAGCCAATCAAATTGATTTTAGTTTTCAGGTAGTCGGCCATTGCCTTATTGCCATGAAAACTGATTCTATTATTTCCAATAACAGAATTAGTGATGGTAATAACATCCATTGGGGTATTGATCGATAAAAAGTCAGTCTGCTTGTTATGCAACACCCTGATGTTATCAAAACTAATTTGCTCCTGAACCGGCACAGCAGCCCCCGGATAATAAGAGCGGCTATATTTGTCATTATCAAAATGAACTGAAAATGCTGTCCTCGGCTTTTCAAGAAAAATATCCCGGAAAACCACATTGCGAACACCAGCAGTATAGGTTACATCATTTTGTACCACTCCCCAGTTTATTCCATCCAATTGTTTGCTGCCTGTTTCATGTGTAGGCTGTGTTACTGATTGATAGGTGGTTCCATCGGGTTTTGCCTGAACCCTGTAAATGCGTCCGTTTGAAACTACTGCATCCGATTGCTGCACTTCCATACCCGGTTTCCAGTCAATCCACCCTCCACCAAGTATCCGGCAGAAATAGCCGGTAGTATTTTCAGCAGTAAGGTCGTGGCAATTTTCAATAACACCGTCTTCAATCCAACCCAGTTCAGGATTGGAGGTGGCATAATCGTGAGCGTTGAGTGCAATGGCATCGTCGAAGGTTTCAAATACGCCGTTGCTGATGGTAAACCGTTTGCCACGGCCAAGATGTACCCCATCTTTATCGCCTTTAATTACAACATCTTGAATGATTAAATCTTCGAAAGTACATACATGGATACCAAACTGCATTTTCGATAAATCCATACAACGGAAGCGTTCAATCTTTAAATCTTTTACATAGAAAAAAGCGATCTGCCCACGTAATCCATACACTTCGGTAAAATTCTTATCAATGCCGTTAACGATTACCTGCAAACCTTCGATGGTAATATTATGATCGTAGGTTTTAGTTAATGCGCCTTTGTTAAGTAACACATGCGTAAAGGATCCTTTTTCATCCACCTTTTTAAGGAATACATTATTGCCAAAAATCAGCGATGTATTGCTTCCAATATAAACGGTACCGGCCATTTTGTAAGTCCCGGCCTGGCTTATTACAATGGTACCTTCATTGTCTACTGCCTGCTGCAAAGCCTTGCTATTCTCTATTCCGCTGGCCAAAGGTGAAAAGCCAAAACTGGCAGCATTGATAAATCCGGTTGTAATACTTTTTGACTTTTTTGGTATTGAAATTTTGCTCTGTGCTTGTACTGCATTGATAATTACAGAAAAAATAAGCAGAGCAATGCACATTGGCTTTGCCATAATACTTTAATAGTTTTAAATTATTTATTTCAACTTTAAACCTTGCCTGCCGGCGCATTTCAAAAATATTTTTACGCTGCGCAATTGTACTTTTATTTTGAACTTATCCTATTAGCCTTTCTTATAAAATCCAAAGAAATTTAATTTGTTCTTTTGTGATTCAACCGGATTAATTATTGCGTCTTCCTTTAATGTGGTAGTATAAAATTGTAGCACATCGCCTTTATTCAAACTAATTTCCCAAAAACCATTGGTTAGGTTAACTCTAGCATTAGCTGGTTTTTTAATGTGATAATTTTCGGCAGCCGACCCTATTTTTAATTTAAACGTTCCGCCTTTTAAGCTTTTAATTCTAACATAAGCCGTTTTGTAATTGGATCTTTTGGCCGTAACGAGAAATGCACCTTCTGTTCTTAAATCCTTAAATGAAGCTTCTTTCCAAGCATCTGGTATTGCCGGAAAAACATGAATTTGGTTATTATAACTTTGCAGCAGCATCTCATTTATAGATGCTGCACCTGATAATGGAGTTTCTATTACCGGCCCTGCTTCACGATATAAAGTATTGGGCTGAATATATCCATCAATAAGTCCGTTCAAATAATTTAAAGCGTCATTTCCTTTTCCCTGTAAAGCAGAAATTGAAGCCGCACCAGTGAAGGTATAACCTTCAAGGGCGCCTTTCATGCCTGTCCAATGTGCTAAAGATTTTTCTATAAGTTCTTTGTTTGATTCGTTATCAGGTCTTAAAATTCTAAGTGGATAGATCATAAGAAGGTGTGAATAATGGCGATGTGATTCTTTCAAAGGCATATTAAGGCCAATGTGTAAACCCCTGGTGCTGTCCTGTGGATAGTCTGTTAAATTTTGCAGAACATATTGCCACTTCGTAGCCAAAGTATCACTTAATTTATACTGGCTATTAATTGAAAGTAATGTTGAACAGCCCCAACGAAGTAATGATAAATCATAATTGCAATCAGCATAAGTTTTTGGCGTGTACTCTGGCGAGTAAGTAGGTGGCAAATGCAGTTTCCCCGATTTATCAGTTTCAATTAGATGGAGATAATAATTGATACTCCGTTTTAATAAAGGATAGACCTTATTGACCATCCTGGCGTCGTCTCCTTCATATTTACATTGCATCCAATAATTGTGCAATGCCCAGGTAAGATTTCCTGATTCTTTGAAGCGCTGATGTAGCTTGTCGTTTTCAACATCTAAAGGCGCCAGCCCGTCGTATCCGCTGATCCTACTTATACCGGCTGAATTGTATTGGTACTTTTCAGGAACATTTTTGATAAAATTTTCAACGTTGGCATCCATATTATTACACAAGGACTCGCCCAATGAAAGTCTGTTTGAAGTGTAAACAATTGAGTAATTCAATTGAATATTCAAATTCCACCATAAGGCAGGCCATGGAGTTTTGTAATACCAGGGACCCATCAGATCCAGTATTTGTTTATCGCTTCGGGTAGCAGATGCCATTTTATATTGCTGTATCCAATAGAAACTTTCCAGCCGTGTGTCTGGAATTGATACGAAAGAAGCGGGATAGTAATGATGCCACCATGTACGATGCTGATCAATAAGCTTATCAACTCCTTTGCTTTCAGCATCATTTATTCGCTCAATAGCCTGAGCCTGATAATCATTCTGTGGAAATGAATATCCAACACTTATAAAGATTGTTCTTTTAACTTTCGTTTTGTTTTCAAACACCTTCCACAACGTACTGAATCCTCCTCCGACCAGCAAAAGTTGTTGATGAGAATTGATACCTGCTGATGTTGTGATAATGGGCGAGAGATTTGGCAAATACTCACTTTTAAACCAGGGTGTATAGGAGTTAGGTTTTTTATCCCAAAAAAGTCGTGGAGATTGAGCCACTTCGCCTACAAATTCTATTTGTCCCTTTTCATCTCCTGTTTCCTGCAGTTCTATAACAATCACATCAGGGTTATTGGCCACAAAAGATCGCCAACTTATTTTTCCTTTCGTTGTAGTAATAGTTCCAATTGCCTCTGCATTCCAGAGGTCAAGTTTCATGCTTGCATCTATAATTGATCCTTTTGATTTTATCAACAATTTCCCGATAGGTAAACGTGATTTCCCCCACTCTACATCAATATCTTCACGATGGTCGGTTATATCACTCCTACCTATATCCCAGCGCAGTGCCTGGTCATTTTCCTTATAGATAACAGCTCCTAACTGTCCATTGCCAATAAAAGCACCGGTGTACCAATCAGTAGAAAGGGTGTCCCACTTCAAATCATGTCTGTTTAAAAACTGAGCCCAATTTATTTTCTTGCTATTTTGAGCAGATGCGTAAAAGCTTGCAAACAGGTATAGAAAGGATAGAATCAATTTTTTTATGGGCTTACTTTTAATGGTCATATTGGGTCATCTATTTCAAGGTTAGAATCACAAGTGAAATATAGTTTTTTTGCAGTTTTTGAAAAGACCCAAATTTCGCAGGGTATTTGACTGATTTTATTTTCTATATAAACCTATTCGTTAAATTATGCTCTTTGAAGCCGTAAAGATCCGCATGCGTAGTGGGCAGGCCGGTTTGTGAACAAGCTCTTTTGAACTTATCAACAAAATACCGGGAATTGCTCAGGAATAGACGCAATAGCTTTCGCATGGATACAAGTTGTAAAAGTTTTAAATAGAAGCCTTCCAGGAATGGAAGGCTCGTAACGATTGATTGCATGTTTGTATTAGTCAATAGAACCAGGTTTACATTAGCCGGGCTTTACATAAGTAAACTTTTTGCCGGCAATTTGCTGGTTGTGATAGATACAGAAAATTTCGGATCGGCGCATTACAGTCTTGCACAACGCCTTGCACAACCGTCGTCAAACGAGCTATCCTATGGACCTAAATATCAATTCTATTTCCCTTAACCAATGAGGCTTTTATCCAGGTTGATCTTGCTTTTTTTGATGCCTATTCAGTTGTGACCATACATTGCTTTCTGCGTCGAAAACCAACTTTTTTTAATGCAGTTAAACACCTTTCCTTTAAAAAGACTAAAACCTTTTTACAAGATTCCTAAACAATATTTAACAATATCAGGAGCGACTTATAATTACCAGATAGAAGCTAGAGGCCACTTCATTGCTTGAAGTCGCTCCTGTAGTTTTTCATTATCAGTAGCCGGGATTTTGCTGTAACGCCGCTCCGGTATTCGCCGCTATAGTAGCTGCCGGTATAGGGAATAATCCATGTTTGTCCTGCATGGTAGAACCAATCCCGAGCGCACCTGGGCTATTTGGTGAACCCGCGAGATAAGAATTAAATTGCTTTGTGCGTTCTACCATTTTACCGAGGCGCACCAGCGTTCTTCTACGTGGTTCTTCCCAATATAACTCCCGTGCCCTCTCATCCAAAATGTAATCTATTGTTACATCCCCACCAGCAACGGAGGCTGCACCGGATCTGTTTCTTACTGCATTGATGTCAGCGGCTGCGCTAGCTTTGTCACCCTTGCCGAGGTAAGCTTCAGCCCTTAGCAGATAAGTCTCCGCCAAACGCATTTTGTACATATCCAAATTAATAAACCTTCCCCAGCCACTTACATTTGTAGCTTCAAACTTTGTTACTATGGGGTTAATATGAAACATGGTATCAAGAAAACGATGTATCATAACTTCTTGACCAAAGTAAGCAGACGCACGGTTATTGTAGTACCATTTCCGCCGGATATTGGAGTTGGAATTCCTAATATCATTTGGATCGGTCCACACACTGTAGGCCCAGTAGTTTGTAGGAGCAACCCAGCCTACGCCTCTCACCAGCGTATCTCCCACCTTATCGCCAAACTTATTAGTCACTGGTAGCGGAGTAGGACCGCCGGTAGTCATGCCATTTTTATTATCAGGATCCCTTGCATCAAACCAACGGGCCGTGGCTCTGTAGTAATTACTGCCTTCATTGCCTGGCCCCCCACCCGAATTTGGTTGTCCGCCAAGAGTACCAAATTCAAATTGATCTACCCAAATCGCCTCTTTATTGGCATTGCTATTATAATTTCCTTCACGAAACAAATCCCAGAAAATGTTGGTGCCTGCGCTGTCCTTGTATTTTCCAAAGCGTTCGTTTTGCTGCATCAGCTTGTATGCCGGATTGGAGATAACCGCGGTAGCTGCGGCGATTGCTTTATCCCACTGTTTTAAGCTAATATTAACTTCCGACAAAAGATGATTGCCTGCAGCCTTGGTAATACGTCCTGGTTGAGCGGCAACTGAAGGCAAATACTGCACAGCAAACTCAAGGTCTTTCTGGGCAAACGCCAACACTTCATCCCGGGTAGCCCTAACAAAATCATTTTTTGGCTCTGAAATGAACTTGTCAATGATTGGCACTCCACCATACAAATTTACTAATACATTATAAGCATAGGCTCTAAAGAAACGGGCTTCTGCCTCGATCGCATTTCTATCATCCTGGGAAATGGTTGTTGCGCTTTGTACGTTTGTTATGATGATGTTGGCTTTAGGCATCATACTAATATAGCCCCAGTTCCACCAGTAAATAACATTCACGCTGGAAGGCGTAAGCTCTACATTATAATCTCTCCACTCATTAAGGCCAGGATCACCAACTCTTGAGAGGTCTGTACCAAGCAGCATAGAATACCTTTCTCTACCATTTGGTGCATGTAATTCTTCTCTTGTCGTTACATAAAGTGCTACCAGTACGCTTTCGTAAGCGGCTTTATCTTTCAAAGCATCCGGACTTAAAAAAGACAATGCTTTTTCGTCTAATACACTCTTCTTACAACTTAACCCAATTGGAAAAAGCAGGATAATTAAAATCGTCGTTTTTATATATCGTATCATAAAATAAATTTTTTAGAAAATTAGAAACCCATGTTTAATCCAACCACAATCATACGTGTCATTGGAAACCTGTCAAAACCCTGGTAGCTTTGCCTGTCTCTTTCAAAACCAAGGTTAACAGATCCTTCAGGATCCCAGCCTGGCCATTTCGTGATGGTAGCCAGATTTCTCCCGCTCACATAAAGCCTGGCGCTCGCAACATTTAAATTAGCGCGGCTTAACAGGTTTTTAAAATCATAAGAAAGGGAAACATTTTGAAGTCTGGCAAAATCCCTGCTTATATAATAGGAATGACGCAAAGAGTTTGGGTATACCAAAGATGGACGAGTATTGGATTGGTTTTCAGCCGTCCAGTAGCCATTATCCGCCAGATTAACATTTTGAATTCCTATAGCGTAACTAGCCCGGGGGTCTAATCCAAGATAAGGAGCAATCCAGCCTGTCATAGCAGTTAATTGGACTGACAGCGAAAAGTCGCCGTAGGATACATTATTAGTTAACCCCCAAATTTGTTTTGGCTGCTGTTGTCCTACAAGCTGCCGGTCATTGGCAGCATCAATTTTCCCATCATTATTCAAATCTGCAAGACGTACATATCCTGCCCTGTAACCGGTAGGCAGCACATCACGTTCCTGGTAAATACCATCAAATACAAAATCGTAAAAAGAGTTAATTGGCTTGCCTATAAACCATCCATTTAAAATATCATCATCTTCACGTCCGTCGCCATTCACGTCCTTGCCCCCTAAGCTTACAATTTTGTTCTTGTTGGTAGCGAAAGCGAGATTGGTGGTCCACCTGAATTTACCCCGAATCATGTTTACCGTGTTCAGCGTAATATTCAAACCTTTGTTGTTGGTAGCGCCTATATTTGTTCGTAGGCTGGAGAACCCGGTAATAGGAGAAATACTTCTGTCCAGTAAAAGATCTTTTGTATCGGAATTGTAAACCTCCACGGTGCCACCTACTCTGCCTTTAAGAATCTCAAAATCAACCGCGGCGTTAAGTGTATTGGTTGTCTCCCACTTCAGGTCATTATTAACGATATTTGAAGGATACAAACCAACAGAAGTTCGCCCGCCATCACCAAATACATAGGTTACCGGGTTATTATTCGGAAATGTATTTGATAAACGTGCAACGGTAGAGTAAGCCGCAATTCCCTGGTTACCTACTTTTCCGTAAGATCCACGTAGCTTAAGGTAACTAATCAGGTTGTTATTCTTCAAAAAGCTTTCGTCCGACACTACCCAGGCAACAGCCGCTGTTGGAAAAGTTCCAAACTTGTTGTTGGGGCCAAAGGCGGAAAACCCATCCCTGCGTGCGGTGAGTGTTATAAAGTATCTGTCCTTAAAGCCATAGTTTAGCCTGGCCATTGATGAAATGCCGTCAGTTTCAACTGCATCAGTAAAAACGGTTGGCGTACGACCTAACGACAGGTTGTTATACCCAAGTGCACCGTTGAAAAATTTCTCAGAACGAACATTAGTGCGGTCAAAATTGGAACTATTTCTGCCATATAAAAGGGTAACGTCTATACTATGGACAGCCGCAAATGTTTTCTTATAACTAACAATGTTCTCCAGGTAATAATCAAATGTATTTGAAGTATTTTTCCTGCCTATCCCTGAATCCCGACGGTTCTCAAGGGCATATGTTGGTTCGAATGTATACTGATGGTCCCAACGGAGATTGGGTGAGTAGTTAATTCTATAACTCAATCCTTTTATAAAAGGAATGTCTACAATCCCATAAATGTTGGCGAAGAGATTATAATTTTTATCATCATTGATATTTCTTTTGGCATAAAAGAGAGGATTGGTTATTGCAGGAGTTACAACATTTAGACGTAGCTGGGTCTTTGCTTCATCAAAATAATAACTGGCATAAGGGCTTGTTCCGTAACCAGGGCCTTGCTCAAAGTCGCTGTCTGCAGGACGGCCTGCTTCTATGCCTGACCTGTCACGTTGTGTAAACTGGGCGGTGATTCCCGCTCTGAACCAGTCTGTTACTTTGGCTTCAAGATTGGTCCGAAACGATACCCGGTCTTCCTTATCATTAAAAATAAGACCCTTATCTTTTGTAAGACCTCCGGAGAAATAATAGCTAAGCCGGTTGGTACGACCCGAAACCCCAAGCTCATACGATTGGATGTTCGCATCCTGAGAAACCAAATCATAAGGGTCGGTAGTGGAACCGCTTGTATAGTTGTCCCTTTCCAGTGGCTGGAGGTAATCCAACACTTTTGTTGGGTCGGATGCTTGTCCACTTTGGGTGCGGAAATCCAAAATAGTTTGGATATATTGCTCAGGAGTATGCATTTTAATTTTACGTGCATAATCCTGTACGCCATAGTAGCTGTTGAAGCTTATAGTGGGTTTTTCAGTTGTACCTTTTTTTGTGGTAATCAGGATAACACCGTTTGCCGCTCTCGTACCATAAATAGCACCTGCGCTTGCATCCTGCAATACTTCCATTGATTCTACATCATTAGGACTTATATCGTTTAAGGAACCACTAAAAATGATACCGTCTAAAACAATCAACGGATCGTTACTTGCAGTAATCGAACGCTGGCCCCTAATGAGAATATTCCCGCCCTGGCCCGGACGGCCGTTGCTTTGAAATTGCACACCAGCTACGCTTCCTCTTAAAGCCTGGGAGATATTGGTGGCAGGTGTATTTTGTAAATTTTTTACATCAACTTTCGACACCGAACCAGTTACTGCCTTTTTGCGTTGAGTACCGTATCCCACTACTACAACATCGTTAAGACTTGCGTTTACCTGTTCAAGCAAAACACGAACGTCGGCTGAATTTTTAACGGGTATTTCCTTTGTCTGGTAGCCCACGTAGGAAACGACAAGCATAGCATCGGAGCCCGCAACATTAATGGAAAAACTTCCATCTATCTGCGTTCTTACAGCATTGTTGGTACCTTTCTCTGTAACGGTTGCCCCGGAAAGCGCCTCGCCCTTATTATTGAAAACGCCACCTTTCACCGGAATGGCAACTGGAGTAGAAAAGGGTGGCTCGTTTACAACATCCAGGTCCTTTTCTTTTACAATGACCATTTTATTAAAGATGGAATAGCCTAGCGGCTGATTCCGGAAACAAGCTTCCAACGCTTGTTCAAGCGACGCATTTGATAAAGTAACCGTCACTCTGGTTGCCTTACGCAATAGCCCATCGGTGTAGATAAACGTAAATCCCGTTTGCTTTTTAATCTCTTTAAAAACTTTGTTTAACGGGACGTTCCTTTGATCAAGGTTTACTTTTTGAGCGTATCCGCCTGCACTGGCGTTCAGGCAGAGTACAATCAAAAAAAAGGTAGTTATTTTCATGACCAGTAATGTTTTCGAAACACCTTCTCTTTCATAGAGGTGTTTGCAGCAAGCAAAAAATTGCATAGTTTTGATTTTTTAGGTGAAACAATAATGAGAATCGAACACTTTTTTTGGATTAACCTGAATTTTTAACCGCCCTGCCTGCAAGCAGGGTGGTTTTATTTAAGTCAATCAGTTATTTTTAAGGTTTTTCATTTATAATCTACAGCTACAACATTCTCCCCAAAGGCACCCAAACGTTGCTATAACTTTCATGGTTTATGGGTGCACAATAATTTTTTTACCGTCAATTTCGAAATGAACTTTGCCGGTGAGCTCAAGTGCCTTTAATGCATCGGAGAGCTTTGTATTCCGGGGCATCTCCGCATAAAATAAATCATCTACTTTCCTGCTGTATTCTACCTCTACATCATACCATCTCGACAATTGCCTTGTAACAGTTCCTATATCTTCTCCTTCAAAATGAAAGACGCCATTCTTCCAGGCCATCACATCGTCTGTATTTACACCACTTGCAACAGCTAGTACACCATCTTTCTTAAGTTGTGACTGCTGCCCCGGTACCAATATTTTTATTGTATTCCTATTTACAAATTTTATGGATCCTTCGAGCAATGTCGTCTTAAGCAATGCTTCCTCTTCGTAAGCCATCACATTAAAATGCGTTCCGAGTACTTCAATTTGCGAATTATTGACTGATACAATAAATGGCTTGAATTTGTCTTTTGTGATTTCAAAGTAAGCTTCCCCGGTTACCTCAACCTTTCTTTCATTCCCTTGAAATACTGTTGGAAAGCGAATAGAAGAAGCAGCATTCAGCCATACGGCACTGCCATCCGGTAATACAACCTGGTATTGGCCGCCCTGTGGAGTTGAAATAGTATTAAATAAAATTTCCTGGGAGGATTGATGTGCACTCTGGTAAGAAACCTTCCCATTGAACTTTAGAACTTTTGTACTGCCCTGGGTAGTAAGGGTGCCGTTATCTTCGTCATCAAGCAAGATCGTTGAACCATCTGCCAATGTTAGGATTGCCTTATCGGTTCCGGGAGGTACATCATTTTTAAATCGTTGCTTTTGCGTAACGATTTTAGCTAGAGCAGGGTGCTTCCTGTTACTATTATAAATAAAATAAACGGAAAGGAATACGAGTAAAACTGCGGCGGCGGCAGCATAGCGTCTTAAGATAGAAACAATGGAAGCAGGTTTTTGGTGGAATTTTATTTTTGACCAGATCGTTTTTTTCATGGCGGCCTCAAGCGAAGCCTTCGTTCCGTGAACGTTATCGTCCCATTCCCAATTATTGTTTTCAAACGAATTGCACAGGCGATTGTACAGCAGGATTTCTTCATCGCTGGCTAAGCCAGATGTAATCTTGTCCGATAATTTTTCAATATCATCTTTGTTCATATAGAAAGCCTTGTGTTATATAGGCACATGAAAAGGCACGTACCCCTAAAACCATTTTAAAAATTTAATAAATAATTAAAACCGATCACCGGCAACGAGTAAAAGCAGTGATAATAAATAAGGGCCTATAGCACCTTTAATACGACGAAGGGCAATGGTCATTTGGCCCTCAACTGTTTTAACCGACAAGCCTAACTGGTCGGCTATTTGTTGATTGGTTAGATTTTCATTCCTGCTTAATTTGTAGATAGTGCGGCATTTATCGGGAAGCAATTCAACTGCATTTATAATGATTGCTTTCAACTCCTTCATCTCGGTTATTTCCGCTGCTTCAGGCGCATTTTCAGTAATAGTAAGCTTGCCGAGCGTTTCAAAAAAACTTTCCCTGAAATTGCCCGACCGGATGTAGTTTGCTACTTTAAATTTCACTGCGGTCTTTAAATATGCAGGCAAGGTTTGTATCTCCAATTGATTTCTTTTTTGCCACAACCAAATAAAAATGTCCTGAACAACATCCTTAGAAGCGCTGGAATCCTTGAGCAATACAAAGGCTGCTTTATAGATATTTTCCCAATGCCGAAGATATAAGACTTCAAAAGCTTCCTCGCTATCCTGTGACAACAAAAGCAATAGCTCCGCATCGGTATATGATTGATAAGCAGACAATGGTAAAAATTATTTGGAATGAAGGTAATTCAAAAATAGTAAAGAAGGCTGATACCCAAAAAGCGGGTGCATTTCAAATTCATCCTGCTCTGGTTACAACAAAAGCTGTATACACTTTTTTTAAAAGCGATGTTTATAGGTTATAAAACATTCGCTTATTTTGCTGCCTATTAGACCTTGGAGCTTGACTCTGAAAATCCGAAATTGTATTCGATTGGCTATGATTCAGCTAATAATGGAGTATATATAATCCGATAACTATCGGTTGTCGCTCTCTATTTAAAAACTTAAGAATGCGTAAATCGCCGTTGAGGGTTAAGACGTTGAGTTATCAAAGAAATAAAAACGTCTGAACACGATTTGTGACCCGATATCGGGTGGTGAATGGTCAATAGAGAAATATTGCCAACACGATCTATCGGGCAACACTTAACTTAATACTAGCTTTTAAAAAAGATTTTTTCCCATAAATTTTACAGTACAATTAAAAATATTGACAAGTGCAGTTTACTCCAACACCAATTGCTTTTTCTCAAAAGGAATTGGATAGGCGGTGATCCATAATTCAGGCTGCATCGCTGAGGGAAAAGCAACAGACGAAAACAAATAGATGTCCGCTTTTTTGTTCAGCAATTTTTTGCCTGCTTTAAAATAATAACTAAGGTTGCCTTTTGCCTTTTCAATATGTTCCCAGTTGTTGTACAAAAAAGAGGGGCTTCTGTCGTAGGGTGGTATTAATTCTCCATCGACCAATATACCTGCAAATACTTTTTCCGGATCGTAGTCGCCAGGTACGGTGAGTACGAGGTAACTGCTATTGGTTGTTTCTTTAATTGTAAATGATGCTTTGTAAGCCGTAATTGCTGTTACACTGTCAGCAAATAAATTAGACAGTCTATTATTGCTAAGGCTAACCATTTTGTCGTTGTCGTATCCAATTACTTCACTTACAGCCAATGGTGTGGGATTAATTTTTACATACCGGTATGCAGTATTGCTGTTGCCAGTCAGTTCAAGTTGGCTGCCGTGTTTTTTTATTTCAACCTGCTGCCAGTCCCTGCCATTGGTGGATGCCGTTGCTGATTGAGGCAAATAATCAGCAGGTATGTTTTTCAATAAAAGTCTGTTGAAGGTTTTTCCTGAACCTGCACCAATCCGCATAGCGCCAGGCGGTACATTGTTATGACTGTAAACAGACGCATGTGCTTTGTAAACAGTAGTGGTATCCCCATCAAAAGCAAACTTATCCCACAAACCGAGTTTAATAAAACTGCTGTCTTCAAAAAAAGATTTTCTTGAAGCAGCCACTGCGGGATATTTTGTACTCCCTGCCCTTTGCAGGCTCCTTACTTCCAATGCATTGTTATCATTGTTAAAGCACATGCTTTCATACATGTCGTAGGCAAAGGATGGCACCCGTGTAGCAGTAAGTGTTGCAAGCTTTCTATGATAATTCAACGATAATTTTTTACCGGGAAATTTTATTACAACTGCATCGTCTTTTCCAATGCTATAACGCTTGCCATCTACAATTGCGGTGTAGTATTTTTCGTAAGCCGATTGTATGTTAACTTTCTTCTCAGTCCCTGGCATGCCAATTAATTCTACCACAGTTGTTTTACCACCTGCATTTTCCATTGGCAGGTAAGCAGTGCCGCTGATAGATAAATCATCAGCAATATCTGATACTTTTACCAGCACTGCCCTGAATGGCAATACTTTTATCAATGCTTTTTCACCGTATTTAAATGGTCCAATTTCTTCTTCGTACGGGTGCATTAATTTAACGCTGTACCGTTTTGAATTACCAAGTCCAATCGTATTGTCAACATTTATCGTAATCGTATTTTCTTTCCAGGTAAGGTTGCGTAAAGTAATCAGCCTGGTATGTGCATTGCCCCTTGATACTGCTTTAAAACCATATTGTACTTCGGGCAATTCCAACCCATTCACCATTATTGTATTGTACCTGCGGTGCAGGTTATACAATCGTGCCAGCATATTAAATTCTTCATCTTTTAAAAAAGAAGGGTCGCCATAAATTTCTGGTGACATGATAAGATTGCGGTTAAATGCCTGCAGCAGCAAATCATCTTCCCAAAAATCCAATGCAGAACTCAGGCATACGCCATGGTCTTCGGTTAAGCGTTGCAATCCGGGTGGGTAGCCACGCCGCAAATTTGTAATCCTGTGGTGCAGGCCAGGCGTATCGTTCATAATATGTACATCGGTATAGGTTTCCCTGCCTTCCCACAAAAAAGTAGTAGTGTATTTCCTGGCTGCATCACTCATGCTGATGCGGTGGTTCAGTACTATTAAATCCGGGCTGTACTTTCTTGTTTGCTGCATGGCTTCAATAAAATACTTTTCTTTCTCCGGCCGCAAATCGCTGCTGCATAAATCCATCTTAAACAACTTAATTTTATAATCCCGGCAAAGTCCGGCAAGCATGTCAATTCTTTGTTGAGCTTCCTCCGGACTATTGCCATAACCATCCGGCCCCATCCATATACCCAGCCTTGTACCTGCTGCAGTAGCTGCTTTATAAATCGGGTTCAGTCCATTCGGATAATCTTTTTTAAACCAGGGCGATTGCAGGTTACCGTAAGCAGGCCTGCCTTCAAATGCTACACAATTTGGGCCATAATCAAACGTACCCACATCCAGCAAATACACATCCAGTTGCATCCCATATTTATCCTTCATCCATTTAAAGAACTGCAGGTTTTTCAATATTTTATTTTCGTTGCTGCCAAACCAGGAACGGCTTATCCAATCAAAATACATAGCAACAGAAGGGCTTTGCTCTGTGTATGCCTGATTAGATTGTTGTGAATTCACTTGTGTAGAAATCAAGACGAATACATTTGCAATTAAGAAGAATTTAGTTGATCTTTTGCGGATCATAATTTATCATTTAGGATGATATTTGTAAACTATTTTAAAGCGAAATAAATTGACGGTGCTGCATCGCACCCTGGTGACTGCAATTTACCGCCAACACTTTATCAAACATTTTGATACCCAATTTTTCTTTTCCCAATCCAGGATATCCCAGGCCGATCAGGTGATAAATAATTAGTGACTAAAGTAAATGAAAAGAAATCAGCGGTACATCAATTTAATGGCATGCTTTACAAACATATTGGCATAATTTGATTTATTAAAACCAGCTTAGTATAAGTTGTAAAATTCTTCATCATTAGAAGCATAAACCTTGTATTGTGCTGCCTAATTTAAAAGTGAAGCAAACAGCAATTGATATTGCCGCCAGGTATAGCCTTAGGTAGCTGCCAGCAAACTCACCAGTCAATTACCAACACAAAAAATGCGGTTGGTGCCTAACTGTTGCAACACCAATTGTATGGGAGAGGAGTAATATCTTCTGCCGTTCATTCAAATGGCCTGGAGGCAGCAGTGCCATTTTTCAACCAATCATAATACAGCCTATTTCATTGCAACGGATGTAATCGGGTGTCAACTATTTGATTGATAGGTAACTAAAAGTACAATTATAGTTTACTTAAAAAATACTATTACGCCTTTACAACCCTGCATCCTTTTACTGCATAAAAAAAGATATACAGGTAGCAAATTGCCGGAACAATAAAGGCTGTTTGAATACTGGTTTTATCACTCAGAAAACCCATTGCCAGTGGCATGATGGCACCGCCAACAATGGCCATTACCAGGTAAGATGAACCATCTTTTGTATAAGTACCCAGCTTATTTAAAGCCAAAGCAAAAATGGTAGGGAACATAATAGAATGAAAAAAGCCAATAATGATAACTGACCAAACCGCTATTTCGCCCTGTAAAAAGATGGCAACAGTAACCAGCAACAAATCAGCTATTGCAAAAAACGCCAACAAGGTGGATGGTTTAATTTTTTGTTGTAAACCTGTACCAACAAAGCGCCCGATCATAAAAGCCACCAAATGATAAGTAATGTACAATGCTGCCTTCTTTTCATCAATACCCGGCATCTGGTATTCTGCATAACGAAATATGAAACTGGCAACCCCCACTTGTGCACCTACATAAAAAAAGATACCCAAAACGCCCAGGTATAAATTGGGGTGCTTAAAAAAGCTGCTGCCATTGTTACTTTGTTTGGCATCAACTGTATTTTCTTCTTCCTGTTCTTTAATTTCCGGAATGTGGGAGAAGTAGATCAGCGCTGCAATGAAAACAAATATGAACCCCAGGAAAATGTAAGGGCTTTTTACAGTACTAGCCTCAAACAAACGATAGGCTTCCAACTGTTCTGCTGACATTGTTTTTATTTCATCTGCAGTTTTTTGCACACCACTTAAAATAAATGTTCTTGCAATTAAGCTGGTAAGCACTGCCCCCAATGCGTTGAATGCTGATGCAAAATTCAATCGGGCAGAAGCTTTGAGCGGATTACCAAGGGAGGCTGCTAAAGGATACGCTCCTACTTCCAGGGTACTGTTGCCACAAGCCATCACAAAAATGGCTGCCAAAAACATAGGGAACGATCTTGCCTGGGCCGCAGGATAAAACATAAACGCTCCTATTGCACAAATAAACAAACCGGTTGTAAGCCCCTTGCGATAGCCAAGTTTTTTTATAATCATCCCGGCAGGACGGGCCATCAAAAAATAGCCGGCGAAAAATACAAACGGAATAAAGGAAGATTGAAAATCTGTGAGGTCGCATGCTTTTTTAAGATGCGGTATTAAAATGTCATTGATATTAACCGCCACAGCCCACATAAAAAATAGCGTGGTTACAAGCGACATTGGTTTGGTATAATTAAAAGCAGGATTATACACATAATTTACTTCAGCAGCAGATGTATTGGTAGCAGAGGCCATTATAGTTTATTTGGTTGTAAAATAAAAAGTTGATTCAGAAAAAACATTCACCCATCCTTTCTAACTGGTGTAAAAAACTTCTTCTATTGCAGCCCCACCATTCGCCTGCTTTCCGGGTTTCAACCAGCACCCTGGCAAGGGATACACACTTTCCACCATTCCTGTGTTACCGGATCGGCTGCCATATCAGGTATATCTTATTCGTAATCTATACTAATGTATTCGAAATAACTAAAAAGCATTCTATCTTTATAAAAAATACCATAATTGCGGATGTTGGAACGCCTGATTTGTTTCAACACTGCCGGCCATACTGCGGTATGCAATTGTTTGTACTCATCCAGTTTTTCTTGTACTACTTTTATGATGCTTCCGTATCTTTTCATAATGTAAGTTTATTTTTTTGCAATCTGTATGAATGTGATTTGTTAAGAAACAATTGCTTCGGCCCTATGCATGGCAATTGTTGGCGTAGTTTTTTTTAAATTGCAAACTTTAGATACATCTGTTGTCAGCATATAATAATAAAATTAATGAAAGATAGCTATCATCGTCAAAATAGCAGGCATTTTAAACAGTAATAGTGAAATTTATTAAAGGGAAATCCCCACTTTATAATAAAGGAAAATCAACTATTTAGTTTTCGTAAAAATAGATTTAAAGCAACATGTGAAAGTTCATCTGATTGGCATATTTTAATGAAATATTAGCAGAACGATTCCATTTATACAATCATTTAAAATTCCATTTCAGGGTAAAGTAAATATTTTGATAATGAGCCAGTTTCCCCACATAAACTCTTAAACCTTACCAGGCTATTCTTTGTTATTTTATTTTCAAAACCACAGGCTTCAGTTTAGCCTGGTCTTCTTTTACCAATACCTTTACCAGCTTCAGATTGTCATCAAAGCTCCATTCATTTGCATTGAGCATTGCGCCGTTTAAAGAAATTTCCGAAGGCTTTGCTGTATAAATTTCTACAGCATAATTTCGGCTAACCGGCATTCCATCATAATTGCCTTGCCTTGGCTGAATGGTCAATTCAGTAGCATTTTTATCAGCTTTGCACACAAATTTTGTACTGGCAACTGCACCCTTGTCATATTTGAATGAAATACCATCATCCTCGTACATCGTATAACTGGATTCATTTTGGGGATATACTTTTAAATTGATGGTATCTAATGGAAGTTGATCTGTGTACTGCATGGCAGGTTGATAAGGAATAATTGCACCCGCCTTTATAAATAACGGTCCGCCCCTGTCTTTTGGCACATCACAGATAATTTCCTGCTGACCGTTGTATTTTTTCCCTGTCCAATAATCTATCCATGTGCCTTCTGGCAGGTATACTTTATTGGTAAATACAGCCACCAGTAAATTATCGCCAAACATATATTGAGAAGTATTATTTTCCAGGGCCTTTTCATTAGGATACATCAATGGCATGGCACGTAAAATGGGCATTGCGGTAAAGTGTCCATTTAAAGCAGTTGAATAAATATAGGGCATTAAACTGTAACGTAGATTATCATAAAAACGAAACATGGCTTGTTCTTTATCACTCATAAACCAGGGATGGTGAACAAACGCCCAACTGTTTACCTGCGTCCACGGCAATAGAAAGCCAAAATGAATACCTGGTTCCATCGGTATCACTTGTTCCAATACATCGCAGGAAGTATTAATGTGGCCTGAAAGTCCGAGGTTCAACTGATCAAAGAGGGCTTTCTTTCCTCCCCCATTATCGCCGGAAGTCATGGCTGTAAATTGCTGCACACCAGTATAGCCGCCGCAATAATGTATAAAAGGGCGTTCGCTATTTGTTTCCTTACAGATGAGTTGAACATTCTTTGCAACCAATACCTGTTGTACCTGGTGCATTTCTGCATCGGTAAGTCCGTTGTAATATTTTCTATCCGCATGTTCATCCAGGGTTCTGCCCGGATCAATTTTATAGCCAATGGCACCATCATTTATAAACGTACCTAAATGTTTAAACCAATCTACTTTACCTGGTAATGTTTTGCCTTGTTTAGCAGCAATTCTCATTTCTTCCGCAATACTTAAATCTTCTTCCACACAAAGCCACAATCCAACTTTAAAACCTTGCTGTTTTAGTTTATTTACAAACAGATGCTTCTTTACATCAGTTGGTTTTTCCCAGCCTTTAAATTCGGGCCAGTCTGCACGAAAATTAGTGCGGTTCCAATATTTCTCAGCAGAATAATCATAGGTTTTATCCATCCATTGAGGTTCCAGCCAATAAATATCGCAGGGATACTTTTCCTGTCTAAACCGCATGGCATTGTTCAGTACATCAAACTGGTTTTCCAATGTATTACTTCCAAACGCAAAGCCATAGGCATATCTTGGCAGCGTAAATGGTTTACCGGTAATGGTTGTAAAGCGATCCAAAATTTGTGGCATACTACCAAGCATGATATAAAAATCCATCTCTTTATCAGCGCCATATACCATCAATTTTTCGGTATCATACCTGCCAATATCAAAATAATGTTTTTTAGTAGTGTTGTAAAAAATACCCCAACCATCGGTACTCATAATATACGGAATGGGTGATTCAGATTTTTGATATTGAGCCCATATACGGGCAGCACCACCTCTTTGCTGAATCCTGTCTCTTACAGCACTTCCAAGACCATACATGCGTTCTGTTTTATTTAATCCAACAGATAACAAACTCACTTCTTTTGTATTGGCAACAACATCCCGGCTTACCTTTTTATTTACAGTAGCAGTATCACCAATGATATTGGTAGTAAATTCTTCTTTGCCAAAATAACCTTTCAACGATTGCAAAAAAGCATCTGTTTGAGCGTTGGTTTTGTTGAGTGAAAAATTAATCTTTTCTACAATTACCTTACCTGATTTATCCGTGATGGCGATCGTTTTATCTTTCTTATCAAGTATCAATATAGCCTCGCCGGTATTAATGGTTAAGCGATTGTTGTTGTCTTCTTTTTTATAATCAAATGCAGGCCAATCTTTTTTGATGATTTCATAACGCTCCATCAGCGACTGGTTAAAATTTCCATCATTATTAACCCGAATACGAAATACGTGGGGCGTACAAGGTTCTATTTTTACATAAGTAGTTTTGTCTAATTGCGTTACAACTGCATTATGCTGCGCCTTTAACTGACTGGCAAATAATACCATTAGAAGTATTGAGAAAATGTGTCTCAAAATAAACGATGTCTTTTTCATTGACTTTTTTTTAAATAATTGTTGGTATTTCTTTTTATAATTATTACTGCATTTGATTATTAATCTTACCAAATTTTGTAGCTGTTTAAAAACGATTTATTTGTTTACCATCTTTTGTACTGAGCGGAGCCGAAGTATCAGGCATAGACATTGGCGTCCGCCGCGGCGGATCAAATTCAGCACAGAGCGGAGCCGAAGTATTTACGGCATCTTCAGCTTGCTGATTCAGTTACTCCAATTAAATTTATAGAATTAGGCATATTAGTATTAAATGACGGATGGTTGTGGCCTTGAATAAAAAGTGCTAGAAATTTTCCACATCAACCGTTAAGAAATCAAGGCTGTTTGAGCCGGGACAATCTATAAATTATTTAACTCTTGCGGCGAGTTCCTTGATTTTAGGTTACTGTGGAAAATTTCAGCCTTTTTATTCACAGCCTTGATCTTTTTTGTTACTTTTTTGCATCAAGGCAAAAAAGTAAATATAGTCTAACCCAATTTCACCAAGGCTCCGCTTGAACCATCTCTTGTTAAAAACTGTTTGCATTCAATCAGTTTTTTTGTAGGGATAATCGAAGGGTACTTTTTTGGCAGCTACAAGTTTATTATCCCTGATAATATAACTTCCATTGGGTAAAACCTCTCCTTTATACATTTTGCCTTTAATAACAAGAGATACATTGTGTGCCACACTGTCAATCCCATTCATCCTGATAAACTCACCCTTGATGCCAGTTACAACACTAACTCCTGCTGTGCAGGAGAATACTTCCTTGCTATTTAGATAGCCTTTGATGATGCTGTTCTCCTTAGAAGTTTTGTACACATCATTTCCCAACCTTTGGGAATAGGAGTAACTTTCTTTGTGGGGCAAACCGTTAAAATGTACTTCATCGTTTTGAAGATAAACACCATACATCCTTGAAAAATATTCCAACACGGATAAGATGGTTGGTCCATAATTGTCAGTACCATTTTGTTCAGATGTGTACGGATCGAACTGCTGGGTAAACAATAATGTTTTGGATACTTTATCCAACAGTTTTTTACCGATCAAACTCACTTCAGTATAATGACCATAATTTTCCAGCGCCCTGATTGCCCTCTGGTAGGTTAGGCCTTGCGGTTGTCCCGACCAGTTGTTGTTTTTAATATTCCTAAAAAACGGGTCATTGGCTGCAATGGAAGTCAAAGGCATTGGTGTCCAGAATTCGTTAGGGTTAAGCAGGTGATAACGAATAAAATCATCCGCCATTGATTGGTTCATAGTGCCAAAATACATACACCTGATATTGTTATGGGCCATTGAATTCACCAATTTATTTTCCCTGCCCCGATAGAAATAAGTCTTTTTTCCAGAATCCATAAGTAACTCTTCATTTTTTCACTGACCTCGTTAGCTTTAATACGCCAATAAGCTTGCTTACCGTTGTTTGTAATGGTCGAAATTTTTGCCAGTACATCCCTGCAAAGTTTTTCCATCAAATAAGGACACCCATTTGTTTTTTGTTATTTGTGAATGGTTGCCAACGTTTAAAGGATCAATCTTGCTAAATGATGAAAAAAAAACAAAGAACCATAATAACAGAAATTTGCACTAACGGCTTGCTCATATGTATAGTTTTAAAATTAGAATTAGTGTGCTCCGCCTTTGTCGGCCTGTGATTTTAAAAAGGCGGTTACATCAGCGAGATTTTGTTCTGTTAACCCGATGCTCTCAGGATCAGGCATCAGGCTTTTCTCCTGCTTTTTTTTAGATGTAATTTTATTAAGTGCGATGATGTGCTTCTGCCCCGCCATGTCCTTAATAACCATTGCTTCTTTATTCTCGGAAAGCAAAAATCCATACAATGATTGTCCATCTTTTGTATTTACCAGCCAGGCTTCATAACCAAAAACAATGGCAGCGCCTGGATTAATAATTGCATCCATCAATGCCGGTTTATCGAATTTTTTTCCAATGGTAGTAAGATCGGGGCCAATCATATTTCCCTCGCTGCCTACTTTATGACAGCTTGCACAACTAATACCAAACACTTGTTTCCCCCTGGAAGCATCAGCCGTTATTTTCAATATTTCGTTTATAGAATAAATTTTATCACTACCCGGTCTTTTAAAATAATTACTCGCCTGCATTCTGATAGTAGCATCGGGATTCTGAAATATTTTTTCCTGTATAAAGGCGACAACATCTGCAGGCAGCTTCTTTTCTGCCGCCAGGCCGATCAGTAACTGGCCCCCTACTGAATCGAACGCCATCTCCTGCGCCTGTTTTTTTCTTTCATTAGCCGACTGGTGTTCATCCAGCATGATCTGTTTTTTTACTTTCATCTGCGCCAGCTTTCTTTCGTAAGCAGTGTTTAATCCAATCTTGCTCCAATCCAGCAATTTGTACCAGTCGTTGCTTTGCCTGAACGAAAGCCAATAAGAAGCCATCTCAGCTACTTCCGGTTGCTTATTTTTTGCAAGGGCAACCATTGCTTTAGCGGCTGCTTTATCAATAATAAAGGCCAGGGCAGTAAGGGATGCCTGCCGGTCTTCTGCAGACAGGCTATTATCATTTACCCTTGATACAAGATCCGGCGCAGCCTCCGGTGGATGAAGGCGCCATGCAAAATCTACCATTTGCTTATTCCATTGCGCAGCCCGTTTGTTTTCACTAAAAATCTTTTTGATCTCCGGATAAATTTCCGATTCATGCCCTTCTAAATTTGCTCCTAAAGTCTCCAGGTACCAGCGGTCATTCCCATCATATTTTTTTATAAGGTCTAAAAGAATGGGCCTGGTTTTTTCATAAGGAAGATCGCGTAAAGAAATAGCCACTTCTCTTCTTACAAAAGAAGAATTGTCATTAACCATTTTTTGGGCATAAGGGAAAATGTCCGGCACTACCTGGCGCAAGGCACGATAGGCTGCTGCCCTATATTGCTCATCCGCATCACTTAAAAATTTTTCTGCTGCTGCCTTCCCTTTTTCACCTAACTGTGATAATAACCAGATAGCTCTTGCTTTAATAAAACGGTTTGCATCTGTCAGTAACGGTTTTACCAGGTCAACAGAGGATTCGCCCCCGGCCTTCAACTTTTCAAAGCCCTGGTTGCGTATGTTAATGGCGGGACTTTTAAGTGCTGTTAATTGTCCTTCGGCAGTATTTAAATCTATTTTTGGTGCAGTAAGTTTTTTTCCTGTTGGAGCAATGCGATAGATCCTGCCATAGCCGGTGCTATCCTTCATCTGGTGCCCACCCACTACAGGGTCGTACCAGTCGGCAACATAGATGGCACCATCGGTGCCAATGGTTACATCGCTGGGACGAAACCATTTTTCTTTACTGGCATTTTGGGCAGAATCGTTCCATACATATTTTGCATTATCATCGGACAAGGAGCTGATAAAATTTTCCCGGTTACCTAAATCATATCCCGATTGTTTTAAAGATGGATGATAGCCAAAGATGATGTTTCTACCTGCGTCCGCACTAAGCAAAAGGCCCAGATATTCTTTTCCTAAAGCATCACTTTCCATAACGGTAACTCCCGTTGGCGCCCCTGCACCGGAGCGATCGCCTGCAGGCATTACGCCGGGATCATCCTGGTGCCAGTGCGCCTTGAATATATCTTGTCCGGGCCGTTGATCTCCCTGCCAATACCGGGTTCCGTCCGTACTGAAATAGCCGGCGTTGCCTCCTTCCATTAGCCAGGTTGTTCTGCAGGTTACTACCTGGTCATCGTTATCGTTTTGCCAAAGATTGCCATACGAATCAGGGATCACTTCATACGAATTGCGAAAATTATGACCCAACACTTTCAGACCTGTTCCGTCGGGATTTATACGTAAGGCCAAACCACCTACCCAAACTTTTCCATCATCACTTTTTTGATTGCCGTGGTTTTCTTTTGCATAAGGCGAACCACCAATAGCAATACTGCCTGACCGCAAGGTCCAACCGCTTTTATCCTGCACATGGTGCGGACCTGAATTTCCTGTGTTAAAATACCAGTTTCCATCAGGTCCTGCAAATACGGCATGGAGTGAGTGATCGTGATCTTTACCGCCAAAACCTGTCAATAAGATTTCTTTTTTGTCGGGTTTATCATCGCCGTTTTCATCGGTGTAAACAATAAGGTTTGGTGAACAGGAAACAATTATTTTATTACCAATAACAGCAATACCTAAGGGAGATACAAGGTCTTTGTCTTCCACAAAAACTTTTGATGTATCTGCCTTACCATCTCCATCCGTATCTTCCAGTATCACCACACGATCTCCTTTGGGATGATGAAAAAATTTTGTGGAGTCGTTATTATAGTTGCGATAATCAACAGCTTCGGTTACCCAGATCCTGCCTTTAATGTCTACATCCATATTTGTTGGATTGTACAACATGGGCGATTGTGCCCAAAGAGTTGCTTCCAGACCTTCCGGAAGATAAAGATCAAGGCTTTTGGAAATCTTTTTTTTGTCAGCAACTTTCTCCTGCCTCGATGATTGGCTACAACCAATATAGAGAACAGAAACAAAAAGAATACAAGAGATGATAAACTTCTTCATACAGCAATTGGTTAGAATTTTTTTGAGCACTTTTTATATTTGAAAGACATTGCGATTTTTCTTGAACCTCAATCAGCTCGCTGCACCCCGGTGTCGGTCGGTGAGGACACCGACCGACACCGGGCCGTGGCTGACCCGAGGATGGTGTCCCCACCCACCACCGGCTGCGTACCCAAAGTTTTAAGTTCCCAGCCTTCATTTTATTTTTTCTGAGCCGTGGCTGGTGTCCCACCAACCACCTGCTGCGAATCGTATTCGAAATTTAAGTTCCTAACCTTCATTTTATTTTTTTATCAAACAGCACTCTTAAAAAACTAAGGTTATGCTTATAGCTTTCCACTACATCTGCTCCCTTAGGGATGGCCCCTTCTATTTGCATCCAGCCATCTCCGTAATACTCCATGTCGTAAAGCAAATCACGGATCTTTTGCCAGGGGAGCGTACCTTGTCCCAACAGGAAACCGTTCTCTTTCATGTGCAACTCGCAAATGTTATCTTTTCCTAATTGCTTTACTTCTTTCAGCACATCAAAACCCGCATCAGCCGTGTTTCTGAAATCCATATATGTTTTTACATTTTTAGAGCCTACGGCATCCATAATCTCCAAATGCTCCGCAGCGTTCAGATAGGATTCTATTCCTAAAATAATCCCTTCCCGTTCCGCCTTTGGAGCCACTTCCTTTAACCTTCGTATCACCTCTTTCTTTCCTGCTTCATCATTGCGCAGATCGTTCTTACTAAAAAATGCAAGCAGGATAACTGTTACGCCAAGGTTTTTTGCTACATCAATGCTATCATGCACCCATTCAATAGTGCGGGGATCTGATTTATAAGGGACATTGTTCAATTCGCCAATACCAAGGCTTGCTATTTTTACTCCTGTTCTTTTAGAAGCGTCGAGATAGGCTTGTTGCATAGAAGTATCAAAAAGGTACCGTTGCTTGCCTGAACCCGGAGCCGCCAAAGTTTCACCTGAACCGAAAGGTATTACATCTACCATCAATCCTTCCAGACCGATTTTTTTTGCTACATCAAAAGCTTCTACGTTACTGTCTTTACCAATAGACCAGTCGCAGGCACTGATGTGAAATTTTCTTTTCTTTTCATCTTCTAATAATTCTTTGAAAGACAGCAACGGTGAAAGTGCAGCAAGCGTTGCGGAATTGGTTAGCATTTGACGGCGAGTCCACATAAAAATAATTTATCGTTGTTTAAATTTCCCTTATCCAGATATTTCGAAAGCTTACCGCACTCCCATGGCCCTGCAACCGGACGGAGGCTTTATCATGCAATTCGTATTTTGGGATTCCAATGTATTCTATCGTTCCCTGAATTTGAAAATGATTGAGCGTAAGCACTCCGTTATGCACCACGGTTATAAATGCTGGAATTTCCAGGGCGCCATTAACATGAAAGCGGGGTGCTGTATAATAAATATCAAACGTATTCCACTCTCCGGGTTTACTGGCTGCGTTGGCCATTGGTATTACCTGCTTGTAGATGCTTCCCATTTGTCCGTTTGCGTATAAGGGTGTTTCATCATGATAGGAATCAAAGATCTGCACTTCGTAACGCTCCTGTAAAAACACACCGCTGTTGCCTGCATTATTATGGTCTGCACTGTTTTTGGCATCGGCAGGAATTTTAAATTCTACGTGCAACTGGCAGTCGCCGAATTTTTGTTTTGTCTGCAAATCGCCGGTTCCCAACTTTACAGTCATGGCCCCATTTTCCAGCAGCCATTGGGAGGCGCTGCTATCTTTTGCCATTTGCCACTTATCCATGCTTTTTCCATCGAAAAGTACAATAGCATCAGATGGCGCAGCAGTACCCACACCGGGTGTCACGATTGTTGGCTTCGGCTCCCAAATTTCGGTTGCTGCCGGTTTGGTGAAGTCTTTTTTAAAAACAGATGTTTCCTGGGCAACTAAAGAGAAAGTGGCAAGACAAAAACATAACGTTAATCCTTTTTTCATAAAAGTTTTCTACTTTAAAATCAAATCTAGCGTTTATTATTTATGAAACCCGATACAGTCAAGATTTTGTAAATTTCCGGTAGCTGCTTTTGTTTATTCTGTCTATTAATTCTTATTATAGAAAAAAATATCGCCCAGATAAAGTGGCCGAAGTATGGCAATAATAAGCAGTATTTTTGCAAAACCTTGCTATTAATACCGGAGCACAATGAGAAACATATTTTATTGTACATTATACCCGTTTACAATTTGAAATGAGGCTTTGAAGGAATTCACTTCTTCCGGTCGTATACCGGTATTCCAAACAAACACTTTTTCTAAAGCCGTGAATTTTGATAATGACAAAAGACAGTTTTTGGTAACATTTGTTTTATAAAGATTAAGGCTCTTTAAATTTTTTAGTTGTCCCAGCCCGGCTATTCCTCTATCCGTGACTGGATTTTTATTCAGCCTTAACCGTTCCAGGTTTTTAAATTGATTGATCGTCATCATTTCGTTATCAGAAACATTATTATCAGCAATATTCAGCCAGATGATATTCTCCTTTACCGGCAACAACGCCTTTAGTTGATCAGGAATATTTTTGTTTGCAGTACCGGCCGGCAATGTTACATCCAGCAGGTCAGGCTTAAAGTTGAGGTACTTTATAGTAAATCCACCTGCTTTCAATTTTTCTATCACCTCTTTACGTACAGGTGGTGCCGCGATATTGATGGCCGCATATCCATCGGGGTTGGCGCTCCCTTCCATACCGAAACATGAAGCCGCAAATTTTTTTATTTCTTCCGGTGCGTTTGCCGCCATTAATTTTTTATCGGTTGTGGATGCAACATTGCCTATCCACCATTTTAAAATGGCTGTTTCTTCTGCAGTCAAAGGGGTTTTGCCATCCGTGGGCATAAATTTTTTATTCCCGGGATTTAAGGAAATGCGTTTGATAATTTTGCTACCCGCCACATCGCCTGGCTTTATGGCTGCTCCATGTTTTCCACCTTTAATAAGGGTTTCAAAATTGGCCATGGAAAGCTTTCCTTTTTTCTTTGAACTGTTATGGCAGTTGCCGCATTTCTCTTCCAATATCGGATGCACCAGGTCGGCAAAAACAAAGGCCTGGTTTACATCAGTAATTTTCTTTTTTTCTTTTTTGCTGTCCCACAAAACAGTGGTACTTATATAATCTTCACCATGCGTTAGGCTTCCTCCCAAATGGCCGGTTATATTGATGAAAATAAAAATGATGATGATAGAAACAACCAATGTTTTGGTGTTGCGAAAAAGACGCAGCGGTATTTTTTTGATGCTAATAAAGTACGCAAGAAAAGAAATTATTGTAGTGAATATGCCTGCCCACAGGTGATCGTCCAATATTTCCGCATCGTAATCACCGCTTAACGAGAGTACATACCCGGTAATGCAGGCAAAAGTGGCGCTAATGCTGCCCACCAGCAAACTTACAGGTACAGCAATATAAAGCCCTTTGTATTTCTCCTTGAGAGATATTAATGCAAAAAATACAGCCAACAGCAAAAAGCCAATGGGCAAATGCACCATCAGCGGATGAAACCGTCCAAAAAATATTTCTATGTTCAGCAGCATTTATACTCTCTCCAGTTTAACAGGTGGTGTATGGCTGGCATTCCACTGGCATACATAAAGGTTTTTATCTTCATCAACGCACACATCGTGGCCGTGATTAAATACTTTTTCTTCGGATTGAAACATTTGTTGCAAAGCCCCATTTACATACTTGGGTTCGGTGCCGCCGGGATTAGAAACTACTTTGTTATTGGCATCGAGCACTGTTATAAAGCCAGTATCCTTCTGCCATTTTTTTCCTTCTTTTGTGGTTGACCAGCACACACCGGCGTAAATATTTTTATCATCTATAACAGGGCGGCAAACAAATAAGCCCGGTAAGGAAACCGTCTTCAGGTATTTACCCTCCAGTGTAAAATATTTAAACTCATTATCGTTTCGTGAGGTACACATCAAAACAGGATTTTTTTCATTGCGATTATCTATCACCACACCATGCGCATTGTCTAAATTATGCCCGGGATTGGTGTTTTTATGACCACCGAAATGGCGAATGTATTCTCCTTTTTGGTTGTATTGAATAATATAATCAGAGCCATAACCATCGGCCACATATATATCACCGTTAGGTGCTATGGCTGTTTCGGTAGGCATAAATAATTCATCGTCTTTATATACTCCTATCGTACGAGGGTTTGGAAAATTGATAATTATTTTTCCTGTAAGATCAGTTTTGAAAACCTCGCCTGCCTGCTTTTTCCATTCGCCGTTCCTGTCTACATAGTATCCGCAATCCGTAATAAATAAAAAATCTTCGCCGCCTTCTTTGGATAAACTAAGCCCATGCCCACCCGGGTATTGCGTACCCCAGTAATCCAGCAGCTTTCCTGATTTATCAAAAACTAAAATATTATTGTTGGTATGATCTCCAATCATTATCAGCCGTCCCTTACTATCCATCACCATCTCGTGGCAATTCAATAACGGATTGCGCTCAATGCTCATTTTAGCCCAGTCTTTTTTCACTTTGTATTTATAGTTACCATGACCAATGATCATGTCATCAGGCTTCCTGTTTTTTGAAATATTGAAGGCAAAGGAATGCTTCGCCAATGTGGCGGCGGCTAAAATTCCTGATGTTTTTAAAAACGTTCGTTTATGCATGTGTTGTTTTTGTTGACTGGATGGATGTTTTAATAATGACAAAGGCACGAAGTAATGTAAACGCTAACATGTTTGCGACTTGTTGATAAAAAGGTTAAGCTAAAATATCTTTTACCAGATTCCGCTCACATCTGTTAACCTGAATCTTCTGCCCTGGTACTTATAAATTAATTTTTCATGATCAATACCAAACAAGTGCAAAAGCGTTGCATGAAAGTCGTGAACATGCACCGGGTCTTTTACAATGTTGTAACCAAAATCATCCGTTTCTCCATAACTGAAACCTGGTTTTATTCCGGCGCCGGCCATCCACATAGTAAAGCAGCGGGGATGGTGATCGCGGCCATAATTATCCTTTGTAAGTTTCCCCTGGGAGTAAACTGTGCGGCCAAACTCGCCACCCCAAACTACCAGTGTATCTTCTAATAAGCCTCTTTGCTTTAAATCTTTTATCAGCGCCGCAGTTGCCTGGTCTGTGTTCCTGCATTGGGTTTTAATATCTCCAGGCAAATTATTATGCTGGTCCCAGCCCTGGTGATACAACTGCACAAATTTTACATCTTTCTCCAGCAGCCTTCTTGCCATTAAACAATTGGCTGCATATGTTCCGGGGTCGCGGCTATCTTTTCCATACAGATCATACACCCAATCCGGTTCATCGGAAAGATCCACTACATCCGGAACGGAGGTTTGCATGCGGTATGCCATTTCGTATTGAGAGATGCGTGTATTAATTTCCTGGTCTCCATACGTATCGAGTTGCAACTGGTTTAATTTTTTTAAGTAATCCAGCATCTCTCTTCTATCTATTCCATCAATACCCTTCGGGATTACTTAAATACAAAACAGGATCTTTTCCTGAACGGAACTGTACGCCCTGGTGTTTGGAAGGTAGAAATCCATTTCCCCACAACCGTGCAAGCAATGGTTGCCCCCCTGCATTTTTTGAAACAAGAACAATAAACGTGGGAAGGTTTTCATTATCGGAACCAAGACCATAACTCATCCACGCACCGATGGAGGGCCTTCCTGCTATCTGGTTACCCGTTTGAAAAAAGGTTGTTGCCGGATCGTGATTGATTGCTTCTGTGTACATTGATTTAATAAAACATAAATCATCTACCACTTCTGCGGTGTAAGGCATCAATTCACTCACCCAGGCTTTGCATTCCCCGTATTGCTGAAACTTAAAAAGAGAAGAAGCCACGGGCAAAGTTGCCTGGTCGGCACTCATGCCTGTGAGACGTTGTCCTTTGCGCACTGTTGATGGGAGATCCTGCCCGTGGTATTTTTCCAACATTGGTTTGTAGTCGAACATATCAAGCTGCGAAGGTCCGCCACTTTGAAAAAGGTAAACAATGCGTTTTGCTTTAGGAAGAAAATTAGGGAATGAAGCGCATAGTGCTTCTTCTTCAACAGAAGCTGCATTGCGTTTACCAAAAAGCTTTGTGGTGCCCAACAAGGAACCTAAGGCAAGCGCACCAATTCCCAGGGAGGTTTTGGTTAAAAACGTCCGGCGGTCAAGTTGCTTTTTCACCGACGCTAAATCTTTGTCGAAAGGATTTAATTCTTCATGATGATGTTGACGCATAGCTATCGTTTTGTTATTGACGCATCCATATTAATAATCGTGCTTGCCACTACTGCATTGGCTGCTACCTGCGCAGCATCCAACCCTGTGTTGCGCTTATAATTTCCTGCAGAAAGCCAGCCTTTGGTCTTCTCTTTTTTTCTTTTAAATTTTTGGTATTCTTTTTCCCGTAGCTCCAACAATAAACTAAGTTCCTTTTCTGAAGGCTTTTTACCGGTAAGTTCTCTGAAAGCCTCCACTACACCTTGCCTCAGATCGGCCGCCATTGTTATTTGTTCGCCAATTACCCTGGCAACTTCGAACGCCTGCTCGAGCTTAACCCAAACAGGTCTTTATCAAAAGAGGATCCCAAAACATATGATAACCGTCCCACACTAAAGAGTTTTGAAGCAAAAAACAATAGCATACCGGCTAATCATTTTATTGAAACAACCGGCATTTTACAGGTGCTGCTTGCCCGGTTTATAGAGGGAAAAAATACATTGCTCAACCCCGTAACTTATAAGGCAGGCAAGATCACCGAAACCATTAACTATATCGGCGAACATTTACATGAGGAGTTAACCGTACAGCAACTGGCAAGCCGTTGTCATATCAATCCGGATTATTTTTCACGATTGTTTAAAGAACAAACCGGAATCCGTCCCTTAGAATTTTTACAAAACAAACGCATAGAAAGGGCACAGATTTTACTTTCCACCACCAATCATTCCCTTCAGGAAATAGCTGATATGGTGGGCCTGCCGAACGCTTCTTACTTCAGCAGGCTTTTTTCAAAAGTTACCCACAAGCCTCCCGCAACATATAGAAGAGAACACTGGAGCGTATAAACCAGCAAATACATGACTACCTGCCTTTCCATGGAAGAAATAACTGAGCCCCTGAGCGGTGGTGTTTCCTGTTCCTTATGGGAAATTTAAACAGGCACTTAAAGCTGGGGTGTTGAAGCAGGTTCTGGAGAAATTGAAAGTAAAAATATCTACTGCATTTGTACCTTCAGGTATGTTAACCAATACTCCTGTACCATTGTTAAAACTCAATAAACTCTGACGGTTTAAATCTGCAGTGGCATTGCCTGCAATGTGCCAGTTTACGCCCGGCGACTTAAATGCAGAAAGATCATTAAGAGACAAAGCGATTTGGGAATTTACCGTAACGGATAGAAAAAAGCCTACCGCTGCGAATACAAAAATATTTTATCATGTGCTGAAAAACTATTTACTGTAAATAAAATATGTGAGCAATTATAAGACTAATTATAATCACTTTCCCCTTATTGGCTTACAACAAAGTTTTAATTTCCCGGATCCTTTGATCATATTTTTGGCAAATAATTAATCAATTTATTTAACCGAAGGCAATCATCTGGTGCCCAATCAACTCCTTTAAATCAAACTCGATACGTTGGTTGTTTATTTTAAAAGGAATAGCTTTATTTTGAGGAACCAGCGTAACATTATTTACTTTCCTGTCAGATTTGACAGACACTGTAAGGTTATACAAAGGAATGACATCTTCAATAACATCAAACTCCGTCCCACGTCTTTCAGGAATGTAGTGTAGCATGTGCAGTATGGTTCTTTTCTTATCAACCTGTTCATTTAGCATTGTAATAACTGAAGAGGGACCAGAATGCCTGACGAGGGTATCAGGGTGAAGCAAATCAATACTATTTAAAACGAGCTTCTTACACCAGTTTGGTGCATTACGCTGGTATTGGGTAAATATTGGATGCATGAAATAGATACATCTTCCATTTTTTATAATTGCAGGATAACCTACTTTTTCCGAAGATGGTGTATGCTTGTGTGAAGAAAAATGATCCCACTCACGATTAAAATAGGGCACATTGGCATCGGCCAGAACTTCTGATCCGGGCATCGCTTTTACCTGCATTCCTTTTAAATACATCACCAGTTCTGTATCAGGCAATCCTTTTGCAAGAGCCGCTTTAGGCACAATAAAATCAGGGCTAAACGGAGCTTCCCCAACCAGGGAAACACCCAACTGATCAATGTTAAAGCTTTTGCCATCAGCTCCTAAGCCTGACTGGAAAGAGGATATTAAAGATCCTCCGCCACTCATATATTTTTGGATCTTTTCATTGAGGGCATTGCTTACAGGGATATTATCAGGAAGAATAAGGATTTTATATTTTTTAAAGTCACTTACGGAATCCAATATATCAAACTGCCTTGCACCTTCCTGTAAAATGCGGATGATGCCCATCATTGCTTCCGGCGTTCTACCTCCCATTCCAGGAAGACCGTATTCTTCTGTGCTCAACACCCCAATTTCAGTAACTGCTTTTGCACCCTCGCACCATGCCTCTTTTTGAGCCACTTTGCTGTATGCTCCACCAATCAAATCATAAGTAGCTTTATCAAGCATGCCTTTAGGATGAAGCTGGTCGCCAATGGAACATTTTGCATTGAGCGCTAACATCATGGACGTTTCAAATTCAAGTGCTGCAGAATTCTTAAGGGAATGAAAGTCGCCCCATGATGTATGAAACTTACCGGTCATACCCATAATGTCTTCGCCGAGGTTCCTGGCGTAGCGTGCTGTTAGCGGCAAGTGTAAATAGCCCCAACCGCCTGATGGCAGGGACTCTAATTCAAGATGCGTGTTTGATGGCACTGTATCGCGGATATGAGGCCCCACGTGACCGCTGTTATAAAATATAGTGCAGTTCTTATCAAGCTTTCTGATAAAGGCAGTAAGGTCTTGTTTATACTCTTTCAAAACTTCCTTATCATAATTCAATCTTGTTGCTTCTTTAGTAGGATCTAAACCTTTTTTCAGCATGCCCTCAATAGCGCCATTATTTGCGTTGGCCATAATATGATGAATATCCAAAAAAAGTCCGTCTACAGGAACAGCTTCAAACAAGTCCTTAATGTGGTCTTTCAAAAAATCTATATAAGGAGTTGCCACATCCAGGTGATTATAAAATCCGGGGTGAAAGACATTGCTGTCGCCCATGGCTATAGGCGTTCCATTCCCATCGCGAACAAGCCACTCCGGATGCTTTTGTGCCGTGTAATAATCCCACTGCACAGTAGTATATATCGGCACACGAATGTTTTGTTTGTGGCAAGCCTCTATTTGTTCTTTCAATAAGTTCCGGTGTGTAAGATGTGGATGTATCCTCTCGGGATGTTTTTTGGAATCATAATATAAATAACCATGATGGCACCGGGCAAAACTTGTAACAGAATTTACACTGGCTTTTTTTAGTGTACTGGCAAATTCTTCCGCATCAAACGACTTAGCCACTTCCTCAATTAACCCACTGGTGTGAAAATCCAGGTGCACTTGTCGAAAGCGCAAAGCCGTCCCAGCGCCCTCGTCCAGGTTATTGAAAGGCGTAGCAATCGCTTTCCTGATGAAGGGGTCAATGAAAACCAAGCCTGCGCCAAGCAGGGAAGTTTGCTTAATAAAATTTCTTCTGTGTGACATATTTATCGTTTTATAGCGAGTAATTAATTTATTATGTTGATGCTACCTGGCAACCACGGTTAACTATTGCGTGCCTATATTTTTGTACATAGGTTTTAAAGCCATATTTTAACTGTTTTATATTTCCCAGGTAAAAAAAAGCTTCATCTTTTCGATGACTATATTCTGCATAGAACGATGAAGCTGCTACATCTATATCTCCATCTTTATCAAAATATTCAGCCAGCACTTTTGAAACCCCATAGATACGATAAAAAAATTCCTCATTAAACTGTTTTTTCCATTACTGATATGAATGCGGATGCCATGATAGGCTTTACGGATATTAGAATAGTCTGCATTGTCGCCATAAGCAGTGATGATATCTAACTTTCCATCGTGATTAAAATCTGTCATTACCATATCTGTTGTGCCATAGTCCGGCGGAAAACGTAGCACCCTTTGTGTCTCGAATTTTATCCCCCCTTTATTAAATAGCATATATACTGCTTCATCGCCCTGCGCCATAAGGGCAATGATATTGCTTTTCGTTTCTATCAGCTTTTCCTCTTCCGAAACGTTTATGTCATTAGGTATCATCCACCAAACCCATTTTTAAGGCCATAACAGGAAGCACCTGGTTTTGCCAAACATTTTTAGTGAGGTACTTTGGTTCCGGATAAAGGTGACAACTACCGCAATACTGATTGAATAAACCTTTCCCTATGATGAGTTTGGATGTTGTACAGAATTTCCAGCACGTATAGTGGCTTGCCTGCGCTTTATAAAAAACCAATAAAACCAGCAAACTTATAAATAAAAAGCAATAAATATCTTTTCCTAAATTTCATTGATCGTCTTAAATGACAGCCGGAGCAGGCAGCAGTTTGTAAACTATTATTTGTGAGCAATTGATTTAAAAATCATCAGGCTTTCACTATTGCTGGAGACCAGCCACAATTTACCGTGAGGCGTGTTTGATCCATGCGCTGTGATTATCTTTTGGGTGTTGCCTATTCTTACTATCTCATTCCATTGGCTATTGATTCCATGAGCTTTTGTTTTGCACTTTACGGTATTTACAATCCAGTAAGCCAGTAATCCCAGGTGCAGGTGGGTCAGCGTGCCTGCATCAGACTTGTGATAAACAGGCCTTAAATCCAAATTGGTTTTCAATGTGCGAAAGGACTTTCTATCTCACGTATGGTGTCGTAAATATTCCATATCATTACTTCGTCTTCAAGCAAGAGGGTGGTCCTTAAAAAATACAGTTCCAGCCATGCTTCTTTTTTGGCATATTGTTCTTCATCGTAAAAACCATCTACAATAAAGACTTGATTACCTTTTTTAAATTGAGCGCTCAACTGAACATCCTGAAATGGGTTACCGGTAAATTTTGCACTAAACGATTTCTCAAATATTGACCATTGTTGAACGCTGTCAGAAGGATAGCAGGTCGTGGTAATGAATGCCAGGAGACAAAATATAATTTTTTTCATAGAATGTATCGTTATGTCAAATTTCAAGTTTTCCTTTTACAAATTTATTTTATACAATTCAGGTAAATCTGAGGCCGCGTTGTCAATTATCAATACCCAATCATTGTCAATACCCGAGGTAGGTGGAGTGAATGTTACAAATCCGGTATTATTGAACTCGCCGGCTGACGAAAACGTTCCTTCCCGCGGGTTATACCATGTGGCACTCACTTTTGTACCAGAAATTTTTCTCATTACCACTTTAATCGACTGACCGACTGACAAATAAGCAACAAGAAATGCTCCATCATTGGCTACTGCAGCCCTGATATGGGTGCTGTCTTTTGGATTATTACCATAAATGATTGATTGGTCAGGTATAAGCCTTGAGAAATCACGTAGTTCGAATAATTTACGAATATGTCTGATGTCGATAGCACCAGGGCGATCCATAGATTCACGCCAGTCGTACAAAGCGGGGATCACTACTTTATCGCCTTTTTTAAACATTTGCCATACGGCATTATTTCCGTAAGTATAGCCACATGCTCCCGATAAAAGGTCCCAATAGGCATGAACACGCACATCATAATCAGTAAAAAAACCCTTCTTAAAAAAATTCCTGTTCTTAACCAGGTTATCCGAATCGAATACCCTGCTATACACTTCCGGGTTGTTTCTCCATTCCTCAAATGTCCAGAACTCCATTCCAATATCCTCGTAAGCCGGTTCTGCCTCAACGGTAGGTTTAACAGGCGACAGGCAATAATCACGCATGGCATGTTCATAAACCTTTTGATACCGGTGGAAATGAGCGGTCTGATACATATTGAAATCTATCCAACTTTCGTTGTGAAGCCAGTAGCTTGAAGAAGAAACACCACGTGGGTGATAGGATATCAAATGTCTTCCCTCGTCACCTGATTTGAGGCCGTCGGCCATATTTTTCCAGATAGAAAAGGCTGTATCACTGTCAACTCTTCTATCTCCGCCAAGTATCCAGATAATAGGCTTGTCTTTATACCTTTTCCCGAGAAATTCGCCATATACTCCCGCATTTTCGGGGGTAAAAATTACGGGACCTTCGCCTCCGATGACATTGGGCACTTTGTCACCCCAGGTTGGCAACATGCCAATAAACAGCCCCAACTCCTCAGCTTTATTTACAATAAAATCAACATGTTCAAAGTATTTTTCGTTTGGTTGTGTTGGGTCAAGGTTAATTAGTGGTAACTCTCCGTATGCATTAGGCGTTCGTAATCCGTCCAATTCGGCCAATACCACAGCCTGAATTACGGTAAAGCCTTTATCAGCACGGTTTTTTAGGTATTCAGTGGCCTCTTCGCGGTTTAGCTTATGAAAAAGTTCCCATGCAGTATCGCCAAGATACAGAAAGGTTTTTCCTTTTTTTGTTTGTAAGAAGCGACCGTTTTCACTTATTTTGAGAAAGTTATTATTTGAAATTTCTCTCTTTTGGCAGCTAAATATAAATAGGATACTGAATAAAATAATTAATAACTTTTTCATATAACAGATACTTTTTTAATGTGAAAAAATTTTTGTCAAATGTTACACAAAGGTTTCGGCGATGTGGCGGATATTAAGCACGACACTTCAAACGAAGGATAAATGCAGAACTTTGTACAAATGTTTCTATGAATCACGTCTGTAGCCATAATGGCAAACCGCAGTTACCTGCCTTTTTTCGGTTGTCTTATAAATTTGGAATAATTCTGTATTTTCCATACCCTGTAGTATTAAAGATCATAAATATTTTTTGATTTTTCATTAAGGCTTTCCAATTATAAAATATTGTCGCTGCCTTACAACCCAATGCCAGCAAAATCAGCTCCCAGAATTATCTTTGGGTTTAAATAATCCAAAGGAGAATCGTGCAAAAAAAGGGTTACCTCTAAGAATATGCCAGTCAGCCGGATTAGCTGAATTGGCAATAACTTTAATCAGAATTCGATCATCTTTCAAAGATGGTTTCTCTACTTCTTCCAATTGAAGTATCTCTGGTCCTCCATATTTTGTTTTTGTAAAAGCTTTCATTTGGTTTGTTTGATTTAATTTCTCTGACTGTCTTGTATAACCGCTCACGCCAAGGCGTCCTGCTGTGCTGATATTCTGTGTCACGTCAGCCACCATAAGAGAAGACCTCATATTATCGGTTCGTGCTGCTGTCCATCCGTAGCGCTGTCGTGTCGAACTTGCACAAATGTTTGCACTGTAGTGTGCGGAGGCTTACAAGCTATCAGGGTCTCCAATGTCAGTGACTTCACCAATCTGCTTAATATAAATGACAGGGCAAAATGCAGGAAAAATAATTTTAAATATAAAAGACACCGCAATTACTGCCTGCTGTTTTGCTTACAATTTTTTGAAAGATGTATTAAAATGGACAATGGCGGGAGAGGATGCCGGCCACAGGAGTCAATATTGTAAAGACTACAATAAATTTCAACCTGATGGCTGTTTCGTTTAATATTAAATCAACGGGCTTTGCTAACTTCGTTGCATGCCAGCTGTACAATACATACAGAAAGGATTAAACAAATGCGTTAATAAAAAGTATTATCGCACCGTCAAAAATCTAATATCTTTCTAAAGCGCTTTGTGGTTAAGGGTTGTAGCCGCTGCTTTTAAAAGGTTTATGAGTTGATTTACTGCGCCTCGCCTTTTGGAGAGGCCTGTTGAGTTTGGGTTGCGGGTAGGCTCAATATCTGAAGAATTTTATTATTATAATTTGCCAAAACTTAAATTAATAAGCAACAATGTATTCTATTAATAACTTTTATTTACGCAATCGTTGGATGAGCACGCCGATCCAAAAAACAAGAAATAATACAATTGTATACATCCTGTTTATTATTTTTTTTAGTGCATGTACAAACAATAATCAATCCATACCCCTTGAAGATAAATTGATTGCCGATGAATCCGATACATCGCAATGGCTGGCTTATGGCCGCACTCATTCTGAGCAAAGATTCAGCCCCGCAAAACAAATAAATACTGCTACCATCACCCAATTGAAACCAGACTGGTACATAGACCTCCCTGATGACAGGGCACTTGTATCTACACCACTTGTAGTAAATGGTATTCTTTACTTTACAGGAACAGGAAATGTTATAAGAGCAGTGAATGCAGTTACCGGAAAAATAATCTGGACATTCAATCCTGAACTGGCAAAACACATCAGTAACAGTAAAAAAAGAGGCTGGACACAAAGTCGGGGTATCTCCTATTATAATGGAAAAATTTTTACCGCCACCTGGGAAGGCCGCCTGATTGCAATTGACGCTAAAACAGGCAAACAAATATGGAGTGTATTGACCATTGACCCCGATAAGCACCTGTATATAACCGGGGCGCCCAAAGCATTTAAAGGAAAAGTGATTATAGGAAACGGCGGTTCAGAAGGTGGCCCTACCCGGGGATATGTAACTGCTTATGATGCGGAAACAGGCAAGCAATCATGGCGCTTTTACATTGTGCCTGGCAACCCCGCTGATGGTTTTGAAAATGAAGCCATGAAAATGGCATCCGGCACATGGAACGGAGAGTGGTGGAAATATGGTGGTGGCGGCAATGCCTGGCACGGCTTTACTTATGATCCTGATTTGAATTTGCTTTATATCGGTACAGGCAATGGGGGACCATGGAACCAAAAAGTAAGAAGCGCAGGTGGTGGAGATAACCTTTTTCTTTGTTCCATTGTTGCGCTTGATCCAGATACAGGCGAATACAAATGGCATTATCAAACCACTCCCGGTGATAGTTGGGACTATAACTCCTGTATGGATATTGTGCTCACCGATTTGATGATTGATGGAAAAAAAATAAAAGCCATCCTGCATGCACCAAAAAATGGATTTTTTTATGTAATCAACCGGGAGACAGGAAAACTTATTTCTGCAAAACCATTTGTCGAAACCACCTGGGCTTCCTCAGTTGACAGCGCAACCGGCCGCCCCGTCATCCTTCCTAATGCAAGATATGACACAGGCAAAGCCATCATTACACCTGGCCCACATGGCGCTCATAGCTGGCATGCTATGTCATATAACCCCATTACAGGGTTAGCATATATACCTACCATTCATGATGCCGTAGAGTTTACATCAAAAAGTATTGACTTTAACGAGTGGAAATTAAACCCTTCGAAAGGGGGCACTGCTGTTAAAATGAACGATGCGGTGAAACAGCCGCGGTCATATCCGGGTTCATTGCAGGCATGGGATCCGATAACACAAAAATTGGTGTGGTCAGTTCCTCAAAGCGAACTATGGAACGGAGGCACATTAACCACTGCAGGCAACCTGGTTTTCCAGGGAAGGGCTGACGGAAAATTTGTTGCATACGATGCTTCCTCAGGAAAAACGCTCTGGACATTTGATGCAGGCCTGGGTATTTCTGCGCCTCCTATTACTTATAGCATTAATGGCATTCAGTACATTGCACTCCTGGTGGGATGGGGAGGAGCTTTTGCAGGTGTTGGCAATAAAAGTTTAGGGTGGGACTATCAAAAACAAATGAGGCGGCTCATCGTTTTTTCGCTTGAAGGAAAGGCGATCATCCCTCCACAGCCGCCGCCGTTTTTTCCAACACCAATTGATGATCCAAATTTTAAAATTGACAATACATTGGCAAAACAGGGAGCTCAATTATATTGGCAATGTTTCGCCTGCCACGGCGGGGATGTTGTTGCTAAGGGGATGGCACCTGATTTAAGGGCATCTCCTATCCCGCTGAACCTGTCAATATTTACTGCAGTGGTGAAAAATGGGGCCAAAGTAAATATGGGCATGCCTGCATTTTCTCAATTTTCAGATATGCAATTGGTGGCGCTTATGAATTATATAAGAGAAACGGCGAGGAAAACAAAAGCAACGGATAAGGCGAGGGTGGGGTATTAATCACAACGATTCCTTTTAGGCGCCTAACTAAGTCCGGCGTCAAACCCGTTACTACTCTACAAGTTCATTTTGCATGATACAAAAAGAACCTGTTATTTCCGTATCTGAAACTATTTCGGCATATCCCACATAGTAGTTCTGAGCGTGAGATTAATTCAGGCAACTCTTGCATAATTGCATAATTATAAAAGATCTCACGACATTTAGCATGAAATCTATTGAATAAAAGTCTTTGAATTTGTGCCTGTGTTTATATGGCGTCATCAATAAAGTAGTTGCAACTATTCAAGAGAAAATTATTTCTATCTATCGAATTTATTCTCTGCTCATATTTTTGCACAACACTATCATTAAAAGCACTTTCCAATTTAAATTGTGCTGTGAGGATCATAGAAAGCCAGTCACTTCCCGTACTTAAGGAAATGGAAGAATGAATGACTGCCGAATATAAAGAACGGCAACTCACAGGTACTATCAGAGCAATCGAATGTGATAGTCTGGATGTCAGGATTTTGATTAAAGCAGCATCAAAGTAAGATTTAGAAATGTTGATACCAATAAAGTTTTTTAATACCTTGCTCATGTTATTAGTTCTTTAAAAAGTGAATGAATCAACCTGATTTTTGAACATCAATCAAGACCATGCTAATGGGCCTTAAAGCCCGATTTTCTATTTGATACCTGTTCAAAAAAACCAGCATAAGATTAGAACACGGCCCAGGCCTGAAGCTTTGTCCACGCATAATTCGCTTATACTGGCAGGTTGTTTCATAAAATTAATTATCCACTTTTCCACAGAAATAAATAAAGAAAAAAGTAGCAAAAAAAAATGATAATAATAGTAGTATTCTTAAATAATACTCTGAAAACAAATCTAAAGGTTCCTGCTACGCACAAGGCCAGAAAAGGATACACGGCTTGAATCCTAATTGAAACGGTTTCTATAGCCTCCGCCATGTCTTAAGCAATAACAACAAGCTTAGCAAAAGCATATTCCTGTTATCGAAAACTCCAATATAACATTACCCCCTCTACCGTGCAGTTCTGTACAACTGAGGCTTCATCGGGTGCCATAACCAACCTCCACTACTTCATCTTGTATTTTTACGTCCGTACCATAATTTTGATGATTCTTTTGAGTTTATTACATCCTGTCCAAAAACGGTGCTTTTCAATATTAAAGTGAATAATATCAGCACATATAATTTATTATACTTCATACAAAAAATTTAGTTAGTTCACTTCACACCTTTATTTGTATTTACTTAATTATTCTCAACTGCTCCACCTTGTCCGCGGTACAATTCAACGGGCGTTTCCAAATCAATCGCAAAAACAGTTACGTTTTTGTCCAATTTATTCTCAGGCAGATTAACTTGCAAAACTGGCGGAATGCCTAGCCATACAGCACCTCCATTAAGTTTGAAATTCAACTTTTCGGTGGAGCCAACCATGCGCACTTGTTTTATTTTATTTTTAATGCCTTTTACCATTATGTCATCTTTGGGCGTATCAAAGACAAAGCAATAAATAGTTTTTTTATCAGCAGAATGGGTTGATGGACCATAAAAATGACCAAAAGGCAAACCACGACGAGTACTATAAATTGCTTCAGCATTTTTAGATGTCCATCGACCTAAATCTTTCAATATTTGAGTTTGAACAGGCGTAATAACACCATTTTCCATGGGGCCTACATCCAATAAAAGATTGCCACCCATACCGATACATTCAGAAAACACACGAATAATGTAATTCATTGATTTGTAGTTGTTGTCTGATTGACGATATCCCCAATTGTCGTTGATCGTCATGCACAATTCCCAAGGGTCTTCCGGGCCAAAAATTGGCAAACCTTGTTCTGGCGTAATATAGTCCCCATAACCTTGCATGCGTGAGTTGATAACAGTATTGGGATTGAACGCCAAAAGATTTTTACGTATTTCACTGGTTTTCCATTGCTCGGCAGTGCGTGTTCAATCTGCATCAAACCACCAAAGATCAGGGTTGACAATATTTTGAATTTCTTTAAGTTGTGCATCTCTAAAAACTAAATACTTATTCCAACGGACAGTGTCCACTTTACCTGATTTTGGATAATCCCACGAGTTATAATCTTTTGGGTGTGGATCTTTGCCATCAAAAACGGTGGCATAGTCTGGATGCGACCAGTCAATATGTGAATAATAAATACCCACCTTAATTCCTTCTTTGCGTATAGCTTTAGCATAAGGCGTTACCAGGTCACGCTTAGCCGGCGATGATTTCACGGCACTGATACTGCCTGCTTTAGTGTCTCATAGTGCAAACCCATCGCAGTGTTTAGCTGCCAACACAGCATATTTAGCACCCGCTTCCTTAAATAATTTAGCCCAATCATCAGGGTTATATTTACTCGATGTAAAACCCTTCCTTTGTCCCATATATTTATCATACGGAATTTCGTTGTTGTAAATAGGCCATGACTCCACGGTGCCATCTACGGCATAAATACCATAGCGAATAAAAATGCCCAACTTGGCATCTTCAAACCATTTCATTTTGCCAGAATCATAAGGCTGCAACTTCTGTTGGCTAAACGAATTAGTTGAAAGAATTAGGAAAAGAACGATTAATACTTTTTTCATTGTGTTTATTTTTTGTGATTTATTTTATAATTGCTACCAACGTCGCCCCTGGCAATTGTGCTTCGAAGTCGGCAATTGTCCTTCTTTAGTCTTTTCAATTGTTGAATTTTTTAGTTCACTTTTGAAAATCATTCATCTTTTTCAATTCGGCTAATTGCTCATATTTTAAATAAGCAGGTTGCCCCATTTCAGTCCACTTGTTAATCACATTTTTTTCTATATTTCCAATCTGATGAACAGAAATATTCGAAAGCTTAACTTTAGGCAAAACAACTGGTATGGGGGTCATCTTAGAGGCATCACCCAATTTGAGGGTGATATCAAAGGCATAAAACAAGAACTGATAACCATCTTTGCTTTTCGCGGCAATGGCATTTTGAAGCACGTTTTCAGCTGTTCCTTTCACCTGAATTTGTTTGTCACCAAGTTTGCCTAACAATTGAAATGCCTTATACGAAGGTTTTTTCAAACCATGAATACTCATCATACATTAGGTACCGGAAAAAGCTTCGGAAGTATAGCCCAATTGATCGTAGATATCTGACAAACACCAGTATGCAAATTTAAATTTCTGTACCATACTAATTGAATTCTAATTGTTTTTTGCCACAGGGCATTAACTTAATATGTTCGTTAAATTCGTTTCTGTTTATAAGAACTATGTTTTAATGATTCTCATCAAATACTCAGCAATGCTTGCCATTTTTGTGAATCTTTTTTTCGTAAAAACGAATTGCATCTTTATCGGCAGAGTCTGCGAACTAACATTTTACTCCACCCCAAAAAACAATATCTTAGCACTGCTTTCTTTAAAATCCATTTTTACAATTGCCCTGCCTTTAGCATCGTATTTTACCTGTACGCCTTCGGTATGCCAGTTGGTTTTTGCTACTTTATTTTTTGTGATGTAGGTGTAGGTGCCGGGCATATTTGCAAACACTACTATTGCACCATTGCCATTGGCTATATTTATTTTTTCATGCACTTCCGGGCTTCTGCCGGGTGAGCCTGCCTGCACCGGATCACTCGTGGTAATATCATCCCTTACCATTTTATATTTGCTTAAAATATTTTGAAATAATTTTACGCCGTCAGGTGATGTTTTTAATATTTCGCCCCAAATACCATTTTGCCCAAGTATAAGAGAAGCGATGTTGATCAATTGAGAATTTGGAGATCCATCTGGTTGATAATGGGTAAGAAATAAAATAGAAGGAATCCATTTATCGTTTACCAAAACTGATCTGGTAAACCAACCACGGGCGGGACCGGGATGTACAAAAATATTGGAATTACTATCTGGCAAAGGAGATTTCCAAACTGTTGCCAGATCGAAATTGTGAAAATAAGGACCATTGTTGATGGTGAAATATTTTCCGGATGCTAAGAAAGATAAACCTACACTTCGGCCCTCTTCTGTAATATCAAAATCTACGATGGATTCAGGGCAGGCTTTGCAAAGTTTATCTACCACCTTACTCATGAAAATGGGTAATTGAAAAGCATAACTTTCTGTTCGTTCCTGCAAACTATTTTTTTCGGTGCCATTGAAAAGTCCTGCATTATTTCCACCATATTGCCCTACTGCATCCCATTTAAAATAAGTAACGCCCAACTCTTTTGAAAGTGTAATTAATTTATTGGCAAAGTCTTCCCAGTAAGGACTTACCAAACTTAGCTTTACACTTTCTTCGGTTTCCCAAATGGGTGAAGGAGCTTCAGTAACTCCATTAAAAGTCAATAAATTGGAACGGTTATTTTTCAACATATCACTGCTGATGGATGCTGATAATGGATTAAACCAAAGCCCTAGTTTCATCTGGTATTTGTTCAACAA
>Ga0209181_10000829_pt1 | contig 55947 bp, 51 predicted proteins | sample MAT05_FD_187208 | JGI IMG/M metagenome (GOLD analysis project Ga0209181, IMG submission 187208) | Freshwater microbial communities from Lake Fryxell liftoff mats and glacier meltwater in Antarctica - MAT-05 (SPAdes) (version 2) | ecosystem: Environmental > Aquatic > Freshwater > Ice > Liftoff...
TGCAGCAGCCGGTGTGTGGGCTGGCCGTACAGATACTTGCCCAGCAGCGCCTGCACCCACACCGACACACCCAGCTTGCCGCGCGGGATCAATTGCGGTGCAGGTGGGGCGCTGACGATGCCCGGCAGGCAGCCGCAGCGGCACTGCACCCGCCAGCGTGGACGCTGGATGGTGCGTCGGTAGGCGCGAACCTCCACCTCGACGACCTCGCGCGATTCGACGCCGGGCATCGCTGCGAGCGCCTCGCCGCAACCTGGGCACACCGGTTGGGCAACGCCCACGGTCTCGACACGTTGCGGCAACTGCGATGCAAGACGTCGACCATGACCGCGCCTACCCCGTTGCTGCCCGCGCGGCCGGCGCGGCGGTGGCGCGCCCTGCTTAGCCACGCCTGGATTGACGACGCGGGACTGCTCAGTGTGCGCACCGAACACGCGCTGGCGAAGATCGCGTACCTTGGCCTGCAGCAACTCGATCTCGCTGCGCAGCGCCGCGATCACAGTTTGCTGCGCAGCCTCACGCGCCCGCGACTTGGCCAACGCATGCTGGTGTTGCCGTTCAATCCATTGGGCGCGCTGCGCGGCACGTTCATGCACGCTGCGCCAGTAGTTGGCGTCGTGGCGCAACTGAACATATTCTCGGTAATCCACGCGGACATCAGGCGCTTCGTGACCCGGCCCTGGAGCTGCTGCCGCACTTGCAGCAGCCGGTGAACCCACTTGTTCGTCAGTCGATACCGTCGCGATCATGGGCCGTGATGGTGGCGCGTCGCGACGAATGTGTCCAGCGATTTCGGCGAACCGGCGTTAAAGAGACGGGATCACCGAATGTTTACAAAAAAGCACCGAGCGCCTCCGCCAAGTGCTTGATATTCCTACCGAATTTGGTAGGCGCGAGAGGACTCGAACCTCCGACCCCCACCATGTCAAGGTGGTGCTCTAACCAGCTGAGCTACACGCCTGAGTCAACGCAAGATGATACACAAGGCTCGTCGGCCCCAGCCCGGGTTCAGCGCCTGTGCGCGTGACGAACGCCCGGCACCTTGGCCACCTGCGTCAGCACCTGGCGCAGCCTTGCCGAATCCGGCGCCTCGACCGTGAAGGTCATCCAGGCGTTGCCCTTGACGCTCTGCGTGTGCACGCCGATGACGTTGAGCTTCTCCTTGGAGAACACCTCGGAGATGTCGCGCAGCAGGCCCTGGCGGTCGCTGGCTTCGATGCGCACGTCCAGCGGGTAGACGGCAGTCTCGGCGGCACGGCCGGCCGAACCCCAGGCCACGGCGATCACGCGGTCCGGGCTGCGCCCGGCCATATGGCGAAAGTTGCTGCAGTCGCGCCGGTGGATGGCCACGCCGCGGCCGCGGGTGACGAAGCCGCCGATCGCATCCGGCGGCGCCGGCCGGCAGCAACGCGCCAGCGCCGTCAGCAGCGACTCGACGCCCACCACCAGCACGCCGCCGCCGGCATCGCTGCGCGGGCGGCGCAGCGCGATCTGCTCGTCGGGCGCCGTCTCGGGCTCGGCCGGGCGAAGCAGGTTCTCGATCGTCTTCAGCGACAACTCGTCCTTGCCCACCACCTCGAACAGCGCGTCTGCGGCCTTGAAGCCCAGTTGCGCGGCCAGGGCATCGAGCTTGAGGGCCGTGCGGCCTTCGCGCTGCAGCAGCTTCTCGACCAACTCGCGCCCGCGGGCGATGGTCTGGTCCTGAGCCCGGGCGTTGAACCAGGCGCGAACCTTGGCGCGCGCGCGGTGGCTCTGCAGGTAGTGCAGCTCAGGGTTGAGCCAGTCCAGAGACGGGCCGCCCTCCTTCGCCGTGACCACCTCCACCGTCTGCCCGTTGGCCAGCGCCGTGTTCAGCGGCACCACGCGGCCGTCGACACGCGCGCCGCGGCAGCGGTGGCCCACCTCGGTGTGCAGGCTGTAGGCAAAGTCCACCGGTGTGGCCCCGGCAGGCAGTTCGATCACCGTGGCCTGCGGCGTGAAGACGTAGATGCGGTCGTCGAAGGCGCCGGCGCCCGGCGCCCCTGCGCCGTCGGCCGCAATGTCGCGCTCCCAGGCCAGCAGTTCGCGCAGCACCGCCTTGCGCGCCTCGGCCACACGTTCCTCGAAATCGCCTGCCGCGCTGACGCCGACATAGCCGCGCACGCCCGCCTCCTTGTAGGCCCAGTGCGCCGCCACGCCGTGCTCGGCGTGTTCGTGCATGGCCTGCGTGCGCACCTGCACTTCCACCGGCCGGCCATCGTCGCCCAGCACCACCGTGTGCAGCGACTGGTAGCCGTTGGGCTTGGGTCTGGCGATGTAGTCGTCGAACTCGCCCGACACCGGCACCCAGCGCTCGTGCACACGGGCCAGCACGGCGTAACAGACTGCGGCGTCGGCGGCGGCGGCGTCGGCCATCACCACCACGCGCAGCGCACGCACATCGAAGACGCGGCCGAAGTCCAGCCCCTTGCCCTGCATCTTCTTCCAGATGCTGTACAGGTGCTTCGGCCGACCCTGCACGTCGGCGCGCAGGCCGGCCTCGGCCAGCAGCGTCGCCAGCTGCCGCCGCGCCGCCTCCATGCCGGACTCGCGCTCGGCGCGTGTCTCTTGCAGCAGCCGGGCCACGCGGTGGTACTCGTCGGGCTGCAGGAAGCGGAAGGCCAGGTCTTCGAGCTCCCACTTGATCTGCCAGATGCCCAGCCGGTTGGCCAGCGGCGCGAACACTTGCTCGCTCTCAGCCGCCAGTTCCGGCGGGCAATCCGTGCGGCTGGCCGCGAACCAGCGAAGCGTCTGCAGCCTCGAAGCCAGGCGCAGCAGCACCACACGAAGGTCGCGCGAGAAGGCCAGCAGCATCTTGCGCACACGTTCGGTCTGCTGCGCGCGCTGCTGCTCGGGCAGTTCGGCGTGGCGCGCCGCACGCTGCACCTGCACGAGCTTGCGTGTGCTGCCCACCAGGCTGGCGTAAGACGGGCCGAAGGCCTTCTCGACCACTTCTTCGGGCCGCTGCAGGAAGTCGCCTGCGTAGACCAGGTAGGCCGCAGCGCACAGCGAAGGCGCGGCACCGATGGCCTGCAGCACCGCCGCCACGCCGTCGGCGTGGCCCATCGCGTGCTCGCCGGTGTCGAGGGTCTGGCCGGCCAGCAGCGGTTCGGCGAAAGCACGCGCCTTGACCAGTGCCGCCGCGCCATCGTCGGACTGCACGGTCTGGCCAGCGAGAGCCACCACCGCGGCGGGGCCCGCGCTGAGGTCGGCCAGCCCCGCGTCGGTCTTCATGGGCCCAGCAGAAACTCGCGCACGGCCTGCCGCTGGTTGGCCGCCACCAGTGTGGGCGCATGGCCGACGCCGGCGAACTCAACCAGCCGGGCACGCGGGCCGCGCTGCGTCATCGCCTGAGCGGTGGCTTCGGTGAGCAGGTCAGAGTCGGCCCCACGCAGCAGCAACGTCGGGCAGCGCAGCGTGTCGTAGGCAGCCCAGAGCATCGCGCTGCCGGCCGCCAGCGCCTCGGCCGTGGTGGCGCGCACGGGCACGGCGACACCCGGGTCGCAGCGCGGCACGAAGCCGTCGCCGTCGGGCTTGAGCTGCGGCACGGTCAGCGCCAGCCACTCCTGGGGTGTGTGCGGGCCGAAGCCTTGCGAGATCGACCACAGCGCATCGGCGGCTTGCTCGAGCGATTGCCAGCGCACCGGCTGGCCCAGATAGGCCTTGATGCGCTCGATGACCACCGGCTCGATCGTCGGGCCGACATCGTTGAGCACCAGCCGACGCAGCGGCGAGCCCGGCTGCGCCGCCAGCGCCAGGCCGATCAGCCCGCCCATCGAGGTGCCGACCCAGTCGACCGACTCGGCATCCAGCCGCGCCAGCAGCGTCACCATGTCAGCGACGTAGTTCGGGATGACGTAGCCCGAAGGGTCAGCCAGCCAGTCGCTCTGGCCGCGGCCGACCACGTCGGGGCAGACCACGCGGAAGCTGCCGCAGAGCTCGCGCGCCAGGGTATCGAAGTCGCGACCCTGTCTCGACAAGCCATGCACGCAGACCAGCACGCGGCGGTTGGCGGGGTCGCCCCACTCCCAATACGCCATGCGGTGCAGGCCGCGACTGCCCAGGCACTGCAGGTGGCGCAGGCGGGGCAGCGCGACCTCGGTGGAATCGCTCATCTCACTGTCTCCGTTGCAGATAATCATCCTGTCACCCTTGGAGAATGTACGTGCTCAAAGCAAAGGTTGCCCTCGTCACCGGCTCCACCAGTGGCATCGGACTCGGCCTGGCCAAGGCGCTTGCGGCCCAGGGCGCCGACATCATGCTCAACGGCTTCGGTGACAGCACCGGCCCACGTGCCGAAGTGGCGGCGCTGGGCGGGCGCACCGCATTCCATGGCGCAGACATGAGTCAGCCGGCGCAGATCGAGCAGATGATTCGGGCCTGCGAAGCCGAACTCGGGCCGGTGGACATCCTGGTCAACAACGTTGGCATCCAGCATGTGGCCTTGATCGAGGACTTTGCTGCAGAGCGCTGGGATGCGGTGATCGCCATCAACCTCAGCTCGGCCTTCCACACCATGCGGCTGGCGCTGCCGGGCATGAAGGCACGCAACTGGGGGCGCGTGATCAACATCGCCTCGGTGCACGGCCTGGTGGCCTCGGCGCAGAAGTCGGCCTACGTGGCGGCCAAGCACGGGCTGGTCGGGCTGACCAAGGTCGGCGCGCTGGAATGCGCCACCACCGGCGTCACCGTCAACGCCATCTGCCCCGGCTGGGTGCTCACGCCACTGGTGCAGAAGCAGGTCGACGCCCGAGCAGAGCGCGAGGGTACCGACCTGCCCACCGCCGAGCGCGCGTTGCTGGCCGAGAAGCAGCCTTCGCTGCAGTTCGTGACGCCCGAGCAGCTGGCCGCGCTGGCGGTCTTCCTGTGTTCGCCGGCCGCCGACCAGGTGCGCGGCGTGGCCTGGAACATGGACGGCGGCTGGGCCGCGCAGTAGCGCGCGCGGTTGGGTTGCCGGCCAGCGCTGCCGCTCTACCTCTGCAACTGCACGCTGCCGCTGACCTGCGCGCTGACGGTCGCCTTGCCGGCTTCCACCGGCAGCGCCTCTTCAACACCGACGGCCAGGGTGCGCATGCGCACCTGCGACACCGGCTGGAAGGCGCCCGGCTCGCTGCCGCTGAGTTGCACCTCGCGCAATGTCCAGCCACTGAATCCGAACTGCCTGGCCACCCCGTCGGCACGGGCGCGAAAGCGCGTGATGGCCTCGGCGGCCACTTCGGCCTCGACACGCTCGCGTGCCTCGCGCGAAAGCAGGAAGCCGCTGCGCGCGACGCTCAGGGTCTGCACGCGGCCCACCAGCTGCGCCACCGCCTGCGTGTCGCGCCCTTCGACGATCAGCTCGACCGTGCCCTGCCACCCCGTGATGCCCCCGCGCGGCGCATAACGCGGCGAGAGCGAGAAGTTGCCGGTCTGCACCTCCAGCGCACCCGGCCTGGCCGCACGCCGGGCTTCGGCCAGCGCCGCGTCCAGCGCCTGGCGCAGTTGTGCCTGCACACCGGCAGCTTCCGGGCCCTCGCGGGTGGTGGAGAAGACCACATTGAGCAGATCCTTGGGCACCTCGACGCTGGCCGAGGCCGACAGCGTGACCACATTCGTCGGCGGTGGCAGTGCGGCGGTCTGCGCGTGCAGCAGCAGCGGCATCGTGGCCGCGGCCACCAAGGCAAGAGCTTTCATCGGAGTCCTTTCTTCAGGGTGTGCACCCTACAGCGCGTGAAGTGCATCACGGGTTGACGGCCGGGCGCCTCAGCGGTCGCCGCAAGACTTGTAACAGATGGTCAGGCCACCGCATTGCGTCTTGTCGGCGCCCCGCACAATGCGCCTGTTACAAGTTCAGGAGCCGGCATGAACACCCCTGGCAATGCACGGTCAGATCGCATCGTGGTCGTCGATGACGACGCCCGCATCCGCGATCTGCTGCGGCGTTATCTGTCGCAGGAAGGCTTCGAGGTGCTGCTGGCGGAGGATGCCAAGGCGCTCAACCGTGTGCTCACGCGCGAGACGGTCGACCTGATCGTGCTCGACCTGATGCTGCCCGGCGAAGACGGCCTGTCGATCTGCCGCCGCCTGCGCGCGGCCAACGACCGCACGCCGATCATCATGCTGACGGCCAAGGTGGAGGACGTCGACCGCATCGTCGGGCTGGAAGTGGGCGCCGATGACTACCTGCCCAAGCCCTTCAACCCGCGTGAACTGCTGGCGCGCATCCACGCCGTCCTGCGCCGCCGCCCGGCGCCCGAGGCCCCGGGAGCGCCGTCCAAGGACGCCCAGGTGGTGAACTTCGGACCCTTCGAGTTCGATCTCTCGCTGCGCCGGCTCACGAAGGGCGGCGAGCCGATCGCGCTGACCACGGGCGAGTTCTCGATGCTCAAGGCGCTGGTGCGCCACCCGCGCCAGCCGCTGTCGCGCGACAAGCTGGCGCAACTGGCGCGCGGGCGCGAATTCGAGCCCTTCGACCGCAGCCTGGATGTGCAGATCTCGCGCCTGCGCAAGATGATCGAGGCCGACGCCGCGCAGCCGCGCTACATCCAGACCGTCTGGGGTGTCGGCTACGTCTTCGTGCCGGACGGCGCGGGCTGATCGCACAGCGCCCGCCCGGAGTTCGCTGCCCTGCGCGCATTCGCCTCGTCTTCGTCACAGCAGGCCGCGTGGCGTTCGCCGCTCGCGCTGAGCCTGTTCTGGCGCACCTTCGCGCTGCTGGCCTTGCTGTTGGCCGGGGGTGTGTTTGCGTGGGTGCAGACGCTGCGCGCGCTGGAGTTCGAGCCGCGCGCGGCCCAGGCCGCAGAGCAAGTGGCCGGGTTGGTGGAGGTGGCGCGGGCCTCTCTGCAGCCGGGCGACAGCATCAGCCGCGTGGCACTGCTGAGGTCGATCAACAAACAGGGTGCGGTGACGCTGAAGCTGCACGAACGCAGCGACCGCTGGTCACCGCTCGACACCGATCGCTGGTCGCAGCGTGTGACCGAGGAGATCCGCCGCGTGCTGGGCGACGGCGTGATCGTCGCGGCCAGCGTCAACGACCAGCCCGGCCTGTGGGTGGGGTTCACGATCGAGCGCGAACGCTGGTGGCTGCGCAGCGCTGCCGCGTGGAGCGTGACGCCTGCCGTCAGCAGCTGGAGCGTGTGGGTGGCCATCGCGCTGGCGGCCACGCTGATGGGCTCGGCGGTCATCGCGCGGCTGATCAACCGGCCGCTGCTGGCGCTGTCCTTCGCCGCCAGCCGCATGCGCGAGGGAGACCTCGATTCGCGGCTGGACGAGAACACGCTGACGAGCGAGATCCGCGAGGTCAACATGGGCTTCAACCGCATGGCGCGTGAGCTGGCCAAGGTGGAGGAAGACCGCGCGGTGATGCTCGCCGGCATCAGCCACGACCTGCGCACGCCTTTGGCCCGGCTGCGGCTGGAAACCGAGATGAGCGTGGCCGATGAAGAGGCGCGGCGCAACATGGTGCTCGACATCGACCAGCTCGACGCGATCATCGACAAGTTCCTCGACTACGCGCGCCCCGGGGAGACGCAACTGCGCCCGGTGCATGCGGCGCAGGTGGTCGAGCGCGAGTCGGCCGCCTTCCGCGACCTGACGCAGATTCGCATCAGTTCGCGACTGGCGATCGACCTGAATGTGCTGGCCGACGAAACCGAACTGGGGCGCGTGTTTGCCAACCTGTTCGAGAACGCACGCCGCTACGGGCGCGGCAACGAGACCGGCATCGCCATGGTCGAGGTGAGCTATGTGCGCTCGGGCCCCTGGATCATCCTCAGCGTGCGCGACCACGGCCCCGGCGTGGCACCCGAGAAGCTTCCCGAACTGAAGACGCCGTTCTTCCGCGGTGATGCCGCGCGCACTGCCGCCAGCGGCGCGGGCCTGGGCCTGGCGATCGTCGACAAGGCGATGCAGCGCATGGGCGGCAGCCTGGAACTGGCCAACGCGCCCGAAGGCGGGCTGCTGGCACACCTCAGGCTGAAGCGCGCGCCTTGAGCTGTGGTGCGCGGCGCTCAGCCCGCGCGCATCAGCAGGCAGACGGCGCGGGCTTCGATGGCGAGCCCCTCGCCGACCGGCCCCATCTTCTCCGCCGTCTTGGCCTTGACGTTGACACAGCCCGGCGCCAGCAGCAGCAGCGCGGCAATGCGTTCGCCCATCGCCGGGAGGTGCGCGGCCAGCCGGGGCGCCTGCGCGATGATGGTGCTGTCGACGTTGACGATCTCCCAGCCCGCCGCGCGCACCCGGCGGGCGGCCTCGGCCAGCAGCAGGGAAGAGTCGGCGCCGGCAAAGGCCGGGTCGGTATCCGGAAAGTGCCGGCCGATGTCGCCCAGCGACGCCGCACCCAGCAGCGCGTCGGTGATGGCGTGCAGCAGCGCGTCGGCGTCAGAGTGCCCGAGCAGGCCATGGCTGTGCGGCACATGGATGCCGCCCAGCATCAGCGGCCGGCCCTCGACCAGCCGGTGCGTGTCCCAGCCCTCGCCGATGCGCAGGCTGCTCATTCCGCCCGCCGCTCGCGTGTGCCCATCAGCCGTTCTGCCAGCGCAAAGTCTTGCGGCCAGGTCAGCTTGAGGTTCTCGAACTCGCCGCGCACCAGCCGCGGCGCCAGCCCGAGCGCCTCGATCGCGCTGGATTCGTCGGTCACCGCGTTGCCGGCCGCCAACAGCGCGCGTTGCAGCAGCGCCAGGCGAAACATCTGCGGCGTCTGCGCGGCCCACTTGCCGCGGCGGTCTGTCGTGCCGGCGACGCGCACCACTGCCGCATCTCCGTCGTCTTGTTTGAGCGTGTCGGCCAGCGGTTGCGCCAGCAGGCCACCCACCGCATCGTCAGCGCAGCCGTCGATCAGCCGATCCACCCAGGCCGGCTGCAGCAGGCAGCGCGCGGCGTCGTGCACCAGCACCCAATCGTCGTCGGCGGCGCCGCGAGCGCGCAGTTCGGCCAGCCCTGCCGCCACCGTGGCGGCACGCGTGGGGCCACCGCAGCGCGCCAGCCAGGCGCGCGCGCCGCTGAAGCGTGGCGCATGGCGCGCGAAGCGGTCGTCCTGCGGGGCCACCACCACCAGCACCGCATGCAGCCGCGCCACTGCCAGCAGCGCGTCCAGCGTGTGCGCCACCACCGTGCGGCCGGCCAGCGGTGCGTACTGCTTGGGCAGCGGCGTGCCGGCGCGCTGGCCGCTGCCGGCGCAGGGAACGAGGGCGAACAGGCGGGTCACTCTGGATGGCTCACGGCACAGGCGGCAATGGGGCGTCGACCGATGAAGTCTATGCCGGCGGCCCGCCGAGCAGCGTCATCAGCCGGCTCCTAGAATCTGCCGCTCTATGCAGTCACCCGCGCTTCACCCCGGCAAGCGCTTCACGCTGCCGCGCCCCGCCGGCTCGGCCGACGCGCTGTTGCTGGCGCAGCTTGCACGCCGCTGCGCGGGCACCGGCACGGCGCTGGCCATCGTCACTGCCGAGCCCTCCGACGCGCAGCGGCTGGCCGATGAACTGCCCTTCTTCGATCCCGCCCTGCGCGTGGCCCAGTTCCCGGACTGGGAGACGCTGCCCTACGACACCTTCAGCCCGCACCAGGACCTGATTTCCGAGCGGCTGGCCACTCTGTGGCGCCTGCTTCAGCGGGATGTCGACGTGGTGCTGATGCCGGCGACCACCGCGCTCACGCGGCTGGCGCCACCGTCTTTCCTGGCTGCCACCACCTTCAACTTCCGCCAGAAGGAGAAGCTCGACGAAGCGCGGCTGAAGGCGCAACTGACACTGGCTGGCTACCAGCATGTCAGCCAGGTGGTCAGCCCGGGCGAGTACGCCGTGCGCGGCGGGCTGATCGACCTGTTCCCGATGGGCAGCCCGGTGCCTTACCGCGTCGACCTGTTCGGCGACGAGGTCGACTCGATCCGCACCTTTGACCCCGACAGCCAGCGCAGCCTGTATCCGGTGCCCGCCGTGCGCCTGCTGCCCGGGCGCGAGTTCCCGCTCGACGAGGCCGCGCGCACCGCGTTTCGCGCCCGCTGGCGCGAGCGCATCGAGGGCGACCCGACGCGGGCGCGGCCGTACAAGGACATCGGCAGCGGTGTGGCCAGCGGCGGCATCGAGTACTACCTGCCGCTGTTCTTCGAACGCACCGCCACCGTATTCGAGTACCTGGGCGAGACCGCCACGGTGGTGCTGCACGGCGAGGTGGACGCGGCGCTGGAGCGTTACTGGGTCGACACGCGCGAGCGCCACCGCTTTCTGCAGCATGACCCTGAACGCCCGCTGCTGCCGCCACAAGACCTGTTCCTGCGCCCCGAGGAATTCTTCAGCGCCACGCAGCCGCACCCGGTGCTGGCCTTGCGCGGTGCCGGCGAGACGGCCTGGGCGCGGCCGCTGCCCGACCTGAGCATCGACCGCGGCGCCACCGAGCCGCTGGCCAGCCTCGAGCGCCACCTGCGCGAGACGCCCCACCGCGTGTTGCTGGTGGCCGAGAGCGAAGGCCGGCGCGAGAGCCTGCTGGAGCTGCTGCGCGACCACCGCATCGACCTGCCCAGCGTGGCGACGCTGGCCGAGTTCGAGGCCGGCGACGAGCGCGTGGCCATCACCGCGGCGCCGCTGGCTGCAGGCTTCTTCTGGCATGAGCCGGCCGGCCTGCCGGCGGTGGCGCTGCAGTTCGTCACCGAGACTGAACTCTTCGCCGCCACGCCGCAGGTGCGACGGCGGCGCAAGCAGGAACAGGTCTCGAGCGTCGACGCGCTGATCAAGGACCTGTCGGAGCTGAAGGTGGGCGACCCGGTGGTGCACGTCAACCACGGCATCGGACGCTACCGCGGGCTGATCGACATCGACCTCGGCGAAGGCTCCAGCGAGTTCCTGCACCTGGAGTACGCCGACCACGCCACGCTGTACGTGCCGGTGGCGCAGTTGCACCTGATCGGCCGCTACACCGGCGTCAGCGCCGACGAGGCCCCGCTGCACCGCCTGGGCTCGGGGCAGTGGGAAAAGGCGCGGCGCAAGGCTGCCGAGCAGGTTCGCGACGCCGCCGCCGAGTTGCTCAACCTGTACGCCCGGCGCGCCGCGCGGGAAGGATTCGCTCACCGCTACAGCCCGCACGACTACGAGGCCTTCGCCACCAGCTTCGGTTTCGAGGAGACGCCGGACCAGCGCGCCGCCATCCACGCGGTCATCCAGGACATGGTCAGCCCGCGGCCGATGGACCGGCTGGTCTGCGGCGATGTCGGCTTCGGCAAGACCGAGGTGGCGCTGCGCGCCGCCTTCGTGGCGGTGCACGGCGGCAAGCAGGTCGCCATCCTGGCCCCCACCACGCTGCTGGCCGAGCAGCACTACCAGACGCTGGTCGACCGCTTCGGCGCCTGGCCGGTGAAGGTGGCCGAGCTGTCGCGCTTTCGCACGCCCAAGGAGGTGAAGGCGGCGCTTGCGGGCATCGAGGACGGCACCATCGACATCGTGGTCGGCACGCACAAGCTGCTCTCGTCCGACGTGAAGTTCAAGCGCCTGGGCCTGCTGGTGATCGACGAAGAGCATCGCTTCGGCGTGCGCCACAAAGAGGCGATGAAGGCGCTGCGCGCCGAGGTGGACGTGCTGACGCTGACCGCCACACCGATCCCGCGCACGCTGGGCATGGCGCTGGAAGGCCTGCGCGATCTGTCGGTGATCGCCACGGCGCCGCAGCGCCGGCTGGCCATCAAGACTTTCGTGCGCAACGAGGGCAATGGCACCATCCGCGAGGCCGTGCTGCGCGAGCTGAAGCGCGGCGGCCAGGTCTACTTCCTGCACAACGAGGTCGAGACCATCCAGCACCGGCGCGAGAAACTGGCCGAGCTGCTGCCCGAGGCGCGCATCGCTGTCGCCCACGGCCAGATGCCCGAGCGCGAGCTCGAGCGCGTGATGCGCGACTTCGTGGCCCAGCGCCACAACCTGCTGCTCTGCTCGACGATCATCGAGACCGGCATCGACGTGCCCAGCGCCAACACCATCGTCATCAGCCGCGCCGACAAGTTCGGCCTGGCGCAGCTGCACCAGCTGCGCGGCCGCGTCGGCCGCAGCCACCACCAGGCCTACGCCTACCTGCTGGTACCCGAGATCCAGGGCCTGACCAAGCAGGCCGCGCAGCGGCTGGACGCCATCCAGCAGATGGAGGAGCTGGGCAGCGGTTTCTATCTGGCGATGCACGACCTGGAGATCCGCGGCGCGGGCGAGGTGCTGGGCGAGAACCAGAGCGGCAACATGATGGAGGTCGGCTTCCAGCTCTACAACGACATGCTGGCCGAGGCGGTGCGCGCGCTCAAGAGCGGCCGCGAGCCCGACCTGCTGAACCCGCTGGGGGGTCTGTTCGGCGGCACCGAGGTCAACCTGCACGCGCCGGCCCTGCTGCCCAATGCCTACTGCGGCGATGTGCATGTGCGTCTGAACCTCTACAAGCGCCTGGCCAGCGCCGAGAAGCCCGAGCAGATCGATGCGCTGCTCGAAGAAATCACCGACCGCTTCGGCAAGCTGCCGACGCAGGGGCAAACCCTCTTCGACACCCACCGGCTGCGTGTGCAGGCCCACGCCTACGGCGTGGTGAAGGTCGACGCGGGGCCGAAGCTGATGAACATCACCTTCAGGCCGAACCCACCGGTGGAGGCTGCGCGCATCATCGCGCTGGTGCAGAAGAACCGCAGCGTCAAGCTGGCCGGCAACGACAAGCTGCGCATCGAACGCGGCTTCGACGACCCGAAGGAACGCGCGCAGTACGTGCGCGATGTGCTGCGGGCGCTGGGGCAGCCGCTGGTGGCTGCGGCGTAGTCATCGGGACGGCCCTGAACCCTGCTCTGCCCCGCTCCGCTCCGCGCTTCGACACCTGCCCGCCATCAGGCGCCCAGGCGCAATTACCATCACGGTTCCCCTCCGTTTACCTCGTGCTTTCCACAGAGGCCGTCATGTCCAACCTCGTCGTCAAGAACCTGCCAGACGCGCTGCGCGGCAAGGCAGACCTGCCCAGTGCGCTGGCCACCTTGGACGTTGCCGTTCGTGGACTGGGCCTGGTGCTGCACGACGCGCCGCATGCCGATGTCCTCATGCTCGCCCAGCGCTTGGCCGTGTCGGCCTGCGACGCGCGCTGTCTCGCTTTGGCGCAGACGCTGGGCCAGCGCGTGGTGACCGAAGACCTGCCCTTGGGCCGCAAGGCACCCCACCTGACGCAGTCGCTGGCTGACGCGATGGCAGCGTGAGCTGCATCCCCAGACACATGTCCCGCCCCGACGCGCCCATCTTCGGCAGGCGCACCCGGTCGCCGAGGCCTGTGAGCGTGAGATGACTTCAAGCGAAAGCAGCTCTGGCCTGACCGTGCGCGGCTTCACGCCGCCGCTGAAGCTGGCTGAGTTCAAGCTGGTCGCGTTCGACATGGACTCCACGCTGATCTCCATCGAGTGCATCGACGAGATCGCCGATCTGGTCGGCCGCAAGCGCGAGGTGGCAGCCATCACCGAGGCGGCGATGCGCGGCGAGATCGACGACTACAAGGAGAGCCTGCGACGGCGCGTGGCACTGCTGGCCGGCGCGCCTGAGGCCGCCTTGCAAAGGGTCTACGACGAGCGGCTGCAGCTAAACCCGGGCGTCGAGACCTTCGTGCGCGCTTGCCAGGCGGCGGGGCTGAAAACGCTGCTCATCTCCGGCGGCTTCACCTTCTTCAGCGAGCGAGTACGGCGGCGCCTTGGCCTGGACTTCGCGCGCGCCAACACGCTGGGTGTCGCGCAGGGCCGGCTCACCGGTACGCTGCTGCAGCGCCCCTGGGGCGACATCGTCGACGGCGCCGAGAAGCGGCGCATGCTGCTCGAGGTGGCCGAGTTGATGGGCATCGAGGCGGCGCAGGTGATCGCCGTCGGCGACGGCGCCAACGATCTGCCGATGATGAAGGCCGCCGGCCTGTCCATCGCGTATCACCCGAAGCCGGCCGTCGCCGTCGAGGCGATGATCAGCATCACCGACGGCGGGCTGGACCGCGCGCTGGAGGTGCTGCAGCCCTGACCGTCAACCCGAAGGAGACCCGAGATGAGCACACCGACCAAGTTCCTGCTCGACGAGAGCCGGATGCCGACCCACTGGTACAACATCCAGGCCGACCTGCCGGTGCCGCTGGCGCCGCCGCTGCACCCGGGCACGCTCAAGCCGCTGGGCCCGGACGACCTGGCGCCGCTGTTCCCGATGGCGCTGATCGCGCAAGAGATGTCGGGCGAGCGCGAGATCGCGATCCCCGAGCCGGTGCGCGAGGTCTTCAAGCTGTGGCGCCCCTCGCCCCTGGTGCGTGCGCACCGGCTGGAGAAGATGCTCGGTACGCCGGCAAGGATCTACTACAAGTACGAGGGCGTGTCGCCGGCCGGCAGCCACAAGCCCAACACCGCCGTGCCGCAGGCCTGGTACAACGCCGAGGCCGGGGTCAAGAAGCTCACCACCGAGACGGGTGCCGGCCAGTGGGGCTCGTCGCTGGCCTTCGCCGGATCGCTCTTCGGCATCCAGGTGCAGGTCTTCCAGGTGCGCGTCAGCTACGAGCAGAAGCCGTACCGGCGCGCGCTGATGGAGACCTACGGCGCCACCTGCGTGGCCAGCCCCTCGAACCTGACGAACAGCGGCCGCGCGATCCTGGCGCAGCGGCCCGACCACCCGGGATCGCTGGGCATCGCGATCAGCGAGGCGGTGGAGATCGCGGCCACGCACGACGACACCAAGTACGCCCTCGGATCGGTGCTCAACCATGTGCTGATGCACCAGACCATCGTCGGCCAGGAGGCGATGCTGCAGCTCGAGATGGCCGGCGACGACCCCGACGTGATCGTCGGCTGCACCGGCGGCGGCAGCAACTTCGCCGGCATCAGCTTTCCCTTCCTCGGCCAGCAACTTCGCGGCGGCGGCAAGACCAAGCAGCGGCGCATCGTCGCTGTCGAGCCCGCCGCATGCCCCAGCCTGACGCGCGGTCGCTACGCCTACGACTTCGGCGACACGGCGCACCTGACGCCACTGACCAGGATGCACACGCTGGGCAGCACCTTCACGCCGCCGGGCTTCCACGCCGGCGGCCTGCGCTACCACGGCATGGCGCCGCTGGTCAGCCACCTGAAGCAACTCGGCCTGATCGAGGCCACGGCCTATCACCAGAATACCTGTTTCGAGGCTGGCGTGATGTTCGCGCGCGCCGAGGGCATCGTGCCCGCGCCGGAGGCCAATCACGCGGTCAAGGGCGCCATCGTCGAGGCGCTGCGCTGCAAGGCCGAGGGGCGCTCCGAGGTGATCCTCTTCAACCTCTGCGGCCACGGCCACTTCGACATGAGCGCTTACAGCGCGTACTTCGCTGGTCAGCTGGTCGACCAGCCGTACGACGAGGCCGAGCTGGCGATGGCGCTGGCCGGGCTGCCCTCTGTACCCGAGCCGGCCTGAGGTCGCCCTGCCGGGCGCACCATGAAAAAGGGCGCCCTTGCAGGCGCCCTTTCAACGGACGGCAAAGCAGTCGATCAGCGCACGACGGCGATCTGCTCGCGCTTGCCGGCCTTGTAGGTGTACAGCGTCAGCGCGCCGTTCTTGATGTCACCCTTGCTGTCGAAGCCGATGGTGCCCGTGACGCCCTTGTAGCCGTCGGTCTTGGCCAGCACCGGCAGGTACTTGGCCGGGTCGGCCGAGCCGGCCTTGACCATCGCCGCGACCATCACGTTGACGGCGTCGTAGACGTAGGGGGCATAGACCTGCACGTCGGCGTTGAACTTCTTCTTGAAGTTCACACGGAAGTCATCCATCGACTTCTTGGCCCCGCCTTCGACACCACCGGCCTCGGCGCAGACGACCTGGCTGTCGCCCATCGCACCGGCGGCCAGCTTGGGCAGTTCGCTCGAGCAGATGCCGTCGCCACCGACGAACTTGGCGTCGATGCCCAGTTGCTTCATCTGGCGCATCATCGGGCCGGCCACTGCGTCCATGCCGCCGAAGAAGATCACGTCGGGCTTCTTGCCCTTGATGCTGGTCAGGATGGCGGTGAAGTCCGTCGCCTTGTCGCTGGTGAACTCGCGCGCCACGGTCTTGCCGCCCGCGCCCTTGACACCCTTCTCGAACTCGTCGGCGACGCCTTGGCCGTAGGCCGTGCGGTCGTCGATGACGGCGATGCTCTTGCCCTTCATCTCCTTGACCGCGTAGCGGCCCAGCGTGCCGCCCAGGTGCACGTCGTCAGCCACCACGCGGAAGGTGGTCTTGTAGCCGTTGCGGGTGAACTTGGGGTTGGTCGCCGAGGGGCTGATCTGCGGAATGCCGGCGTCGCTGTAGATCTTAGAGGCCGGAATCGAGGTGCCCGAGTTCAGGTGACCGATGACGCCGTTGACCTTGGCGTCGACCAGCTTCTGAGCGGCGGCAGTGCCCTGCTTCGGGTCGGCGGCGTCGTCTTCAGCGAGCAACTCGAACTTGGCCTTCCTGCCGCCGATCATCACGCCCTTGGCGTTGAGCTCGTCGATGGCCATGCGCGCGCCGTTCTCGTTGTCCTTGCCCAGGTGGGCGATCGAGCCGCTGGTGGGCGCGACGTGGCCGATCTTGACGACCAGATCCTGCGCAAAAACGGTGGTGCCTGCGACCAGCATAGACGCGGCGACAATCGATTTGAGCTTGAGTTGCATAAGGGAAACCTCCTGGGTTGTGGGTGGGCCTGCCGGCCGGGAGAACGCGGTCCGGGGTCGACAGGGGTCAAACAAGGCGCCGGACGATACCTTAAAAGACTGTCTGCGGGCAGCGGGAATCCGCCAGGATCAGCGGCGCCGATGTGTCGGGTCTTCGGGTATCGACCCCACCACAACGCGCGGTGGGCCAAGGCGGTGCACAGCGGCGCACAACAAGGTCGGATCATGCAGGTCGCCGGGTTCGGCCGATCCGCGTCCGCATCAACCGGCTTCGGCAGCGGCGTGATGGATCGGCCCGAGTCCGCAGGCTTCGTACTGGCGCCAGCGAAGGCGTGCCGCCCGGCGAGACTCATCGTCGACACCGACGATCTCGATGATGCGTTCGAACGCCGTCGGCTCGGCCACCGCGTCGGCGCCCAGGTTGACGAGCAGCGGCGGTGCGCCCTCGGGCACCTCGCCCGCCACCAGCCACACGGGTGTGCGCACGGCCTGCGCCGCAAGCTGCGCACGCCAGCGCAGGTGCGGCACGAACTCGTGCGCATCGAAGGTCCACAGCCGTTCATCGATCTGCGCCAGTGCCGCGCCCGGCGCCATGACCAGCGCCCGCGCCCCGCGCCGATAGGCCTTGCGCAACAGGCGGCAGGCAAAGTCCAGCGGCAGCGCGATACCGGTGTGGAACTCGACGGCCGTCATCGCCCCCGGGCGGCGTTGGCGCGGGCCAGCAGGAAGTGCGTCAGCAGCGGCACCGGACGGCCGGTGCCGCCCTTTTCCTTGCCAGACCGCCAGGCGGTGCCGGCGATGTCCAGATGCGCCCAGCTCAGTTTGCCTACGTAGCGCTCGAGGAACTTGGCCGCGATGATCGCGCCGCCGTAACGTCCGCCGATGTTGCCCATGTCGGCGAAGTTGCTCTTCAGGCCTTCGCCGTATTCGTCGTCCAGCGGCATACGCCACGCCAGGTCGTGCGCCTCGCTGCCGGCTGACAACAGTTCGGCGGCCAGCGGGTCGTCGTTGCTCCACAACCCCGATCGGTGCTGGCCGAGCGAGACCATGCAGGCCCCGGTGAGCGTGGCGATGTCGATCACCGCGGCGGGCTTGAAGCGCTCGGCATAAGTCAGCGCGTCGCACAGGATCAGCCGGCCTTCGGCGTCGGTGTTGAGGATCTCGATGGTCTGCCCGGACAGGCTGGTCACGACGTCGCCCGGCTTGACTGCGTTGCCCGCAGGCATGTTCTCGCACGACGGGATCAGGCCGACGACGTTGAGCGGCAGCTTCAGCTCGGCCACCGCGCGCAGCGTGCCCAGCACGCTGGCGGCACCGGCCATGTCGAACTTCATCTCGTCCATCTCGCCGCCGGGCTTGAGCGAGATGCCTCCGGTGTCGAAGGTGATGCCCTTGCCTACCAGCACCACCGGCGCGTCGCCCTTGGCCGCGCCGGTCCAGCGCAGCACGATGAACTTCAGCGGCTCGGTCGAGCCCTGGGCCACGCACAGGAAAGCCCCCATGCCCAGTTTCTCGACGTCCCTGCGCTCGAGCACTTCGACCTTTAGCCCATGCGACTTGGCCAGTTGCGTCGCGGCCTTCGCCAGGTGCGTGGGCGTGCAATGGTTGCCCGGCCGGTTGGCCCACTCGCGCGCCAGCGTCACGCCGGCGCTGATGGCGCGCCCGCGCGCCAGGCCTTCCTCGAGCGCGCCGCGCTCGCCCTTGCTGCACAGCAGATGCACGGCGGCCAGCTTGGGCGCGGGTGACGCGCTGGGCTTGGTGGCGCTGTAGACATAGACCGCCTCGCCGACCGCAGCCACCAGGGCTTCGGCATGCGCGGCTGTAGGCGTCAGGTCGGGCATCGCCACCGCCAACTGTCGGGTGCCGCCGCCCTTGAGATGCGCCAGCCCCGAGGCCAGCGCCTTGCGCAGCGCGGCTGGTGAGCCATCGCCCGCGGCCGCCACCGCCACGCGCTCGGCCTTCAGGCCGGCAACTCGGTGCAGGTACAGCGTGCGCCCGGGCTTGAAGGCGAAGTCGCCGTCCTTCAGCGCCGCCTGCAGCGGGCCGCCCAGCGCGGCCGGCAACGCAGCCACCGCCGCCTCATTGCACAGCACCACCAGCAGTGCATCGCAGGCTTGAGCAGAGAGTCCGCCGGCACCAATCAGTTGAGTCTTGAAGTCCATAATGCCGCGGCCCTGATCAAACACCGGATGTTATTCGATACCACTTTGCGCCGCGAGCTTGCGCGCGGCTTCGCGGCTACGCTGGTGGTCATCCTGACCATCGTGCTGACGATGATGCTGATCCGCACGCTGGGCCAGGCCGCCAGCGGCGCGGTGTCGCCGCAGGACGTGGTGCTGCTGCTGGGCTATACCGCGCTCGGACACCTGCCGACGATCCTGGCGCTGTCGCTCTTCGTCGCTATCGTCGTCACCTTGGGCCGCATGTACCGCGACAGCGAGATGGCGATCTGGTTCGCCAGCGGCGTCGGCCTGCCGCGCTTCGTCGGCCCGGTGCTGCGCACCAGCTGGCCGGTGCTGCTGGTGATCGCGCTGCTGCTGCTTTTCGTCTGGCCCTGGGGCAACCGCAACAGCCAGGAACTGCGTGACCGCTACCGCGAGCGCTCCGACCTGTCGCGGGTGACGCCCGGGGTCTTCCAGGCGTCCAGCGATGGCCGGCGCGTCTTCTTCATCGAGCGTGAAAGCAGCGACGGCGTCAACGCCCGCAACGTGTTCATCCTGGCGCAGGAAGATCGTGGCGAGTCGGTTACCTCGGCGCGCAGCGGCCGGCTCGAGACGCTGGGCGACGACCGCTGGCTGGTGCTCGAGCGCGGACAGCGCAACGAGCGCGACAAGAACGGGGGCTCCAGCCTGGCGCGCTTTGAAAGCTACCGCGTGCTGGCCGACGAGCGGGCCAGGCGCGCGGCCGAAAGCCGGCCGCCGCGGGCCATGCCCACCATCGACTTGGTGCGCAACCCCGCGCCGCGCAACCAAGGCGAACTGGTGTGGCGCTTCGGCCTGCTCTTTGGCGCCGCCAACCTGTTGGTGCTGGGCATCGGTCTGGCGGCCACCAACCCGCGGCGGGCCAGCAACTGGAACCTGCTGTTCGCGCTCGGCGCCTTCATCGTTTACTACAACCTGATCAACCTGTCGCAGGCCTGGGTGGGCTCAGGACGGGTGGGCCTGGGCACGGCACTGGCCGGACTGCACGGTGGCATGTTCTTGCTTGCGCTGGCGCTTCTGTGGTGGCGCGACCATGCGGCGGTGACGCCCTGGCTGACTCTGCGCCGCAGCGGCGGCGCCAGAGCGGCATGAAGACCATCCGCCGCTTGCTTTACCGCGACATCGCCTGGTCGGTGGCCTTTGTCGCGCTGGCCTTTCTGTCGCTGTTCTTCTTCATCGACTTTGTCGAGGAGCTCGACGACGTCGGCCGCCAGGGCCGCACCGTCTGGCACGCGCTGCTGGCCTGCGTGTACGAGATACCCGGGCATCTCTACGAGTTGCTGCCGATCGCCGTGCTGATCGGCACGATCTACTCGCTGGCGCGCATGGCGCAGTCGAGCGAGTTCACCATCCTGCGTACCGGGGGCCTCGGCCCGTGGCGCGCGCTGGGCCTGTTGGCCGCGCTGGGCGTGGCCTTCGGTGCGCTGACCTTCTTTGTCGGCGACGTGGTCGCCCCGGCCAGCGAACGCGCCGCCGCGCTGCTGAAGGCGCGCTTCGGCGGACTCAAGCTGGGCCAGAACGGCGCCTGGCTCAAGGAGAAGCGCCCGGGCAGCGACGGCGAGCATGCGATCTCGGTGAACGTGGCCTCCACCGGGCCCGGCGGCACGCTCGAGGGCGTTCGCATCTTCGAGTTCGACCACGACGGCGCGCTGGTGCAGCGCGTCTCGGCGCGCCAGGGCCGCGTGGTGGGCGACGGGCTGTGGACCCTGACCGATGTCGAGCGCACCGTCTGGCCACCGGGCGGCGCGGCGGCTCCGGGCAACGCGGAGGTGCGCAGCGACAAGCTCACCACGCTGCAGTGGCCGAGCACGCTGCCGGCCTCGGTGGTGGCGGCCGCCGTGCTGCCCCCGAGCACGATGAATACGCTGGAGCTGTGGCGCTACAGCCGCCACCTCAGCGATCAGGAACAGGCCTCGCTGCGCCACACCATCCAGTTCTGGAAGCGCGCGCTCTATCCGCTGGCCTGCGTGGTGATGGTCGCGCTGGCACTGCCCTTCGCCTACATGCACGCACGCGCCGGCGGGGTCAGCCTGAAGGTCTTCGGCGGCATCATGCTGGGCATCAGCTTCGTGCTGCTGAACAACGTCGCCGGCCACGTGGGGGTGCTGCGCGACTGGACACCGTGGGTGGCGGCCGCCACGCCGAGCCTCGTGTACCTGCTGCTGTCGCTGGCGGCTTTTGCCTGGCTGGTACGGTACCGTTGAGTCCATGCAGGGCCTGATCCTCTTCCCGCATGGCGCCCTCGACCCGCGCCAGGCCGAGCCCTTCGAGGCCGTCGCCGCCGGTGAGCAGCCGACCGTCAACGAGGCTCTGACCCGCCTGCCCGCCGGGGACGTGGCGTGAATCTGCACCAGTTCCGCTTCGTGCAAGAGGCGGTTCGCCGCCAGCTGAACCTGACCGAGACCGCGAAGGCGCTGTTCACCTCGCAGCCGGGCATCAGCAAGGCGATCCTCGAACTCGAGGAAGAGTTGGGCGTGGACATCTTCGTGCGCCACGGGAAGCGGCTCAAGCGGGTCACCGAGCCCGGGCTGCTGGTGCTGAAGTCGGTCGAGGTCATCATGCGCGAGGTGGCCAACCTGCGCCGCATCGGCGACGAGTTTTCCAAGCAGGACGCGGGCACGCTGTCGATCGCCACCACGCACACGCAGGCGCGCTACTTCCTGCCCGAGCCGATCGGCCGGCTGCGCCAGCGCTACCCGAAAGTGCAGGTGGTCCTGCACCAGGGCGTGCCCGAGGACGTGGCGCGCATGCTGCTGGACGATGTGGCCGAGATCGGCCTGGCCACCGAGGCACTGACGCTGCACGACGAGCTGATCACGCTGCCGTGCTACGAGTGGCAGCACATGATGGTGGTGCCGGCTGGCCATCCGCTCGCCGAGGTCGAGCGGCCGACGCTGGAGCAATTGGCAGCCGAGCCGCTGGTGCTGTACCACCCGACGGTGACTGGCCGCACGCGCATCGACCAGGCCTTCGCGCGCGCGCGGCTCAAGCCCATGCTGGCGCTGGAGGCGATCGACTCCGACGTCATCAAGACCTATGTGCGTCAAGGCCTGGGCGTGGGCATCGTGGCCGAGCAGGCGGTGCGCGACGAAGTCGGCCCAGGTGCGCTCGTCTCGCGCCCGCTGGGCTACCTGTTCGGCAGCAACCTCACCCGCGTGGCTTTCAAGCGCGGCGCCTACCTGCGCCTGTTCGTCTTCGCCTTCGCCGAGATGCTTTCAGACCGGCTGAGCCCGGCGCTCATCCAGCGTGCGATGGCCGGCGGCGGCGAGCACTACGAACTCTGATCCGGCCCAGGCCGCCCGACCTGATGCACACCATGATGCACACCACGATGCACAGCACCCTCGCCCGCACGCCCGCCTTCGCCAGCCGCCTGCCGGCCGTGGGCACCACGATCTTCACCGTCATGTCGGCGCTTGCGCAGCAGCACGATGCGGTCAACCTGGGCCAGGGCTTCCCCGACTTCGACTGCGACCGGCGACTGCTCGACCAGGTGGGCGCCGCGATGCACGAGGGCCTGAACCAGTACCCGCCGATGGCCGGCGTGGCGCTGCTGCGGCAGGCCGTGTCGGCCAAGATCGAGGCGCTGTACGGGCGACATTACGACGCCGACAGCGAGATCACCGTGACGGCAGGCGCCACCCAGGCGATCCTCACCGCGATCCTGTGTTGCGTGCACCCGGGCGACGAGGTGATCGTGCTCGAGCCCGCCTACGACAGCTACGCGCCGAACATCGAGCTGGCGGGCGGCCGCGCGGTGCGGGTGCCGCTCACACCGGGCCGCTTTCGCCCCGACTTCGGGCTCATCGCCGCCGCGCTGTCGGCGCGCACGCGGGCGATCATCGTCAACAGCCCGCACAACCCGAGCGCCACGGTGTGGACACGCGAGGAGATGCTCACGCTGGCCGACTTGCTCGCGCCGACCGAGGTGCTGCTGATCGCCGACGAGGTCTACGAGCACATGGTGTTCGACGCCGCGCCGCATGTCAGCGCCTCGTCGATCCCGGCGCTGGCCGCACGTGCCTTTGTCGTCTCGAGTTTCGGCAAGACATTCCACGTCACCGGCTGGAAGGTGGGCACGGTGGCGGCGCCAGCGCCGCTGACGGCCGAATTCCGCAAGGTGCACCAGTTCAACGTCTTCACCGTCAACACGCCGGTGCAGCATGGCCTGGCGCGTTTTCTGGGCGACCCGCAGCCTTACCTTGGGCTGCCGGCCTTCTACCAGCGCAAGCGTGACCTATTCCGCGACGGGCTGGCGGCCACACGTCTGCGCGTGCTGCCCTGCGAAGGCTCCTACTTCCAGCTGGTCGACTACAGTGCGGTGAGTGCCTTGTCGGAGGCAGACTTCTGTCAATGGCTGACACGCGAGGTCGGCGTGGCGGCGATTCCGCTGTCGGTGTTCTATGACGGGGGCTATGAGCAGGGCCTGGCGCGGCTTTGTTTTGCCAAGCGCGACGAGACTTTGCACAGCGCCTTGCAGCGGCTGGCCCGGTTGTAGGCGCTCAGCGCCTGCGCGGCGCGGGGGGCGGCGGCTCGGGAATGCCGAACAGGCTGTCGATGCCGCCCTCACCGCTGATCTCCAGATCCACCGGGGACGTCGGGTGGTCTTCGACCGGGCCGCGTGCATTGGCGCGCGGACGGAGCTGAGGGTATCCGCCGGGGCGCATCGGATCGACCCCGCCCAGCGGCAGCAGCACGTCCACATTGCCGGTGCCGGCCGATTCGCGGTCCAGCACGTCGCGCGCCAGCTGGTACAGAAACAGCACCTCTCGATACGCCGGCAGGTCGAAGACCGCGTCGCCGTCGCGCCGGAAGAGGAACGATTCCAACTCGGCCATCGCATCAAGCGGTCGTGGCCAGACCGACTGCAAGAAGCCGATGACCTCCTGGTAGTCCTCCAGCGTGCGACCGCCCTGCAGGTCGTCAGCCCAGTCGGGCGCATAGGCGTTGAAGCGGCGGTTGAAGCGCGAGCGCGTGCGCTGGTAGGCATCGTGGTCACCGCGGCGGCGATAGATCTCCAGCAGCTTCAGGTAAGGCAGCGGGCTCGCGCCGCCGGTCTGGCGCAGGTGATCGACCAGCAGGTCGACGGCGGCGTCGTCCTGCCCGAGCACGATGAAGAACTCGGCCTGCTGCTCAAGGTCGATCAGCTCTTCCACCGACACATCTCGGGCACCGGCGCCCGCGCTGCCGGCCGGCAGCGCCAGCGTTCGCGAGCGCTCGGAAGGCGACTCGGGTGGCGGCCACGGCGATGGGGGACGGGCAGGCCTTGGAGTCGGTGGCGCTGTCGAAAAGGCGGCGGGCTGCGTGGGCGCGGGTGCGCGCACGGACGCAGCAGCGACCCTGGCTGCAGGCCGCACGGACGCGAGAGGTGGGGCGCCGGAGGCCGCCGACTGGACGTTCTGCTGCGGCATGGCGAGTTTGCGCGGCGGCGGAATCGGCACCGAGTCCGGCGGCGGCGGATAGACCGGAGACAGGCCCGAACCCGTTCGAACCACAGAAGCCGCGGCACGCGGAGCCGTGGGCAGCGGCGGCTCGGTTACGGCCATGCTGCCCGACGCTGTCGTGCCTTCGGCGACGGCGCTGAGCCGTTTGCGCTTGATCGAGCGCAGCTGCCACGCCAGCCAGGCCGCGAGCAAACCGAGGGTCAGCAGCGCCAGCAGCAGCGGCCGCACCAGGCGCGCTGCCGGGTCGTCGACCGGTGGCGCGGCGCGCAGCTGTTGTACCAGCTCGTCCTGGGCTTGCGCCTGCGAGCGCAGCTGCGTCAGCTGCTGCTCCATCGCTGCCATGCGCGCGGTGTGGGCCATCGCGGCAGCGATGGCCTCGCGCACGATCACGTTGGCCTGGTCGATCGCCGCCAGCGTCTCTTCGTTGGCCGTCATCGGGGCGGCGGCGCCCGCCGAGTCGGCGGCGTCCAGACGCAGGCGGGGCGTGGCCGTGACACCGCCCGGACGGTTGGCGGCGGCGGCCTCAATGGCCGCGGGTTCGTTGGCCCAGGCAGCCGGCTGCCCCAGCGCGAGCGCGATGCCGAACCACGCGACCAGTCTGAACATCAAGCAGCGGAGCCGCGCGGGCGGCATGGGTTGAGTGGCCAGAAGGGGATCTCGAGGGCGGCCTGAGTCACTCTAGCACGGTGTCCGCGCGCCGCTCGGGGCCGCGACTCAGTTGTCGTACCCGGGGAAGTGGCGGTCCAGGCGCCGCAGCAACCCCGGCCAGACCAGCCCGCTGCCCTGCCCGCGCGTCACCTGCATCGCGGCCTGGCGCGCGCCGGCGATGATGGAAGGATGCACCTCCGAGCAAGCCGCCCCGCCGGCCAGCGCACGCACCTGGATCGCACATACCCGCTCGAAGGTGTACATCGACAGGAACGCATCGGCCACCGTCCGCCCCACCGTCAGCAGGCCGTGGTTGCGCAGCATCAGGAAGTTGTGGGTACCCAGATCGGCCACCAGGCGCGGCTTCTCTTCGTCGCGCAGCGCCACGCCCTCGTAGTCGTGGTAGCCGAGGCTCGAGAGCACGAAGGTCGACTGCTGCGACAGCGGCAGCACGCCGTGCTTCTGCGCCGAGACGGCGATGCCGTCCACCGTGTGGGTGTGCACCACGCAGTCGGCGTCGTGGCGTGCGCCGTGAATCGCACTGTGGATCACGAAGCCGGCGGGGTTGACCTCGAAGGGCGAGTCCTCGACCTTGCGGCCCTCGCGGTCGACCTTGATCAGGCTGCACGCCGTGATCTCCTCGAACATCAGTCCGTAGGGGTTGATCAGGAAATGGTCGTCGCTGTCGGGCACCCGCGCGCTGATGTGCGTGAAGATCAAGTCGTCCCAGCCGAACATCGCGACAAGCCTGTAGGCCGCGGCGAGGTCGACACGCAGTTGCCACTCGACGGGCGCGATCTGGTCGCGCCGGTGCGGCATGTCAAGGGCTCTTGCAGGCATGGCGGCTCTCCGGGGCTGTCGTACAGAATGCAATGGTGACCTGCCTGTCGCGCCTGGGACAAGACATGAATACCCCGGTTCTTACAATCGAAGAACGACACAACATCGAGGCCGGTGCGTGGTTCTCCCGACTGTCTGCCGCATTGCGCCACGCCATCCTCGAGCACGCCTCGGTGCGCCGGCTCTCCGACGGCGCGGCATTGGCAGCGCGCGGCGCGCCGGCCGAGGAGTGGTGCGGCGTGGCGCGCGGTGCCGTGCGCATCAGTTCGGTCTCGCTGTCGGGCAAACAGGTCACGCTGACCTACGCCGAGCCCGGCACCTGGTTCGGCGACATCGCCTTGTTCGACGGCCTGCCGCGCACGCACGATGCCGATGCCCATGGCGAGACGACCATGCTGGTGGTGCGCAAGGCCGACTTCCACGCGCTGCTGGCCGACCATGTCGAGCTCTACGATGCGCTGCTGCGGCTGAACTGCCGCCGGCTGCGATTGATGTTCAACCAGTTCGAAGACTTGAACACCCGCCCGCTGCGGGCCCGGCTGGCCAAGCAGATCCTGCTGCTGGCCAAGAGCTACGGCATCCCGCGCGGCGAAGAGATCCGCATCGCTCTGCAATTGGCGCAGGAAGATCTGGCGCAACTTCTGGGCGCCTCGCGCCAGCGCGTCAACCAGGAACTCAAGGGCTTCGAGCGCGACGGCGCGGTGCGGGTCGAGCCGACACGGCTGGTCGTGCTGTCGCGCGAAAAGCTGCTGTCGATCGCCGAGAAATGACTCAGCGCGCCTGTGCCCTTCCCGCCTGACCGATGGACAAGTTCACCGGCACCAAGCCCGTCTCGGATCAGCACGCCTTCGAGGTCGATGCGCTGCAAAGCTGGCTGACCGCCCATGTGGAGGGCTTCGCCGGGCCGCTGACCGTGCAGCAGTTCAAGGGCGGGCAGTCCAACCCGACCTTCAAGCTGCTGACCCCCGGGCAGGCTTACGTGATGCGCGCCAAGCCGGGCCCGGTGGCGCGGTTGCTGCCCTCGGCCCACGCCGTCGAGCGCGAGTTCCGCGTCATGCGCGCACTCAGCGGCAGCGGTGTGCCGGTGGCGCGCATGCACGCGCTGTGCGAGGACGAATCGATCATCGGCCGCGCCTTCTACGTGATGGACTTCGTCGATGGCCGGGTGCTGTGGGACCAGTCCCTGCCCGGCATGGACATGCACCAGCGCGGCGCGATCTACGACGAGATGAACCGCGTCATCGCCGCGCTGCACAGCGTGAACGTGCAGGCGGTCGGGCTGGCTGACTATGGCAAACCGGGCAATTACTTCGAACGCCAGATCGGCCGCTGGAGCCGGCAGTACCTGGCCTCGGTCACCGAGCCGATCGAGGCGATGGACCGGCTGATCGAGTGGCTGCCGGCGCACATCCCGGCCGACGCGCGCGACGAGCGGCAGGTTTCGGTGGTGCACGGTGACTTCCGGCTCGACAACCTGATCTTCCACCCGACCGAGCCGCGTGTGCTGGCAGTGCTGGACTGGGAGTTGTCCACGCTGGGCCACCCGATGGCCGACTTCAGCTACCACTGCATGTCATGGCACATCCCGCCGGGCAGCTTCCGCGGCATCGGCGGTCTGGATCACGCGGCGCTGGGCATCCCGTCCGAGGACGAGTACATGCGCCGCTACTTCAGCCGCCGCGGCCTGGCTGATCTGCACGCCGTGCGCGAGCACTGGAACTTCTATCTGGCCTACAACCTGTTTCGCCTCGCGGCCATCCTGCAGGGCATCGTCCGCCGGGTGGTCGACGGCACGGCCGCCAGTGCCGACGCACGCACCTCGGGCGAGGGCGTGCGGCCGCTGGCCGACCTGGCCTGGCAGTTCGCGCAGCGCTCGCGGTAGATCAGGCCAGCGCACAACACATCCCGCCACAACAGGAGACGACGATGGACTTCGGCTACTCAGCCCGCACACAAGACCTGCAACAACGGGTCTCGGCCTTCATGGCCGAGAACATCTACCCCGCCGAGGCGGCCTACTTCGCCGAGATCGAAGCCAACACCCGCGCCGGCAAACGCTGGACGCCGCTGCAGGTGATCGAAGAGCTCAAGCCCAGAGCGCGTGCCGCGGGGCTGTGGAACCTGTTCCTGCCCGAGAGCGACCTCGGCGCCGGCCTGAAGAACCAGGAGTACGCGCCGCTGGCCGAGATCATGGGCGCGGTCCCCTGGGCGAGCGAGGTCTTCAACTGCTCGGCGCCCGACACCGGCAACATGGAGGTGCTGGTGCGCTACGGCCTGCCCGAGCACAAGCGGCGCTGGCTCGAGCCGCTGCTGGCGGGCGAGATCCGCAGCGCCTTCGCTATGACCGAGCCGGCGGTGGCTTCATCGGACGCCACCAACATCGAGGCGAGCATCCGCCGCGATGGCGACGAGTACGTGATCAATGGCCGCAAGTGGTGGACCAGCGGGGCCGGCGACCCGCGCTGCGCGATCTACATCTTCATGGGCAAGACCGACCCGACGGCGCCGCGGCACTCGCAGCAGTCGATGATCCTGGTGCCCTCTGATGCCAAGGGCGTGAAGGTGGAGCGGGCGCTGTCGGTGTTCGGCTATGACGACGCGCCGCACGGCCACATGGAGGTCAGCTTCGACAACGTGCGCGTGCCGGCGTCGAACATCCTGCTCGGAGAAGGCCGCGGCTTCGAGATCGCCCAGGGCCGCCTGGGCCCCGGGCGCATCCACCACTGCATGCGGTTGATCGGTGTCTCGGAACGCGCGCTGGCATTGATGTGCAGGCGCGCCACCGAACGCACCGCCTTCGGCAAGACCGTGGCGCAGCAGACGGTGACGCAAGAGCGCATCGCCGAGGCGCGCTGCATGATCGACCAGGCCCGGCTGCTGACACTCAAGGCGGCGTGGATGATGGACCTCGCCGGCAACAAGAGCGCAAAGGCCGAGATCGCGATGATCAAGGTCGTCGCACCCAACGTGGCGTGCAAGGTGCTGGACTGGGCGATGCAGGTGCATGGCGGCGCCGGCGTCAGCCAGGACTTCCCGCTGGCCTACTTCTACGCCCATGCGCGCACGCTGCGCTTTGCCGACGGCCCTGACGAAGTGCACCGCAACTCGATCGCCAAGCTCGAACTCGGCCGCCACGTCTGAGCGGCGCGCCCCGTGCGCTCAGGGTCGGACCGGCCCGTCCGCCTGATCAGGCGACAGCGCGCTGGACGACCACAGGCTGGGCTGCGTGCTGGCGGCGTCTCCTGCGGCACTGGTGACGCGGCGCGCTTCGCGCATCGCGGACTCGAACAGCCTCACCCACTGCTGCAGGTCGGCAGCTTCGGGCGCCTCCACGGCGGTGCGCAGCGAGAGGCGGCCGCGCGCGACCACCATCACCAGCGGGTTGCCGGCGATCAACGGCGCTGCGCGCAGCGCTTCGGTGAGCGGGCCCTCCAGCCACTGGCGAAGCCACTCCTGCGAGTTGCCCAGCGCCACGAAGTGGTCGCGCAAGGGCTTCATCGAGGCCGCATCGAGCTTGGCGTACATGACCAGCCAGCGCATCTCGGGCGGCGTCTGGTCGTCGATGCGCGTCTGCACACCTTCGACGTACTCGTCGAACATCGCACGTTCCATCGACTCGGCCAGCGGGCGGTCGATCAGCGCGACTTGCAAGGCAGACGCCAGGCCCAGTTCGGCGCGCAGGCGCAACTCGCTGGTCTTGATGTAGCCGCGCTGAGACGGCCCCCATTCCAGCCGCCAGGGCAGCGCACCCAGCCGGCCGTCGACGATGAAGCCAGAACCGTCGCGCACAGGGCGGTAGGTGTACTGCCGGCCCGCAGCCCAGGCCGCCAGGTCAGCCGCCGGCGCAGCGGCCGCAGGGCCGCGCGAGAACAGGCGCTTGAGTCCGTCGAGCATGGATTAGAGTCGGAGAGCACGATGTGGATTCGTGCATGGGGCGACGTGATGATCCAAGTGTATTCCTGGGCTACTCCGAACGGACACAAGGTCCACGTCATGCTCGAGGAATGCGGGCTGAAGTACCGCGCCTTGCCGATCGATATCGGCTCGGCTGCGCAATTTGACCCGGATTTCCTGGCCATCAGCCCGAACAACAAGATCCCGGCGCTGGTCGACCCTGACGGGCCCGACGGCAAGCCGATCGCGCTGTTCGAGTCAGGTGCCATCCTGCTCTACCTGGCCGGCAAGACCGGGCGCTTCATGCCCGCGGATGTGCGTGGCAAGTACGAGGTGCTGCAGTGGCTGATGTTCCAGATGGGCGGCGTCGGCCCGATGCTCGGCCAGGCGCATCACTTCCGCATTTACGCGCCGCAGAAGATTCCGTATGCGATCGATCGCTACACCAACGAGGCCAAGCGGCTGTATTCGGTGATGAATCGGCAACTCGCCCGCTCAAAGTACATCGCCGGGCCCGAATACTCGATCGCGGATATCGCGATCTTCCCCTGGCTGCGCAGCTGGAAGAACCAGGGTATCGACTGGAACGACCACCCGCATCTGAAAGGCTGGTTCGACGAGATCGCCGCCCGACCGGCCGTGAAGCGTGGCGTCGAGGTACTGGCCGATCAGCGCAAACCGCTGATGGACGACAAGGCGCGCGAGACCTTGTTCGGCGCCACGCAGTACGCGTCGCGGCCGGCATCCTAAAATCCTGGGCCCTTGGAACTGCCCGTAGCTCAACCGGATAGAGCACCAGCCTTCTAAGCTGGGGGTCGGGGGTTCGAGTCCCTCCGGGCAGGCCATTTATCCTGTATCGAGAGCCGCGGCCGACCTCGCAGGAGCCCGAAAGGCCTGGCGCACACCGCCTGCCGAGAATGTCGGCGAAATTGACAGTCGCCGGTCCGAAGTGCGGGCATAGACGCCGTTGTAACGGGTTGTGCCTACGAAGGGTCAGCGGCGGCGCGGACCTTGCTTTCCCAGCCCTCCTGTATGCGAACCAGGACTTTCTATGTGCGGGCCCGGCGCTTGTGCCTGGGGCCTGTGCTCGCCACGATGGCCGCACTGGCCTGCCAGGCTGCGGCAGCGGCGCAGGTTGGTGAACTGGACGCCCAGCCCGCCATCGCCGCGACGAGCACGCCAGGGGATTCGCTGCTTCAGACGTTGCAGACCGAGCAGGCCACGATCGAGGACGGCCTTTCGCGCGCCGACCGTTCCGCACAGATGCTGGACTCGCACTTCGACTCGCGAGGCCCTGAGTTCTCGCGCAATGCAGCGTTGCGCAACGCGGCCGATCACCCTTTGCGCCTGGGCGAGCAGGAGACCGTCGACAAGATGCTGCGTGAGATCGAGGCTGGCGTGCGGGCGCGCGAGGAGGCCGGCGAACGGCGGCCGCCGCCGCAGCGGCCGGCCGAGGGCGTGTCCGGCGCCCTGATGGCGCTCAACGACTCCCTGTTCACAAAGATGCCGCGCGAGTTGCGCGAATGGGTGAAGGCGAATCGCGACCCCGTCGTGGTCGGGGCGTGCGCGGTGTTGCTGCTGGTGCTTGTCGGGTCGAGCCTGCTCGACAGGCGTCGGCGCAGTGATGGATCGTCGCGGCGCATGGGTTTGCTCGAAGGCTGGAAGTCACCGCAAGGGCGGCGTCGGCGGCGCCGCGGGGGCAGCCGCGCTTCAGGGCAGGAAGCATCCTCGACCTCGGCTGGCCCACTCTCCGAGCCGCACTGTGCGGGCAGCCCGGCGGTTGCGCAATCGAGTCCGTCGTCACTCGAGCCACCGCGCTCGCGTCGCCGATCCAGCAGCGGCAGTTCGCGCTCGCATGGCCATGATCGACGTCGATCTGGATAGACGAACAGACCCTGGGTGATCACAGAACCCGCGTCTGCAGTCCCACGGCGCCACCTGAACCTGATGCAGCCGCTGCGGTTTGATCTGACGCAGCAGGCGCGCCGGGGTGACCGCCCTGTGGTCGTCCCGCGCTCGCGCTTCCTGAGGCCCGCGGTGCTGGCCCGTCTGACGAGGCGGGCTCGGCGCGCTGATCGAACGAGGGAATACGCCACGGCGCCCGGGCGCCGGTGCCACGCGGATCGTTGGCAGAATCGCAGATCGTCGATCCGTTGGAGTTCTGCATGGCCGAAACCAGAAACGCACCCGCGGCGCGCAACGCGGGTGGCAACGACAGCCGCTACCAGTCGCTGCGCGATCTGGGCGCCCGCGCCCACCAACTGCGCGCCACGACCCGCGCGGCCGACCGCTTCATGGCCGGCCATGAGGCCGAGGACCGGGACACCGGCACCTGGCTGATCTCCGGCGCGGTCGAACTGGCCCACGAACTGGCCGGCGAGCTTGACGGCCTGGCACGCACATTGAAGGACGGCCCGACCGAGCCGCAACTGGCCGGCCGGGTGATGGCGCTGCGCAAGCGCGCCCACGAACTGCACGCCGCCTGCCGCGCCGCCGACCGCTATCTGGAAGACGAGGGCAGCGAAGAGCGCGAGACCGGCTCCTGGCTGATCGCCAGCGCGCGCGGGCTGGCCGACAAACTGGCATCCGAGATCGACGACAGCGCCAGCGCACTCAAGCGGCCGGGCAGTGGCAGCGTCGCCGAACCGGTCGAGATGGGCGTGGCGCGCCGGGTGGCTTGAAGTTCGGCGGCTGAGCCGACCGGGCCCGGCGCCGCGGCACGAGGTCACTGAACTTGCTGGTCGGGGTGGAGAGATTCGAACTCCCGACCCACTGGTCCCAAACCAGTTGCGCTACCAGGCTGCGCTACACCCCGACGGCGCTCATTCTACGGTCGCTCCGGGCGCGGGCAGCTGCAGTTGGCGCGCCACCGCCATGCATTGGCGGATGTGCTGCTCGCAAACGAACTTCAGCGCGCTGAAGGTCAGTGCCGCCGACAACGCCTGGCCGGCCAGCGGCACGTACTTGGCAACCTGTTGGGTGGTCAGGCGCACGCCCACCACCTTGAGCATCTGCAGCACCAGATCGCGCGTGATGAGGCGGCCGATCAGCATGCCGCCGCCCGCGCTGATGGCCTTGTAGACGACGATCCGGCGGTCGGGCGCCAGCCGCTCGACCTGCTCCGGGCTGAGCCCGAAGGCGGCGTTGATCTGCGGCAGGACGCGCAGCAGCACGCCGATATCGGTCAGCCAGTCCAGACCGGGCACCGGGACCATTGCCACGCCGGCCGCCAGCATCGCCCGCTTGGTCACCAGTTGGCGGCACTGTCGCGCCACCGCTTCGATGTCGGGCCCGGTGGCCGGTATCAGCACCGGCGGTGCGGCGGCTGCGGCCATCAGGCAGGGACCGGCTCAGCCGGCAACACAACGATGCCGTCGGCGTCGGCCAGCAGCCATTCACCGGGCCGCAGCCACATGCCGAACAGCTGGATCGGCACGTCGCGCTCGCCCTGGCCCCGGCGTTCGGTCGGCATCGGCATGGCCGCCAGCGCGCGGACGCCCAGCGCGCAGTCGGCCAGTTCAGCCACGTCGCGAACGGCACCATGCACCACCAGCCCGGCCCAGCCGTTGCGGGCCGCCGCGGCGCCCAGGTTGCCGCCGACCAGCGCGCGGCGCAGCGAACCGCCGCCGTCAACCACCAGCACACGGCCCAGGCCGGGCGACTCCACGGCGGCCTTCACCTGGGTGTTGTCGTCGAGGCAGCGCACGGTGCTGATCGGGCCGCCAAAGGCGGCCCGCCCGCCGAACTCGCGGAACACCGGCGGCAGCACGCGGAAGACATCCGCGCTCTCGCCCTTGTGGCGGTCGCACAGATCGCAGGTGGACGACAGAACCATCGTTGTGCTCAGAGTGGCAAGGTACGCAGCATCTGCCCCGGGTAGATCTTGTCCGGGGGGCTGAGCATAGGCTTGTTGGCTTTGAAGACGCTGGGGTACGCGCACAGCAGCACCTTCTCTTTGGTTGCCTGGTCGGGCGCACGGCCAGTCAGCGTGACGGCGCCGGAATCTTCATCCAACTCCACCGTCAACGCGCTCGCATCCAGCCCTTTGGCCTGGAAGTGGCTGACGATGGTTGCCGCCGCGGTGCGCTCGCGCTCGGCCTTGGTCGAGCCGATGCCGAACAGCTTCTCGCCGGCTTCCTTGATGAACGACAACAGTCCCATGGGTGCTCTCCTCGGTATGTAATGCCGTGCGTAGGCGGACTCTAGCGCCCGGACAGCGCCGCGGCGCGGATGTCCGACAGGCGGGTGCGGCTGGTGATGACGTCGACGTCCAGCTTCAGGTGAAGCAGCGTCGGGCCTTCGGCGGCCAGCGCGCGCGCGAAGGCCGGCTCGAAGTCGGCGGTACCGTCGACGAACTCGGCCTGCCAGCCGTACGCGCGGGCCAGCATGACGAAGTCGGGGTTGGCCAGATCGCTGCCACTGACGCGGCCCGGAAAGTCGCGCTCCTGGTGCATGCGGATGGTGCCGTAGCTGCCGTTGTCGACCAGCACCGTGACCAGCTTGCGTACGCCATGGGCGCGCGCCGTCGCCATCTCCTGCCCCGTCATCAGAAAGTCGCCGTCCCCGGCCAGGTGCACCACCTGCCGCTGCGGCTGCAGCAACGCGGCGGCCAAGGCGGCCGGCAATCCATAACCCATGGCGCCCGAGGTGGGTGCCAGTTGTGTGCGGCCGTGGTGCTGCAGGCCGGGGTACTGCAGAAAACGATGCAGCCAGCCGCTGAAGTTGCCTGCGCCGTTGGTGTAGATGGTGTCGGTCGGCGCCAGGCGTTGCACGATGCGCACCACCTCGGCCATGTCCAGCGGCTGCACGGCGGTGGATTGCTGGTTGGCCAGGTACTCGGCACGCGCCGTCTCGGCGGCACCGTCCCAGGGCACGGCGGCCGGCGCGTCAAGCGCTTCCAGCGCCTTGGCCGCGACGCTCATCGCGGCCTGCAGAAGCAGATCGGCGGCATAGACACGCCCCAGTTCCTCGGGGCCGGCGTGCACGTGCACCAGGGTCTGCGTCGGCCGCGGCGCCTGCAGCAGCGTGTAGCCGCCAGTGGTCATCTCGCCCAGGCGCGCGCCCAGGGCGATCACCAGGTCGGCATCGCGCACGCGGGCGGCCAGCTTGGGGTTGATGCCGATGCCGACATCGCCGGCATACATCGGGTGGCGGTTGTCGAAGCAGTCCTGGAAGCGGAAGGCACAGGCCACCGGCAGCCGCCAGTGCTCGGCAAAGCGCTGCAGCGCGGCCGCGGCCTCGGCGTCCCAGCCACTGCCGCCGACGATCAAGATCGGGCGCCTGGCTGCCAGCAACCGCTGGCGCAACTCACGCAGCGCACCCGGGGCGGGCCAGGCCACTGCAGGCTCGACACGCGGCAACACCGGGGCGCTGGTCAACGCGCTCAGCATGTCTTCGGGCAACGACAGCACCACCGGGCCGGGCCGGCCTTGCAGCGCCGTGTGGAAGGCGCGCGCCACGTACTCGGGCAGGCGGTCGGGCTGCTGCACCTCGGCCGCCCACTTGGCCAGGCCCAGCGTGCCGGGGCCGAACATCTGGCGGTAGTCGATCTCCTGGAAGGCTTCGCGATCGCGCTGGTCGGCGGCCACCTGGCCGACGAAGAGGATCATGGGTGTCGAGTCCTGCAGCGCCGTGTGCACGCCGATGGCGGCGTTGGTGGCGCCCGGGCCGCGGGTGACGAAGCAGATGCCCGGGCGGCCACTGAGCTTGCCTTGCGCCTCGGCGGCAAAGGCCGCACCGCCTTCCTGCCGGCAGGCGATGAAGCGGATGCGCTCGCGGTGCTCGTGAAAGCCGTCCAGCGCCGCCAGGTAGCTCTCGCCGGGCACGCCAAAGACGGTGTCGATGCCCTGGGCGATCAGCGCTTCGACCAGCGCATGGCCGGCCGGCCGGGGTTTGGGTGAAGGGCTGTCCATGGCGGCACTGTAGCCGCCCGGCAGCTGCTGGGAGTGGCGAGACGACCCGGCCGGCGTCCTCAGGCCGGCTGCAATGCCGGCCGGCGCAGGTTCAGCGCCACCAGCGTGGCCGACGCTACGCCCAGGCCGAGCGCCAGCGCGCTGCCGCCGAAGACCGCGTTCGGCTGACCATGGTCGAGCAGCCAGCCGAAGACGGGCGCGGCCAGCGCAAAGCCGATGTCAAGCCCTGAGTACACCGTGCCGTAGACGCGCCCGGTGGCGCCGGGTGGCGCCGCGCGTTTGATCAACATGTCGCGCGAAGGCCCGGCCAGACCAGTGCCGAAGCCGGCGAGCGAGACCGCGGCCAACGCCATCAACGGCGGCAACCAGCCGCTGGCCACCAGCAGCAGCAGCGCGGCGGCGAGGGCCATGGCCAGGGCGATGCCGGCCTCCAGCCGCTGCACCCGGGACACCAGAAAGCCGCCGGCCAACATGCCCGCAGCGCCGCACAGCATGTAGCCGGTGACGACGAAGCCGGCGGTCGTCAGCGGCAGACCGTAGATCTGGTGCAGTGCCGGGCCGGCAAAGCTCTGGATGGCCCCCAGGGCGACGGTGGTCCAGAAGAAGAACGAGAAGCACATCCACACGGACGGCAGGCGCAGGAAGGCCAAAGGATGTTCACCGGCGGCGGCGGCCACCGCCCGCGCGCCGGCCGCGGCACCGGCGTCAAGGCGGTCGTCCAGGGCGTCGCGGTTGATCACCAGCAGCAGCAGCACCAGCGCCGCCAGCAGCGCGACGCCCAGGTAGGCGCCGCGCCAGCTGCCCAGCAGCCCGCTCAGGCCCAGCAGCAGCAGCGGTGCCGCGGCCCAGCCCAGATTGCCGCTGATGCCGTGCGCCGAGTAGGCATGGCCCAGCCGGGGTGCCGAGACGCGCTTGTTGAGGATCGTGAAATCCACCGGGTGAAAGGGTGCGTTGCCCAGGCCCGCCAGCATCGCCGCCAGCAGCAGCCCGCCAAAGCCCTGCGCCGCCGAAGCGGCCAGCGCGGCCACGACAAAGCACGACAGCGCCGCGAAGAGCACCGGCCTGGCACCGACCCGATCGACCAGAAAGCCAGCCAGGGCCTGCCCGACACCCGAGACGACGAAGAACACCGTTACCAGCAGGCCCAGTTCAGACCAGCTGAGCCCGAAGTCGCGGATGAACATCGGAAACAGCGGCGGCAGCAGCATGTGGAAGAAGTGCGAGGTGCCATGCGCCAGTCCGACCAGACTGATGGTGCGGACATCGCTCGCGGCGGCAGGCAGGGGCTGGCTGAGACTGGGCATCAGGCCACTGTAGACGGTGGCGCAGGGGCAGGGTTACGATACAAGGACAAGTTCTGTCGAATTCGTGCCAACCCCCCTTCCCCCCTCCCTGGCGCATGTGCTGCCTCTCGATCCGCTGCGTTACGCGCCGACGGATGAGCGCCCGCTGCGCGCCAAGGTGCGCCGGCTGCGTGCTGACACGCGCGTGGTGCCGCATGCGCACCCGTGGGCGCAGGTGGCCTTCTCCACTGCCGGCGTATGCCGGGTGACGGCCGATGACCACACCTGCATCGCGCCGCCTTCGCGTGCGGTGTGGATTCCGCCCGGCATGACGCATGCGGTGACGGTGGTCGAGGACGCAGAACTGCGCACGCTGTACCTGCTGACGGCCGCACCGCAGGCGCTGGGCGGCGCCACGCCAACGCCAGACGCCACCGACTGGCAGCGTTGCCGCGTGCTGGAGGTCTCGCCGCTGCTGCGCGAGCTTGTCCAGCAGCTTGCCGTCGAACCCGGCCGGCAGGCGGCCACGGCACGCGAACGCCACATCGCCGCGCTGGTGCAGGACGAACTGGCGCAGGCGCGTCCGGTGGCGCTGGGCATCCGGCTGCCGCGCGACAAACGCCTGCGCGCACTGTGCGAGGCGGTGCTCGACGACCCGGCGCGCCATGCCACGCTGGCGGGCTGGGCCGGTGATGCCGGCGCCAGCACGCGCACCGTGGCGCGGCTGTTCCGTGAGCAACTGGACACCAGCTTCGCCCAGTGGCGGCAGCAGGTGCTGCTGGCCAAGGCGGTGTCGATGAGCGCCAGCAAGCGTCCGATGAACCATATCGCCGCCGAACTAGGCTACGCCAGCGCCAGCGCCTTCAGCGCGATGGTGCGGCGCTCTGTCGGCATGTCGCCGACGCGGCTGCTGGCCGCCGGCCCCCACACCACGGTAAACAATGCGGCCCGCACCGCCGCCAAGGCATTCACATGACCGAACAGGTTCTGGTCGACTTCATCCGGCAGGACGCCCAAGGCACCTGCAGCACCGCGCAGGCCTGGGCCAAGGCGCCGCCGCAGCTGGGCCCGGCCGCGCGCGAGGCGGCCAAGGCGCGCGCCGCACGACTGCTGCACGAACATCAGGCGGTGCTGGTGGCCCACTACTACGTGGACGGCGATCTGCAGGATCTGGCGCTGGCGACAGGGGGCTGTGTCGCCGATTCGCTGGAGATGGCGCGCTTCGGCCGCGCGCATGCCGCGCGCACGCTGGTGGTGGCCGGAGTGCGCTTCATGGGCGAGACGGCCAAGATCCTGTCGCCCGACAAGCGGGTGCTGATGCCTGATCTGGAGGCCACCTGCTCGCTCGACCTGGGCTGCCCGCCCGAGGCCTTCTCGGCCTTCTGCGATGCCCACCCCGAGCGCACCGTCGTCGTCTACGCCAACACCAGCGCGGCAGTCAAGGCGCGCGCAGACTGGATGGTCACCAGTTCCTGCGCGCTGCCCATCGTGCGTGCGCTGCATGCCCAGGGCCGCAAGATCCTGTGGGCACCGGACCGCCATCTGGGCCACTGGATCGAACAGCAGACCGGCGCCGACATGCTGATGTGGAACGGTGCGTGCATCGTGCACGACGAGTTCAAGGCGATCGAGCTGCAGCTGCTGAAGGCGCAACACCCGCAGGCGCTGGTGCTGGTGCACCCCGAGTCGCCGGCGGGCGTGGTGGCACTGGCCGATGTGGTGGGTTCGACCACCCAGCTGCTCAACGCCGTGGTGCAAGGCGACGCGCCGGCCTACATCGTGGCCACCGACAACGGCCTGATGCACCGCATGCGTCAGCTGGCGCCGGGCAAGACGCTGATCGAGGCGCCGACCGCCGGCAGCGGCGCCACCTGCAAGAGCTGCGCGCATTGCCCGTGGATGGCGATGAACGGCCTGCAGGGCGTGATCGATGCGTTGCAGACCGGCGTCGGCGAGGTGCGCGTGGACGAACCGGTGCGCCTGAAGGCGCTGGGCTGCATCGAGCGCATGCTGGACTTCACTGCCACCCACCGAGACCAGCTTCACCAGGCCGCGGGCGGCTTCGTGCCGCACCTGGGCGCAACCTGATCCACCGCGCGCGGCTTCAGTGAGGCGCCCAGGCGCCGATATCCGATGCAGCAACGCAGCGCGCAAGGATGACGGCCATGGCGATCGACTTCAGCTCAGTGCACAACCACACCGAGGCCGCCGTGTTCGAGCGCGTGCAGGCCACCGGTGCGAACTACCCCGGGCTGGCCGATCGTCCTGAACTGATGGTGGACGTGGCGTGTGTAGCCCTGAACCGGCTGCAGCCACGCTACATCCGCCACAGCGTGGACATGGCCTTCTACCTGAGCGACAAGGAGCGGTCGCAGACCGAGCGTGCGGTGGCCGACGCGGTCGAGTCGGCCTTCGGCTATGTGCAGGCGCGCAGTGCGATGCGCGCCCGCGGCTGAGCCGCCTGGCGCGTCAGCTGCGCGCCGTGCTGCGCGCGCGCCGGGTCAGCACGGTCGGGAAACTGACCGGCAAGGCGGCGGGAAAGTCGCGGCTGTAGTGCAGCCCGCGGCTCTCGTGACGGTGCAGCGCCGAGCGCACGATGAGTTCGGCGCAGGCCACCAGGTTGCGCAGTTCCAGCAGGTCCCGCGTGACGCGGAAGTTCGCGTAGTACTCGTCGATCTCGTCGCGCAGCAGCTTGATGCGGTGCAGCGCACGCTCCAGCCGTTTGGTCGTGCGCACGATGCCGACGTAGTTCCACATCAGCAGGCGCAGCTCGTCCCAGTTGTGTGCGATGACCACCTGCTCGTCGGCGTCCTCGACCTTGCTCTCGTCCCAGTCGGGCAACGTCGGCGAGGCAGGCAGCGGATCGGCCAGGATGCGCTCGGCGCAGGTGCGGCCCAGCACCACGCATTCCAGCAGCGAATTGCTGGCCAGCCGGTTGGCGCCGTGCAGCCCGGTGTAACTGGTCTCGCCCACCGCGAACAGGCCCGGCAGGTCGGCTCGGCCGTCCAGGTCGGTGACCACGCCGCCGCAGGTGTAGTGGGCAGCGGGTACCACCGGGATCGGCTGGCGTGTGATGTCGATGCCCAGCGCCAGGCAGCGTTCATGGATGGTCGGGAAGTGCTTTTTCAGAAAGACCTCGCCCTTCTCGCGCACGATCGGCGTGGCGTCCAGCCAGACATGGTCCAGGCCGTGCTTCTTCATCTCGAAGTCGATCGCGCGGGCGACGATATCGCGCGGTGCCAACTCGCCACGCTCGTCGTGCGCCGGCATGAAGCGCGTGCCGCCCGGGTCGGTCGGGCCGGTGCTGGGCAGCGTGAGCACCGCGCCCTCGCCGCGCAGCGCCTCGGTGATCAGCAGGCTGCGTTCCTGCGGGTGGTACAGGCAGGTCGGGTGGAACTGGATGAACTCCATGTTCGCCACCCGGCAGCCTGCGCGCCAGGCCATCGCGATGCCGTCGCCGGTGGCGGTGTCGGGGTTGCTGGTGTAGCGGTACACCTTGCCCACGCCGCCGGTGGCCAGCACCACGGCACTGGCGGCCAGCGTGCGCACGCGCCGATGGTCGATGTCCAGCGCATACAGCCCCAGACAACGCGCGGTCTCGTGCTGCCGGAGCTGGCGCGGCGTGATCAGGTCCAGCGCCATCCAGCGCTCGTGCAGCGTGATGTCCGGGTGCGCCACGGCACGGGCCAGCAGCGCTTCGTGGATCGCCCGGCCGGTGGCGTCGGCGGCATGGGCGATGCGGCGCACCGCATGGCCAGCCTCGCGCGTGAGGTGCAGACCCAGCGGGCCGGCGGGGTCGACCGAAAAGGGCACGCCGCGCTCGACCAGCCACTCGATCGCCGCCGCGCTGTGCTCGGCGATGAAGCGCGCTGCATGTTCGTCGACCAGCCCGGCACCGGCATCCTGGGTGTCGCGCACGTGGGATTCGATGCTGTCGTCCTGGCCGAGCACGCCGACAATGCCGCCCTGCGCCCAGGCCGTAGCACCCTCCGACATCGAGCGCTTGGCCAGCACCACCACCTGGCGCCCACGGTCAGCCAGTTGCAGCGCAACCACCAGCCCGGCCAGACCCGCGCCGACCACGACGACCGGTGCGACGGACAAGGAACTCTGACTCATGGGCGTTGCCGGTGGCATGGGGTCGGGGATTCTACGGACGGCTGGCGCCGGTCGATGGGCGATAGTCAGTCATGACCTCGCTGCACGATGACGAAGCGGCAGACGCTGTCGAGGCCGTGCACCGCCACTTCGCGCGTGCGCCGCGCTTGTGCATCGCGCTGCACGACATCGGTGGCGAGGCCGGCATCGGCCTGCTGACCGCGCTGGCGCGCGGCGCCGAGCCGCAGCGCGAGCTGGTCCCCGGGCGCAACGGGCACGCCGGGCCGGCCTCACTGCCCTACACCGAGCTGCCGCGCGGCCTGCGGCTGTACGCCAGCGACGCCCGCGCACCGGCGGCGCCGCTGCTGGCCCACAGCCGGCTGGGCGTGCTGCTGATCGGCACCTCGTCGCTGGAAGTGATCGAAAAGGCTCTGCAGCCGCTGCGCGAGGCGATGCGCGAGCGCGAACGCTGGCCCAACCGGGCCCTGCTGCTGGTGCCCATGGTGCCGACGCCACCTCTGGCCACGCTGGCCAGCGCGCTGGCCGGCCGCACCGGGGTGGAGGTGCGCGTCACGCCGACCGCGCCCGGCCGCGACGCCGCCTGGCGGTATGTGAGCGGCGCCTGGAACCGCCTGCGTGATCAAGGCGGCGAGTCTCCGCCCCCGGTGCCCCGGCCGGCCGCGGCTGCGCCATCCGCCACGGACGACGACAGCGCCCCCGAGGACCCGGTCTGGGCCACGTGGCTGGGCTCCTGCCTGGCACTCAACGGACTGCTGCACGGCTGCGTCTTCAGCCGACAACCGCTGCGGCTGCTGGCGGTACACGGCTCGCCGCAGGCCGGCGAGCGGCTGGGGCGCCAGGGCGCGGCGCTGGCCGATGCCGTAGGCACGGCCGGCTCGCAGCTGGGGCTGGATCCGGCCGCGCCGGATATGGCGATCACGCTCGGCGGCCATCACCTGCTGCTGGCTGCGCTGCCAGGGCGCAAGGGCCATTTCGTGCACCTGATGCTTGACGCGCGGCAGGCCAACCTGCCGCTGGCGCGCCTGCAACTCGGGCGGCTCGTGGCCGCCGCGCCGCAGCGCTGACGGAGCCCGGCGGGACGTTGCCGACGCCTCATCCGCGCTTGGCCACCAGCGTCAGGATGTCGTAGCTGGCCACCACGGCGCCGTCCTGATTGCTCACCTCCACATCCCACGCCACCACGCCCTGCCCCACGCCATCGGCGCCCTTCTTCTGCCGGTCGGTCTTTCGCTTGCAGGTCAGACGCGCTCGGATGGTGTCGCCGATGGCCACCGGCTTGACGAAGCGCAGCGTGTCGAGGCCGTAGTTGGCCAGCACCGGCCCCGGCGCCGGGCTGACGAACAGGCCCGCCGCCGCCGAGAGCACGAAGTAGCCATGTGCGATGCGCTGGCCGAACGCGCTCTCGCCCGCCGCGATGGCGTCGAAGTGCATGTAGAAGTAGTCGCCCGAGATGCCACCGAAGGCCACGATGTCGGCCTCGCTGACGGTGCGCCGGTGCGTCAGCAGCGAGTCGCCCACCTCCAGGTCTTCGAAGTGCTTGCGGAAAGGATGCAGCTCGGATTCGCGCACGCGCGCGCCGCGCACAAACTCGCCCGTGATGGCCGCCAGCATCGTGGGCGACCCCTGCACGGCGGCGCGCTGCAGGTAGTGCGCGACCGCGCGCAGGCCGCCCAGTTCCTCGCCGCCACCAGCGCGGCCGGGGCCGCCGTGCTTGAGCTGCGGCAGCGGCGAGCCGTGCCCGGTGGACTCGACCGCCGCCTCGCGCTCGAGCACCAGCAGACGGCCGTGGTGCGCCGCCGCCAGGGGCACGGCGTAGGCAGCGATGGCCGCATCCCGCGTCACCAGCGTGCCGACCAGGCTGCCGCGGCCGCGCGCGGCCAGCGCCAGCGCTTCGTCCAGATCGTCATAAGGCATCAGCGTGCTGACGGGTCCGAAGGCTTCGATGTCGTGCACCTGTTCGTTGTGCAGCGGGGCTTCGCACAGCAGCAGCGTGGGCGCGAAGAAGGCGCCCTCGGCCGTGCCCTCGCCCAGCGGCGCGAAGCCGTCGCCGGCGCCGATCACCTGTTCGGCACTGCGGCGCAACATCGCCACCCGCTCGGCCACGTCGGCCTGCTGCGCGCGCGAGGCCAGTGCGCCCATGCGCACGCCCTCCAGCGCAGGGTCGCCGACGACCACTTTTGCCAGGCGCGCACGCAGCCGCTGAACCACTGCCTCCAGGTGCAGGCGCGGCACGATGGCGCGGCGGATGGCGGTGCACTTCTGCCCCGCCTTGACGGTCATCTCGCGCGCGACCTCCTTCACGAAGAGCTCGAACTCCTCGTCGTCGGGGCCGATGTCGGGCGCCAGGATGGCGCAGTTCAGGCTGTCGGCCTCGGCGTTGAAGGGCACCGACTGGCGTACCAGGTTCGGCTGCACGCGCAGCCTGGCAGCCGTGTCGGCGCTGCCGGTGAAGGTGACGACGTCCTGCCCATCCAGCCGCTCGAGCAGGTCGCCGGTGCCGCCGATCACCAGTTGCAAGGCGCCCTCGGGCAGCACACCGGCCTGCAGCATCAGCCGCACGCAGGCCTCGGTCAGGTAGCTGGTGGCGCTGGCGGGCTTGACGATGCACGGCATGCCGGCCAGGAAGCTGGGCGCGAACTTCTCCAGCATCCCCCAGACGGGGAAGTTGAAGGCGTTGATGTGCACCGCCAGCCCACGCCGCGGCACCAGGATGTGCGTGCCGGCGAAGCCACCCTGCTTGGACAGGGAGAAGGCCGGGCCCTCGTGCACCACGTTGCCCGAGGGCAACTCGTTGCTGCCGATGCCGGCATAGGCCGACAGCGTGGCGCTGCCGCCTTCGATGTCGATCCAGCCGTCGGCGCGGGTGGCGCCGGTGTGGGCGGATACCGCGTACAGCGTCTCCTTGTGCTCTTGCAGGAAGCGCCCAAGGGCACGGAGGCGCTGCGCGCGCTGCTGGAAATCGAGCTTCAGCAGCGCGGGCAGGCCGACGCTGCGCGCGTGCTGCACCGCCTCGGCGAAATCGACCGCCTCGGCATGCAGAGCGTAGGCCGGGCGGCCATTCACCGCGCTGCACAGCACCTGGGCCGCGGTGGCGCCGAGCCAGCGCCCGGCGATGTGGCTTTGCAGAACGGGGTTCATGTCGGGGTCTCCGCGAGGTTTTCGGTACGCCGGGCAGTGGCCGTTGGCAGGCTGACGGCCGGCAGCCCGCCCAGGAAGAGGTCGGCCACCAGTGGCGCCAGCGCCGCGTGGTCCAGCGGCCCTTCAGGCCGCATCCAGGTGAACATCCAGTTGATCATGCCGAAGAGCAGCATCGTCATCGGCTTGGCCAACTGCGCGGCGGCCAGGTCCGGGCGCAGTTCGACCATCACGCCGGCGAAGCCGCTGACCAACTCGCGCTCGATGGCCAGCACGCGCTCGCGCTCTGCATTGCCGAGGAACTTGACGTCCTCGGTCAGCACCCGGTGGGCGTGCTGCGCGCCGGCGTATTCGTGCACGAAGCGGGCGATCAGCTCGCGCAGCCGCGCCTGCGGCGGCCCGCCCAGGGCATCCACCTCCGCCAGCACCGCATGCAGCCGCAGCACGTGCGCCTCAGCGATGCGCGCGAGCATCGATTCCTTGTCGCGGAAGTAGTGGTAGAGCGTCGCCTTGGACAAGCCGCAGGCGGCTGCGATCTGCTTCATCGAGGTCGCGCTGGACCCCTGCTGCGCGAACAGCTCGGCGGCGCGGGTCAGGATGGTGTCGCGCTGCTCGTCGTAGCCTGGGGCGCGCCCGCGTGCCACGCGCCTATCGCTCGTCGAAGCTGAGCACGACACGCTCGCTGGTCGGATGCGACTGACAGGTGAGCACGAAGCCGGCCGCGACCTCGGATTTCTCGAGCGCGAAGTTGCGCTCCATGCGCACCTGCCCTTCCAGCAGCCGGGCGCGGCAGGTGCCGCAGACGCCGGAGGTGCAGGAGAACGGCATCTCCAGCCCGGCCGCGGTGGCCGCATCCAGGATGCTCGGCTGGTCACGGTGAAAGATGATCTCGCGGCTGAAGCCGTCACGCACGATGACCACGCGCGCCTGTTCAGCGTCGCCAGGCTGCGCCTGGTGGATGACGGCGCCGCCGGCCTGCGGCGCGATGCCGAAGCGCTCGATGTGGATGCGCTGCTCGGGCACGCCGGCCGCCAGCAACGCCGCCTCGGCCTCGTCGTTCATCTGGAACGGCCCGCAGATGTAGCTTTCGTCGATGCCTTCGGCCGGCAGCACGCTGGCCAGGAACTCGGCGATCTTCGTGCGGTCGAGCAGCCCCATGTGCAGCGGCGCATCGGACGGCTCGTCGCTGAAGACATGGTGCAGCACCAGCCGCGTCAGGTAGCGGTTCTTCAGGTCTTCGAGTTCTTCCTTGAACATCGTCGACTGCAGCCTCCGGTTGCCGTAAAGCAGCGTGAAGCGCGACAGCGGCTCGCGCGCCAGCACCGTCTTCATGATCGACAGGATCGGCGTGATGCCGCTGCCTCCGGCAAAGCCCACGTGGTGACGGCGCGCGTGCGGCTGCAGCGGCACGAAGAAGCGGCCCTGCGGCGCCATCACCGCCATCGTGTCGCCGGCCTGCAGCCGGAGGTTGATCCACTGGCTGAACACCCCACCGGCCACCTGGCGCACGCCGACGCGCAACTCGCCGTCGTCGACCCCGGCGCAGATCGAGTACGAGCGGCGCAGGTCCTGGCCGTCGATGGTCTTGCGCAAGGTCAGGTACTGGCCCTGCGTGAAGGCGAAGGTGCTGCGCAGATCATCGGGCACGTCGAAGCTGACGATCACCGCCTCGGCCGTGTCGGGCTCGATGCGCCGCACGCGCAGCGGGTGGAACAGCGTGCTCATATCGGCTTGAAGTATTCGAAGGGTTCGCGGCAGGCCCGGCAGCGGTACAGCGACTTGCAGGCGGTGGCGCCGAAAGCGCTGAGCTGCTCGGTGTCGGCACTGGCGCAGCGCGGGCAGGCGACACGCTCGGGCCGGCGCATGAAGCGCATCGGCTGCGCGCCCGCCGCCCACGACAGTGCCGGCCCCGGCGGCGCGATGCCGTAGTCGTGCAGCTTGCGCCGGCCTTCGGCGCTGATCCAGTCGGTGGTCCAGGCCGGGGCGCGCTGCAGGCGCACCTGCGCCGGGCCAAGGCCGGCGGCATCCAGCGCCTCGAGCACGCTGCGTTCGATCACCTCGGTGGCGGGGCAGCCGGAATAGGTGGGCGTCAACACCACTTCCAGGCCGTCGTCGGTGACGCGCACATCACGCACGATGCCGAGTTCACGCACCGACAGCGCAGGCACTTCGGGGTCGAGCACCGTGTCGAGCGTGGCCCACGCGCGCTCGACATCGGCGGCGGTCACCACACGCCGCCCGGGTAGGCGCGCTGCAGATGCTGCAGCGTGGCCAGCAGATGGCCCATGTGTTCGGTGTGCATGCCGCGCTTGGCGTGGCTGCGAAAGCCGCCCTCGCGCGGCAGGGCCAGCGTGGCCTCGGCCAGGATCTCGCCCATCTGGGCCAGCCACGGCGCCTTCAGCGTGTGCGCCTGCGGGTCCACCGCGTCGCTGTCGAACAGCTCGGCCGTGTAGGGCCACAGATGCGCCAGTGCGGCGTCGATGCGGCGGCGCGACTCCTCGGTGCCGTCGGCCAGCCGCACCACCCAGTCGACGGCGTGCTGCTGGTGGTAGCGCGCTTCCTTGACCGCCTTGCCTGCGATGGCCGCGAGTTCGGCGTCTTCGCCGGCGGTCAACTGCGCCCAGCGCAGCTGCAGCCAGGTAGCGACGATCGCATTGCGCATCACGGTGAAGGCGAAGTCGCCGCGCGGCAGCTCGGCCAGCGTCATGTTGCGGTAGTCGCGCTCGTCGCGCAGGAAGGCGAGCTGGTCCTCGTCGTGCCCGGACACCCGGCCGGCGTGGCTGAGCAGCGCACGCGCCTGGCCGATCAGGTCGAGCGCCATGTTGGCCAGTGCGATGTCTTCTTCCAGCACCGGGGCATGGCCGCACCACTCGGCCAGGCGCTGGCCAAGCACCAGGCAGGTGTCGCCCAGTCGCAGCACAGCTTGCTGCGCGGGGTCGTCCTTCAATGCGATCGAGGCCTGCATGGTGTGGCTCACATGTGGTCGACTTCGACCGGCAGCTTGTAGAAGGTCGGATGGCGGTAGACCTTGTCCTCCATCGGGTCGAACAAGCTGCTCTTCTCGGCCGGGTCGCTCGCGACAATCTGCTCGCTCTTCACGACCCAGATGCTGGTGCCTTCCTGGCGCCGCGTGTACACGTCGCGGGCCATCTGCAACGCCATCGCGGCGTCGGTAGCGTGCAGGCTGCCGCAGTGCTTGTGGTCCAGGCCCGCCTTGCTGCGCACGAACACCTCCCACAGCGGCCATTCCGTGCCCGGCGCGCTCATGCCGCCTCCAGCCGCGCCGCGCGCTTGCGTTCGTGCGCAAGGGCCGCCTCACGCACCCAGGCGCCTTCGTCCCAAGCCGCCACGCGGCCGGCCAGCCGGTCGCGGTTGCACGGGCCTTCGCCGCCGACCACACGCCAGAACTCGGCCCAGTCGATCGGGCCGAAGTCGTGGTGCTGGCGCTCTTCGTTCCACATCAGCAAGGGGTCAGGCAGCGTGACGCCCAACACGCGCGCCTGTTCGGCCGCTGCATCGACGAACTTCTGCCGCAGCTCATCGTTGCTGTTGCGCTTGATGCCCCAGCGCATGCTCTGCGCGCTGTTCGGACTCTGGTCGTCGGGCGGGCCGAACATCATCAGGCAGGGCCACCACCAGCGGTTCACGGCGTCCTGCACCATCGCGCGTTGCGCCTCGGTGCCTTCGCGCATCATCACGAGCAGGCTGTCATAGCCCTGGCGCTGATGGAAGCTCTCTTCGCGGCAGATGCGGACCATCGCCCGCGCATAGGGCGCATAGCTGCAGCGGCACAGCGGCACCTGGTTCATGATCGCCGCACCGTCGACCAGCCAGCCGACGGTGCCGATGTCGGCCCAGCTCAGCGTCGGGTAGTTGAAGATGCTGCTGTACTTGGCCTTGCCGCTGTGCAGCGCGTCGATCATCTGGTCGCGGCTGGTGCCCAGGGTCTCCGCCGCGGCGTAGAGATACAGGCCGTGGCCGCCTTCGTCCTGCACCTTGGCCAGCAGGATGGCCTTGCGCTTGAGCGTGGGCGCGCGGCTGATCCAGTTGCCCTCGGGCAGCATGCCGACGATCTCTGAGTGCGCATGCTGGCTGATCTGCCGCACCAGCGTCTTGCGGTAGTGCTCGGGCATCCAGTCCTTGGCCTCGACGAACTCGCCCGCGCCCACCCGCTCTTCGAAGCGCGCCTCCAACCCGGCCTCGGCCAACGAGCGCACGGCCTTGCGCTCTTCCTTCGGGGCCGTGTCCATCGCCTGCGTGTACATGCTCGTGGCTCCTATCGGGGTCGTTGGTCGAGCACCCGGCGGGCCTTGCCCACCAACGTGCGTTCGATGCTGTCGGGTGCGCCCACGTCGACGCGGGCACTGACGCCGATCAGGCTCTTGATGTGGTGCTGCAGTTCGGCGGCCAGCGCGGCGCGGTCGGCGCCGATGTGCGTGGGCAGCAGTTCAACGCGCACCAGCAGCTGGTCGAGCAGCCCGTCGCGCGTCACCACCAACTGGTACTGGCCCGACAGCCCACCAATCTTCAGCACCAGCTCCTCGACCTGGGTCGGGAACAGGTTGACGCCACGGATGATCAGCATGTCGTCGCTGCGGCCGACGATCTTGCCCATGCGGCGCATGCTGCGCGCGGTGGGCGGCAGCAGGCGCGTCAGGTCACGCGTGCGGTAGCGGACCACCGGCAGCGCTTCCTTGGTCAAGGTGGTGATGACCAGTTCACCTTCGGCACCGTCAGGCAGCACCAGGCCGGTCTCGGGGTCGATGATCTCCGGGTAGAAATGGTCTTCCCAGATCACCGGGCCGTCCTTGCTCTCGATGCACTCGTTGGCGACGCCCGGGCCCATCACCTCGGACAGGCCGTAGATGTCCACCGCGTCGATGTTCGCGCTCGCCTCGATGTCCTTGCGCATCGCCTCGGTCCACGGCTCGGCGCCGAAGATGCCCACCTTGAGCGAGCTGTTGCGCGGGTCCAGCCCCTGGCGGCGCATCTCCTCGACGATCACCTGCATGTAGCTGGGTGTGACCATGATGATGTCGGGCCGGAAGTCGGTGATCAGCTGCACCTGCTTTTCGGTGTTGCCCCCGCTCATCGGCACCACCGTGCAGCCGAGTCGTTCGGCGCCATAGTGCGCGCCCAGACCGCCGGTGAACAGGCCGTAGCCGTAGGCGATGTGCACCATGTCGCCGGCGCGGCCGCCGCTGGCGCGGATCGAGCGGGCCACCAAGTGGGCCCAGGTGTCGATGTCCGCCTGCGTGTAGCCCACCACTGTCGGCTTGCCGGTGGTGCCCGACGACGCGTGAATGCGCACCACCTGCTCCCGCGGCACCGCGAACATGCCGAAGGGGTAGTGCGCGCGCAGGTCATGCTTGGTGGTGAGCGGGAAACGCGCCAGATCGGCCAGCGTCTTCAGGTCCGATGGGTGAACGCCGTGGGCATCGAAGGCCTGCCTGTAGTGCGGCACATGTTCATAGGCGTGGCGCAGTGACCACTGCATGCGCTGCAACTGCAGGGCCTGCAGCTCGTCGCGGCTGGCGCGCTCGATCGGCTCCAGGTCACCGGCGGCGGGGCTTTTGACGGGCATGGCGGCGGCTTCCTCGTCGGTCAGATCAGCTCAGAGGGCGACGAGCGGCTTGCCCTTGAACGTGTACGAGCGCCCGCGAAAGACCGCGATGCGCTCGCCACGCTGGTTGGTGACCAGCGCGTCGTAAAGCCCGGTTCGGCCCCCCTTGGACAACTCGGTGCAGGTGGCGGTCAGTACATCGCCCAAGCGCCCAGGAGCCAGCAGGTCACAGCTGAAACCGGCCGCGACGCTGACCTCGTTGTAGGAGTTGCAGGCGAACGCGAAAGCCGAGTCGGCCAGCGTGGTGATCAGCCCACCGTGGCAGATGTCGTGTCCGTTGAGCATGTCCTCGCGCACCGTCATCGACAGCACGGCGCGGCCCGGCCCGACCTCCAGCACCTGCATGCCGAGGCCGCGCGACGCACGGTCGCCAGCCCACATCGCATCACGCACGCGTTCTGCAAGTTGCTGCGCTTCGGGCATCGGCATCGGCATCGGCATCCTCGGGTGACGGTGAGATGGTCGGGAAGGCTTCGGCGGCGACGAAGCTTGCAGCCCGCTCACAGCGTAACCGCATTCCCGACCGATCGGTCGATCTATTTTACGGGCAGGTCCGTGCAGAACGCAAGACAGGTTCCAGACGCGCGCCAGACAGGCGATTGACGATTGACAAGTTCTAAATGCATGCGCGAGCCGACCTGGGGACTACAGTGCACCATGAACGACCCACACCACCCGGCCGCCAACGCCGCCTTCGCCTTCGAGGCGGGCAACGACGCTCCAGCATCAGCGCGCCTCAAGCCGGGGAGCCTGATGGCGACGGTCACACCGAAGATCGCGGCCCTGCTGTCGCTGCTGCTGGCCGGCGGCGCCACGGCTCAGGGCGTCGCCGCGCCGGCTTCCGAGGACGCCGCCGACCAGGCCCGCCGCACCGTGCGCGCCACTGCCGAGTGGCTGGCCAGCGGGGTCGACAGCTGGTTCGGCGACAAGCCCTTCTCCGACGGCGGCAAGGTCAGCGAGGGCCGCTTCAGCGTCGACCTGCTGCACCGCGACGACTCCGGCACCGATGTCAACGTGCGCTTCAACGCGCGCTTCAGGCTGCCCAACCTGTCGGAGAAGAGCTACTTCTACTTCGGCCGCGACAACCGGCGCGACCTCGTCACCGACCGGCCTGCGGCCTTCACGCGTCAGCAGCGGCTGCTGCCGGAGAGCGCGCGAGACCGCAGCTTCTTCGCCGGCGTCGGGCGCGAACTGCGCGACGACGTCGACTTCCGGCTCGGCTTTCGCGGCGGCATCAAGCCCTATGCCCAGGTTCGCTATCGCAAACCCTGGCTCATCAGCGAGCATGCGCAGGCGGAGTTCCGGCAGACCATCTTCTGGTCAGTCGACGACCGGCTCGGCTCGACCACCGCGCTGTCCTACGACCAGGCGCTGACGTCGCGCCTGGCGCTGCGCTGGGTCGGGACGGCAACGCTGACACAGGATTCGCGCAACTTGGAGTGGGGCAGCGTGCTCGGTGCCTACCGCGACTTCAGCGGGTCGCGCCTGCTGTCTCTGGAGGCGCTGTTCAATGACCGCGAAGGTTCGGGCGTCACCTTTACCGATTACGGCGCTCAGCTGAAGTGGCAGCAACCGCTGCACCGCAAGTGGCTGCTCGGCCAGGTCGTCGTCGGACATTTCTGGCCGCGCCCCGACGACAGCGCGCCACGCGGCCGCACCTGGGCGCTGGGGGCCGGCCTGGAGATCCGCTTCTAGCCGCGGCCTAGTGCACCACCCGCTCGAAGCGGAACTCTCCGTCCTCGAAATCCACCGGGATCACATCCTTCGGCCCGAAGCGGCCCTGCAGGATCAGCTTGGACACCGGGTTTTCGATGCGCTGCTGGATCGCTCGCTTGAGCGGCCGCGCGCCGAACACCGGGTCGAAGCCCACCAGAGCCAGCGCTGCCAGCGCCGCGGGGCTGACGTCGAGCTTCATCTCCAGCTTCTCCAAGCGACTCTGGAGCAGGCGCAGCTGGATCTTCGCGATGCTCTCGATGTTCCTCGCATCCAGCGCGTGGAACACGACGGTTTCGTCGATGCGGTTCAGGAACTCGGGCCTGAAGTGGTTCTTGACCTCCACCCACACGGCGTCGCGGATCTCCTCGCTGCTGCGCCCGGCCATCTGCATGATCAGATGGCTGCCCAGGTTGCTGGTCATCACGATGACTGTGTTCTTGAAGTCCACGGTGCGGCCCTGGCCGTCGGTCAGGCGGCCGTCGTCCAGCACTTGCAGCAGCACGTTGAAGACGTCCGGGTGCGCCTTCTCCACCTCGTCGAGCAACAGCACGCTATAGGGCTTGCGCCGCACGGCCTCGGTCAGTGCCCCGCCCTCGTCGTAGCCCACGTAGCCGGGCGGCGCGCCGATCAGCCGGCTGACCGAATGCTTCTCCATGTACTCGCTCATGTCGACGCGGATCATGTGATCCTCGCTGTCGAAGAGGAAGCCGGCCAGCGCTTTGCACAGCTCGGTCTTGCCCACGCCCGTGGGGCCGAGGAAGAGGAAGCTCCCCAGCGGCCGACTCGGGTCGGACAGGCCGGCGCGGCTGCGCCGGATGGCGTCGGCCACCGCCGTGATGGCCTCGTCCTGGCCGACCACGCGCTCGTGCAGCTTGTCTTCCATCGTCAGAAGCTTGTCGCGCTCGCCCTGCATCAGCTTGGCCACCGGGATGCCTGTGGCGCGCGAGACCACCTCGGCGATCTCTTCGGCGCCGACCATCGTGCGCAGCAGCTGCGGGCCCTTGCCTTCCTTGGCGCCCTTGGCCTTGCCGGTTTCGGTGGCCTGCGCCTCCTTGAGCCGTTTCTCCAGCTCGGGCAGCTTGCCGTACTGCAACTCGGCCACCTTGTTGAAGTCGCCCTTGCGCTTGAACTCCTCGATCTGGTGGCGGCTGCGGTCGATCTCTTCCTTCACCTGGGCCGAGCCCTGCGCGGCCGCCTTCTCGGCCTTCCAGATTTCTTCCAGATCACGGTTCTCGCGCTCCAGACGGGCGATCTCTTCTTCGATCAGCGCCATGCGCCTGATCGAGGCCTCGTCCTTCTCCTTGCGCACCGCCTCGCGCTCGATCTTCAGCTGGATCAGCCGGCGGTCGAGCTTGTCGATCGCCTCGGGCTTGGAGTCGATCTCGATCTTGATCCGCGCCGCCGCCTCGTCGATCAGGTCGATCGCCTTGTCGGGCAGGAAGCGGTCGGTGATGTAGCGGTGGCTCAATTCGGCCGCGGCGACGATCGCCGGGTCGGTGATCTCCACCCCGTGGTGCACCTCGTAGCGCTCTTGCAGGCCACGCAGGATGGCGACCGTGGCCTCCACGCTGGGCTCGTCGACCAGCACCTTCTGGAAGCGCCGCTCGAGCGCGGCATCCTTCTCCACGTACTTGCGGTACTCGTTGAGCGTGGTGGCGCCGATGCAGTGCAGCTCGCCGCGCGCCAGCGCGGGCTTGAGCATGTTGCCGGCGTCGATCGCGCCCTCGGCCTTGCCCGCGCCGACCATCGTATGCAGCTCATCGATGAACAGGATGATGCGGCCCTCGTCGGCAGCCACCTCCTTGAGCACGGACTTCAGCCGCTCCTCGAACTCGCCGCGGTACTTGGCGCCGGCCAGCAGTCCGGCCATGTCGAGCACCAGCACGCGCTTGTCCTTCAGGCTCTCCGGCACTTCACCGTTGACGATGCGCTGGGCCAGTCCTTCGACGATGGCGGTCTTGCCCACGCCGGGCTCGCCGATCAGCACCGGGTTGTTCTTGCTGCGCCGCTGCAGCACCTGGATCGCGCGGCGGATCTCGTCATCGCGGCCGATCACCGGGTCGAGCTTGCCCTGGCGGGCGCGCTCGGTCAGGTCGAGCGTGAACTTCTTGAGCGCCTCGCGCTGGCCTTCGGCTTCAGCCGAATCCACCTTCTGGCCGCCGCGCACCGCGTCCACCGCAGCCTGCAGCGCCTTGCGGCTCAAGCCGTGGCCGCGCACGACGCCGCCGATGTCGGTCTTGGCGTCAGCCAGCGCCAGCAGGAACATCTCGCTGCTGACGAACTGGTCGCCGCCCTTGGTGGCCTCCTTGTCGGCCGCCTGCAGCAACTGCGTCAGCTCGCGCCCGGGCTGCACCGGCTGGCCGCCGCCCTGCACCTGCGGCAGGTTGCGGATGGCGGTCTCCATCGCCGTCGCCAGCGCCGCGGTGTTGGCACCGGCGCGATCGAGCAGCGCCTTCGGGCCGTCGGCCTGCACCAGCATCGCCGCCAGCAGGTGCGCTGGCTCGACGTAAGGGTTGTCGCGGGAGACCGCGGCGCTCTGGGCATCGCCCAGCGCCTGCTGGAACGCGGTAGTCAGCTTGTCGAATCGCATGTTCGGGGTCCTCTGCGGGTTGCCACGGGGGCTCGACCGGCACTTTGGGTGAACCGGCAGCATTTCAAGGCACGCGCGGCTTCCTAGAATGCGCGAGTGGATATTCATCAGATTCAGGTCAAGTACGAGATCGTTCCCGACCGCCTGCTCATGCAGGTGCGCACGCGCCAGGGCGAACTTTTCTCCGCCTGGTTGACGCGGCGCATGGTGCAGCGGCTGCGTTCTCCGTTCCGCCAGGCGGTCAGCCGGCTGGGTATCGCGCGCGCTGCGCCGCAGTCGATCGCTGTGCCCGAGGCGCGCGCGATGCTCGAGCAGGCGGCGCGAGAACGCCCTTTGCCCAACGCCGATTTCGGCAAGCCCTTCGAGGCCGACGGCAGCAGCCATCCGCTGGGGCCCGAGCCGCTGTTGCCTGCAGAGATCGACATCCGCGTCGGACCGCAGGGCGGGCTGCTGGTCAGCCTGCGCGAGGCACGCGGGCGGCGGCTTGATCTGCGCCTGGGCGACGATCTGGCCACCGCCTTGCTGCGCCTGCTCGATCAGGCGCTCATCAGCGCCGAATGGACGCTGGCCGAAGAGTCGTCCACCGCCGAGCCGCAGCCACCGGGAACGCCAACGGTCCTCAACTGAGGTGACCAGCGCTCCTCGAGATCAAGAGGCCATCGATCCGGCCTTGCTGTCCAAGCCGTTGACCAGCTGGCCGCGCGCCTTGATGTCCGGCACTGTGGGTGCCGTGGTGACGCTGGCGGTGGTGCTCACGCTGGGCGTGCTGGCCTTCGCGGCACTCGGCCCGCAGGCAGTGGAGATCGGCATCCCCGCAGCCTTCGCGACGGTGGTCGTCGGCGCCTTGGTCTATGCGCTGGCCGGCCGCAGCGCGCTGCCCGCGGGCGGCCCGAGCTCGACCACCGCGCTGATCCTGGCCGGGCTGGTGAGCATCCTGGTGGCCGACCCGGCGCTCGGGCTGCCCTCGGTGCAAGGCGTCCGGCTGGTGCTGGCGGCCACCGGTGCCGCAGTGGTGCTCGGCGGTGTGCTGATAATGGTGATGGCCGGCATCGGTCTGGCGCGCCTGTCGCGCTTCGTGCCGCAGCCCGTGCTGTCGGGCTTCATGAACGGGGTCGCGCTTCTGGTGGTGGCGTCTCAGGTGCCAGCGCTTCTGGGCGTTGCGCCGGCCGCGCTGCGTGAAGGGGTCGTGTCGGTCGCAGGCGCATTTGCGCCCGGCGCCCTGGTGCTCGGGCTGGCGACGGCAGGCTGCGTCTGGCTGGTGGCGTGGCGCGCGCCGCGCGTACCCGCAGCACTCGCCGGGCTGGCGTTCGGGCTCGGTGCCTACGCCCTGGGGCGATGGCTGCTGCCCGGCTTGCCCCTGGGCGCGCCGCTCGGGCCGATGCCCGACGGCAGCCTGTGGCCTGATGCGCTGCTGCCGCTGCTGGGCCCCGACGGGTTCGACTTCATGCGCCGCCACGTGCTGTCGGTGCTGCTGTTCGGCGGTCTGCTGGCGCTGATCGGCACGCTCGAATCGATGCTCTCGCTGCAGGCCTTCGACCAGCGCATGGGTGAGAGCCACAACCCGCAACGTGAGCTCGGCGCACTGGGCCTGGCGAACATCGCCACCGGCCTGTGTGGCGGTCTGCCTTGTGTGATGCTGCGCGCCCGCGCCACCGCCACGCTGCAGGCTGGCGGCCGCGGCGTGCGGCCGTGCATCGTGGCCTCTGTGGCCTTTGCGCTGGTCTTCCTGGTCGGCCGCCCGCTGCTGGAACCGATGCCGATGGCCGTGCTCGCCGGCATCATGCTGACCGTGGCGGTGGCCTTGTCGGACCCGTGGAGCCACCGCCTCCTGCGCCGCGCGCTGGCCGGCGAGAGCAGTCGAAGCACACGCACCAGCCTGGCCATCATGCTGGTGGTCTGCCTGGCCACCGTCTGGCAGGGCGTGGCCGCCGGG
>Ga0209181_10000830_pt1 | contig 55898 bp, 56 predicted proteins | sample MAT05_FD_187208 | JGI IMG/M metagenome (GOLD analysis project Ga0209181, IMG submission 187208) | Freshwater microbial communities from Lake Fryxell liftoff mats and glacier meltwater in Antarctica - MAT-05 (SPAdes) (version 2) | ecosystem: Environmental > Aquatic > Freshwater > Ice > Liftoff...
AGCCACTCCATCTCATGCGCCGACCTGCCCAGCAACTGACGCACAAGCTCCTGCGTAGTCGATGTACCGCCCAGCATGAGTAACTTCATGCGGCGATCCTCTCGGCATGCTCGGGCAGAGTACCGAAAAGAGCGAATTCAGTGATCTCGTCGAGCTCTATAGCGCAGGCAACAGTCATCACCCGCCCGATCTTGGCAGGCGGGCCGAGCCTGCCGATATTGATCCCCACTTTGCGTAGCATCCTTTCAACCGCTACGCTGGTCACGGCGACATATCTCTTGATGCCGTGACGCTGAGCAAATCTCACTGACGCGCGCATCATGCTCAATGGAATTTCACTGAAGCCAAAACCGCTTGTCTCGCAATGTTCGGTGGCAACTGCGAACCGACTGATCTCCCACGTGTCGATAGCGCTCGGTACGGGCCGCCCATTCAAAAGTTGGGAGAAAACGTCTCTCAACATATTAGGTCCGGTTGTCGGCAGCAGCCTCCAGCACCCGAGCGTTTGCTCGTCTTCGCTACGAACCAGCACGTAGACAGGATTGGCCCTATCAAATTGATCGTGCTCCATGCCATTGTCGCTGGTCACTTCCCAACCCAAGCGCTCGCGGAACACTTCATGTCTGAGTCTGTACATCTCAACCACAGCTTGGTGAGTCAACGAGCTGTCTCCATGGCGCGCAAGCATGACGTGCTCCATCGTGATTCTCCGCCAAAAATTAATGACGGAGCTATCTGACTACGATAGAGCAACCAGAACTAGCTGTAATATCTTACAGGGTGGGCGCGGTACAATGGCCGGAAACGCTTATCTGGCGCGGCTTTCGGCCATATTCAGTGGGCTCGCAATCACGCCTCGAAACCGTGCATTTCAGGGCGTTATCAATCCCATGGATAACGCTCGTGACACAGCATGTTGACGGGTCGAGACGCCGAGTTTTCGGCTTGCGTTTTGCAAATGAAATATCACTGTACGTTCGGAGATATTCAGAATATCCGCCACCTCGCCACCAGTTTTTCCTTCAGAGGCCCACAGCAGACATTCTTTCTCACGCTCGGTGAGATTCACCTTTCTAAGTGGCAAAGGGCCGGCGCTCAAAACGATACGTTGCACCGCCTCATGAAGATAACAGCAAAATAATTGCGCCTTCCCCATAGCTGCCAGCACGTCCCGATCAGCCTCGCGTGATTTTCTTGAAGTCGTCAAACTGAGCATGGCGACTTCGCCTTGTTTGCCGTGTACCGGATAGCTCGCCCCCGTCACCAACCCGAACTCCTTGGCCTCGCCTCGGATACGTGCCGCTTGACGGCCGCTAAATAAATTCTTATCCCATACGACAGGAATCACCCGGGTAGCGCAATGACGAACGGCAGGATCAACATTCATGTAATCCGACGCACTGTAGTGCTCCCACCATTCTTTAGGATAACCACTAAAAATAAAGTGATAGGGGCGAGTCAATGAAACATTGACTCGAACTCCATAAAGAAAATGTTCAAACCCAAGCTGCTTAGTAATCGCCGATGTACGGACGTGTAACTCCTCCACCGTGCCACAATTCAGCAGTGACTCCAGCAGCTTCAAGTCATTCATATAGTTGGTCCTAGCCTACCTGCCAGGGATTCTGGAAATGATTTGTTTCCTTTGCTGAATCTCGTCTACAACCTGTACTTCCCTGCTCAAAACGATCATACGGACGGATTCATGGAGGTAATTGGCTAACAGCTGTACCCCACCAAGTGCGTGGAGCATGTCTTGTTGTGTCTGTTTATTATTTTTATCTACTGTCACACTTAGAAGTCCGATTCCGCCGTCAGGGCCGCGCGACGACAGCGACACTCCACTGGCAAGACCAAAGTCCTTGGCTTCATTCATGACCTTTTTTGCGGCTGGTTGCAACGCAGTCAAGTCATCCCAAAGCAAGGGAACAACGCTTTGTTTGCAATGCCGAATAACTGGATCAATCTCTTGGTAGCCAGACTCGAGATAATGTCGCCCCCAATCAACCGGATAACCACTTAACATGAACTGATAGGGCGGATTGTGCGCAATGTTTAACTCCGCGCCGTAGAAAAAATGCTCGAAACCGAGCCGGTTGGTGATGGCGGCGGTTTTCACATACAACTCGTCAACTGTTTTGCAGCTAAGCAACGACTCAAAAAGCGCCAAGTCGGTCATGGCTTTCTCCTCGATCAAGCTCTGCGGTAACGAAGTGCTACGCGGCTTTTTTTGCGCTGGGTGTTCGGCGCAAACCGTCCTTCTTTTTCTGAAGTCACAATGCCGATATCCTTAGTACCTTTGGCATATCTCTGCGCAATGAATAAGCCTAGCACAATACTGCCTGTAATTATGTGACCCCCTATTTGGCGTTGCGCATCCAGAGGGGGTTTTGCGGGCAAACTCAGCCCTGGCTGCGCTTGGTGCTGTCGAGATGATCGGCCGATTTTTGGCTGATGATGACCACGCCGCTCATGACCAGCGCCGCGCCGGCAAGTTGGTAGGCCGAAATGCGCTCATCCAGCATGAGCCAACCGAGGAAGATGGTTACAACCGGTCCGAGCGAACCGATCAGGGAGGCCGGGCCGGCGCCGATGCGGCGGATGGCTTCGGACACCAGATAAACCGGCAGGACGGTGCTAAACAAGGCCATGGCGACGGACAGCCCATAGACCTGCCAGGGCAACACCAGCGCCGACCAGGGGCGCATCAATAAAAACTGCGCGATGCACGCGACACACGCAACGATGGAAGCCCAGGCTGTCAGCCTTGCCGCGCCGATGCGCGCGACGGCCTGGCCGTTGCCTATGAGATAAAGGGCGTAGGACACAGCGCTGCCGAATACCAGCGCGGCGCCTAGCCAAACTTGGGCTTGGTCGGTGACGATATGCACGTCGTGCAACACGGCCAGACCGATGCCGGCATAGCAGAGCAACAGCGCCAACACGGCGCGCCGCGTGACGGGTTTGCGGAACAAAAGCGCCGACAGCAAGACAACCAAAGTCGGATATAGAAAGAGGATCAGGCGTTCCAGGCCGGCGGAGATGTATTGCAGGCCGAGGAAATCCAGAAAGCTGGAAAGGTAGTAACCGAGTATGCCCAGTGCCAGCAAGGTGGCGGCGTCACGACCGGTGAGTCGCACACCACCGCGCGCCATGGGCGAGGCGAGCAGCGCGACGAAGAAAGGCAGCGAGAAAATCATGCGTAGCGCGAGGAGCGTGATGGCATCGACGCCATAGGGATAGGCGAGCTTGACCAATATCGCCTTGAAGGAAAAGCCGATGGCGGCAAGCGCCGCCAACATAGCGCCACCACTGTGCGTGGGTACCGGAGATGTCATGATTCGCCCGTGTACCAGCCGAGGAGCCACGCCTTCGAAGGGTGTAAAATCGCATCTTACCAGCACGTATTTTCAGAGAGGTTGCACATGGCCGGACATTCCAAATGGGCCAACATCAAGCACAAGAAGGCCGCTACCGACGCCAAGCGCGGCAAGGTATTCACACGACTCATCAAGGAAATAACCGTCGCCGCGCGCATGGGCGGCGGCGATGCCGGCTCCAATCCGCGCTTGCGCCTGGCGATGGACAAGGCCTACGACAGCAACATGACCAAGGACACCATCGAGCGCGCCGTCAAGCGCGGCAGCGGTGAGTTGGACGGTGTGAACTACGAAGATATCCGCTACGAGGGCTACGGCATCGGCGGCGCGGCGGTGATGGTGGATTGCCTCACCGACAACAAAACGCGCACGGTGGCCGAAGTACGCCACGCCTTCGCCAAGAATGGCGGCAATATGGGCGCTGAGGGCGCGGTGGCCTTTCAGTTCAAGCATTGCGGCCAGTTGTTTTTCGCGCCTGGCACCGATGAAGACAAGCTCATGGAAGCCGCGTTGGAAGCCGGGGCCGAAGATATCGTCACCAACGAGGACGGCAGTATGGAAGTCATTACCGCGCCCTACGACTTTTCGAGCGTGAAAGCCGCCTTGGAAAAAGCTGGCTTCAAATCCGATCTGGCGGAAGTCACCATGAAGCCACAGGGCGAAACCGAACTCACCGGCGATGACGCCGAAAAAATGCAAAAGCTGCTCGATGCCATCGAAGCGCTGGACGATGTGCAGGATGTCTACACCACGGCCGTCATGAGCGAGGGGTGAGAGGTGCAAAGTGAGGGGTGAGGACGCCGCCCCGCTACGCAAACTCGGTATCGACCCGGCGCTGCGCATTACGGGGTTTATTGATACTTTTAAAAGACGTGACACAACCCCTTTCGGGCTGAGCTTGTCAAAGCCTGGTCGCAGCCCTTCGACAAGCTGGGCGAACGATATCGGGGCAAGAGTCGTGAATTCAGGAAATTTCCATAGCATCGCCCCCGCGCTGCGCCGGTTAGCCTGCTCTGAAACCTGCGGCTTTGGTTACGTGGTGATATGAGCCTAAGCATCCGCATTCTCGGCATCGACCCCGGACTCCGTATTACCGGTTTTGGCGTCATCGACAAGATCGGGACCAAGCTCATTTATGTCACCAGCGGTTGCATCAAAACGCCGTCCGACGGCGAGCTGCCGGCGCGGCTGAAAGTCATCCTCGATGGCGTGGGTGAAGTGATCGCCGCGCACCTTCCGGCTCAAGTGGCGATTGAGAAAGTCTTCGTCAACGTCAATCCGCAATCGACCTTACTGCTCGGACAAGCGCGCGGCGCGGCGATCTGCGCCGCCGTATCGGCCTTGCTGCCGGTGGCGGAATACACGGCCTTGCAGGTGAAGCAATCGGTGGTCGGCAATGGCCATGCCGCCAAGGAGCAAGTACAGCATATGGTGCGGCGACTGCTCAGCCTGCCGGGCGACCCCAGCCCCGACGCCGCCGACGCGCTGGCCTGCGCCATCTGCCACGCCCATGGTGGGCAGGGGCTGGGTGCGTTCTCCACCGCTGGTCTGCGCGTGCGCAACGGCCGCTTGGTGTAGCGCCTGTATTCACCTTGCATGGTGGGTTGCGCTGCGCTTCACCCATCCGGGCGCGACCGGCCAAGCGACGAAACTCACGGCTCGCCCGCATAACAGGGCACACAAGTACAATCTGCGCATGCCGAATGAACCAAGTCTTGCCGCGCCACTCCCCATGGTTGCCCGCTATTTTTTAGCCACGCGCCCAGCGTTTTTGAGTGTCACTTTTGTCGCTGTGGCCTTAGGCCTGGCCGCTGCGGCAGCGAGCGGCGTAGCGCTGGATGCTGCAACGGCGCTCGCCACCTTGTTGTTCGCCCTGCTGGCCCATGCCGGGGTGAATGTGCTGAACGACTATTACGACGCCAAGAGCGGCGCCGATGCCGCCAACAGCGAGCGCCTCTATCCCTATACCGGCGGTAGTCGCTGCATTCAGAACGGCGTGCTGTCGCTGCGCGCCACCGGCCTGTATGGCTACGCGCTGCTGGCCATCGTGGTGGTGTGCGGCTTGTGGCTCACCACGCAGGTCGGCAATGGACTGATCGTCATTGGGCTGGCCGGCCTCTTAGTCGGTTGGGCATATTCGGCGCCGCCCTTGCAATTGATGAGCCGTGGCTGGGGCGAATTTGCCGTCGCCGCCGGCTGGCTGCTGGTGGTCATCGGTAGCGATTATGTGCAGCGCCGCGCCTTTTCTTTCGCGCCCATCGCCAGCGGCGTGGCTTACGCGTTGTTGGTGGCGAGCCTGCTTTATATCAACCAGTTTCCGGATAGGCGCGGCGACGCAGCGGCGGGCAAGCGCACCCTGGTTGTGCTTCTCGGGCCGGCGCGGGCACGCTGGGGTTATGTACTGCTGGTGCTGGCGAGCTACGCCTGGCTGGTCGGCATGATCGCAAGCCACCGACTGCCGCTTTGGAGCGCACTCGCTGGCGCTGCCGCGCCGCTACATTTTGTCGCGGCGCGCGAGTTGCTGCGCCACGCCGCGCAACCGCACTTGCTCACCGCACCGATACGCCTCACCATCAGCGCGGCGCTGGCTTTCGGTGCGCTGCTGACAGGCACACTACTTTATTCTGCCGCGATTTCTGGAGCTTCTACATGATTGGTCGTCTCACTGGCATTCTGGTGGAAAAGAATCCGCCGCAAATCACGTTGGACGTTTTGGGTGTGGGCTACGAGATCGACGTGCCCATGAGCACCTTCTACAACTTGCCCGCCACGGGCGAGAAGGTGACGCTGCATACGCATCTGGCGGTGCGCGAGGATGCGCATTTGCTGTTTGGCTTTGGCAGCGAGGCGGAACGTGTGGCTTTTCGCCAATTGCTGAAAATCTCCGGCATCGGCGCACGCACAGCGCTGTCGGTGCTTTCCGGCCTTTCCGTTGCCGAGCTGGCGCATGCCGTTGCCATGCAGGAGGCGGGGCGACTCACCAAGATCCCCGGCATAGGCAAAAAAACCGCCGAGCGCCTGCTGCTCGAACTGCGCGACAAGATGAGCAGCGTGATGTCCTCCGCCCCCGCGGCCGCGCCCACCGCCGGCAGCGATATCCTCAACGCGCTTTTGGGCTTGGGCTATAACGAGCGCGAAGCGCAAGCCGCCACCAAGCAGTTGCCCGCCGATGTCTCGGTGTCGGACGGCATACGACTCGCGCTGAAGTCGCTCTCAAAGGCGTGATCTTCAGATCACGCGCCGGGATAGCCGCAGCGAAGCCTACGGTACAATGCCGCGAACAACTTTCTATCGGCTATGGACAACAAACGACTCGCTCGCATCACACTGGTGGCGCTGCTTGCGCTGGGTTGCATCCTCATACTGCAACCGCTACTGGCAGCTATCCTCTTCGCAGCGGTGGTCTGCGTTACGACGTGGCCGCTCTATGCTTGGTTGCTAACGCGTCTGCGCAGCCCGGTGTTGAGTGCGCTGGCCATGACCCTGCTGCTAACCCTGGTGATCCTGGTCCCCATGGTATTTTTCGCGCTCAATCTGGCGGATGCGGTGCCGGGACTCACCGAAAAAATCACCCAGCTCATCGACACCGCGCCGTCTGGAGCCCCCGAATGGTTACGCAATCTACCCCTGCTAGGCGACCAGATCGACGCCTATTGGCAACGTCTTGCCGGCGACCGCACTGAGTTGAACAAGATACTGCGCCAGCTGTATGAACCCATGCGCAATGTCCTCCTCAAAGCAGTCGCGGGAACGGGCGAAGGCCTACTGCAACTCGTGCTGGTGCTCTTCATCACTTTCTTTTTTTATCGCGACGGCGACGCGCTGGTGCATCGCCTGCGCGCCGGCAGCCGCAAGCTGGCCGGCGAATTGGGTGACCAACTGTTGACCTTGAGCCGTAGCACGGTAATGGGCGTCATGGTTGGCATCGTCGGCACAGCCGCCGCGCAAGCTTTGGTCGCACTCATCGGTTTTCTCATCGCCGGCGTGCCGGCCGCCGTGCTACTCGCCGCGGCAACCTTCTTTCTATCCATGGTGCCCATCGGCCCGCCGCTGATCTGGGGCGGCGCGGCTTTCTGGCTGTTCGATCAAGGCCAGACCGGCTGGGCGATCTTTATGGTGGTGTGGGGCGTGCTGCTTATCAGCAGCGTGGATAACTTCATCAAGCCGTTGCTCATCAGCCGCACCGCCAGCCTGCCTATCCTGCTCATCGCGTTGGGGGTGATCGGCGGAATTTTTGCGTTTGGGTTTATCGGCATTTTCCTCGGCCCTACTTTGCTGGCGCTGGGCCTGGTGTTGGCCGATAAATGGACGACCGCGTGATAGAAACAGATCGCCTCATCGCCGCCGCCCCGGCTTCCGTGCAGGAAGAGCAGATCGAGCGCGCGCTACGGCCAAAAAAACTCGATGAGTATGTCGGCCAGCAGAAGATCCGCAGCCAGCTTTCCATTTTCATCGAAGCCGCACGCAAACGCAGCGAGGCGCTCGACCACGTGCTGCTGTTCGGCCCACCCGGTCTGGGCAAGACTACATTGGCCCACATCGTCGCCCACGAGATGGGCGTGAATCTGCGCCACACCTCGGGCCCGGTGCTGGAACGCGCGGGCGATCTGGCGGCGATACTCACCAATCTCGAACCGAACGATGTGCTGTTCATCGACGAAATCCATCGTCTCTCGCCGGTGGTCGAAGAAATTCTTTACCCCGCGCTGGAAGATTTTCAGATCGACATCATGATCGGCGAAGGCCCGGCAGCGCGTTCGGTGAAGCTGGACCTGCCGCCATTTACGCTGGTCGGCGCCACCACGCGCGCCGGCATGTTGACCAACCCGCTGCGCGACCGCTTCGGCATCGTCGCGCGCCTGGAGTTTTACACCCCAGAAGAGTTGACACGTATTGTGACGCGCTCGGCGCAATTGCTCAAAGTCGCCATCGCTGCCGAAGGCGCTTTCGAGATCGCCCGCCGCGCACGCGGCACGCCGCGCATCGCCAACCGGCTGCTGCGCCGCGTGCGCGACTACGCCGAAGTGCGCGCCGATGGCGCAATTACGCAGGATGTGGCCGATGCGGCGCTGACCATGCTGGATGTGGATCACGTCGGCCTCGACATCATGGACCGCAAGCTGCTCGGCGCCATGCTGGAAAAATTCGCCGGCGGGCCGGTGGGACTGGACAATCTCGCGGCCGCTATCGGCGAAGCGCGCGACACCATCGAAGATGTGCTGGAACCTTACCTGATCCAACAAGGCTATCTGCAACGCACCCCGCGCGGGCGCGTGGCGACCGCGGCGACCTGGCGACACTTCGGACTCACGGCACCCAGCCAAAATCCGAACACGCCACTTTGGGGAGAACAATGATGGGGCGTAAGTTTCGCGTTTCGGGTTTCGCGTTTCGCGTTGACGTGCCGGGCGAAGATGGTCGTCTAAGGCCGCCCTGCTTGGCTCGCGTTGATGCAAGATGGTTTTATCTCGAAATTCGAAACCCGAAACTAGAAACCACTTAATGAATTCTTTCTCCTTACCCTTGCGCGTTTATTACGAAGATACCGACACCGCCGGCGTCGTTTATTACGCCGGCTATTTGCGCTTTCTGGAACGCGGGCGGACGGAATGGCTGCGTGCGCTGGGCGTGGAACAGTTCCAGTTGGTGCAAGACACCGGCTTGGCTTTCGCCGTGCGCTCGCTCAACATCGAGTACCTCAAACCCGGGCGGCTGGACGACCTGCTCACCGTCATCACTGAGCTGAAATCGATGGGTCGCGCTCAGGTGATGTTTGCGCAACGTGTGGAACGTGAAGGCGAGTTGTTAGTCGAAGCCACCGTACGCGTCGTCTGCGTGAACACCAAGACCATGAAGGCGAGCCCGGTACCGAAGGAAATCAGAAATCTAATGGAAGCGCCATGAACGTCACTCAAGACCTTTCCATACTTACGCTCATCCTTAATGCCAGCATCCTGGTCAAGGGTGTGATGTTGCTGCTGGCCGTTGTATCGTCAATGTCGTGGTATTGGATCTTCCGCAAGGCCTTCGCCATCCGCGACGCACGTGCCCGCACCGACCAGTTCGAACGCGAGTTCTGGAGTGGCGGCGATCTCAATGCGCTCTTTCAAAGCGCGGTTAACGATCGCCACAGCGCCGGCGCGATGGAGCGCATATTCGAAGCGGGCTATCGGGAGTTCACCAAGCTGCGCGGGCAGAAGACACTCGATTCCGCCACGGTGGTTGACGGCGCACGACGCGCCATGCGCGCCACGTATCAGCGTGAAATGGATGCATTGGAAGCGCACCTAGCCTTCCTCGCTTCGGTTGGTTCGGTCAGCCCTTACGTGGGGTTGTTCGGCACGGTCTGGGGCATCATGAACGCCTTTCGTGGCCTCGCCAACGTCGGCCAGGCCACGCTGGCGCATGTAGCGCCGGGCATCGCCGAGGCGCTGGTCGCCACCGCCATCGGCCTCTTCGCCGCCATCCCGGCCGTCGTCGCCTACAACCGTTTCGCCCACGACATCGACCGCATCTCCATACGCTTCGAGAGCTTCATGGAAGAGTTTTCCAACATCTTGCAACGGCAAGTGAGATAAGCGTGAGTAGTGGTAGGGGCGCTTAGGGAGTTGAAAAGTTTATGAAACAGCGCCGGTTAATGAATGAAATAAACGTGGTGCCCTACATCGATGTGATGCTGGTGCTGCTGGTCATTTTTATGGTGACGGCGCCGATGATACAGACGGGCAGTGTCGATCTGCCCAGCGTCGGCAAATCGGCGCAAGTCCCGACGGCGCCGCTGGAAGTTATCATCAAAGCGGACCAATCGCTGGCGCTGCGCGACCACGCCAAGGGCGACGCCGAAGTGGCGGTGAGCAAGGACCAGCTCATCCAATTGCTGAAGGAAGCGCAAAAGCGTGACCCGCAGCAGCCGGTGCTGATCGCCGGCGACAAGAAGGTGCCCTACGAAGCCGTGCTGGGCGTCATGGATGAATTGCAAAGGCAGCAGGTCGCCAAGATCGGCCTGCTGGTGCAGCCGGGTAAATGAGCGCGGCAATAGCCCCGCGAGAAGACCCCGGCAAGTGGGCTTCCGCCGCGCTAGCAGCGATGGTGCATGGCTTGCTCGCCATGTTTTTGTTCTACGGCATCCGCTGGCAAACGCACGCGCCCGAGGTCTTTGAAGTGGAATTGGTGCGCGCGCCTGCCCTAGTTGCGCCAGCGTCGCCGCCCCAGCCCGTCGTTGAGCCAGCGCCGCCACCTGTCGCCAAACCCGAACCGAAGCCGGAACCCAGGCCGATAGCGCCGCCACCCAAACCGGCCATTGCCATCAAAGAAAAAGAAAAGCCCAAGCCAAAAGAGGCGCCGCGTCCCACTCCGGCCGATAACAAGCAGCAGAAGGATGAACTCAAGCGCGAAGACGCGCGCATCGAGGCCAGCAAGGCCGATCAAGAACTCAAGCAAGTGAAGGAAGCGCGAGCCGCCGCCGCGCGCTCAAGCGCACAAAGCGCCTGGAGCGACCAGATCAACGCCAAGATCAAACGGAAAATTGTGCGCCCGCCTAATTTGAGTGGGAACCCGGAAGCGATATTCGAGGTCAACTTGCTGCCTGATGGATCGCTGGTGGGTGAACCGCGTCTCATAAAATCGACGAACAACGCGCTGTTGGATGCAGCAATAGAGCGCGCCATCATTGCCGCAGACCCCTTACCCAAGCCAGCAGACCCTTCTGTGTTCCAGCGTACATTGCGACTCAAGTTCCGGCCGCTCGAAGAGTAGCTGGCGTTATAATTGTTTCATCTTTCATATTCGTGACGATGCGCACTATGCTCCTTACCGCTCTGCGCACTGCCCTGGCTTTCGTCTTCATCGCGGCGTCGCTCACCGCTCACGCGCAACTCACGATCGAGATCAGTGGCGCCGGCACCAACCGTGTGCCGCTGGCCGTGGCGGATTTCTCGGGCGAGCGCGGCATTGCGCCGGCGCTGGTATCCGTCGTGCGCGCCGATCTGGAGCGCAGCGGTCTTTTCAAGCTCGTTGACCCCGGTACTGCGCCCGTCGCCGATAGCGCCAGCGTCGCCTACGCCGACTGGAAGTCACGCGGCGCCGATGCCTTGCTCGCCGGCAGCGTGACGCAAATGGCGGATGGTCGCTATGAAATCCGCTTCCGCCTGCATGATGTGCCCAAGCAAGCCGCGCTCGGTGGCATGACTTACGTGGCCACCGCCAAACAAATACGCACTGTGGCGCACCGCATCGCCGACTACGTTTATGAGAAGCTTTTGGGCGAGCCAGGCATATTCTCCACACGCATCGCCTACGTGGTCAAAAGCAGCGGCCGCTTCGAGTTGCAAATTGCCGACGCGGACGGCATGAACGCTCAGGCGGCGCTGGCTTCGCGCGAGCCGATCATTTCGCCAACATGGTCACCCGACGGCACGCGGCTGGCCTATGTGTCCTTCGAGGCCAAGAAGCCGGTGATCTACGTGCACTCCCTTGCCACGGGGCAGCGCCATGTCGCCGCGAACTTCAAGGGTTCCAACTCCGCACCAACCTGGTCGCCCGACGGCCGCCGTCTGGCGGTAGTGCTGACCAAGGAAGGCACCTCCCAGCTTTACACCCTGAACGCCGATGGCAGCGGCGTCTCGCGTCTCGCTTCATCGTCGGGTATCGACACCGAACCGGCTTATTCGCCAGACGGCCAGTTCATTTACTTCACTTCCGACCGTGGCGGCAGTCCGCAGATTTATCGCATTCCCGCCACGGGTGGTGACGCCCAGCGCGTCACCTTTGAGGGCAGCTACAACGTGACGCCACGACTTTCGCGCGACGGCAAGAACATGGCGTACATCTCGCGCAACGCCGGCCGTTTTCAATTGACGCTGATGGATTTGGCTACACGTCAGACGCAAACCCTCACCGATTCGGACAAAGACGAGTCGCCCAGCTTCGCTCCCAATGGGCGCATGATCCTTTATGCTTCTGAAGTAGGTGGGCGGGGCGTGTTGGCCGCCGTATCCAGTGACGGCCGTGTGAAACAGAAACTGTCGGTGCAAGCGGCGGATGTGCGGGAACCAGCCTGGGGCCCGCTGATTAAGAATTAACTATCCGGAGAAAATCATGAATAAACAATACTTGGCGATATTGGCGATAGTTATTTTGGCTGCCGGCTGCAGCAACACGCCACCCGGCCCTGAACAATCTGGCGCAGCGGTCGAAGACCGCTCGGCGCGAACTATCAAGAACGCTGACGTGGCCAAGGTCACGCCGGACACGCTCGACGGCACGGGCATGGCGGCACTGAAAGACCCCAAGAGCATCCTCTCCAAGCGCAGCATTTATTTCGACTACGACAGCTTCGTGATCAAAGAGGAATTCAAACCGCTGGTGGAAGCGCATGCGAAATTTCTCGTCGCCAATCCCAAGATGAAAATGCTCATACAGGGTAATGCCGACGACCGCGGCAGTCGCGAGTACAACATTGCGCTGGGCCAGAAGCGCGCCGAGGCCTTGCGCAAAATGTATAGCTTACTGGGCGTGAAGGACGAGCAGGTCGAAGCGGTCAGCCTGGGCGAAGAGAAGCCTAAGAACCCCGGCCATGATGAAGCTGCCTGGGCCGAGAATCGCCGCGACGACATGCTCTATACGGGTGAGTTTTAATTGATGAAGCACCAGGAGCCGATTCAAGAGCGCCTTAAAGAGCCGCGCAGCTCCCTGGCGACGTGCTTGCCGCTGCTCTTTATGCTCTTCGCACTACCCGCCCGCGCCGGTCTTTTCGACGACGACGAAGCGCGCAAGCGCATCGAAAGTCTGCGTAGCGAAGCCGATGCGCGCGTCGAAAAAATCAATCGTGCGCAAATGGATCTGGCCAATCAGATCGAAGCGCTGCGTGCGCAAATGGCCAAACTGGGCGGCCAGATCGAAGTGCTGACGCACGATCTCGAAGCGACACAAAAGCGGCAAAAAGATTTTTATGTCGATCTCGACAGCCGTATGCGCAAGCTCGAACCTCAACCGGATGCTGCCGATACCGGAGCCGGCGCCAAGTCGGCCACACCCGCGATTGATCCGGCGGCGGAGACGCGCGACTACGAAGCAGCGCTGAATCTCTTCAAGGCGGGCAAACTGAAGGACGCGTTGGCGGCTTTCCTCGCTTTTGCGAAGACTTATCCGGCCAGCGGGTTCAGCCCCTCGGCGCATTACTGGGCGGCCAGCGCTCATTATCAGCTTGGCGAATTCAAGAAGGCTGGCGAGGTCTTCAGTAGCGTCGCCGCCACCTGGCCGGACGAGGCAAAAGCGCCTGACGCCTTACTGGGATTGGCCAACAGCCAGCGCGAATCCGGCGATGCCAAGGGCGCACGCAAAACACTGGAACAACTGGTGACACGCTATCCGGCCAGCGCGGCGGCCAAGGCGGCGAAGCAACGTCTGGGGAAGAAGTAGCTGACTCGGCATGTCGGCTGACTTGGCCAGCGCGCAGGAACTCAAACTGCGCATCACCGAAATATTTTTCTCGCTGCAGGGCGAGAGCACGCGCGTCGGTCTGCCGACAGTATTTGTACGGCTGACCGGTTGTCCGTTGCGCTGTGTCTGGTGCGATACCGAGTACGCCTTCAGCGGCGGTGAAAACAAAACCTTCGCAGAAATACTCGCCACGGTGGCCGCACAGGGCGCCAAGCACGTGTGCATCACCGGCGGTGAGCCGCTGGCGCAAAAGGCCTGCCTCGCGCTCTTGGCCGCCTTGTGCGATGCCGGCTATTCGGTGTCCCTGGAGACCAGTGGCGCGTTGGATGTATCGGGCGTCGATCCACGTGTCTCGCGCATCATGGACCTCAAAGCACCGGATTCCGGCGAAGCAGAAAAAAACCGTTGGGAGAACCTCGCCCTCCTCAACACTCATGACGAAATCAAGTTCGTGCTGGCCAGCGAGCGCGACTATCTGTGGGCGCGCGAGGTGTTGCGGGAGCGCCAGCTCGACGTCATCTGCGCGGTGTTGATGTCGCCGGTCCAAGACACGCTCCCGCCCCGTCTGCTGGCGGAATGGATACTGCGCGACCGACTACCGGTGCGCATGCAAGTGCAAATGCACAAAGTGATTTGGGGCGCGGAACGCGCCAGATAATATGGAAAAACGCGCCGTCATCCTACTTTCCGGCGGGCTCGATTCGGCCACCACGCTCGCTTTGGCCCGCGATGCCGGCTATGTCTGCTATGCATTATCGGTCGCCTACGGCCAGCGCCATGCGGCGGAACTGGCCGCTGCCGCGCGTGTGGCGCAAACGCTGGGGGCGCACGAACATCGCGTCGTGGATATCAACCTTGCGCAGTTCGGTGGCTCCGCGCTCACCGACACGGCGCTCCATTTGCCCATCACCGGCGTACAGCCCGGCATACCGCTGACCTACGTGCCGGCGCGCAACACCGTCATGCTGTCGCTGGCTTTGGCCTGGGCCGAAGTACTCAAGGCGCAGGATATTTTTATCGGCGTGAATGCGGTCGATTACTCCGGCTACCCGGATTGTCGGCCCGACTTCATTGGCGCTTTTGAGGCCATGGCGAATCTCGCCACCAAGGCCGCCGTCGAAGGCGCGCGGCTTACTGTGCATGCGCCGCTTATTGCCCTTTCCAAGGCGGAGATTATTCGTCGCGGGCTCGCTGCGGGCATTGATTACGCGCTCACGGTTTCCTGCTATCAGGCCGATGCCGACGGGCGCGCCTGCGGCGTGTGCGATTCCTGCCGCCTGCGCGCCGAGGGCTTCCGCGCTGCCGGTGTCGTCGATCCCACGCGCTATGTCCCATGAACCTGACCGTCCATCACGCCGTGCTGCTTTTGGTATTCGCCATCGCACTTGTGATGGGCGCCGTCGCGCACAAGACGCGTTTCTGCGCGATGGGCGCAGTGTCGGATTGGCTGCATATGGGCGACACGGGGCGATTGCGTGCCTGGGTGCTGTCCATGGCGGTGGCGCTAAGCGGCGTGCTGCTACTGGAGACCTTCGCCCTCATCAATCTCGACGAGGGCAGCTTCCCGCCCTACCGCAGCGTGAATTTCGCTTGGCTGCGTTACTTGTTGGGCGGGCTGATGTTCGGCGTGGGGATGACTTTTGCATCGGGCTGCGGCAACCGCACACTGGTGAAAATCGGCGGCGGTAATCTGAAGTCGCTATTGGTGCTGGCGGTAGCGGCCGCCTGCGCCTATCTCATGATGTGGACGGAATTCTACGAGCGGGTTTTCAATAGTTGGATCGTGTCCACCAGCGTGAACCTCGGCCACTATGGTATAGAGAGCCAGGAGGTCGGCGCAATCTTCGCAGGACTCCTCGGCTTGGCGCAAAGCCGCCCGGCACATCTCGCCATCGGCGCATTAATCGCGCTGGGCCTTCTTGTCTGGCTGTTCGCGTCCCAGGAATTTCGCCGCAATCACGACCATGTCTTGGGCGGTGCAGTGATCGGCTTGGCGGTAGTCGCCGGCTGGTATCTGACCGGCGGGCCGCTGGGACACGCCTGGAAAGACTGGGCTGAAATGTCCCCCGTCGTACCGAGCCGAGTGGAAGTGCAATCCTTCACCTTCATCAGCCCGATGGGCGATCTGGTGCGCTACCTCATGCACCCGAGCAAGCTGGCCCACATCAACTTCGGCATCGTGGCGTTGACCGGCGTTATTGTCGGGTCATGGCTGTATGCGCGCTACACGCGCAGCTTCCGCATCGAATGGTTTACCTCCGTGCAGGACTTTGGCTACCACCTGCTCGGTGCGGTACTCATGGGCGTGGGCGGCGTGCTGGCCATGGGCTGCACCATAGGCCAGGCGGTGACGGGCGTATCGACTTTGGCACTGGGCTCTTTTCTCACCTTCGGCGCAATCGTCACCGGGGCGGCCGGCGCCATGAAATACCAGTATTGGCGCGCCTAACTTTCATGATGCGGGAACAGCACCCCGCATCATGAAAGTCAGCCCCCTTCAATCGCCGTCCCCTTCGCCGCCCTCGCGGCGGGTTCCTGATTGGCTCGCTACGCTCGATAACACACGGCATTCCGATGGCTGTATTTCACGCTAAAAATAGGCCCAGACCGAGTTCGGTTTGACACTATAAGGGTCGCTGTCTATAATGCGCGGCTCTCTCGGGGGTCGTTAGCTCAGCTGGTAGAGCAGCGGACTTTTAATCCGTTGGTCACAGGTTCAAATCCTGTACGGCCTACCATCCGATGCCCTGCAAGAGCAGCACAGAGCAGTAAAACATTCTGGGTCGTTAGCTCAGCTGGTAGAGCAGCGGACTCTTAATCCGTAGGTCGTAGGTTCGAACCCTACACGGCCCACCAGAATATCAAGGGCTTGACTGTATGGTCAGGCCCTTTTTGTTGCCAGGTGTGGGGTAAATGTGGGGAATACGACCACATTGCACCGACGCGCGTCAAGGTAGTTGTCGCCTCCCGCACATGGGGTGTTACTGCGCTGTTGCCCCCTACGCAAAGACCTTGCCTTCTCTGTCCAGTAGCTTGAAGTCCGTAACGTCTTCCTCGAAGGCATTTGCTTTGGTCATTTCAAGCACCACCTGTTTCAAGGTCCGGTACTCGAACAGCATTGTCCACTTCGCTATTCGGTGCATGCTGCGCACCAGCGGGACTGGGTCGTTAGTTCGTGTAAGCGCGCGCTGGGCACCGACATACTGTTCGTGAAACAAAGTAGGGATGATGACACGGCAACGCCCAAGGCGAGATAGTTCCGAGTTCATAACAAGTCGAGATATCCTGCCGTTTCCGTCGTTGAACGGATGGACGTCTGAGACTAGAAAGGCGTAGAAGATTGCGCGAGCTAAGCCCTCAGGTACGGTGGGGGCCAGCTTTACTCCTTCCACCAAGGTGCCACGGACGAAGCCCGGGGCCGCAAATTTTGTCTGGCCTGCAAAGTTGGCTTTTGTCTTAAACTCGCCCGGTGTAATTTCTGGACGACGCTCTAGCATGAACCTGTGCTGCTCGCACAGGCTGTCCAAGATTTCATGCCAAGGAGGGGGGCTGTTCCGAAAATGCGGGTGTAACACCAACTTGAATACTCCGAGAATGTCGTGGGAGTCTTTCGGCCGATTAGGCACTATCTCATTGCGAAGCGCGATTCCTTCTGCTTCCTCTAGGGAAAACTTGGTCCCTTCCACGTAGTTAGAAAAGTAGGACTCGAGAAAGGCGAAGTGCGTCCGAGCAGGTTCGTCCTCAGCGATATCCTGGTAGTCAGGCAGCGGGGTGACACGCAAATGGTCAGCGAGTCGCGCTAGCCGTCCCAGTCGCTCGTTATCGACAGGTGTTCCCTTTGCCACGAGCAATCCAGATGTGGTTGTCAAATTGCCGAGCGCATAGGTACCCAAGAGCGCCCCCGCCAGTTCATTCAGGGTATTGAATTCCTTCTGAGCCGCCAACGGTTCCGCAAGTTTGCGTGCGTCGTCTCGAATGCGGTTTAGTGCGAGTTCTCCCGAGGCATTGATAATCTCTACGAGTTTTTCTTCTACCCCAGCTTTGCCAGCTGCCCGGAAACGCTGTCTACGTGTTTGAACCAAGTTCTCCAAAAGCATTCTCGGTCGGGAAGACCAATGCAACCCGGTGTCCCCTAAGGTCATATCGCCCGGCAGCGCACCAGGACCTTTCATGAGGACCGCAGTGACGCCGGGCAAGCGGATGGACGTGTTGAATCGTACTGGATGCGAAAGGGTAATCTCCTGGGTGGGGGTAATGCCGCCTCTCAAGGCGCTTAGGTGGGACACTACGGCCCCGGGCACTATGTGGCCAAGAATCTTCTGCCAGTTGCGCTGGACCACGAGAGCCACAGGGCTGACCGCGCCTGGCACCAGGGTTTCCGGTTCCACGGCATTGACGTAAATGCCCTTTACGATTCGGGTAATTTCCCCGCGTGTTACCGCCCGTTGAAGCTTTTTCTGTCCGGCCTCGTCGGCCGGGAACATCACTTCCTGGTAGCCCTCTTGTCGTTTTTGCGCTAATAAAGCCACACCTGCCTCCGCACAATGTCGTTATTACACTAATATTATAGCCAATAACGTCGCATTTCCACTAATATAAAAAGCCTTGCCGGTCGTTAAGGCACTAATAACTTTGCCATCCAACTGGAAATTGTCTTAGTTACACTAATAATTAAGCTAATTTAGGCTGATTTACACTAATATAAATATACCGAGAACCAGAATGCTGACTTGAAGTTGGCTGCCCTGCAGGCGTAACAATCGTCGGCGGTGGCGGTGACCCTCACCACCAACCACGTCATTACCGGCGGCACCAGGCGCTCATCATGACCACCACCACGGTGGTCATGATCGCCATGGTGATAATAGGGGGCGTTCTTCGCATGCTGTCATCCAGAAAAAATAACAGCGTATAGCGCTTGGTTTCTGCTTTCTTTACTTGTTTCTATGCCAAAGGCGTAACCCGGGTCTTTAGGGGGCAACAGCGTAGTAACACCCGAATATCTTGGGCACAGTTACCGGCTCTTTTCAAAAGACCCTGTAGACCATTTCTAAGTACCGCTGGAAAACGTTCTTTCAATCACCAAATTGTTTCTTTTATAACAGTCTGGTAGATTTATCGAGAAAAATGCGACACCTTATGCTGGAATTTGGCGAGCTGCGACAAGACACAGTGGAATTGCCGATGGGAATTTAGCGTAAAAGCTGGGAACCACGACAAAATATGCCGGAACTGGCGCCAAGTTATTTTGGAATCGACATCAGGCCTTTTTCGTTGCATCGATCAAACCGGTTCGCTCGGGGCTGCATTGCGGCCCATCTTTATTGTGATGCCGCGCAACAGTCAGCACCCAATCACCTTGAATTCAACGCGACGGTCCAGAGCGTCCGTCGCATTATCCTTGCCATTGCCGACCATGCTCTGACGCGAGCCGACGCCGTTGGCGATGGTGCGCTTGCCTAGGGCAGGCGAGAGTTTTTCCAGGCGGCTTTTGACGTATTCGGCGCGCAGTTGCGATAGACGTTCGTTCATCGGTTCCGGGCCGGTGGCGCTGGTATGGCCGGTGATTTCGAGGCAGCTTTGCCTCTTCGCCGTACGAGCGGCGATCTCGCTCAGCCATATCGGATAAGGTTCGCTGAGATTTTTGTCGGGCCAGAAGGCTGTCGATCCCGGTCGAAAAAGGAACTTTACGCCCAGGCGTTTGTGTTCCAGCCCGAAATCGACCACCTGGCCGAACGCCTGCGTGGCCGCTTCGCGCCGCCCGAGTTTCCAGTTGGCCAGGTACATTCCGGTGAACACGCGGAACTGGTTGCCGTCGGGCACCCGCAGCGCGCTCTCATAGAGACTGAGGGCGTCGGCATACTTGCCGGCGCCATAGGCATCAATCGCCTCGCTGATGATAGACGCGGCGAGGATGCGATCAACATACTGCGGATTGATCGGGTCGCCGGCCTTGGTTCCCTGGCAGGTCTTGATGTAGCCGGTGGTGGAAGGATCTTCCGTCCATGCCGGCGTGTCGCGGAAGTAGGGGGTCGGCGTGGTGTCGACGCCACTCATCTGCGCAAACGCCAGCCCCTTGCTGACCAGCTTGCCGGACTTCAGGTCCGCCAGGGCCAGGCAGATGCGATAGGACTCGCGCGCGCCTTCTGTCTTGCGCTCCTTGTTCACGCCGGTAAATGTGCCCACCAGCACCAACGGCGATTTGGCGACATTCGCAGCGGAGAATGGCTGCACGTCGTATTGCGGATACTTTTCGCGTATCAGGCTGACGATGCGCGCGCCCATGGACTGCGTGGCCGCGGACTGAGCGCCCGTCATGCCGTCGATGAGTGGGTCAATGACGACCACATGGCGGGTCGGGACACCCGGTGCTGGCGCGGGCAACTGCGCCTTACCGAGCAAGGCGTTCGCCGCGCTGAGCACCGCCTCTTCGTAGGGCAACACCGGAGGCGGCGCAGGTGCGCCCGCCGTGGGTGCCACGACGGCGGGCGGCGGCGCGGCGGCGGCCGTATCCGACTTGGCGAGCGATGCGTTTTCCGGCATGCCGCCGCAAGCGGTCAGCAGGACGGCCAAGGCCATCGCAACAATACACGTCGAGACACATCTTCTGCAGGGGGTAGTTTTGGAGCTTGTCATTTTTTGCACTCCTTTTGAAAAATAGCGAGGTCTTCGGGGGACAGCATTTCGCCGAGCTGGAAGCGTTGCAGAAAGTCGCCGCAGCGCGGGTTTGTTGCCGACTTGGCCGGTGATGCTTGCGGCTTTTGCGCGGCGACCGGTTTCGTCGCCAGCATGGTGTTGGCCAGCTTCGTTACGCCTATGCTGGCGCGAGCGGATTCCGCAGCATGCCGGGCCGATATGTCCATTGCCTCGTCCGCTACGACCTGTTTCACCGGCGCAGCTTGCGGCATGGGTGCGACGACTTGAGGCGATGCGGCAGCAGAAGCCGGCGCGACAGACACCGGTGGTGCTGAAACCTGTGACGCGGGGCGCTGAAACATAGCCAGGTAGGTGCCCGCGCTAACGGCGACGATCAGACCAGCACCGAGCAACCATCGCATGCTGCGGCCACTCGCAGGCATGGCCGCCGGGGTTTGCGCGACAAGCATGGTTTTCTCCGACTCCACCACCGTTGCTTGCTGCGTGTCGTCGTCAACGCGAAGCGGGATAGTTTGGTCTACCGCGGTTACTTCGTTGCTCTCGCTTTGGGTCCTCGCATCACGCAGTGCCGTTGGCGGTGCTGCGCGAGCCAGCGCAGCAATCTCGCTGACGCCGTCGTCACTGACCAACGGCTCGCCGGCGGCGGCCCGTTTCAGGTCGGCGGCGAAGGCTGTCGCGTTGGCATAGCGCTGCGCCGGGTCCTTCGCCAACGCGCGCTGGATAATGCGGTCGAAGGCTGGCGTAACCTGGTTGTTCTTGTACGAGGGCGGCGCTGGATCGTCATTCACGATCTGCTTCAGGATGGTCCACTGCCCTGGTCCGGGGAAGGGTTTGGTCCGCGTCAGAAATTGATAGAGGATGATGCCGGCGGCAAACAGATCGGCGCGCGATCCGACCGGCAAACCCTGGATCTGCTCCGGCGACATATAGCTGGGCGTGCCAACCATGGTGCCGGCGAGGGTGCGGTCGAGGTTCGAATCGGCTAAACGCGCAACGCCAAAATCGGTGAGCTTGACGCGTCCGGCAGCGTCGAGCATCACGTTAGCGGGCTTGATATCACGATGCACGACGCCTTGATCGTGCGCGTACGCGAGAGCCTCGAGCAGCTCGGTCATGACGCGGATTGCTTGCGGCAGCTCGAAAAACTCGTCTGCATCGAAATGTTCCTTGAGTTCGCGGCCGCGTACGAACTCCATGACGATGTAAGCAATTTCACCCTCTTCGCCGAAGTCAAAAACGGTGACGATGTGGGGATGGTTCAAGCGCGCCACCGCCTGGGCTTCGCGGATGAAGCGCGCGGAAGAATCCGCCGCCACAGTCGGGTCGAGCATCTGGTTGCGCAGAATTGTCTTGATCGCCACCTGGCGGTTCAGCAGCGGATCAGTGGCTGCATAGACCATGCCCATTGCCCCCTGCCCGAGCACCTGGGCAAGCTGGTAGCGGCCGAGCCGGATCAAGGTGTCGGACGTGCTCACGACTGCATCCGCTGAATAACGAATGGCATAAAATATCGCTGCCTCTCTCGGTGATAGCCGGTCGAATCCTACTCCATTCGCCTGCCACGGCCCAGACCTCACGCCCAAGTCGAGTCAAAGGCCGGCATCCAGCATGGCGCTGCTGAAGGCCTGGCGATTAAATCGAGCGCCATGATTGCAACGCCTACGCGCCAAGCTCGGTAGTAAACTCCCCGGCATCAGCATCTATGAATCCATCTCATCACGTGAATACGGAAATCGATACCGAAATCCCCAAGCGACCGGCGCGCGTGTTGCTCGGCTGGCTGGAGGCCGACGAAGCCGGGCTATGGCTGGCCGAACAGCAAGCCGGCGTGCAGCCTACTGCAACGCAACTGGCGCAGGCGGCACACGCTCGCGCGGTGGTGGCAGCGCGTGTGCCGGGCGTGGATCAAAGCGAGGTTGTCACGGCGCTGCCCGAAGAGTTGTCCGGCTACGTGCAAAGGCTGGAGCAAACGCGCGACTTTGCCGACATGCTGCGCGAGGGCTTCCGGCCCGCCATGGCGGACTTGACCAGGCTCTGCGCCTTGCAGCCTTACGTCTATACGGATCACACCATGGCGCGCGTCGCCATGCTGGATGTGGGTGACCTGGCGGCCATCGCCGAGATGACGCTGCCCATGCCCAGCGTAACGCCACCGCCCACCATTCACTTCGACGAAGCGACGCAATCCTGGGTGCTGCCGGCCACCAATCCGAATCTGCGCATCATCGGACCTTTCAATGCGGAACTTGAACCCAGCGGCCACGCCTTCGGTTTCATTGTCGGCGTCACCACCTCATTCCTGCAAGTGAGTTCTTTTAACGGCCGTTACTTTCTGCGCGACGGCTATCACCGCGCCTATGGGCTGCTGGCGCGTGGCATCAAGCAAGTGCCGGTGATGTTGCGCGATTGCGCCACGCCCGAAGAGTTTTGTCCGCCACCGGGCATGCTGGCGCCGGAAGTGTGTCTCGGCGAGCGGCCGCCGCGTCTGCCCGACTATCTCGATAACCGGGTCTCCGGCGCGGTCGATATGGCGGGCAGTCGCAAGCTTGTCGTCATCCACGGCAGCGAGCGCAATTTCATTCCGCAGTAAGCAGCCGTTCCAAAAACGTCTCGACCGTCATGCCATATCGCTGGCATGACGATCGATTTGCTTGCTAATCAGCCTACAGACTGCCGAAGAAGCCTATCGCCACCAGCGCCAGCAGCGTGAAGCCGCAGATCAGCAGCACAATACCGAGTATGCGCGAGCCGATGGTCATCGGACGTGAAGGCGCATCGACCACGTACTTCTCAAGCTCGCCGCTTGCGGCCAGCCGGTTGTATTCGGCCGAGTGTTCGCGCTTGAACTCTTCCAACGATACGGTGCCGGTGAACATCACGATATCCGGCGGCGGGAACTTCTCCGGCCGCAGGTGGTTGTTAAAGAAGTGCACCGTGAAGAGGAACACGGCAGCGAGGAAGGCCTCTTCGCCATGCACCAGGGTGGCCACGTTCAACACCCAACCGGGGAATATCGACGCGGTGAGGTGCGGGAAGGCCAACAGCATGCCCGTGCCGCCGATAATGCCCATGCCCCAGAAGACCGCCCAGTAATCGAATTTCTCCCAGTAGGTCCAGCGGTCGAAGCTCGGGCGCGGCCCTTTACCCAGCGTCCATTTGAACATGGCGATGATGTCGCGGAGATCCTTCCAGTTCGGCACCAGCGAGGTCGGCCCGAACCACTTGAAGGTCTTGCGGTTGCGGATCAGGAAGCCCGCCACATGGAGTAAGTGCAGGAAGAAAATGCCCAGCATGATGGCGGCGCTGATGCGGTGTATGAGACCAGCCACCTTCGGCCCGCCCAGCGCATTCATGATCACCGGCGCCCAGGCGGTTTCGGCATAGAACACCGTCATGCCGGTAAGCACCAACATCATGACGCTGAGGGCGAAGATCAGATGCGCCACGCGCCAGACGATATGGAAGCGGCGGAACTGCTTGCCGCCGGCCAGCGGCAACTCATCGGCCTTCACACGTGGCCTGGCCAGACGTTCCTTGCGTTCCTTGTATTCGCGATAGAACCATAGCGCCGAGTGCACCCAGAAGAAGGCGAAGACACTGCCCAGCAAAGCCAGCATGAATTTGGAAGTGATCCACATCTGCGGATACTTCTTGAAGTCATGAGCATGGGCATGTGGGCCGAAAGTGGCGAAACCAGCGGTGGCTTCCGCCAAATCTTTCTTGCCATTGTGGCACTGGCGACAGGTTCTCAGTCGGTTGTCCGGATGAATCTTGGACTCAGGGTTGTCTGCCGACAGGATGGTATGGCTGCCGTGGCAGTCGTAGCACTTGGCAGTGTAGCCATAACCGAGTTTGTTGACTTGGCCGTGATAGGTGTCGGAATAGCTCTTCAGCTTTTCCTCATGGCAACCGCCGCAAGCCTTGGTGATATCGACTTTGAACGGCACGCTGGACGTGTTGCGTATATCGTGGCTAGTGTGACAGTCGGTACAAACTGCCGATTTCGCATTGTGTTTTTCCTGCACTTCCTTGCCATGGACCGAAGTGTTGAATTCGTCCAGCGCGTCGGTGTGGCAAGTCTCGCCGCAAGTGTTAGGTATGCCCAGATGCCACTCGGTGCGCTGGGGGGTGCCTTTGGGCGGCACATTGAAAGTATGGGTGTCGTGACAATTGTCGCAGGTGGCATTCGCGTGCGATTTGTCGTCCTTGTTGGGCCGCGCGTGGAAGGACTTTTTGTAGGCCTCAATGTTCTGCACTACCAGCCCCAGTCTTTCCTGCTCCTTGGTGAGCTGTGCTTTGTTGACCGTCGCCCACAGCGCCGTATGGCAACTGACGCAATCCGGCTTGGCAAGGTCGTTTTTCTTGTGCGGGGTGATGCTGTCGGTGATTTCTTTATGGCAAGCGACGCAAGTCATTTGGCCATGCACGGCTTTGCCGTATTTTTCCGGTGGGATGGGATGCAAAGCACGCTTTGTGTCGCCTTCGCCGACCTCCGGTTTTTCTTTTTTTCCGTCGTGGCAGCTCAGGCAGGTGGCGTTGTCGAGCTTGCTGGCGACAGCCTCGGGCTTGGCCTGGTCGTCAGTGGCGGCTTGCGCATACCCCGGGTTGGCCAGAAAAACCAGCCACAGACACAGCGCGCCCGCCGTTGCCCAATTCGGAATTTTTTGATTGTGCATAATTATCCAACTCCTGTTGAGCGCAACGCACGACACCTTGGGTATGTATATATATCGTCCCCGCAGCCTATTGCCTAAAGCCCATTAGAACAAGCGCCGGCAGGCATGGCGTAGTTTCGCACTGATTGTAGAGTGCAGTCACATCGGCCGTTTGACGCACATCAAGATCGGCGCCCCGGCAATTTTGATGGCGGTCACTGCAAGCACGCGAAAACCGCCCTTAAGGCATGGCAAAACTGCCTAGCCCAATGCTGTTGCATTTGTGCAACACCGCCCCCAGCAGTTGACCAATATCAACTCGTGCCGTAATCGAGGGGGCGTATAAAGCTCACAGGCCGGTAAAGTTTTGTTACAAGTGTACGTAAATAGGTGGGACCAGCCTGAATGACACCCCCTAAAGACGAGGAGCAACAAAATATGAAAGCCCGTTTCGCATCCACGTTACTGTTCAGTGTTCCCCTATTGTTCGCCTCGCTCGCCTACTCGGGCAGCGCTGCCGCTTTCGATGAAGAAGCTGCCAAGGCGCTCGCCAAGAAGAATGACTGCTTCAAATGCCATGCCGTCGACAAAACCAAGAAAGGCCCTTCCTACAAGAAGATCGCCGCCAAGTACAAAGGTAAACCCGATGGACAGGAAAAAGCTATCAAGAACATGACCACGGGGTCCAAGGTCAAGCTCGAAGATGGCACCGAAGAAGACCACAAGATCATCGACACCAAAGATCAAAAAGAACTCAAGAACCTCGCAGATTGGATACTTTCGCGCTAAGTGAAAGTTCGCCGCGAGCTTTGATCGACATCGACGTTAGTTGCCAGGGAGGTTGCCATGAAGTTCTTGCGACAAGTAATAACGCTATGTTTGCTCGTCGGCGCATGCGGCGGTTTATCGTCCGCACTGGCCGCGACCGACACCAAACCGGCGGGCGAAAAAAAAGAGGCTCCCAAAGATGTCGTCCTGAAAGGTGACGCGAAATGTACCGCCTGTCATGACGAAGCCGATGCGCCCAAAATCTTGCACATAGGCAAGACGCGACACGGTGTCGTAGCTGATGGGCGGGCGCCGACCTGTACCAGTTGCCACGGCGACAGCGTAAAACACATCAAGGATGCCGATGGCGGTGTCAAAAACCCCACCAAGCCCGACGTCACCTTCGGCGCAAAGTCACAAGTCGGCTCGCAGGCCAAAAATGGCGCCTGTCTTACTTGTCATGACAAGGATGCCAATCGTGACCATTGGGCGGGTAGCCTCCATCAAAGACGCGATGTGGCCTGCACCTCCTGCCACGAAGTGCACGTACAGGACGACCGAGTGGTGAACAAGGTCTCGCAGTCGGAAGTTTGCTTCACTTGCCACAAGACCGAGCGCGCGCAAACGCACCGCATGTCGACCCACCCCATCGGGGCTGGCAAAGTGGGTTGTTCGGACTGCCACAATCCGCATGGCTCGACCGGGCCTAAGCTGATGGTAAAGGAAAGCGTGAGCGAAACCTGCTTCACCTGTCATGCTGAAAAGCGCGGTCCCTTCCTCTTCGAGCACGCCTCGGCCAATGATGACTGCATGAACTGTCACACGCCGCACGGCTCCACGAACGCCCCCTTGCTCAAGGCGCGTTCCCCATGGCTGTGTCAGCAGTGTCACTCCGGCACGACGCCGCACCCTGGCAACGTCTATAGCGCCACCGCCCTGCCTGGCGGTGCGGTAAGCAACGCCAACCAGACGGCGCAGGTAGCCGGCAACACCAACCCGATCACCGGTGGCGCGATCACCAAGAACAACCCACCGGCGCAGTTCCCCTACCGTGGTTGCGTGAATTGCCATTCGCAAATACACGGATCCAACCATCCTGCCGGCGTCTATCTGTTGCGCTAGCCGACAACCGGGAATGAATCGAGGAGAATGACATGAGAAACACTCGTAATAGCAAACTGGTTGCGCGCGCCTCCGCAATCGCAGTACGGGGTGCGTTGGCAGCCTTGGCAACGATGCCAATGGCCACCTATGCGGCAGAAATGAGCGACGAGGTTCGCGACTTGGTGCAGCCGTCCAGCAGCCTTGAGGTCGGCGTCATGGGCATCAATCGCGACTCGTATAAATTTGGCGAATACAACGGTCTGGAAGAAAAAGGCGCGACGCCAAATCTGAATTTTGATTTGCGGGGCGGCGCCTTCGGACCAGACGCGACGAGCGCCATGCGCTATCGCATCCAGGGTACTGACCTGGGCCTGGAGACACGCAATCTTTCCGCCGAATTCGAGTCGCAGGGTACGTTCCGCCTGAAATTCGGCTATGACGAATTGCGCCACAACATCTACGACAGCTACAAATCGCTTTGGGACGGCGCCGGCAGTACCACGCAAACCTTGCCTGCCGGATATCCGGCGCCAGGCGCGCGCACCACATCGACGGGTTTGGCGAACTGGAACAATATTCAGGCGCCCAACCTAAACGCCGTTACCACCGGCGGCGGCCCAGGTTATCTCATCCCGGCTTTGATGCGGGATGTAGACATTTCCACCAAACGCAAGAAGAGCGACCTGGGCTTCGGCTATATCTTCAACAACCAATGGTCGTTCAGTAGCTCGATACGTCATGAAGACAAGGACGGCACCAAGCTAACCGGGGTTGCCATGGGCGGCTTCAAAGGCGCCTTGCTGCCTGAGCCTATTTCATACTCGACTGACATCTTTGATGCATCGTTGCGTTACGTGACGGACAAAGGCCGTCTAAGCTTGGCCTATACGGGCTCGCAATTCCGCAATGGCATCGGCGGCTGGACCGCGCAGCAACCCTTCGTGAATAATTCGACCATCAACAATATAGTCATGATGAGCGGGGCCCCTGATAACGAAATGCATCAGCTCACGTTATCCGGCGCATACAATTTCTCCAAGGCGACGAAGCTGGTAGCCAACGGGGCTTACGCGCGCATGACGCAAAATGATCAGTTCAACTACCTCCTGGGGAGTGGTTGGAATGTCAATAATGGCGCGACGTCAGCCAATGCGAAGGAAATCGAGACGAAGTTTTTCGCCAAGCTGACCTCACGCCTAATGGACGATCTGGCGCTGACCGCCGCCTACCGCTATGGCGACCGCGATAACAAGACCCCGGTTGGCAATTACCGGGTGACCCAGTACGACAGCCCGTTACCTGCCTCCGCATCCGCGACCAACAACAATGTGGTCAACGTGCCGCTTAATCGGCGGCAGCAAACCTTGAGTCTGGATCTTGATTACACCTTGGGCCGCGGCCAGACGATTTCCGGCGGCTATGAGTGGCAGGAGATCAAGCGCACAGCGGATACGGCTGTAGATCCGACCTCCCACGAAATTCAGAATGCCTGGTTGTCGGACAAGTCCACTGAAAACATCTTCAAGATCGACTACCGTAATTCCATGATGGAGAATCTGAGCGGCAGCATCGGGTATGCGCGCTCCGAGCGGCGGGCCAAGAATTATGAGGAGCCGGAACTCAATTCCTTGACGGCGTCCGCCAACCGCGGCCTCTATCAGGAATTGCCCGGCTTCAAGCAGTTTTTCCTGGCCGACCGCAACCGGGACAAGGTCCGCACCTCGCTGAACTATCAGGCAAACGACCAGTGGGGATTCCAGGCTGGCGTTGATTACAACAACGACGATTTCCCTTCGGAATTTGGCGCGACCCAGATGAAAAGCTGGGTGACGAATCTAGAAGCCACTTTCGCCGTGAGCGAGAAGCTGTCGTTGAATGCCTTCACCAGCTACGAGGATATGAAGAACGTGCAGAACAGCGTGTCTATGGCCGTCGTGCGCGGTGCCAACCCGGTTGTAGTGCCTCACACCGCGTGCACATCCTACCCCAACAATCCATCCACCTTAATACCGGCCGACTACTACACGGATCCCTGCCGCAACTGGAGTGAAACCCAGGCGGACAAGGTGTGGACCCTGGGCCTAGGCTTCAAGTCAGGTGGCATGCTGGGCGGCAAGCTGAGTATGAACGGCGACGTGACCTATACCCATGCCAAGACGCCGATCACCTTCAGCGGTGGCACTTACTATAACAACGGCCTGTCCGGCGCCGCCGGCTTGAACACTTACATTGCCGCGCAAGACATGCCGGAATCGGTCAGCAAACGGGTCGATGTCCACCTGTCTGGCGTCTATACGGTGGACAAGTCGCAGGCGGTCAGGGTCAGCTATCTGTATAGCCATCTGACGTCCAACGATGCCCAATACGATGCCTTCGATGCCACCTCGGTCCAAGCCTTTATCGGCCCGGCCATGACGTCGCCCAACTACTCGGTGCAAGGCATCGGCATTTCTTACATCTACACCTTCCACTGATACGTGGAAAGCAGCAAAGCGCGGGGCCGGTTATCCGGCCCCGTTTTCTTTTTGGCCGACCTTCTGCGTGTGAGCTGAACTACTCCCGCAGAATCGGTTACCCTGCGCAAACGCGAAGTATGATCAAAGGAGTATGGAATGACAGCCTTTCTGATAGGTGCAGGCTTGTTGCTTGTTGCAGCGCTGGCCTTATTGTTGCCGCCGTTGTTGCGCAAAGACCGTAGCAAAAATGCTGCAATTTCGCAGGACGACGTGAATCTCGCCATAGTGCGGGATCAAATCGCGGAACTGGATGCCGATCTGGCGGCGCGTAACCTCGATCCGGCGCAGCATGAGCGCGCCCGCAAGGAACTGGAAAAACGCCTATTAAGCGATGTAAGCAATCCGGCGCCTGTCACCGCTACCAAAGGCGGTCGCATCACAGTGGTGTTGATCAGCGTCGCGTTGCCGCTCCTGGGCATCGGCCTTTATCTTCTGCTGGGTAACCCTAAAGCCACCACACTACAAAACGCGCCTGAAGCGCCGATGGCGGCGACAAAAAATCCGCACGCCGTCACGCCGGATCAAATCGAAGGCATGGTCGCCAAGCTGGCGGCACGCCTGGAAACCACACCGGATGACGCGCAAGGTTGGTCCATGCTGGCGCAATCGTATGCGGTGATGGGTCGCTATCAGGATGCTGCCAAGGCCTACGCGCGGCTGGTCAAGTTGGTGCCAGATAACGCCCAGTTACTTGCCGACCAAGCCGATGTGTTGGCCATGGTGCAGCAGGGCAGCTTCGATGGAGAGCCGGCCAAGCTTGTCGCCCGCGCCTTGGCGCTGGACCCGAACAACGTCAAGGCGCTCGCTTTGGCCGGCAGTGCGGCTTTCGACAAGCAAGATTACGCCGGCGCGCTCACCCATTGGCGGCGCATGCAGTCGCAGCTGCCCGCGGATTCAGAGATGGCGCAATCGCTCGCGGCAAGCATCCTGGAGGCGCAAAAACTCGCCGGCGGCTCGACGCCACCGCGTCCGCAAATGGGCACACCAACCGCACCGCAAAAAACACCCCCACCGGTCGCACAAGCGCCCGCTACCGGCAAACCCGTCATCAGCGGCCAAGTCGATATCGACCCGGCGCTCAAGGGGCAAGTCGCCGCCACTGACACCGTGTTCGTCTTCGTACGTGCGGCGGAAGGCCCGCGCATGCCGCTGGCGGCGCTGCGCAAACAAGTGCGCGATCTGCCCATCGAGTTCTCTTTTGACGACGCGGCCAGTCTGTCGGCAGACAAGACACTCTCATCCGTTCCCAAGCTGCTCGTGCTGGCGCGGATTTCCAAGAGCGGCGACGCCATTGCCAAGCCGGGCGATATCGAGGTGGCCTCCGACGTGCTCGCGCCTGGCGCCAAGGATATCAAGCTGCGTTTGGTAATACGCTGACCCGGTCTTGATTTAGCGCAATAGTCAGCGGCGCGGGCGCGCCTAAACTTTCCTCGTCGTCCTCAACGGCGGAGGAGCGCAGTAACATGCTATTTCAGGTCCGGATTCATGGCCGTGGTGGGCAAGGTGTGGTCTCGGCGGCGGAGATGCTGTCCGTTGCCGCCTTTCTCGAAGGCAAGCACGCTCAGGCTTTTCCCAGCTTCGGTTCCGAGCGCATGGGTGCGCCGGTGATGGCCTTCTGCCGCATCGCCGACAAGGAAATCCGCTTGCGCGAGCCGGTCATGCAGCCGGATCTGCTCATCATTCAAGACCCGACCTTGTTGCATCAGGTTGACCTCTTCAGCGGCGTGCCGGCCGATGGCTATATCCTCATCAATTCCACGCGCAGCTTCGATGCCCTCGGATTGGGGGATTTCTGTGTAGGCCTGCGCCACGAGCGTCTGTGCACCGTGCCGGCCAGTGATCTTGCGTTGAAACATGTAGGTCGTCCGCTGCCCAATGCCGCGCTGCTCGGCGGCTTTGCGGCCATCGCAGACGTGGTGAAGCTCGATTCCGTGTTCGCCGCCATACGCGAAAAATTTCCCGCAAAAATCGCCGAAGGTAATTGCGCGGCGGCGCAGGCGGCTTACGACTTTGTCGTCGCTGAGAAGAAAGAGGCCTTGCAGCATGCTTAAACAAACCGAAGGCTCCCACGCCATGGCCGAGTGCATCGCCCTGTGCCGGCCCGAAGTGATCTGCGCCTATCCCATCACGCCTCAGACGCACATCGTCGAAGGCCTGGGTGAGATGGTGAAAAGCGGCGAGCTGAAGAATTGCGAATTCATCAATGTCGAATCCGAATTCGCCGCGATGTCCGTGGCCATAGGCGCTTCAGCCGCCGGCGCGCGCAGCTATACGGCCACCGCCAGCCAGGGCTTGCTCTTCATGGCCGAAGCCGTCTACAACGCCGCAGGGTTGGGCCTGCCCATCGTCATGACCATAGGCAATCGCTCCATCGGCGCGCCCATCAATATCTGGAATGACCACACGGATTCGATGTCCATGCGCGACGCCGGCTGGATACAGCTCTTCGCCGAGAACAATCAGGAGGCCGCCGATCTGCACATCCAGGCTTTCCGCCTCGCCGAAGAACTCTCGCTGCCGGTGATGGTATGCGTGGATGGCTTCATCCTCACCCACGCCTATGAGCGCGTGGACATCCCCACGCAGGAACAGGTCGACCGCTACCTGCCGCCTTTCGAGCCGCGCCAGGTACTCGATCCCGCCGAGCCGGTGAGCATCGGCGCCATGGTCGGGCCGGATGCATTCATGGAAGTGCGCTACCTCGCTCATCACCGCCAGATGCGTGCGCTGGAATTGATCCCGCAATTATCCGAAGAGTTCAAGCAGGTGTTCGGCCGCGAGGCGGGTGGCCTGATCCGCAGCTACCGCACCGAGGATGCCGATACCATCGTCGTTGCGCTGGGCTCGGTGGTCGGCACCATCAAGGATGTGATCGACGACATGCGTGAGTCCGGCCACACCATCGGGGTTGTCTCCATCTGTTCATTCCGCCCCTTCCCGACCGAGGCGCTGCACGAGGCCTTGTCGCATGTGAAGCGCCTGGTGGTGATCGAGAAAACCCTGGCCGTCGGTATCGGCGGCATCGTTTCGCACAATCTGCGCATGGCACTCTCCGGCATTTCGCTACACGCCTACACGGTGGTAGCCGGCCTCGGCGGGCGCGCCATCACCAAGGCCAGCCTGCACGCCTTGTTCGATAAAGCGCTGCGTGACGAGCTTGAACCACTGACCTTCCTCGATCTCAATTACGAGGCGGTGAATCGCGAACTGGAACGCGAAAAAACGCGCCGTCGCTCCGGCCCGTCGGCGGAAAACATACTGCGCGATATCGGAAGCACACCTGTCAGCGCCCTCGGCAGCGCGGCCGCAACCAAACTCGGCGGCGTTGCCTAAGCGATGACAAGAACGTGTTGCACCAGCGGCAAGCTCGTGGATGGGGGGAGCCTTATTTATGTTTTGGCAACCCAACTTCCAACCGATACCGATGGGTTACGGCGCAAGCGCCTCCACCCATCGTACAAAATCGCCACCGTAGCCCTCGTAGGATGGGTGGAGGCGTTCTTTGCCGTAACCCATCAATCAACGGCCGATGGGCTGCCCAAGACGCAAATGAGGCGCCACCCATCCTACGGGTCCTACAAAATCGCAAGGGTAGTTTGAGGAAACTGTGATGGAATTCCAGGACATCAAGTTCTACCAGACCGGCACTTTCACCGTCGGCAATCGCCTGCTCGACGAGCAGCAGCGCAGCGTGCAAGCAAACATGCAACGCACCAACTCGCTCAACTCCGGCCATCGCGCCTGCCAGGGTTGCGGCGAAGCCCTGGGCGCGCGCTACGCTATCGATGCCGCCATGCGCGCGACCAACAACCAGCTCATCGCCGCTAACGCCACCGGCTGCCTGGAAGTGTTCTCCACACCCTATCCGGAAAGCTCCTGGCAGATTCCGTGGATACATTCCCTCTTCGGCAATGCGGCCGCTGTCGCCACAGGCGTGGCCGCTGCGATGAAAGTGAAAGGTCGCAACGACGTGCGCGTCATTGCCCAAGGTGGCGACGGCGGCACCACCGACATCGGTTTCGGCTGCCTCTCCGGCATGTTCGAGCGCAACGACGACGTGCTCTACATCTGCTACGACAACGAGGCCTACATGAACACCGGCGTGCAGCGTTCCTCCGCCACGCCCTATGCCGCACGCACCGCCACCACCATGGCGGTCGGCGCTGAGCCCGGCGCACCCTACGGCCAGGGCAAGAACCTGCCGCAAATCGCCATGGCGCACAACATCCCCTACGTGGCAACGGCGTCCGTCGCCTATCTGCATGACCTCGAAGACAAGGTGAAGCACGCCATGAGTCTGCGCGGCGCGCGCTACATCCACATCTTCGTACCCTGCCCGCTAGGCTGGGGCTCGGCACCCGAAGACACGATCAAACTGGCGCGGCTGGCGGTGGAGACGGGATTGTTCCCGCTCTTCGAAGCCGAACATGGCGAAGTCGTGCGCTCGCAGAAAATTCGCCGCCATGTGCCGGTGGAGGAATACCTCAAACCGCAGAAACGCTTCGCCCACCTCTTCGGCAAATCGCCCGCCGTGGACACTATCGCGCGCATCCAGGCAATGGCCGATAAGAACATTCGCAAGTTCGGGCTGCTGGAGGCAAGCTGATGCGCGGCACACAGGAAAAAACTTTTTTGACGCGGATTTTCGCGGATGAACGCGGATTTTTTGGCGGCTTTGTTTTATCCGCGTTCATCCGCGTCGATCCGCGTTCAAAGGTTTCCCGCTTTTAAAGGCAGCGCCATGGAAAAGCCATTTGCCATCACCCTCGATCCCGGTTCCTCACTGGCTAACCACACGGGTTCGTGGCGCACCGTGCGGCCGGTGTATATCGACCGACTGCCGCCTTGCAACAACGCCTGCCCCGCCGGCGAGAACATTCAGGCCTGGCTATACCATGCCGAATCCGGCAATTACGAAGCGGCCTGGCGCGAGCTGGTGAAGCACAACCCCATGCCCGCCGTCATGGGCCGCGTGTGTTATCACCCTTGCGAAACATCCTGCAATCGCGGCCAATTGGATGAGGCGGTGAGCATCCACGCCGTCGAGCGCTTTCTCGGCGACGAGGCCGTCAAGCGCGGCTGGCGTGTCGAACCCGGTGAGAGCAGCGGCAAACGCGTGCTGGTCGTCGGCGCCGGCCCTTCGGGGCTTTCTGCCGCCTATCACCTGCGCCGCTTCGGCCATGCTGTGTCGATATACGAAGCCGGCCCACTCACCGGCGGCATGATGCGCTTCGGCATCCCCAAGTACCGCCTGCCGCGAGAGGTGCTGGATGCGGAAGTACAACGCATCCTCGAACTGGGTGTGGAACTCAAGCTCAACACCAAGGTGGACGACATCCTCGCCACCATGAAAGCAGACGGCTTCGACGCCTGCTTCCTCGCCGTCGGCGCGCACCTTGCGAAGCGCGCTTACATTCCCGCCGGCGACGCCAGCAAGATCCTCGATGCGGTCTCCGTCCTGCGCGGCATGGAAGGCGAAGAAAAGCCGCTACTTGGCCGCCGCGTCATCGTCTATGGCGGCGGCAATACCGCACTGGATGTGGCACGCACCGCCAAGCGCATGGGCGCGGAAGAAGCCATCATCGTTTATCGCCGCACGCGCGAAAAAATGCCGGCGCATGATTTCGAAGTGCAGGAAGCGCTCGACGAAGGTGTGATGATGAAGTGGCTATCCACCATCAAAGAGGCCGGCGAATCCAGTTTCACGGTGGAGAAAATGGCGCTGGATGCGAGCGGCTTCCCCCAGCCCACCGGCGAATTCGAAACTATCGAAGCCGATACGCTGGTGCTGGCGCTGGGGCAGGATGTCGATCTCTCGTTGCTCGATCATGTGCCGGGACTCGTCATTGAAAACGGCACAGTGAAAGTCGGCCGCAACATGATGACCGACTACCCCGGCATTTTCGCCGGCGGCGATATGGTGCCTTCCGAGCGCACCGTCACCGTCGCCGTGGGTCACGGCAAAAAAGCCGCGCGCAACATCGACGCCTGGCTGCGCGACACGACTTACGATGCGCCACCGAAAAGCGAAATCGCCACTTACGACAAACTCAACACCTGGTACTACGCCGACGCACCGAAGACCGTGCAACCGGTGCTCGACATCATCCGCCGCCAGTCCACTTTCGACGAAGTGCTAGGCGGACTGGACGAGAGCAATGCGCTGTTCGAAGCACGCCGCTGCCTCTCCTGCGGCAATTGCTTCGAGTGCGACAACTGCTACGGCGTCTGCCCCGACAACGCCGTCATCAAACTGGGGCCGGGCAAGCGTTTTCAGTTCAACTACGACTACTGCAAGGGCTGCGGCATTTGCGTCGCCGAGTGTCCGTGCGGCGCCATCACCACGGCGCCGGAGACAATATAAAAAGCAGACTATCCTAAAGTTTCAAAACAGGATGCCGTAACGACGGGAAGGCCGTAGCTTTTACGGCACTCGCCTCCCGCCATGATAAAAAAAGTTTCCGTCGGCCGGCTCAGACCCGGCATGTTTATCCACGACCTTGATTGCGGCTGGATGGAGCATCCATTCGCGCGCAACCACTTTGCCGTGGATTCGGAAACGGTCGTCACACAACTGGCGCGTTCAGGGCTGCGCGAGGTCTACATCGATACCGAAAAAGGACTGGACGACATCGAGGCACCCACTGCCGCCGATATCCAGGAGCAAGTCTCAAAGGAAATCAGCGCTGCGGCTAAACAGAAAACTGAACCGGCTCGCGTCTCGACCCACGAAGAGCTGACGCGCGCCCGCCAGGTGCATGCCGAAGCCAATCTGCTGATCCGCAACATCATGCGCGACGTGCGTTTGGGCAAGCAGGTGCATATTGAGCAGATGGAGCCGGTAGTGGAGAAGATCACCACCTCGGTCTTGCGCAACAGTAGTGCGCTGCTTTCACTCACGCGCATCAAGGACAAGGACGATTACACCTTTCAGCACTCGGTAGGTGTCGCCACGCTCATGGTGGCGTTCTGTCGCGGCCTCGACATGGATGACGAAACCATACATCAGGCCGGCATCGGCGGCTTGCTGCACGATATCGGCAAGACCTTGACACCCGATCACATACTCAATAAGCCCGGCAAGCTCACGCCGGAAGAACTGGACGTAATGCGCCGCCACGTCACCGACGGCGAGAATATCCTTAACCAGACGCCGAACATTTCCGAAATCGCCATGCAGGTCACCGCCCAGCATCACGAGCGCTTTGATGGCAGCGGATATCCCTTGGGTGTGAATGGCGCGCAGATTTCGAAAATCGGCCAGATGGCGGCGATAGTCGATGTCTACGACGCCATTACTTCCGACCGCTGCTATCGCAAAGGCATGGCGCCTACCGACACCCTGCGCAAAATGTTCGAATGGAGCAAGTTCCATTTCAATGCCGATCTGGTGCACGCCTTCACCCGCGTCATCGGTATTTATCCGGTCGGCACATTGGTCTTGCTAGAAAGCGGGCGACTCGCGGTGGTGGCGGAACAGCGCGAAAACAACATGCTGCAACCGCTGGTCCGTGCAGTTTTTCACGCTCGGCACAATCACTACATCGAGCCTGTCGACATCGACTTGTCGCGGCCTTTTGGTCACGGTGGCGCGGACAGCATCGTCAGCAATGAATCGCCGGCGAAATGGAAGATCGATCCGATGAAGTTTCTCTAGCCTCCACTCACCGCCCTCCGCTCCGTTCGGACGGGCCTGTCGAAACCCGGGACAAAATATCGCTGATGCGAACGGCCTCCTTCGTGAGATCGACTACCGTCACGAAGGACGTCCCGGCGCTCCGACCAGCCGCTTTCTCGTGCGGCTACTTCTTGGCGTTGGGAAAGAAAAGTTGCTGACCGTCGATCTTGTAATCGGCGATGGTCTTCTGGCCTTCGTCGGAAATCAGCCAAGCGATGAATTGCTGCCCCAAGTCATTTTTCACATGCGGATGCTTGGCGGGATTCACCAGCATGACGCCATATTGGTTGAAGAGGCGAGTATCGCCTTCGACAACCACCTTCAGCTCGCGACGGTTCTTGAAAGACAGCCAGGTGCCGCGATCGGCGAGGAGGTAGGCGTTCATCGAAGCAGCGGTGTTGAGCGCCGGCCCCATGCCGGAGCCAGTGTCGCGATACCAGGGGCCTTTGGCCTTATCGAGATCGACGCCGGCCATTTTCCAGATGCGCAGTTCGGCCGCATGCGTGCCGCTCTTGTCGCCACGCGAGACGAAGGGCACCTGGGCCTTTTCGATTTTCTGGAAGGCGTCGGCAATGTCGCGGCCGCCATCGACCTTGGCGGGATCCTCTTTCGGGCCGGCGAGTATGAAGTCGTTGTACATCACTTCATAGCGCTGCACGCCCCAACCTTCGGCAAAGAATTTTTCCTCGGCGGCTTTGTCATGCACGAACACCACATCGGCATCGCCGCGACGGCCCTGGTCCAGCGCCTGGCCGGTGCCTTGCGCAACGACGCGCACTTCTATGCCGGTCTTCTTGGTGAATGCCGGCAGGATGTGGCCGAACAGGCCCGACTGTTCCGTCGAGGTTGTCGATGACACGACGATGAATTTGTCGGTAGCCTGGCTGCTGCTGGCGAATAGCGATAACGTCGCAACAAGAACCGCAACCAGTGTGCGCATCAAACCCAAGGCAACTCTCCTCTGATGAATGCGGCTGCCTCGGCGGACCGCGGTTGGCGAAAGAACTCGGCCGCCGGTGTCTGTTCGACCACGCGACCCAAATGCAAAAAGATGATTTCTTCGGCAAGACGCTGCGCCTGACCCAGGCTGTGGGTGGTCATGACGATCTTGGTGCCGGCATCGGCGATTTCGGCAATGATATTTTCGATTTCGCGTGCGGCGCTCGGGTCCAGACTCGCTGTCGGTTCATCGAGAAACAATACGCGCGGCTCCAGCGACCAGGCGCGCGCCAGCGCGAGGCGCTGCTGTTCGCCGCCGGAGAGCACGCGCGCCGCGCGCTTTTCCAGATGCGCCAGGCCGACGCGCGCCATGGCGGCGCGAGCGCGCGCGAGCCGCTCGGCCTTTGGCACACCAGCCAACTTCAAGCCATACGCGACATTGCGCAGCGCCGACGTGCGCAGCATCACCGGCTTTTGAAACACCATGGCCTGCCGGGTTGGCGGCGTGTCTTTACCGCCCCAAGTGATGCGCCCAACGTTCGGCTTGAGCAAGCCATGCAGCAAACGCATGGTGACGCTCTTGCCCGCACCATTCGCGCCGAGGATGACCGTGCGCGCCACGCCGTCGAACGACAGTCTCATGTTGTCGAGGATGGCGTGGCTACCGTGGCTGAAGGCAACGCCTTCCATCGCCAGCGGGAATATTGTTTCTTGCCTAGTCGTCTCAACCATAGCGCCGCATCGACCATTCACGCATGAGATACGCCATGCCGTTCATGAGAAAGACCACGCCGACCAGCACCATGCCCAGCGCCAAGGCCAGCGGCAGATCGCCCTTGCTGGTTTCCAGCGCGATGGTGGTGGTCATAGTGCGGGTGACGCCGGCGATATTGCCGCCGACGATCATCACCGTGCCCACTTCCGCCACGGCGCGGCCGAAACCCACCAGCACCACCGTGGCCAAGGAGAAGCGCGTGTCCCACAGCAAGGTGAGCGAGGCGCGCGGCCGGGTGGCGCCCAGCGAGATGAGTTGCTCGCGATATTCCCGCCAGGCGTCTTCGATGACTTGCCGCGCCAACGCCGCCACCAGCGGCGTGATGAGTATCGTCTGGGCGATCACCATGGCGGTGGGCGTGAATAACAAACCCAGCGAGCCTAGCGGGCCGGACCGCGACAGCATGAGATAGGCCAGCAATCCGACGACGACGGCCGGCAGGCCGACCAGCGCATTGAGCGCCACGGTAGCCAGACGTCGGCCGGGAAAATCGCCCACCGCGACCAGCGCGCCAAGCGGAAAGCCGATCAGCGACGCAAACAGCACAGCCGCAAAGCTGACGGTCAGGCTCAGCCAGATGACTTCCAGCAATGGTGCATCCATGCCCACGAGCAGGCTCAAGGCCATGGACAGGCTTTGCGTCAGCGATTCCATGTTTTGTGTAATATGCTAGACATTGCCTATTTGAATGCTTGGCCCGCAGGCCGCGAGCTGTTGCGTAGCAGAATGCGAAAGACTAGCCATTTCGGTGCCTGAACTAAATATGTCTCGACTTGACCTATTTGATGTAGACCTCGCCTGCAACTGGCTTTTGGGCCGGGGAGCGACGCGGCTGGACGAAAGCCGCCTGCTGGACACGCTGGTGCGTATACAGCGCAGCGGCTCGATTGCCGAAGCGGCACGGGAGACGGGCACTTCCTACCGCAACGTGTGGGGTGTGCTGGCGCAATGGGAGGCGCGCCTGGGCCAGGCGCTGCTGTTGCCGGCGCGCGGGCGCGGCACGCGGCTCACACCTTTTGCGCTTCGGCTCGTCGAAACGGATATCGCCATCCGCGACAAACTGGCGCCACACCTCGCCGAGGCCGCGGCCGAAATGCGCGAGGCGCTCCTGGGCGCTATCGAACCGGAACCAAGCGCGATGCGCATTCATGCCAGCCACGATCTGGCGCTGGCCAAGCTTTGCGAAATGCTGGCGGCGGCGCAGCGCCCGGTCGACCTGCATTTCGTCGGCAGCCTAGACAGCCTGAAGGCCTTCGCCGAAGGGCGCTGCGAGATGGCGGGCTTTCATTGCCCGGAAGGCCCGGTGGGCGAGACGCTATGGCGCCAATACCGGCCGTTTCTCAAACCGCGCCAGCATGCATTGATCCATCTGGTGCGCCGCACGCAAGGCATGATTGTGGCGGCGGGCAATCCCAAAAGGCTGCGCGGTATACGCGACATCACCAAGCGGGGCGTGCGCTTCCTCAATCGCCAGAGCGGCGCTGGCACACGCTTGTTGCTGGACTGGTTGCTGCGCGAAAACGGTATCGCCACTCAGGAAGTGGCGGGTTATGGCGAAGTGGAGCTGACGCACTCGGCGGTGGCGGCCATGATTGCCAGCGGCCATGCCGATGTGGGCCTGGGCGTCGAGACCGTTGCCCGACAGTTCGGGCTGGATTTCATCCCGCTTTTGCGCGAGAACTATTTCCTGCTCACCAAACGCAGTTTGCTGGCGCAGCCGGGCGTCGGCGCGGTGGTCGCGCTGCTGGGCAGCGCCGAGTTCCGCCGCGCCGCCACTGCACTGGCCGGCTATGATGCAAGTCAAAGCGGCGTGGAAATCCCCGCCACATAATCCCTCGCATTACGCGGCACGACTGGCACAGAAAGCTTTTTTGACGCGGCTTGACGTGGATTGACGCAGATGAACACGGATAGGCGCGGATGAAACAAGTGTCATAGACGTATCCGTGTTCATCCGCGTCAATCCGCGTTCCAGCTTTCCCTTTAACGTCAGGGCTGCGTAAGCTGGCTTCGTACACTGTGCATTAGGAAAGTTACGGGAGGTTGGCATGGGCGAAAAGTACGCAGCATTTCATCGTCGTTCCATCGAGCAGCGCGACGCATTCTGGGGCGAACAAAGCCAACTCATCGACTGGCACAAGCCTTACGAGCAAGTGCTCGATTACAGCAAGCCGCCCTTCGCCAAATGGTTTGTCGGCGGCGAAACCAATCTCTGCCACAACGCGGTCGACCGTCATCTCCAAACGCGCGGCCAGCAAGCTGCGCTGATCTACATCTCCACCGAGACCGGGCTGGAGAAAACCTACAGCTATAGCGAGCTGCATGCCGAAGTGCAACGCATGGCGGCGGTGTTGCAATCGCTGGGCGTGGGCCGCGGCGACCGTGTGCTGATCTACATGCCCATGATCCCCGAGGCCATTTTCGCCATGCTGGCCACGGTACGCATCGGCGCGATTCACTCGGTGGTGTTCGGTGGCTTTGCGGCGAGTTCGTTGGCGACGCGCATCGACGACGCCCAACCCAAGGTGATGGTAACGGCGGATGCCGGTATGCGTGCGGGCAAAGCCGTGCCCTACAAACATCTGGTGGATGAATCGCTGCGCCTGGCAGAGACGCCGCCGGCCAAGGTGCTGATCGTCAATCGCAGCATAGACAAAGAAATGCCGATCACTGCGGGTCGCGATGTCGATTACGCGACGCAGCGCAGCCAGCATCTCGACACGCAAGTGCCTTGCGTGTGGGTGGAGTCTTCGCACCCTTCCTACATCCTTTACACCTCCGGCACGACGGGCAAGCCCAAGGGCGTGCAGCGCGACACCGGCGGCTATGCGGTGGCGCTGGCCGCTTCCATGAAGCATATCTACAACGCCAATCCGGGTGAGGCTTACTTCTCGACTTCGGATATCGGCTGGGTGGTTGGCCACAGCTATATTGTTTATGGCCCGCTCATCCACGGCATGGCGACGGTGGTGTATGAGGGCACGCCGCTGCGGCCCGACCCCGGCATCTGGTGGAAGATCGTGCAGGACCACAAGGTAACGGTGATGTTCTCCGCGCCCACCGCCATCCGCGTGCTGAAGAAACAAGACCCGGCTTACCTCAAGAAATACGATCTCTCTTCGCTGCGCCATGTCTTTCTCGCTGGCGAACCGCTGGACGAAACCACCGCGCAATGGATCGCCGAGAGTCTGGGCAAGCCCATCTACGACCATTACTGGCAAACCGAAACCGGCTGGGCACTGCTCACCGGATTGCCGGGCTTGGAATCCCACCCCACCAAATTTGGCAGCCCCTCCTTTCCGGCTTACGGCTACGACGTGCGGCTCTTGCACGAGGCTACCGGCGCGGAAGTGGGCGCTAACGAAAAGGGCGTCGTCACCGTCGTACCGCCGCTGCCGCCGGGCTGCATGTCCACCGTGTGGGGCCAGGACGAGCGCTTCGTGCAGACCTATTTCACCAGCTTCGCCAATAAGCAGGTGTACACGACCTTCGACTGGGGCATACGCGATGAGGACGGCTATTACTTCATACTCGGCCGTACGGACGATGTGATCAACGTCGCCGGCCATCGCCTCGGCACGCGCGAAATCGAAGAAGCCGTGAGCGCGCATCCGGCCATCGCTGAAGTCGCCGTAGTCGGCGTGGCGGACGCGTTGAAGGGGCAAATGCCGCTGGCTTTCGCCGTGGTGAAAGACCCGGCGCTGATCTCCACGCCGGAAAAACGCGCCGCTCTGGAAAAGGAGGTCATGGCCAAAGTGGACGAACTGCTGGGCGCCATCGGTCGCCCCAAACAGGTGCACTTCATCGCGCAATTGCCCAAGACCAGATCTGGCAAGGTGCTGCGCCGCTCGATACAGGCGATTGCCGAAGGTCGCGACCCCGGCGACCTCACCACGCTGGACGATGCGGCGGGCATAGAGCAGATCAAGGGTGCGGTGGCGGGTTCTGATTAACCGCCAAGACGTCGATGGAGACACCCGGGCGGGTGTCAAGGGCGCCAAGAAAAGATGCCGCCGCTTGATATTCAGCGGTTCCGCGAATGTTCCTTGGTCGCCTCTCGCACTTGACGCACATCAACGCGAAATCAGCCTCTCTCGCTTAGAGTGCGGCATTATTTTCGCTGCACGGTCCGATGCTCACCAATAAGCCCTTCGAACTCGTTTGCCCCGCCGGCGCGCTGCCGGCGCTGAAAGCGGCGGTGGATAACGGCGCGGACTGCGTCTATACCGGGCTCAAGGACAACACCAACGCGCGCAATTTCAGTGGTCTGAATTTCGACGACGCCAGCTTGCGCGAGGGCCTGCGCTACGCGCACGCGCGCGGCGCGAAGGTGCTGCTGGCGCTGAACACTTATCCGCAGGTCGACACCTGGCCACGCTGGACGGCGGCGGTGGACAAGGCGGCTGATCTCGGTGTCGACGCCGTCATCATGGCCGACCCGGGCCTGATGGAATACGCCCACACCAAGTATCCGCACCTGCGCCTGCATTTGTCCGTGCAAGGTTCGGCCACCACTTACGAGGCGATCCGTTTCTATCACGAGCGCTTCGGCATTCAGCGTGCGGTGTTGCCGCGCGTTCTGGCCATGGCGCAGGTGGAAAACGTCGTCAAGAATACGCCGGTGGAAATCGAAGTCTTTGGCTTTGGCGGGCTGTGCATCATGGTCGAGGGACGCTGTGCGCTCTCTGCTTACGTCACGGGCGAATCGCCCAACACCGTCGGCGTGTGTTCGCCGGCCAAGTCGGTGCGCTATGAGCAGACCCCACAGGGCATGGAGACGCGCTTGAACGGCGTGCTGATCGACCGTTTCGCTGATGGCGAAAAGACCGGCTACCCGACGCTGTGCAAAGGCCGCTTCGTCGCCAATAACGAAACCTATTACGCCATCGAAGGGCCGGCCAGTCTCAACACGCTGGAACTGCTGCCGCAGCTCATGGACGCCGGTGTGAAAGCGATCAAGATCGAAGGACGCCAACGCAGCCCATCCTATGTGGCGCAAGTGACGCGAGTCTGGCGCGAAGCCATAGACAGCGCGCTGCAATCCCGCGAGCGCTATACGGTGCGCGATGGCTGGATGGCGGCCTTGAATAAGGTTTCCGAAGGCCAGATGCACACCCTCGGGGCCTATCACCGGCCTTGGAAATAGGCCGGGTTTCGGGTTGCTGGTTTCGGGTTTCCGGTTGAGAGGCCGCGACACCATGAGCAACCCGAAACCCGAAACCCGAAACTCGAAACTCGAAACCCGAAATATGAAACTCTCCCTCGGCCCACTGCCCTACTACTGGCCTCGTCAGCAGGTGCTGGATTTTTACGACGGCATCGCGCATAGCGCGGTCGATATTGTCCATGTTGGCGAAACGGTCTGCTCACGTCGCCATGAACTGCGTTTGCCCGACTGGATCGCCGTGGCAGAGCGGCTGGCAAACGCAGGTAAGGAAGTGGTGTTCAGCACACAAACGTTGATGGAGTCAGAGGCCGATCTTCGAACCCTGCGCAAAATCGTGGCGGAAGACCAGTACACCGTCGAGGCCAACGACATGGGCGCGGTGCAGTTGCTCGCAGCCCAGGGGCGCGCGTTCGTCGCCGGACCGTTTCTGAATATTTTCAACCTGGCGACACTGCAACTCATGGCCAGCCTCGGCGCACGGCGTTGGGTGCCGCCCGTCGAAACATCGGCGGCGGCGCTACTCACCATGCAAGCCAATCGGCCGGCGGGCCTGCAAACGGAAGTGTTCGCTTACGGCCGCTTGCCGCTGGCGTTTTCGGCACGCTGTTTCACGGCGCGCCACTTTAATTTGCAGAAGGACGATTGTCATTACAAATGTCAGGCCTTCCCGGATGGGCTGGACATGCAAACGCGCGAGGGTCAGGCGTTCCTTAGCTTGAACGGTGTCCAGACGCAGTCGGCACAGATCTGCAACCTGTCCGGCGAGGTCGATCACATGCGAGAGTTGGGCGTTGATGTGCTGCGCATCAGCCCGCAATCTTCGAATACGGTCACGGTAATCGACACTTTTTACGCCCAATTGGCCGGCGAAATTAGCGCTGATCGGGCTTATGCGCGTTTGGCCGAGCTGGGCGTGGGCGAGTCCTGCAATGGTTTTTGGCACGGGCAAGCGGGCTTGAGTCACGTCACATCCGCGCTGGCGCAGCAATAAAACAACAGTAATGACAAGTCCTCAAGAAATCCTCCTGACTGCCGTTGATACTGGCAGATCAAGTCACTAGAATCGCAGCCATGAGGGAGCCAGGAAGTCTCCCACGGGATTTCTTCATTCCGTCGCTTCGAGTGCTTGACAAAAGCACGGCCTGGCGAAGAATGAGGGATGACAGTCTTTGTGGCAGGCCGCAGGGAGCTCACGGCTTTGAACCTCAAGAGTAAAACCGTACTGTTGGGCACGATAGGCGCCATCGCGCTGTTGCTGATCTCGTCCTGGACCATTCTGGAAATCGCCGACCGCGAATTCCGGCGTCAGATAGACGATCAGCAACAAGCGCTGACTAGCCGTATTGCCGCCGAAATCGGCCGCAAGCTGGAAACCCGGCAGCGCGCGCTGTTGTACGCGGCGGCGACACTGCCCGCCAACGCGCCGCACTCGGCGGTGCAAGCCTTTCTTGAGAGCGAAAAGGCGGCGCTGGCGCTGTTCTCCAATGTGGTCGTGTTTTCGGATAGCGGCGACGTCCTCGGCGTCGGTGGCAGCTTGACCGGTCCTATTCCCGCCTTCGCCGGCGACCGCGAGTACTTCAAGCGCACACGCGATTCATTGCGGCCCGTCATTTCGCAGCCTTTCGTCAGCCGCATGGACGGCACACCCAGCATTATGCTGACCACGCCAGTGACCGATAGCGCCGGCAAACTGCGTTATGTCGTGAGCGGACAACTTAGGCTGCTGGAAAGTAATTTCCTGGGTGAAATCGCCAACCTCTCGGTGGGCGGCGCCGGCTTCACCATGGTCGCCACAAAAGATGGTGACATCGTCCTGCACCCCGACCCACGTCGCATCATGACGCGGCTTCCGTTAGCGTTGCTGGCCTTGAAACACGATGTCAGCGACGTGCTGGGGCGCCCCGCACTGATACGCACCGCGCCTATCGCCGGCACCGAGTGGACCCTGATCAACGTGTTACCCGTCGCTGAAATTGAAGCGACGGTAGGCCCCATGCGCAACGCCATGCGGCCGGCGGCATTGTTGTTGCTCTCTGTGCCATTGCTGGCCTGGCTGATGGCCTGGTATTTAATGCGGCCCTTGGCGAAATTTCAAAACGTCATTACGACCATGCTGGATCGTCCCGACGCCAGTGTGGAAGCGCCGATCGATACGCGCGACGAGTTTGGCAAGCTGGCGGCGAGTTTCAATCAGCTCACCGCCTCGCGTCGCGACACCGAAGCGCGTTTGCGCGAAAGCCAGATGCGCTACCGCGATCTGTTTTTTAACATGACCAACGGCTTCGCGTTGCACGAGTTGATCTGTGACGAGCGCGGCCGCCCGGTCGACTTCCGCTTTCTCGAAGTGAACCCGGCTTTCACGCGGCTGACTGGCATGCCACAGGAAATGGTCATTGGCAAAACCATACGCGAAGTCTCTGGCGACAAGGAGGATTACTGGATCCAGAAATTCGGCCAGGTGGGACTAAACGGCGAACCTGTCGCCTTCGTCTACTATTCACCCACCATAGACAAGCACTTGGATGTCTGGGCTTTCAGCCCGCAGCCCGGACAGGTGGCTTTGGTGACGAGCGACGTCACCGATCGCGTTGTCGCCGAGCAAAAGCTGCGCTATTTGTCGCAGGCCGTCGAGCAAAGCCCGGTGTCTATTGTTATCACCGATCTTGACGGCAACATCGAATACGTCAACCCGAAGTTCACCAAAGTCACCGGCTACAGCTTCGAGGAGGCGCGCGGCCGAAATCCCAGCATCGTCAAATCCGGCCATACCTCACCCAACGAATACGCCGAATTGTGGCGAACCATACGCGCCGGGGGCATGTGGGCCGGCGAGTTCCGCAACAAGAAAAAAGATGGCACGCTGTATTGGGAATTCGTGCGCATCCTGCCCATCGTCTCAACGGAAAGTGTGGTGACACATTTCCTCGCCGTGAAAGAAGACGTCACTGATCGCAAGCGTATCGAAGAAGAGCTGTTCGAACTTAACCGCTCACTCGAACAGCGTGTCGCCCAGCGCACTGCCGAGTTGAAGGATGTGAATGCCGAACTGGAATCCTTCAGCTATTCGGTATCGCACGACTTGCGCGCGCCGCTGCGCGCCATAGATGGCTATTCAAAAATTATTGCCGAACAGTGCGCGGCCAAGCTCAATCCTGACGAGTTGCGCCTGCTCGAACGCGTGCGCGTAAACACGCAGCGCATGGCCCAGTTGATCGACGACTTACTCAATCTGGCGCGCGTCGCGCGTGCCGAAATCCGCCAGCAGGACGTCGATCTTTCGGAAATCGCCACCGACGTGGCGCGCACGCTGCGCGAGAGCGACCCAAACCGCCACGCCGAGTTCATCATCGCGCCGAACCTGCGTTGCGAGGGTGATGCCGGCCTACTCCGCATCGTGCTGGAAAATCTGCTCGGTAACGCCTGGAAGTACAGCCGCAAATGCGCCTCGACGCGCATCGAGTTCGGCAGTGGCGAGCAGGACGGCCGCAAGGTCTATTTCGTCAGCGACAATGGTGTCGGATTCGACATGAAATACGCCGGCAATCTGTTCGGTGCTTTCCAGCGTATGCATGGGCCTAGCGAATTCGAAGGCTCGGGCATAGGCCTCGCCTCCGTCAAGCGCATCATCACGCGCCATAGCGGCCGCGTTTGGGCGGATAGTGTGGTCGACCAAGGCTCGCGCTTCTCTTTCACTCTGGGCAGCGTTTGAGACGAAGCACGCGCTTCAAGCTGGTAAAATCGGCGGCATGAATGCCTACGTCAAAAGCTTCGCGCGTATGGCCGGCAAGCTGGCCAATACCGCCAACACCCTAAGCGCAAACTTCAAACCGCCACGTCTGGCCGAATTCGGCCAGCGAGAAATCCCCGCCCCACTTGGCGCCCTGGCGGCCAAGCTGCCGCAGTGGCCACCCACCCTGGGCCTGGTGACGGTGCTCAATCTGGCGCTCGACCGTCTGCTACCGCGCGAAAATCTGGTGCCGCTCATCGGTCGGCTGGTCTCGTTGAAAGTGCTGGATGCGGGACTGACGCTACGCTTCACCCTCACGGCGCGCGGCTTTCGGCCGGTGGTGAGTTCCGATCCAGCCGATTTGACCATCAGCGCCAAGGCCGGCGATTTTCTCGCTCTGGCCTTGCGTCAGGAGGACCCGGACACGCTGTTCTTCAACCGCCGCCTGGTGATGGAAGGCGACACCGATCTGGGTTTGCTGGTGAAAAACACCCTGGACGCCGTGGAACTACCGCAATACTCGCCCGAGCAATTCACGCCCTTGCGCCTGCTGGCGACACTGCGTGAGCGCCTCGGCCCCTCGAATCGATAATTGATAATCGGTCGAGCCGCACCAACGCGGCTTTTGATCCTGGTTAAACTGTCGGACGCCGGCCTGCCGCACAATTGACCCCATGCTTGAAGCCAGCCACCTCGAATGCCAGCGCGGCGAGAAGACGCTGTTCCGCGATTTGTCTTTCCAACTCGACCAGGGTGTTTGCCTGATGGTGCAGGGCGCCAATGGCAGCGGCAAGACCAGCCTGTTGCGCATGGTCTGCGGGCTTTCCACCCCCGCGCAGGGCGAGATTCGCTGGCGGGGCGCGCCCATCCGCGCATTAGCTGAAGACTACCGCTGCGAGCTCTTGTACTGCGGCCATGCCGGCGCTGTGAAGGAAGACCTCACAGCGCTGGAGAACGCCCGCATCGCCGCCGCTCTGGCCGGCCAGCCGGTGGACGACGATGAAGCACGCGAGGCCCTGCGCCACCTGGGCCTGAAAGGCCGCGAAGATTTGCCGGCGCGCGTGCTTTCGGCCGGGCAGAAGCGTCGCGTCGCGCTGTCGCGCCTGCTCCTGGAAAAACGCAAGCTGTGGGTGCTGGACGAACCGCTGACGGCGTTGGACAAAGCCGCCGTTGCCAAGCTGTGCGGCATCATCGACGCCCATCTGGCGCAAGGCGGCATGGCCATGCTGACCAGCCACCAAGACCTGTCGTTGGCAGCCGGTCGCGTCGAATACCTGCGGCTCGATTGATGAAGAATCCTCATTGGTTCGCGGCGCTGGCGGGTGTGGTCCGGCGCGACATTTTGCTCGCCGCGCGGCGCAAGTCTGACGTGCTGACAACGCTGTTCTTCTTCGTCATTGTTGTCAGCCTGTTCCCATTGGGCATCGGCCCGGAAATGGATATGTTGCGCCAGATCGCGCCGGGCGTGTTGTGGGTGGCGGCCTTGCTTGCCACCATGCTGTCGCTGAATCGCTTGTTCGCCACCGATTACGCCGATGGCACGCTGGAGCAAATGGGCCTCTCGGCCGTGCCGCTGGGCGTGCTGGTGGTCGGCAAGGTGTTCGCGCACTGGCTGCTCTCGGGCCTGCCGTTGGTGCTGCTGGCGCCGGTGCTGGGCCTGCAATTCGACCTGGCGCCGCGTGCGCTAGTCGTGCTGATGGCCGCGCTGGCCATAGGTACGCCGGTGCTGTCGCTCATCGGCGCTATCGGCGCCGCGCTGACCTTGGGCGTGCGCGGCGGCGGCGTGCTGGTTTCGCTCCTGGTGCTGCCACTGTATATTCCGGTGCTGATCTTCGGCGCCGGCGCGGTGGAAGCGGATATTTCGGGCCTGGGTCCGGCGGCGCATTTGTCGCTGCTGGCCGCCATCCTCGCCGCCACGGCCTTCTTTGGGCCTTGGGCGACAACGGTGGCGTTAAGAATCGCACTGGAATGAATGGTATGGATAATCGACTGATCAACTGGTTTCACTTCTCCTCGCCGCAAACCTTTTATCCGCTGGCGGGCAAGCTGATGCCCTGGTTCGCGGTACTGGCGGCTCTGTTTGGCATCGCCGGGCTCTACCTCGGTTTCTTCGTCGCGCCGACCGACGCCCAGCAGGGTGAGGGCTATCGCATCATCTTCGTGCATGTGGCGGCCTCCTGGATGTCCATGTTCTTGTATTTAGTGATGGCCTTCTGGGCGGCGCTGTGCCTGGGCTTCAACACGCGGCTCTCCGGCATGATGGCCTCGGCCGTCGCGCCCACCGGCGCGATGTTCGCCTTTCTGTCGCTATGGACCGGCGCGCTGTGGGGTAAACCCATGTGGGGAACATGGTGGGTGTGGGACGCGCGCCTGACCTCGGAATTGATCCTGCTCTTCCTCTATTTGGGCTACATCGCGCTGCAATCGGCCATCGACGATCCGCGCCGCGCGGACAAAGCCGGCGCGGTGCTGGCCATTGTCGGCGTCATCAATGTGCCGATCATCTATTTCTCGGTGAAGTGGTGGAATACCCTGCATCAAGGTGCGTCGGTGAGTCTGACCAAATCGCCCTCGATGGCGCAGACCATGCTGTGGGGCATGCTGCTCATGGCGCTATGCTTCTGGATGTACGCCATCGCCGTGGTGTTGCAGCGCGTGCGCGCAATTATCTTGGAGCGCGAACGTCACGCCGGCTGGGTCGAACATTTGAAGGAGGTGGCGAAATGAACTGGAACAGCCCTGCCGAATTCTTCGCCATGGGTGGCTATGGCCTTTATGTGTGGGGCTCGTATATCGCCTGCGCTCTTTTTATGGCAGTGGAACCTTTGCTGTTGAGACAACGTCGAAAAAACGCCTTGATCGAATTGAAACGCGAAATTGCCGCAAGGAAAGACAATGAAACCTAGACACAAACGCTTCGCCATTATCGGAGGCGCACTCGCCGCACTGGGCATCGCCGCCGCGCTGGTACTAAACGCCTTCCAGAGCAATCTGGTGTTCTTCTTCACACCCACTCAGGTCGCGGCGGGTGAAGCGCCGCAGGGACGCACCTTCCGCATCGGCGGTCTGGTGCGCGAAGGCAGCATGCAGCGTCAAGCCGATGGCGTGACGGTGCAATTCGTGGTCACCGACACCGCCAAAGACATGAAGGTCGCCTACACCGGCATTCTTCCCGACCTCTTCCGCGAGGGTAAAGGCGTGGTGGCGCAGGGTAAGCTGGGCGGCGACGGCCTTTTCGTCGCCTCCGAAGTGTTGGCCAAGCACGACGAAAACTACATGCCGCCAGAAGCCAAGCACGCCGTCGACGAAGCGCACAAAGCGGCAAAAACGTTAAAGCAGTGACGAAAGTTCGTACAACACAGAGAGCGCAGAGGCCGCAGAGAAATGCAAAATCATTTGTTTGTATTTGTTTTTCCTCTGCGGCCTCTGCGTCTCTGCGATCTCCGTGTTAAAAACGGTTCCACAATCTTCGCGTTGAAGGCAATCACACTATGATTCCAGAACTCGGCCATTTCGCATTGATACTCGCGCTGCTCGTTGCCATCGTGCAGGGTGTGCTGCCGCTCATCGGCGCGGCGCGAAACAGCACACCGTGGATCGCGCTGGCCAAGCCAGCGGCGCGCGCGCAATTCCTGCTGATCGCCACGGCCTTCGGCTGCCTGACCTACGCCTTCATCAATAACGATTTCTCGGTAGTGTTCGTGGCCGAGCATTCCAATTCGCAACTGCCATTGGGCTATCAGATTGGCGCCGTCTGGGGCGGCCATGAAGGCTCGCTGCTATTGTGGATGCTGATGTTGACGGGCTGGGGGGCGGCGGTGAGTTTCTTCTCGCGCCATCTGCCAGCAACCATGACAGCGCGGGTGTTGGCAGTGCTGGGCCTGATCTCAGTCGGCTTACTTTTGTTCATATTGCTCACCTCTAACCCCTTCGAGCGCATCCTGCCGGGTGCGGCAGAAGGGCGCGATCTCAACCCCATGCTGCAAGACCCCGGCTTGATCTTCCATCCGCCCATGCTCTACATGGGCTATGTGGGCTTTTCGGTGGCCTTCGCCTTCGCCATCGCCGCGCTGATTTCGGGCCAGCTCGATGCCGCCTGGGCGCGCTGGTCGCGGCCCTGGACGCTAGCGGCGTGGGTCTTCCTGACGCTAGGCATCGCCATGGGCAGCTACTGGGCCTATTACGTATTGGGCTGGGGCGGATGGTGGTTCTGGGATCCGGTTGAGAATGCCTCGTTCATCCCCTGGCTGGTCGGCACGGCGCTGCTGCACTCGCTGGCCGTCACCGAGAAACGCGGCTGCTTCAAGAACTGGACGGTGCTACTGGCCATCGCCGCCTTCTCGCTGTCGCTGCTCGGCACCTTCCTCGTGCGCTCGGGTGTGCTGACTTCGGTACATGCTTTCGCCACCGATCCGCGTCGCGGCATATTCATCCTGGTGCTGCTGGCCATCGTCATCGGCAGTTCGCTCATCCTCTTCGCTTTGCGCGCACCCAAGGTCGGCCTGGGCGGCGCTTTCGGGCTGATCTCGCGTGAATCGCTGCTGCTGATGAACAATGTCTTGCTGGTGGTGGCTGCCGGCAGCGTGCTGCTGGGCACGCTCTATCCGCTCTTTATCGACGCCATGGGGCTGGGCAAACTTTCCGTCGGCCCGCCTTACTTCAACTCGGTTTTCGTGCCCATCATGGCGCCCTTGGTTTTTCTCATGGCGCTGGGCCCCATCGCGCGCTGGAAGAACGCCAGCATTGCGGACATGGCCAAACGCCTGCGCGTCGTCTTCGTCGTCGCACTGATTGCCGCAGTCGCTGCGCCTTTCGCTTTGGGGCCTTGGTCGCCGCTGGTGGCCCTGGGATTGCTGTTGGCGTTCTGGCTCATCGCCAGCATCGTCGCCAACGTCATCGACCGCGCACGCACCACCGCCGGCGGCCTCATCGGCCAGCCGCGTAGCTGGTACGCCATGCATACCGCACATCTGGGTATCGCGATTTTTGTCATCGGCGTGACGCTGGTGAAGGGCTATGAAGTCGAGAAAGATGTGCGCATGGAGCCGGACGATACGGTCACTGTGGGCGCCTATACCTTCCGCTTCGTCGGCGTCTCGGAACGTATGGGGCCCAACTATCGGGCGCAGCGTGGCGAAGTGGAGTTGTCGAAAGACGGCAAAGTGTTGCGCATGCTCAATCCCGAGAAGCGCGCTTTCTTCTCCTCCGCCATGCCCATGACGGAAGCCGCCATCGACACCGGCTTCCTGCGTGACGTTTACGTTTCCCTGGGTGAACCGATCGACGAACGCGCCTGGAGCGTGCGGGTTTACTACAAGCCTTTCGTCGACTGGATATGGGGCGGATGTCTGCTGATGGCTATCGGCGGTATCGTTGCCTTGAGCGATCGGCGCTATCGCCTGAAACAAGCGGCCAAGGCGAATATTGCAATTGAGGGGGCCAGGGCATGAATCGTTTTTTGATTCCACTGGGGATCTTCATCGTCCTGGTGGTGTTTCTGGCTATCGGCCTCAACCGCGATCCGCGCGAAGTGCCTTCGCCCTTGATCGGCAAGTCGGCGCCGGCTTTCGAGCTGCCGCAATTGCACAACCCGGCACTGAAATTTTCGCCGGCTGAAATGCAAGGCAAAGTCTGGCTGCTGAATGTGTGGGCCTCGTGGTGCGTCTCTTGCCGGCAGGAGCATCCGCTGCTGGTCGAGCTGTCCGAAGGCAAGGTCGTGCCCATCTACGGCCTAGACTACAAAGATCAACGTGCCGACGCGCTCAAATGGCTGCGCGATTTCGGCGACCCCTACACCATGAGCATCGCCGACAGCGATGGCCGCGTCGGCATGGACTACGGCGTGTACGGCGTACCGGAAACCTATGTCATCGACAAAGCCGGCGTGATCCGCTACAAGCAGATCGGCCCCATCACGCGCGAAGTGCTCGATAGCAAGATATTGCCGATGGTGAAGGAACTGCAAAGACTTTAACGCGGCTTATTTTGGATAGGCGCGGATGAAAGCGGATTAAAAACATGACAAACCCAGCGAACAATCAAGTTCTACCCGCGTTAATCCGTGTTCATCCGCGGCTGCTTTTCATCTTTGCCTTGCTTGCTTTTTTCTCCGCCGCGAGCTTCGCCAAGGAAGCCGTGCCCATCGCCGCCGATGAAAAAGTCGAGCAGCGGCTCATCTCAATCTCCGAAGAGTTGCGCTGCTTGGTCTGCCAGAACGAATCACTGGCCGGCTCGCATGCCGAGTTGGCTCAAGATTTGCGGCACGAGATACGCGAGCAGATTAAGCAAGGGAAATCCAACGAGGACATCATGACCTTCATGGTCAGCCGTTATGGCGACTTCGTGCGCTATCGGCCGCCATTGAAAGCAACCACGCTGCTGCTGTGGTTCGGGCCGGGGTTGGCCCTGGTGGTCGGTATCGCCGTACTGCTGACATATTTGCGCCGCCGCAACACGCGGCTCACCGACGTGGCGCTTACGCCTGAAGAGCAACGCAAAGTCGATGCCCTCCTGCAAGCCGACGGCAGCAAAAACAAGGCGCAGTCTTGACCACCTTCTTCCTGCTCGCGGCGGCGGGTGTCGCAGTTGTCCTGCTGTTGTTGTTGCCCGCACTCATCAAGCGGCGCAAAGAATCTTCTGGATCTTCGGCGTCGTCAGCCTCACCGACCACGGCAGTCAATGCTGAAATCATCAAAGACCAGCTCGCGGAACTCGATCGCGATTTCGCCAACGGTACATTGAGCGTGGAAGATCTGGCGCAAGCGAAGACTGAACTGCAAAAGCGCCTGCTTGAAGACAGCGCCGCCGACCACACACCGCCCGTCCGTAAATTCATGGCGCGACGCAGCGCTTGGATCATAGGCATCGTCTTGCCGCTGGGCGCGGTGCTGCTGTATTTCGCGCTGGGCAATCTGCCAGCTTTGACACCGGACACGCCCCAGCCGGGCCAGCCCAAGGTTTCCGCTCAGCAGGTTGAAGACATGGTGGCGCAACTCGCCGCCAAACTGGAGAAAAACCCCGACGATGCGCAAGGCTGGGTGATGCTGGCGCGGTCTTACAAGATACTCGGTCGTTATGCCGATGCGAACCACGCATACGAACGCGCCGGCGGCATCGTCGATGGCGATCCCCAACTACTCACGGACTATGCCGAATCACTGGCATTCACCACCGGCCGTTCGCTCAAGGGCAAACCCACGCAGCTCATTGAGCGCGCGCTAGCGCTCGAACCCGACCATCCACAAACCCTGGTGCTCGCCGGCACCGCCGCCTTTGAGCGCGGCGATTACGCCGTCGCCGTGACCTACTGGGAACGCTTACAGAAGCAACTCGCGCCCGATTCCGACGACGCCAAAATGCTCGCCTCCGGCATCAAGAAGGCAAGGGGCAAGATTCAGGAATCTGGCACAAGAAATCAGAAGTAGGCGCGCAATGTTCTTACTGATCCCTGATACCTGACCTCTGATCCCTGAAATGGTCAGCCGTCGAGATTTTCTGCGCGGCAAGTTCGTAGCGCGCAAAGCCAGCATTCCGCGCCCGCCTTGGGCTTTGGCGGAGCCGGCGTTTGTCGACGCCTGCACACGCTGCGGCGACTGCTGGCGCGCCTGCCCGGAACGCATCATTGTCGAAGACGCGGAGGGTCGCCCCACCATCAGCTTCGCGGTAAACGCCTGCACTTTCTGCGGCAAATGCGTGGAAGCCTGCGAACCGCAGGCATTGCGCCGCGACGACGAAGCGGTCGCACCCTGGCAGATCAAGGCGCAAATTTTCGATACCTGTCTCGCCAAACAGCATGTCGTTTGCCGCGCCTGCGGCGACGCCTGCCCGGTACTGGCCATACGCTTTCGACCGCAGGTGATGGACGCCGCGCAACCGGAAGTCGATCCAGAACTATGCACCGGCTGCGGCGCTTGCGTCGCACCCTGCCCGGTTGACGCCATACGCATCGGCTGAGACGCTCTGGACTGTTGGGGGTTTTTAGAACTGTCCGGTTCTGTAGCACATGAATTGTCCGCTTTTTCTGTCGTGGGCGGGAAGCGACGAAGGGCGAAGCCCGTAGCCGGTTTCCGCCCACGGCGGCACGTCTGGCGGA
>Ga0209181_10000831_pt1 | contig 55859 bp, 46 predicted proteins | sample MAT05_FD_187208 | JGI IMG/M metagenome (GOLD analysis project Ga0209181, IMG submission 187208) | Freshwater microbial communities from Lake Fryxell liftoff mats and glacier meltwater in Antarctica - MAT-05 (SPAdes) (version 2) | ecosystem: Environmental > Aquatic > Freshwater > Ice > Liftoff...
CGATCCGCCCCGGCGGACACGTCCGCCGCGGCGGATAAGCCCCTTATGGTCCGCCGCGGCGGATATTCCAACCGGGAGAGTAGGTAGCTGCCATATTTATTGAACCCGATCATTTATTTGATCGGGTTTTTTTATGCCCATTACTCAATGATTATATTGACGTTCGCCTCTTCCCATACCGATCCGCCCCGGCGGATAAGCCCCTTATGGTCCGCCGCGGCGGATATTTTAACCGGGAGAGTAGGTAGCTGCTATATTTATTTGAAATTAGCCTTCACATTTATTTGTGAAGGCTTTTTTTATGACCAAGGATTTTTTTGTTCACCTCTTCTCATACCGATCCGCCGCGGCGGATAAGCCCCTTATGGTCCGCCGCGGCGGATATTCCAACCGGGAGAGTAGGTAGCTGACATATTTATTGAACCCGATCATTTATTTGTGAAGGCTTTTTTTATGCCCATTACTTTTTGTTTGCCAATTGCTATACCAATCCGCCGCGGCGGATAAGCCACTTATGGTAGGCCGCAGCGGATACTCAAACCGGGAGTCCCGATAGGATCGGGATATAATCCGGTAGCTGCCATATTCTTTTAATTAACTTTCACAATTATGGGGAAGTTTTTTTTATCCCAATTACTCAATAATTAAAAGTGATAGTTCACCTCTTCCTATATTGCTCCGTAGCAGCGATAAACCCGATAGATGACATATATTTTAAAAGAGTCTCAGAGTTTTCTGGGGCTTTTATCGTTTTATGATGGTTAAGTAAAAGCCAAGGGTGCAACAGTTAAAAGGAAAACATTTCAATAAATCAAGTAATAACAACTCATTAATCAAACACTCCCTTACGTATAATTGAAACCCAATAAAACAATAAGGAAAAAATCTTTTTTAATATTAAATTTATAACAAACTATAAATTGTGTTGCAAAAGCTATTTGCGATAAGCTGCCTTTTACTACTCTTTTTTTCTGTGCGAATAAAAGCACAGACAAATAACTATGTATTCCAGCACCTCACTACAAAAGATGGTCTTAGCTCTAATTTTGTACAATCTGTTTTCCAGGATTCGAAGGGCCTGTATTGGGTCAGCACTACTTCAGGCCTTCAGATTTTTGATGGTTATGGTTTTTCAAAGCCGTTTCGAGCAGGGAGGGATTTGTTATCTTCTTCAAAAGTGACGGAAAGTAAGGATGGAATACTTTGGATCTCTACAGCAAATTCTCTATACAGGTATAACAGGATTAATGAACATTTTACACAGGTTGTTCCACCTGGTGACAAACCGGAAATGAATTTAACAGTAATTGAAGATAGTTTAGGAAATACTTGGTTGCTCAATAAATCTAAACTCTATAAGTATGATACAAATAGTAATAAATTAATTACCTGGTTAATTTTCCCCTTAACTGATCCTGGATTTACTGCCGGAGCAATTGCTTTTAATAAACATTCAAATATTATCTGGATTGCAAATGGAACTACACTTTACGAAATTTCTACCCTCAAAAGAAAGATAATAAAAGAAGTGAAGATGCCTCCAATGGTAGGTTATATATGGATGGATGGGAATACTTATTTATGGATAAGTTTTTGGAATCAATATCTCTGGCGTTATAACACTATTACAGGTGAAAAAGACGTATATACAACCTACTTTAAAAAACCGGAAAGTCAGGCTATTAATTCTGCTGTAGTTACATGCTTTTCGAGAGATAGATCAGGTAGATTATGGATTGGAAGTGTAGGAGGTGGGTTATGGTTTCTTGATGAATCTTTAAATCAATTTGTGCAACTAAAAACAGACAAACCTAGACACGAAGGGTTTTATTTTAATGAAACAGTCTATTCGGTAATGATTGATAAAGAAGAAAGTATTTGGGTTAGCTCAGATAAAGGGATCAATATTTTTAATCCCAGTACCCAAAAGTTTTACAACCTCAATAATTTGGATTTACCTACCAGCGGTATGACTGCTGAAATTTCTCAGAAACCTTTTCAAACAAGTACAGGTGATATCCTGATTGGTACGCACAATGCCGGATGGCTGCAGTACGACAGTAATTTTAATTTAAAGCGAAACTTTTCGGTAGTACTAAATACTGCTTCTAAATTTATAGATACGTGCAAAACAATTGTAAACTGTTTTGGTGAGGATAAAACAGGCAATATATGGATTGGGTATCGGGGTGGCCTGATAGGAATTTATCAACCAGGTACAGGCGTCTTAAAATATAAACTGATACCTGAATTTAGAAAAAGGAAAATTTGCGATATACAATGTGACGCTGCAGGGAATATGTGGTTTGCTCTAAGAGCTAGCGATAGCAACCTGGTTAAATGGGACATAGGCCTAAGAAAATACAAAGTTTATAATGATAGCCTTTTGTGGTATAGAAATGATCAGGAAAGTTCAATACTGGTAACAAAAAAAGGAGAAATTTGGGTACAGACTTTTGGGAATGGCGTTTATCGTTTTGATCCACTGAAAGAAAAAATTGTCGAGATATACAGGGAAAAACAACTCCCTTATAACATACCTTCAGCAGTTCAGGGAATTAGTGCCCTTAATGACTCCATTATTGCCATTGCGTCTTTTGTAGAGGGTTTCTTCCTATTAAATAATACCAAAAAATCAATTACTCTTTTAAATACTGACAATGGGTTACCATCCAATATTGCCAGGGGTATCACCAGAGATAACCGCAATAATTATTGGGCAACCATGTTAAGCGATCTTGTTACTATAAATCCGGTAACAAAAAAAATAATTTCATTTGACGAAGAAGAAGGTGTATTAAATAAAAGTTTTTATCCCGGATTTACAAAACTCAGGGATGGTCGGCTCATGATTTTATCTAATACCGGTCTTCTTTATTTTCACCCCGATAGTATCAAAACTCAACCACCTCCTCCCGATGTGCTTATCACCAGTTTAAAAATTTCCAACAAACATGTTTTATTAGATTCTATTTTAAAAGCCAATAAAAACAGCCTGCCTCTCAAATATGATCAGAATTTTTTAACCATTGAATATGTATCCATCGCCTACCTAAACAGAAAAAAGAATCAATATTTTTATAAACTGCAGGGCCTGGATAAAGGCTGGCAGGAGGCAGGTACGCAACGTATTGCTACCTATACTAACCTAAATCCGGGTAAGTATGTTTTTATGGTACGCTGCCAAAACAGAGATGACATTTTTTCGAAAAACATTACTTCTTTATATATCACCATCACTCCACCATTGTGGCGCACCTGGTGGGCTTATACTTTATACGGGATAATATTTTGTGCAGTTGCTTTTTTCATTTATCGAAATCGACTTAATTTATTAGAAAGAAAACAGCAAGCTGAAATTAAAGCGATGGTTGCAACTCAGGAAGAAGAACGTAAACGGATATCAAGGGACCTGCATGATGATGTGGGCACGAAGCTCTCTGCTTTAAAATTGTTTGTATCCTCTCTTCATGAAAAAGCATCTCATGTAAACAACGAAGAAATTAAATCGCTTGCTAAAAGTTCGGAACAATTTATTACAGAAGCCATGCAGGATGTACGGCAGTTATTGTTAAATTTAAGTCCCGCTGTGTTGGAAGAATTTGGATACACAATAGCAGTGGAAGGTTTGGTAAATAAAATAAATGAAACAAAGCAGATCAAATTTTCACTGGTGGTATTTGGCATGAAACAACGGGTCCATAAAGAATATGAACTCGCTTTGTACCGAATTACGCAGGAATTAATCAACAATGTATTAAAGCATGCCGAAGCGCAACATGTTTCGCTACAGATAGGACAACGGGACGGAAAGATTATTTTAATGATAGAAGATGATGGAAAAGGATTTGATATAAATACACACAGGGATGGATATGGATTGCATAATTTAGATGCAAGAACAAAGCTGATGCATGGGAACATGAACATTGATTCAAAGCAAGGTAAAGGAACCAGCGTGTTGATTAAAATACCTTATAATTTTAATGGAATATGAGTGCCATTTTTCCCATCCATATTTTAATTGCTGATGATCACCAACTCATCACAGACGGACTTTTGAAAATCCTGGAATCCGAAATGACAATCGGCAATATTTACGTTGCCAACAACGGCAGGGAAGCAGTAGATAAAGCATTGCTGCATAATATTGATTGCATTATTATGGATATTAACATGCCTGTACTTAACGGGCTTGACGCAACGAAGCTTATAAAAAAAGAAAAATCACACATAAAAATAATCGTGGTAAGTATGCTGTGTGATGCATCAATAGTAAACAAAATGCTGAAAGCAGGCGCAGATGCATTTATTAATAAAGATACGGGCAAAACTGAACTAATGAAAGCCATAGTGGAGGTAATGGCTGGTGGAAAATATATAAGTCCGGCAATATCTCTTAATCTCTTTACCCACCTCTCTGACCGGAATGTGAACACCGGTAATGAAAAACATCTTACCCCCAGAGAAATTGAAATACTCCATCATATATCGGCAGGCCTCACCAATCAGGAAATAGCAGCCAAGCTTTTTCTCAGCTTTAGTACTGTTGATACACATCGAAAAAATATGCTCTCTAAACTGCACTTGAAAAATACTGCAGCACTGGTAAAATATGCAGCAGATAATAAACTGCTGTAATCCCTCGATCATTTTTCCATAATGTTTTATACACGAAAAGGTGTAGATGAAAAATACACGTATTGGTGTATTGCATCTGCCTGCCATTAGACCCACCTTTATACCGCAATCGTTCAGCAAAGAAGACTTTCTTCCCCGCACATTTATTCAATATCACTATGGAATTCAAACAAGAAGGGCTAGTAGAAACGGAAATTGTAATAGCCGGGTATCTCCTGGCCGGCTTCTCTTTAAGGGATATTTCAGAAACAACCGCCCTAAGCAAAAAACACCTGAATGCACACATTAAAAATATGATGCAGAAGTTAAAAGCCGAAGATATGGAAGAATTAATAAAATATTTAAGGGCATTAGAGTCCGGGAAATTATTCCCCGGTAACACTCTATAATAGGAATAACAACACTCATCAAAAGAAATTTAAATTTTCTTAATTCAATCATCATTAAAACATTTAGATCATGAAACGTTCAAAGTTTTTTGCCATGTTGCCGATTTGTTTTTTAATCTTTTATTCCTCTTGTAAAAAAACGGAGCCTGGCAATGAACCATTTACAAAAGAAACTTTGAGTGCTCAGCGTTCGTACGATGTTCCAAACAGACACTGCCTGCCTACACACCTGGAAGATGACGCATTCGGTTACTCAGTAGATTTATTTTATAATGATATGGGCGATCCGGATTCCCTTTCTTTTAATGGCTTTCCCGCTACATATCGTTATGACAAAAATAAAAGACTTATAAAAGCAGTCTATGGGCCCGAGCAATACGGAGATACCCGTTCGTTTTATGACTATGCATACAACGACAATACATTCTTACCCTCGTCCTTAAAATACTATTCTCCACTGAACGGCGGCTTGCTGGTGACGCTCAATTTTCTATATAATAAAAAAGGGCAGATGATAAGAATAGACTATATAAATGCAAAAAGGCCTATTTATAATTCCAGTGAAAATTATACTTATGATCAAAAAGGAAATGTAATTAAGGTAGCTATGGCGGCTTCAAATGGAGGAACAATTTATGATATCCCTTTTACAGAATATGAAGTACTGTCTTACGATAACAAGCAAAATTTTATGGGAGGAAATCAATGGCTTAAGTATATGTTTTTTTACACGGAATTGTACGATTACGAATTTATGATGTTCAGCAAAAATAACGTTGTAGATTGGCTTTGGAGACCGGAAGCATATTCATTCTATTTCCCGGAGGCTTATTATCTTCAGTCTACCCTTGATTACAATCACCAGGGCTTCGCAAATAAGGTAAACATTAGGTTTTTTGACTTTTATGGCGCTGAAAATTATTTTGAGTTTGCGAGGACATCTTCTTCCACCTGCGACGATCAGGGAAATGGTCATTCTAATAAAAACAATTTACCGTTGCGTAAAAATCCTAATCTCGTAAAGAAAAGCCTGGATAAAGTGCCTTCAGTAACAGCGCATTGATAATATTTAATCGGGAGTGATGTTGGAATGATAATTTCATATTCAAACATTTTTAGAATCTTAATAATCTTATTCATCCTTAAAGTGACACTTAAAAGTAAAGGAGTACAAGGCGGTAAAGTTTTTCAGGCAAGAATATTTTTAAATCAATTACAATGACGGCCGTCTTCAAACCGGTCGCCAATTCATAAAAAAACCCATGAAAAAAAAACTTACAGTTTTTTCAATTTGCTTCTTCCTGTCGGCAGCGAACATGATGAACGCACAGAGAGTGGGTATCAGTACAGATGGATCGATCCCTGATGCAAGTGCTATGCTTGATATAAAAAGTACTACCCAAGGGATGCTGGTCCCACGTATGACAAGCAGCCAGCGAACCGCCATTGCCAGCCCTGCACAGGGGTTGCTGGTTTTTGATAACGTCACCAACAGCTTTTGGTTTTATAAAGGATTGGCATGGACTGAATTGACCGGTGGGGGATCGGCAACAAATTACTGGTCGGCAAACGGCGCAAATATTTTTAAAAACAATGCTGGTAACGTAGGAATCGGGATCAATACCCCGGCTGCATTATTGCACGTTAAGAAAGATGCCGAAGCTGTTCGGGTGGAAGGGGCTCTTCCATCCGTAGGCTTTTATAATAATTCCGGTGTGTACAAAGGCTTTGTTTGGCAGGGGCCAGGCGATAATATGTCGTTCGGCACCGCTGTTGGAAACACCTCAGGCAGGATAGAATTATACAACAATGGTATCATGAACATGTCAGTTGCAAACCTCGGAGTGATGGACGTCTCCGGAAGTTTTCCGCAGATAAGACTTAAAAAGAGTGGCATTATATCCGGTGAGTTCAGAGCCGATGGCTCGGATGCTGAACTATCAGCGTTTAAGCCGGATAATATTAATGACCCAAGAGGAAACCTGCTATTTCAATTGGATCTCGTCGGGCAGTTCGCAAGTGCCTATGCAGGTAACGTTGGGATTAAAACAAACAACCCGGTAAACATTTTGCAGATCGGGAATGCACCCGGGTTCAGTGGCAACCAGCTTGCTATTGGCAATGGTACCAAGGGAATGTCTTTTTTCCAGAATGCCACCACATCGCATTGGTACAGCTCAACTAATTTTGCGTTGATGCCTGCTGGCTCTGGTACTGGTAATGTTGGTATTGGCACTGCAAACCCGATGAATAAATTACAAATCGGATCAATAGGCTCACTTGGATATACGGGACACGACTTCGTAATTAGTAACGGAATAGGAGGGTTAATAATAGACCAAACAAATACTTCGACCCTTATTAATTCTACCGGCGATATTATTTTAGTACCGAGAAATAATAATACTGGTAGAGTTGGGATTAATACTTATACACCACGGGCACCTTTGGACGTTTCGGGTTACGAGATTACCACCCCTGATCCTAATGGTTACGAGGATTTTGCTTATTTTGGTTTGACTTACGATGTTTTTCGCCCTTATCCCGATGTAGGTGCAGGCTATACTAAAAGTGCTTATATATCAATATTTGCTTCCAATAATATTGTGGGGGCGCAATTTAATGCGTTTTCTGATGCTAGGATTAAAAATATTTCAGGGGTTAGTGATTCAGAAAAAGACCTGGCGATCCTCAATAAAATACAGGTTAATGATTATACTTTAAAGGATAAAGTAAAGAACGGTAACAGGCCATACAAAAAAGTAGTTGCGCAGGAAGTAGAAAAAGTATATCCGCAGGTGGTATCTAAACATACTGACTTTATTCCCAATGTGTACCAGCTTACAAATAAAATTGAGAAATCCGAAGGTGGCTACGTGTTAAGTTTTCCCATTGAACATAAAATTAGTAAATCAGCAAAAAAATTACAGGTGCTGTTACCAGGTGGAAATAATATGGAGCAATTCGATATTGTTGACATTCCTTCCGGCTACCATGTGAAGATAAAAGCAAACGGATTAAACTTTGATAAAATATTTGTGTACGGCGAAGAGGTGAACGATTTCAGGACTGTAGATTATGAAGGCTTGACTACCTTAAATATCTCAGCCACACAGGAACTAAGTAAGCAGCTAAAAAAACAGCAGGAAGCAATTGAAATTCAAAATGCAAAAATTGCTTCTTTGACTGATGCGATAAAATTACTGAAAGAAGAAGGATGCGGTGAAGGAACAAAATCAATCAAATTGTTATTATAGATACGTACGATACCAGAATTAACCCAAAAAGGAATTGTTTGACATAAACTATCGCATTCATAAATATTTGCCGCAAAGCTTGAAAAACAAAATCGAAGAAAATATAAGCAGAAGAAGGCCCGTCCCGGAAATCAACAGTATACCTTCTTAAAAGGGTACCCAATAAACTAAAAAAGTAAAAAGGAACGATCCACAACGGCAGACGAGTCGCAACAATATTACCCAAAGATGCTGCCGACCCCGGACAAATAAATAATCCGGCTGAAAAGCACACTCATATAGCACTTAATTCCAATGCGGCTGTGTAAAAACTGTGAATAACCACGAATAACTGTGTAAACATTCGGGTTCACTTTATAATCCATTACTCTATATTTGCCGTCCTACTAAACTATAGAAAAAGTGCGTTTAAAGAGTCTTGAAATTAAAGGATTTAAAAGTTTTGCCGATAAAACCGTACTCCATTTTGATGAAGGTATTACCGGCGTTATCGGGCCCAATGGCTGTGGTAAAAGTAATATTATTGATAGTATCCGCTGGGTAATTGGGGAGCATAAAATAAGCAACCTAAGGAGCGAAAACCTGGAGAGCCTGGTTTTTAATGGTAGTAAAAGCCGCTCTGCCAGCGGTTTGGCAGAAGTAAGCCTCACCTTTGAAAATACAAAAAACCTGTTGCCCACCGAGTTTAATATGGTGACCGTTACCCGTAAATATTACAAGAACGGGGAAAGCGAATACCGCCTCAATGATGTGGCCTGTCGCCTGAAGGATATTCATAATTTGTTTATGGATACAGGTGTAAGTACCGACAGTTATGCAATCATTGAACTGGGTATGGTGGATGATATTATCAAGGATAAAGAGAATAGTCGCCGTAAAATGCTGGAACAGGCAGCGGGGATAACTATATATAAAACCCGTAAAAAGGAGGCTAAATTAAAACTGGATCTTACAGAGCAGGATTTGGCACGTATTGAGGATCTGTTGTTTGAAATTAATAATCAACTGAAAAGCCTGGAGAGCCAGGCCAAAAAAGCAGAGAAGTATTTTGAAATAAAGAAGGAATACAAGGAAGTAAGTATTGAACTTGCAAAAGCAGCACTGGAAGGATTCAACATCACCTACCGCGACTTAAATCACCAGCAACAGGCAGAAGTAGATAAACGACTTGAACTGGAAGCAGCAATCGCACTGGAAGATGCAGCCCTGGAGAAGGAAAAGCTGGGTTTTATTACCCAGGAAAAAGCCCTGCAGGATCTTCAGCACGCCTTCAACGATATGTTGGGGGCAGTGCGTAGCATAGAAAGTGACAAGAGTTTAGCCGCTCAGCGATTACAATATTTAAAGGAAAGGGAAACCAGCCTGAACGACTTTCTACAAAAAGCAGGCGGGCAACTAAAGGGGCTTGACGAAAGCATACAGTTTACCAGTTTACAAATAGATGAAGACGAAATAAAACTGGAAGAACTGGAAGGCAGGCTGGAAGAATTGAAAAAGGCGGTGGAAGATAAGCGCCGCGTATTTGATGAAAAACGAAGCACCATTGATGCTTTGAGAAGAGAAAACCAGGCCATTCAAAGAAACCAGTTTGAGGCGGAAAAGAAAGTAGCCGTTGCAGATACCAGCATACAGAATTTGCAACGCACCATCGTACAGATACAGGATGAGAAAACGCAGCGCCAAAGCCAGATACAACAATTAGAGGCCGAAAGGAAAGTGAAAGCGGATGAACTGGAGCAAAGGAAAGTAGACCTGCAACAATTACAGGATCACCACGAATTTACTAAGGAACAGATATTTCAAACACAGAGTAAGCTGGAAGCACTTCGGTCAGAACTGGCCGAAGAAAACCGGAAACTGGATAGCAAGAAAAATGAATACGCATTGTTGAAAAGCCTGGTGGACTCAATGGAAGGCTACCCCGAGAGCGTAAAATTTTTACACAAGAATCCCAACTGGAATCATGAGGCGCCTCTGCTGAGTGATATTATTTATGTACAACCCGAATATCGGGCAGCCGTAGAAAATGTACTGGAGCCTTACCTCAACTATTACGTTGTTAATAATTTAGAGGAAGGGTTGAAGGCGATTCATTTGCTGGATGATAATAAAAAAGGGAAAGCTAATTTCTTTTTGCAGGATAAGTTTACCGGTTTTGAAGAAAGCCATCAGCCCCAAGGAACCATACCTGCACTCAGTGTGGTAGAAATTGATGAAAAATACAGTCATCTTGCCAAACACTTACTGGGCAATGTTTTTATAGCGGAGAATGCAGATGCGCTTGCCAATAGTAATGGTGCGGTGGTTTTGGAAAAAACGGGGAAGTATGTAAAAGGGCTATACTCCATCACCGGGGGTAGCGTAGGATTATTTGAAGGAAAAAAAATTGGCCGTGCCAAGAACCTGGAGAAGCTGGTGGAAGAAATTAACGCCCAGGAAATAGTAGTGAACGAATTAAAAGCAACTATTCAGGAACGTCATAATGAAGTGATTGCTTTTAATGAACAATTGAAGGAAAATGCCATTAAGCAAACACAGCAGGATATCAATAACCTCACGAATCATGTGTTCAGTCTGCAGAATAAAATAGAGAACCTGCATCACCTGGAAGAAACGAGCAGCCATCGTATTGAGGAACTGCAGGAGCAATTAGAAACGAACCAGGATGCGATATCAAACACAAGGGACGAGCTGGAAAAGCTGAATACCCAGTTAGAAGAGTTAACAGTTAAAACACAGGTGGTTGAGCAGGATTATGCATCATCAGAGCAGGAATACAATTTTGCAACCGCCACTTACAATGATGGCAACCTGCAGTTTACCAGGCAACAAAGTAAAGTAGTTAGCCTGAAACAGGAATATGAATTCAAGAGCAGGCAGTTGAATGATTTAAAAGTACAGGTAGAAAGTAGCACGGTTCAACTGACGGAAGCCGCTAACAGCATTACCGAAACGGCTACCACATTGGCCGAACTGGAAGTGTTGGTAATAACCATGCTTCAGAATAAAGACATTGAAGAAAAAAAATTAAATGAAGCCGACCAGGCATATTATAACTTAAGAAATGCTTTGGCCGCCAAGGAAAGTGAGCTTCGCCACAAACAGAAATCCAAAGAAACCATTGATCATTTGTTAAGCGAAATAAAAGATAAGTTAACCGAATTAAAACTGCAACTGGCAGGGATGAAGGAACGATTGCAGGTAGAGTTCAGGATTGACCTGGATACCATTATTGATGAGCCGCGTACAGGTGATGTGCCGCTGGAAGACCTGCAGGAAAAGAATGACCGCATGCGCAAAAGGCTGGAAAATATTGGTGAGATAAACCCTACGGCCATTGAGGCGTATACCGAAATGAAAAAGCGCTATGAGTTTATCATGGTGCAAAAAAACGACCTGGTAACGGCAAAGGATAGCCTGATGCAAACCATACAGGAAGTAGAAGCTACGGCCAACCAGCAGTTCCTTGATACCTTTAATAAAGTGAGGGAGAATTTCCAGAAAGTGTTCCAGGCACTGTTTACTGAAGATGATACAGCTGATATGGTATTGGTGGATCCAACTAACCTGGCAGATACGGGAATTGATATCGTGGCTAAGCCAAAGGGCAAGCGTCCATCTTCCATCGGACAGTTAAGTGGTGGTGAAAAAACATTAACCGCAACTGCATTGTTATTTGCCATCTATTTAATTAAGCCTGCACCATTCTGTATTTTGGATGAGGTAGATGCACCATTGGATGATGCCAACGTAGGGAAGTTCACCAAGATGATTAAACAGTTCAGCGAAAACAGCCAGTTCATCATTGTTACACATAACAAACAAACCATGAGTGCGGTAGATGTGATATATGGAGTAACGATGCAGGAGCCCGGGGTGAGTAAATTGGTGCCGGTGGATTTTAGGAGTTTGAATTAAAGCCCCCTGTCCTCCGCGGCGCACGGCGATCAAATTAGACAATAAAAAGTACGGCTTTAGCCGAAAGAATAATTTGGCTTAAGCCGGTAAGAGAATAATATCACTTATCACCGCCCTAAAGAAGCGGAGCAATTCAAATAGCTTGCTTAACTTAACGACATTGGGCCGGTCTGTTCCTACAGAAGCTTGTTCCTACGAAACTGAATATTTCATTTGAGCCAATCTTTCCGGAGCCCGTTAGGATTTATATATATCAAACTAACAACAAATAACCCTACCTTTCAACTATCAATTAACCTTAAAACATTTTTTATGAGCAACGAATCGATCATCATTATTTTGATACTGGGTGCTATTGCAGGCTGGTTGGGTGGAGTGATTTTTAAAGGGAGTGGTGTAGGATTGATTGGCAATATCATTGTTGGTATCATTGGGGGTTTTATCGGCCACTGGGTTTTTGGAAAATTGGGAATCAGGATGGGCACCGGCTACCTGAGTTATATTTTGACGGCGGGCATTGGGGCTGCTATTTTATTGGCGCTGCTTAACCTTGTATTTGGAGGGAGAAGGTAAGGACTCGTTTTTATCCATTCATCTTATTTTTTTACAAAAAGATACCTGTTGAAAAGGGTATCTTTTTTTTATTACTACGCCAATCAAGTGAATTATTATTATTTAATTAGAAGCGCTGAAATACTGAAACGCTGGTAAAGCATCTATTCTTTTAGTACTAATAATTTTGAGGGTTTCGTTTTGTATGCTTTATACGTATAATACGGATTACATTTTTAAAGTAGCGATAAGATACCCTGTAACTATGCAATTCAAAAGCCCGAATTTCGTCACGTGTAATTTGTATTTGTCAGGATTAAAAAAATCAAGTTGAGTAGTTAGTTTCAGAATTGTTGAAAGTATTTCTTCCTTAACATTTGCTGCATTTTTAGGAGAATCTAGTTTTATATATTCAATCACTTTTATAAACTCAGTAAAGGCCCGTTTGTTCCACTTAATTAAAATGGGCATCGTTTATTTTTTGCTGAAATATTTGACTACATCTTCATGCAATATAAATTCGCCAGATTCTATTGAAGCATCGGCCTGCTACAGTTCTTTGATATATTCTTCCAAGGAGGGAGTTGTTGTGTTTTCTTTAGGCCTGTTTAAAAAATCTTTCATTAATTGCACAAAAGACATTTTCTCCTGCTCCTTTAAACGTGTAAAATAACTAAACAGTTCCTGCTCCAATACATTTGCCATTTTAAATGTGTTTTTACAAATTTGCTTTTTTTCTATTTATAAACAGCATTTCTGCTTGATGTAATCACTAATCCCTAATAGACAGTCCATGAAAATTATTAGAGTTTAAAGTCTTCGCCGCATCGAAGATTTAGGGACTTTTTTTCGTATTTTTGAACCCTTATGTCAGCAGAAAAAATTATTGGCGACTGGAAAAAGAAAATCTTTAAGCCCATCTATTGGCTGGAGGGTGAGGAGGATTATTATATTGACCTGGTAATGAATTACGCCGAGCATAAAATTTTGCCCGAAAGTGAGGCGGGCTTCAACTTGTCTGTTTTTTATGGTAAAGATGCCAACTGGAGCGATGTAGTAAATGCCTGTATGCGCTACCCTATGTTTGCAGAAAAGCAAGTGGTGTTGCTAAAGGAAGCCCAGCAAATGAAGGACCTGGAAAAGTTGGAAAATTATATTAAAAATCCTTTATCATCTACCATTTTTGTGGTGAGCCACAAAGAAAAAACAATCAATAAAACTACCAAACTTGGTAAACTCATAAAAAAAGAAACAGAAGTTTTCCTCTCCGAAAAAATACGGGAATATAAACTGGTAGAATGGGTGACAGATTATCTGAAATCGCAAGACTTTTCAATGACGCCAAAAGCAATCCAACTGTTGACAGAACACCTTGGCAACGATTTAAGCCGGATTGTAAATGAGCTTGAAAAGTTAACTGTCAACCTTGGACAGCGTAAAAGTATCAACGAAGATGATATAGAAAAATTTGTAGGAGTAAGCAAAGAGTACAATGTATTTGAATTGCAGGATGCACTCAGCAAAAAGGATTTGGCAAAAGCAATAAGGATCATTCAATATTTTGAAGGTAATCCCAAAGCGGCGCCCATACAGCAAGTATTGCCTGCCCTTTATGGATATTTTAGTAAGCTATATTCCATTTTTGGTATGGCCGATAAAAGCGAGGGAGCAATTAAGCATTTATTTTTTAATAATAGTTTTGCGGCAAAGGATGCTTTATCTGCCGCAAAGAAATATAATTACGAAGGGGTAGAGCGTTCACTGCTTTTATTACATGAATACAATTTAAAAAGCGTAGGTGTAAACAGTACCGGCACTTCGGATGCATCGTTGATGAAAGAAATGGTTGTAAAGATGATGGGGTAGGAGCAGCGTCTGTCTCCGCCGCAGCGGAGAATTTAGGTCGGAGCGTATTGTTCTACTTGTTACTTGCTTTCATTTTGTCAGGGCTTATTTGATTTTTTACCCGGCTTTAGTAATACTATTAAACATCGTTGCGTCGCACACTTTTACTTTTGCAAAAATATGGAGCAACGAAAACGAACAGCATTATTGGAACCGGCGGGTTTTATGAAGATTTAATGCCGATAAAATTTTAGAGAGTAGATTTTTCGCGACCATCAAAGTGAGAAAAGTTGGGCATCATTAAGCACTCGCCCAGATTCCTGTTTTTAATTCCTAATTTTTAATTCATCATTCATCAATCATCATTCATCATTCATCATTCATAATTTCAGCCTACGCCAATAAAGCAACTAAAGCCTCCTCCTTATCCGTTGCCAGTTGGGCCTTCAACGCATCCAGCCCATTAAATTTCACTTCGCTACGCAGGTGTTTTTTTATTGTGATCGTAAGTGTTTCGCCATAAATGTCCTGATCAAAATCAAAAATATTTACCTCAATCATTCTCTTGGTTCCATCTACGGTTGGGCGAACACCGATGTTCATCATACCGCCTTTTTCAATTTTTAATTTTTCATTTTTAATTGATACTGCATACACGCCGTTACCTGGAATTAGCTTATTCTCATCTCCTATAAAAAGATTGGCGGTGGGGTAATCGATTGTTCGGCCCAATTTGTTGCCTTCCACTACTTTGCCGCTGAAGAAATAATCGTAGCCTAAAAAATGGTTGGCGGTATCAATATCTCCCCTTAACAACGACTCTCTTATTTTGGTGGAACTAATCGTCATGTCATGCAGCATATATCCCGGGATCTCTTTTACTGCATATCCATATTTCGGAGCCTTCTCTTCCAGCAATTGAAAATCTCCGCTACGGCCTTTTCCAAAGCGGTGGTCGTGGCCAATGATGATCGTATGTGGATGGAAAGTTTTAACTAAGAAATCAGCGATATAAGCTTCTGCAGACTGGTTGGCAAATAATTTCGTAAAAGGCACTACCACCAGGTGGTCAATTCCATATTTTTCGAGTAAGCCAATTTTTTCATCCAGGGTATTTATTAAATATACTGTTCCTGGCTGCGTACCAATGATTTTACGTGGATGTGGATGAAAAGTAATGATAATCGTTTCGCCGTTGGCTTTGGCAGCTTCGGATTTCATCAGTTGAATAATTTGCTGATGCCCGCCGTGCACCCCGTCAAAGGTTCCAATCGTAATCAGTGCATTCCTAAAAACCGGTAATTGTTGTATGTTGGTATGAACAGTCATTGTAAAATAGGTGCAAAACTACCTGAAAATAAGTTCAATCCAAATTTTCTTGCAGGCAGGGTTGCAAACCATTTAAACAGATTATCAAAGCATCAATGAGTAGTTAAAAAGGTTGGCAACCCTTTTCCTACCCCTGAAAATTTATTAATGGTTAATTGATAATTCAAATATAGTTTTGCAGCACAATTAATGCTATGAGCCTTTACAATAAAAGAGGGGTATCTGCCCAAAAAGAAGAAGTACATGCTGCTACAAAGCATTTAGACCAGGGATTATTTGCCAATGCCTTTTGTAAAATTTACCCCGACTATTTAGGCGGCGATGAAAATTTTGTAAGCGTAATGCATGCCGATGGGGCAGGTACTAAAAGTATTCTGGCTTATTTGTATTGGAAAGAAACCGGCGACATCTCTGTGTGGAAAGGCATTGCGCAGGATGCCATTGTAATGAACCTGGATGACCTGCTTTGCGTCGGCATCTACGATAACATCGTTTTCAATTCTACCATCGACCGCAACAAAACCATTATTACGGGTGAAGTGTTGTCGCAGATCATCAACGGTTCGCAGGAGTTATTTGATGCATTAAAAGAATTTGGTGTACATATTCATTACCTAGGTGGTGAAACTGCTGATGTAGGTGATGTAGTGCGAACGGCTGCAGTAAATGGCACTATGACCTGCCGCTGGCCAAAAGATAAGATCATCAGCAATGATAAAATAAAAGCAGGTGATGTGATTGTGGGTCTCGCCAGTTATGGGCAGTCAACTTACGAAAGCGAATACAACAGCGGTATAGGAAGCAACGGTTTAACAAGCGCCAGGCATGATGTGCTGAGTAAATATTATGCCGATAACTTTAAAGAAAGTTACAATACCAGCCTCGATGAAGCCGTGGTTTATATAGGGAAGAACAGATTGTCAGATTCCTTTTCATTTACGGCAGACGATGAATTATATACCACCAATATAGGCAAACTAATCCTTTCGCCCACCCGTACCTATGCGCCGGTATTAAAGTTGTTGTTAGAAAATCATTTTGATAAGATACATGGCCTGATACATTGCAGTGGTGGCGGACAAACCAAATGCATGAAATACCTGCCGGGGAACTTCAGGATCGTCAAAGACAATTTATTTGAAGCACCTGAAATATTTAAAATAATTAAGGAAAGCAGTGGCAGCAATAACAGGGAAATGTACGAAGTATTTAACATGGGCTGCCGGCTGGAAATTTACTGTTCTCCGGAGGACGCTGATATAATGATACATACTGCCAAATCATTTAATATTGATGCCCGGGTGATTGGTAGGGTAGAGGCGAACGATAAGAAGGAGTTGGTGGTTAAATTAAAAGGTGAAGAGATAGTTTATTAAAATAAGTAAAAAGTTTACTCCTGTTTAAACAGAAATAAACTTTTTACTTAAGCTATGAATCAATCGCTTATTTTTTTTCTACCAGAAAAAGAAGGGGCTGTTTTCTATAGGCGTTTACAATGTGGCCGTTTTGTACCGCTGGTTCCCATTTCGGGCCTTTTCTTATCAGGTCCATACAATGCTCCGATGTTTTTGATCCGGGGTAATCGTTTGTTTTGATGTCTGCAATACTACCATCTTTCCTTACAATAAAAGACACCATGATTTTATATTGCCCTGGTTTCCAACCTTCTTCAATGGGCAGGTTTGGACTTAAATTTTTTTGTAGGTACCTCTCCCATGCAGGTTGACCACCCGGGAAACGGGGTTCATTTTCTGTCACTGTAAAAACGGGTTCATCGTGGAGCGACTGCGCATTTTTAGTATCAAATGTCCCGTATCCAACCAACACCACTTCTCTCAGGGGCTTATTCTCCGGCACTTCAGTAATGTGTATTTCCTTTATTGCGGGATTGTTTTTTGTAGTGATCTCCACCACTCCGTTCTTTCCAGCCCCTCCATATTTTTCAAGCGCAGGCTGTCCTTTAATTACATTGATACTTTTTATTTTATCGGGATCGATTGAATTAAGATCTATGCTTTCGGTTTTTATTTTACCATCTATTACATACAATGGCTGTTTAGCCGGGTCTTGTATGATATTTCCCCTGATTTTTATATTCCCGTTTACTGTTAACTGTTCAGTAGAGGTGTCGCCTGATATCGTAACTGGTAAATCTTTTAATACAAGTTCCTTCACTTTTGTCTTAATAATCACTACACCATTCTTTCCCTTTTCACCATATTTAACCAGGGCCGTTTCGTCTTTGAATACACTTACGCTTTCAATTTTTTCCGGGTCAATCTTTTTCATTTCTTCATTACTGATCGTTTTTCCATCTAAAATAATCAATGCTTTGGCCTGGTTCTTCAAAGTTATTTGAGGTATGGTATCTTCTTTTTGGCTTCCCGGAACAATTGCATTTATTGTATTAGCATTACTAATACCAGCTGATTTTTCCATTGCAAAAGCGTATCGCTCAATGGCCGACAGTATGTTTTTCGCAATGCTTTCTTTCGCCTCCTCCGTTTGAAGGTATGCCAAATCCTTTAGATTGGTTATATAGCCTGCTTCAATTATTACTGATGGACAAAGACTTTCCTGCAATACTTTTATACCTATTGCCCGTTGTTGTGGAAGCTTGTTGACCAGTAATTTATAATTATTGCTAAATTCATCAATGATTGCAGATGCAAATAGTTTGCTGTCTGTAGAATTTCCGTATTTGTCTTTAGCTACGTAAACACACATTCCTGTTTTTACATCTGCAGAATCAACTGATGTCGCATCGGTGTGTATGGAAACGAATAAGTCAGCCTTTTTCGAAATGGTAAATGCAGCCTTCTCCTGAACGGATTGAAAAACATCGCTTTCTCTTGTAAGTATGATGTTTATGCTGGCGTTTTTATTAATTGCTTTTATCTTTTTTATGATGGCAAGTGTGAGGTCTTTTTCTACAATATTTCCATTGGTACTGCGTGCGCCTACATCTTTGCCACCATGTCCTGCATCTACTACTACGTTTATTGTTTTTCCATTATAAACAGCATTAGTTAGTTTGAATGTCTTTGCCTTTAAAGTAAATGCGGCAAACATTAAAATGGTTAGGGGTAATACCATCAGGCGGCCAATATAGCCAACTTTTGGGTTCCTGTTTTTTGTCAACATCATAAGTCTTCGTTTGATAGGTGAATAAAAAAATGGATTGGTTAAATGAAATCGGTGTTGCGGATAAGTAGCTTGTAGAATCATGGTAGCAAATGTTTCGGTGTCGCTATCTTCTACGGCTATTTTGTCGGCCATAAATTCATGTATCATATTCAGCTCTTTGCGTATGAGCCAAAAGAAAGGATTGCACCAGCATACAATCAATGTTGCATTGATGAACAATTTATCATAGCTGTGTTTTTGTTGCACATGCGCCAGTTCATGTTTAAATATCTGGTGACCGGTGGCACTTTCCGGATCAATATGATCGTTCCAGAAAATGTATCTTAAAAATGAAAAGGGAGTTCCTTTGGCGGTAGTGTTTACAAAATAAACATTCTCTACCAGGCTGTGCCGGTGCTTTTTAAATAAGGTACGGATGCGGAAAATCGTTTGTATAAAAATAGCTAAAAAAGCAAGTGTGATAAAGGAATAAAGAAGCGCCAGGCCTTGCTCGGTCGAGATATTTTTTGATTTTGATTTTATAATAATTTCATCCAAATATTCATTGCTGCTGTTTACCACCTGTAATAGCTGAATGGCTTGTGGAGCAGGCGCATCGGCCGCATGCCAGATATTCACCTGAATAACCGGCAAGGCCAGCGATAATACTACAATGGCCAATAAATAAAACCGGTTGTATTGGTGAAATATTTTGTTACGAAGCATCAGCCAGTAATAGCCAAATAATATGCCGGAGCAGATCGTTACTTTAAGGAGATATAAAGCGAATGGTAGCATGGAGAATCCTTTTAATTGATGTCCCGATAGCTATCGGGAGACGAGTGATGAGTGATTACAATCGTTTTGTATTTAATTAGCAATTTATCATATAAGCAAATCAGCGCATTATTTAGTTTTTTTCAACTGCTTTAACAGTAACTCCAGGTCATCAATGCTTAAATTATTTTCCTTTACCATAAAAGAAACTGCATTGCTGAAGTTGCCCTCAAAATAGCCTTTTACTAAAGTCTTCATGGTGGTTTTACTGTATGCATCTTTACTTACCAGTGGATAATATTGATGCATACGGCCAAATACTTTCAACCCTACAAATTCTTTTTCAGTTAAAATTTTAATGATGGTGGCAACTGTGTTGCTGTGAGGTTTTGGATCTGGCAGTTCATCAATGATTTCTTTTAGAAATGCTTTGTCCAATTTCCAGACTGCCTGCATAATTTGTTCTTCTGCTTTTGTAAGTACTTTCATGATTGTTTAATATTGCTGAAACAAACCTATAACTAATAATTTAGTTAGACAACTATTTTTTTAGTTATTAACTAAATTTAACAGAGTCGGCAGAAAATTAATTTCCATCGCTGGGTTGCATTGGGTTAAATTTGCAGCGGCGGTGATCGGGTGACGGTTAAACTTTTTAAAATTGTTTTTTGGAATTTTTTTTGAAAATCGACAACCGGTTCAGCATTCAAATTGATAAGGGAAGATGAGTATATTTGCCGGATTGGTAACAGGATGGTTGGCTCAATCCACGGATTAATAGAGCCATGGAGGTATGCAGTACAAGGGAGTGACACAACGATGCTGAGCAAAGAAATCCTGTTGGGAACAAAAAATATGAGATCACGATTGTTTCGAAAATGTCACTAATAAAGCCAGCGAATAAAAATATTAATTAACACAAACAGCAAATACAAAACAAACGTCATGTCTCAGGCAATCATAGAATTAACGAATGTAAATATTTACCAGGGTAGCAGCCTTATTTTAAGCGATGTAAATATTTCAGTGGATAAAGGAGAATTTGTTTACCTCGTAGGTAAAACCGGAACAGGTAAAAGCAGCTTATTAAAAACTTTTTATGGCGATTTAACGCTTACAGAAGGAGAGGGCACTGTAGTAGGTTACAACCTGAAGGACCTTGATTGGAAGAAGTTGCCTTTCCTGAGACGCAGCCTGGGCGTTGTTTTCCAGGATTTTCAATTGCTGACTGACAGGAATGTAAATGATAATTTAAAATTTGTGTTGAAGGCAACAGGCTGGAAAGACGAAAAGCTGATGGATGAAAAGATATCCGATGTACTTGACAAAGTGGGTTTAAAAACAAAGGGTTTTAAAATGCCTTTTGAATTGAGTGGTGGTGAGCAACAAAGGATTGATGTGGCAAGGGCCCTGCTAAATTCTCCCCGGCTGATATTGGCTGATGAGCCTACCGGTAATCTTGATCCGCAAACGAGTGATGAAATTATGCAATTGCTCTTTCATATTTCCAAAGACTACGGAACTGCCATTGTAATGGCAACGCATGATTATATGGTGATTAATAAATTTCCTGCAAGAACTATCAAAACAGAGAGAGGCAAAGTGTATGACAACGCAAGTATTGCTGATTAACGTTGGTGAATGGGCAAGGGTTAATAACCGTGTTCATGTTGAAAGAGGAGACTAGTTAAAAGCAAGAGCAATGGAAAATGATTGAGGGTAATATTTCAAAATATTCGTCTTTGCTAATTCGTCATTCACGAATTCCCGGACCAAAAAACCTCCACTATTTTTTCCAGGTTTTTTTCATTACAATAAAAGCTTTGCAGCACCCGCTGCCGCTGTTCATTGTCTTCAATGGCGTAAGGAATATCATAGAGGTAGCTGATGGCTGTTTTAAAATCGTCGGCATCTTCCGCTAACTGGCAAATGTTTTCTAATCCTGATCCCTGTACTCCTGCTTTGTTTACCAGGCAATGGCGACCATTAAACAATGCATTGAGCAATTTTAACTTAACACCGGTATTATTGAACGAAGGTAAAAGATTGATTTGTGCCTTTGCTATCATATCCTGCAGCTCTTTGTCGCCGGGATTGGCCACCAGGCAGGTATGAGAGTGCTGATGTGCCATAAAAGAAAGCTTTTGCGACGGATCTTTTCCTGCAATTACAAATGGAATCTCCAATTCGTTGAATACGTTTTGCAGCAGCCAAATTGCAGCTTCTTCATTTTCATTGATGGATAAATTACCATGATAAAGACAAAAACAGCCTTTGCCTGTTTTGCCCTCCGCTATCGTATATGGCAAAAAAACCGGTAAGTGTGCAATATCAGTGGCATTAAAAAGCTGCCGGTATAATTGTACATCCTGTTCGCTTACCGCCGCAATTTTTGCTATACCAGCCAATTGCTTTTCATAAATTTTGAGCAACTTGCTTTCGTGGCTGTAATACAATTTCTTTAAAGGGTTTTTTTCATGGAGGGCCAGGTGATGGTAATATTCAAATTCGGCATTGTGTAAACGAAGCAATACAATGCGATTGGTAAGTTTACCGGCGTGCAGGTAATAACTACAATGTATGCCTTCTAATAGGATAGGGTAATTGTCTTTTTTTAAATTCCTGATAAGTGCTGCCTTTTTCCTGGTGTTTACAATAAAGGGCAAACGAAAAGAAAACTGGCTGATATTGGTCTCCCTTTTATAATAATTTACTGACTGGCAGAATTTTTCCAATTCTTCCTGCGGGGGTCTTTTATTAACAAAGCAATGCAGGTAAATTTTTATACCTGCCTGGTGCAATGTTTTTATTTTATAGAAAAGGTCAACCACGCCTCCATAATCTGCTGGCCAGGGCACATCATGTGTTACAATATGTAAATGTCTTTCCTCCATTATTTATTTCCCAAAAAACGATGATAAAATGCAAACAGCTTTTTTTCTTCCTGCTGCCAGTTTAATTGTTCCCTGGCTAATTTACAATTGCGCTGAATTTTTTCATGCAATGCCTGGTCTTTCAATAAACGGTTGAGGCTATTTGAAATAGTAGCCTGGTCTAAATCTTTTAACAATAACCCCACGTCAAACTCATCGTTGATGGACTTATATTCAGGAAAGTCCATCGTAACCTGGGGCACCAAATGATGTATATAGTCAAAAAATTTATTAGCTAAAGAATAGTACTGATTTAAACCAATATTTTCTACTAGGTTTACGCCAACATAAGCCAATGATGTGATTGAATCCAGATCTTCCGGCAACAACTTCCCTTTTAAAAACACTTTGTCGGATAAATTGTTGCTTTCGACAAGTCTTTTTGTTTGACCCATAAAATTCCCATCACCATATATTAGAAGAGTAGCATCAACTTCCTTCATGGCAGGAATCAAATATTCTAATCCGCGTGCCTCATTTACTGCTCCCTGGTAAAGGATATATTTCTCACAGCGGTTGGTGGCAAACTGTGTTATGGGTTTTAGCAACGGCATGTTCCGTATTACCTCATAGTTTACTTTATAAATTTGTTTGAATTCGGCTGCTATTTTATAGCCAACTGTATATCCATTGGGAAAAAGCGGAACGAATTTCTTTTCAATCCAATGCCAAATCTTATAAATCCCCGGCCTGCTTACTATTTCTTTTTGTTGAGAAAAGTATTCATGCGCATCGTATACTCTCTTCTTATTTCTTATTACGCTAACCAGCCACACAGGAATGATGGTGTCCAAATCTATACAGCAAAATAAATCAGCCTTTACAAATAGTAGAAAGAAAAAAAGCCTGCAATTGTATTCGGCGTAAAAGCCGGGCCCGTACTTAAACCAGGTGGTTAGCCTTTTTTGGTTAAATGACTTTTGTAATAATGGAGGAGAAGCGCTGTTTTTTGTGCCAACCAACGTTACATCATAATTTGCTGATGACAAAGATGTACAAATGCGTATCATTCGTTGGTCGTAAGCAAGATTATTGGTAACTGTAAATATCAGGTGTTTCAAAAGAAATGGGATTGGGGGTGAATGTGTTGGTTCATTTCCTAAAAAAAAGATAATGCTTTTTATTGCGAATAAATAAATCTTATAGTAAAAATATCATCCGGTTGCTAAACTTTTTATTTATCATTGTTGAACGATCAGTTAAATTTATAAGTGATAAATTTTTACATATAATTTGGTTCCGGACTTTAATAATCGAAAGATTTGGTTGGAATGCAAACCAGGGGGTTTATATTTACTCATTATATTAGTTTTTATTGCTTGGCAGTAGGTCATCCGGTGAATAATAAGGAGTTGTGTACTATCAATCCGTTAAAATATTTGCTCTTTCAGGCATAATATTACAGACTGATTTTACGTTCCCTTATTCTGAAATTCTGTTTTGTATACAATGGTCTGATTTTTAACACGTAGCCATATCTGATTATTTTGCATTTTTAAAAGCAAATATGGATTATAAAAAAGGAAGTTGAAAAAAAAGTATCAAACAAAATCTATAATCTCAAAAAAAAATCCTAACCTTAGGTAACCAACCTACTTATTATGCCAGAAGAAACAACCAGCACAAAGGGGAATTCTTCCCTTCGTCCCTTATTTTTAACTATTTTATGTGTGATTACCTTTATTGGTAGTATCATAGGCATTATAGTTAACGTCCGTGGCTATGTAAATGCAAGCTCCGAAGTGGAAAATATTACTTCAGGGAGAGCTAAAACCCAATTAAAGAATTTATTCAATCCAGGTAGTACTTCTACTGATGAATTAGTGCGGATTGGTAACTTAAATGTGGAAAATTATGAAAAATTTTCAATTGGTTGTATTGCTTCCTATATACTCTGCCTGGTAGGAACGGTCCTGATTTTCAAATTGAAGCGTACCGGATTTTATTCTTTTACCCTGGGTACATTCTTTAATCTATTAACCCATTTTCTCCTTTTCGGCGACAAGTTTGGATCAATGGGTATTTCTATCGTTGCAGCAATTGGCGGACTCGTATTTGTAATTTTCTATGGTTTAAATTTAAAATACATGGAAGAATCTTAATGCCTTGCACTTCTTTTTATTATAAAACTTATTTACCACCAAGCCAGGTTTAAACACTATGACAGAAGTTTTACAAGAATATGAACGCCCTGCTGTAAGACCAACTTTTATAACCGTTTTATGTATTTTAACTTTTATAGGAAGCGGGTGGGGGATAATAAGTGAAAGTATAAAGTATTTTAGTGCAAATTCCCAGGCGGCTTCTATCGCAATTACAAAGGAAAAAGTCAATTCGGATTTACAAAGTAATAAGGATTCCACGGAAGGAGCCCGGTTTGCGCAAAAGATAGTGAACAGTATTACAACTTCACCAGAAAATATTAGAAAGGGTGCATTGGCAAACGGAGCAGGAGCTATCCTGTGTATTGCCGGAGCCTTTATGATGTGGAATCTTAAAAGAAACGGATTTTATTTATACATGGCTGGCACACTTGTCGGTATCATTAGTCCTTTTGTTGTTTTTGGCAGCAATAATTTTATAGCCATACTCTCCTCGGTTGTAATTGGTTTTATCGGGCTAGTATTTGTGATTCTATATGGCGTCAACCTGAAGCATATGAAGTAAGAAAATTTTTGTCAATGAAAAGAGGCCTCCAAAAGGGGGCTTTTTATATGAATATTAAACTTCACTTCCAAACAATTGAATATTTTCCCTACTTTTGCAAGCTAATAAAAAAGTTATATTAACAAAGACGTTATTAAAAAAAAAGAAATGCCTTATTTAACAATCGAAAAAAAAGTAAAAATTTTTACAGACTTTGGCGGTAAAGCCTCCAATACGGGTTCAATCGAAGGTCAGGTTGCGTTATTAACTGAACGCATCAACCAAATTTCTGATCACCTTAAAACCAACAAAAAGGATTTTTCTTCTCAAAGAGGATTAATGATGATGGTTGGCCAAAGAAAGCGCTTGCTTACCTACCTTAGCAAACATAATCTGACAGGCTACAGAGCTTTAATTGAAAAATTAGGACTTCGTAAATAAGCTATCTCCATGTTTAAATAATTTAATTCCCAACTATCTTTTTAGCAGTTGGGAATTCTTTTTTGTTTAAATAATTTAGCCCGGTGAATAAACCACCTTTCACAAATACTTAAATAACAAATATGAGTTTTAATACTAAATCAGAAACCTTTGATATAGGTGGTGGCCGCATGGTTACCATTGAAACAGGGAAGATGGCCCGTCAGGCTGATGGTGCCGTTACGGTGCGCCAGGGTAATTGTATTTTATTAGCTACCGTTGTTGCCAACAAGGAACCAAAGGAAGGACAAAATTTTTTCCCGTTATCAGTAGACTACCAGGAAAAGTTTTCATCTGCGGGCCGAGTACCAGGGTCTTTTTTTAAGAGGGAAGCCCGCCTGAATGATTACGAAATATTAACCAGCCGTTTGATTGACCGGGCATTGCGTCCGTTATTTCCGGAAGATTATTTATGTGATGTGCAGGTATTGATCAGTTTAATTTCAAGTGATGCAGAAGTATTGCCGGATGCATTGGCTTGTTTGGCAGCATCTGCTGCATTGGCAGTTTCTGATATTCCCATCCAGGAAATTATTTCCGAAGTCCGTATGGGCAGAAAAAATGGCCAGTTCATAGTAAATCCAACCCGCACAGAATTAGCAGAATGTGACCTCGAGTTTATTATCGCCGCCACCGAAAAAAATATTATGATGGTGGAAGGGGAAGCGAAAGAGTGCCAGGAAGAAGATCTTGTAAAAGCATTGGAGCTGGGGCATGAGGCCATTAAAGCGCAAATTAAAGCTCAGCAAAACCTGAGAGACCAGGTTGGCAGTATCACTAAAAGAGAGTATACCAAACCATACCGAAATGAAGAGCTGAATGACAAAATCATTGCATTTGGAACGGATAAAATGTATGCAATTGCTTCTGCGGCATCTGCAAAACATGAAAGAAGTGATGCATTCTCTGATCTCCACAAAGAAATAAAGGGATTTTTAGGTGAGGAATTACTTTCAGAAGACAAAGCACTGATTGGGCATTATGTTGGCGAATTGCAATACAATGTGGTGAGGGATATGATACTGAACGATAGAAAACGCCTGGATGGACGAGGAACTGAAGATGTACGCCAGTTGTCGATGGAAACCAATATCCTGCCTACACCGCATGGTTCCTCATTGTTTACAAGAGGAGAAACCCAATCATTGACCACTGTTACGTTCGGAACTCCGTTAGATGAGTTATTGGTAGAAAGTGCCCACAAATCGGATTACACTAAATTTATCCTGCACTATAATTTCCCACCTTTTTCAACAGGTGAGGTGAAGATGATGAGAGGTGTCGGGCGCAGGGAAGTTGGTCATGGTAACCTGGCAATGCGTTCATTAAAGAAAATGATGCCCGGTTCAGAATATCCTTATACGGTGAGAGTGGTAAGTGATATTTTGGAAAGTAATGGTTCATCTTCAATGGCTACCGTTTGTGCGGGTTCACTGGCTTTGATGGATGCAGGTGTTCCCGTTAAAAAGCATGTTAGTGGCGTGGCAATGGGCCTCATCAAAAAAGACGATCAGTTTGCAGTGTTAACTGATATTTTGGGAGATGAAGATCATTTAGGTGATATGGATTTTAAAGTAACAGGCACCCGTGATGGTATATGTGGAGTGCAGATGGATATTAAAGTAGATGGCTTAAGCATGGATATTATGCGGCAGGCCCTGGAACAGGCACGTAAAGGCCGTTTGCATATCCTGGATGCCATGTATGAATGTATTCCTGCACACAGGGATGATGTGAAACCTCATGCACCTAGGATGGTTAAATTAACCATTGATAAAGAATATATCGGTGCGGTGATAGGGCCCGGTGGTAAAGTGATACAGGAAATACAAAGAGAAACCGGTGCTACCGTTAATATTGAAGAAGTGAATAATGTAGGTGAAGTAAGTGTTTTCTCAGCATCAAAGGATAGTTTGGACAGGGCTGTAAACTGGATTAAAGGTTTGATAGCTGTACCTGTTGTAGGCGATACCTACGAGGGCACTGTTAAAAGCATCAAGGAATTCGGAGCATTTGTTGAGTTTTTACCTAAGAAAGAAGGTTTGTTACATATTAGTGAAATTAGCTGGAAACGATTGGAAACAATGGAAGGGATATTTAAAGAAGGTGACAGGGTAAAAGTGAAATTGCTTGAGATTGACCAACGTACGGGTAAGTTTAAATTAAGCCGTAAGGCATTGATGCCAAAGCCTGAAACACAGCCAAGGCCGTAGTTAAAAATATTGCTTAAAAACTCCGAAGATTTTTCTTCGGAGTTTTTTTATTCGTCTTATTTTTTATCTTGAATACAAAATTTTTAAAAATAATAGGTAACTGAATGGGAAATCAGTGTAGACCAATTCAAATGGTTGTTATCATTTTGCCTTTGATTTATACGTAGCCGGTTAATACTGAAATAAAATAAATTTACATGAATTATTTACAATTTGAATTTCAAACTTCCAATATGCAGGAACAGGAAAAATGGGTAGCCTTGTTATCTGAAAAGGGGTTTGAGGGATTTGAAGAAGATGAAAATATCCTGAATGCATTTATTCCGGAACATCTTTTCGATGATGCTGAATTCCTGCAGGTAATTGATAGGTTTGAAAATGTGCGCTATATTAAAACCATTGTGGAAAATATAAACTGGAACAAAAAATGGGAAGAAGACTTTAAGCCTGTATTGGTAGATGATTTTGTAGCAATCAGGGCTACCTTTCACCATGCTATAAAAGGGATGCAGCATGAAATTATTATAACCCCTAAAATGAGTTTTGGTACGGGACATCATGCTACCACTTACCTGATGATTCAGCAAATGCACCAACTTGATTTTGCGGGTAAAACCGTATTGGATTTTGGGACAGGTACCGGGGTATTGGCGATTTTAGCGAGTAAAATGGGAGCAAAAAATGTAATGGCGATTGATTATGATGAATGGAGTATAACCAATACCACCGAAAATGTATTACAAAATGAATGCAATAATATCCTAGTTCGGAAGTCAGATAAAGTTCCTTCCAATGAAACTTACGATATCATACTTGCAAATATTAATTTAAACGTTATTGTATCAAACATTGCCGTTATTGTAGAAGCCAGTGTTAAAGGTGCTATCATCGTTTTAAGTGGATTTTTAAAGGAAAATGAACCAGACTTGGTAGAGGCCGTAACAAATGCCGGTTTGAAATATATTAAAACTGATCATCGTAACGACTGGATTGTAATGGTTGCTGAAAATCTGTCAGTCTGAGAAATTGTGTGTTAATTAAACGTTACCGACGACAAAAAAAGGTATATTTGTCCCTTCAACTCACTAAAAGAAAACTATGAACGAACTACTATTAATAGTTTTGGCCTATTTTATTGGGTCTATTCCTACAGCATTGATAATTAGCAAAACTTTTTTCCATATAGATATAAGGGACTACGGAAGTGGTAATATGGGTGCTACCAACACTTTTCGGGTGCTTGGTTCAAAGTATGGTACCATAGTAATGATTTTCGATATCTTGAAAGGTATGGCAGCAGTTGCTTTATTTAATTTTTTACCACAATATCTTACGGATGAATGGGCCAGAACCAACTTAATGGTAGGGCTGGGGTTGGCATCGGTTTTGGGGCATATATTTCCCGTTTTTGCACAATTCAGGGGGGGAAAGGGAGTTGCGACTCTATTTGGGATGATTTTAACGGTTCAGCCGGTGATTGCAATAAGTTGTGTTGGGGTATTCCTGTTGGTTTTATTTTTGACAAGATATGTATCCCTGAGTTCAATACTGGCGGGTATAGCATTGCCTATTTGTGTACTTTGGATATGGAATGATGACGTTATCTTGTACAGAATTTTTGCCATCCTGGTAGCTGCACTCATTATACTTACCCACCAAAAGAATATAATTAAAATTTTACGCGGCAGCGAAAGCAGGGTGCCTATTTTTAAAGGCAGAGACAGGCGCAAAATTCGTCGCAAATAACTCCATTTTTAATTGTTAAAGTATCGGATAATTTGTAATACACCATTTATTCGATAAACTTGGTACGCCAATTGTTTTTGTGTGCTTAAATTAAATACAATATGAAGAAATCACTTTTTTTACTTTTAGCATTGCCGGTCATTTTTATGGCTTGTACAACAAATGCAGTAACAGGACGAAAACAACTTAGTTTATTACCCGAAAGCCAGCTTCAGGAAATGGCTATATCCGAATATAGATCATTTCTGTCCCAGAGTAAAGTCGTAAGTACATCCACCAATAAAGATGCAGAAATGGTACGCAGGGTTGGAAGCAGAATTGCCAATGCGATTACACAGTATTACAGCAAGCAGGGGAAGGGTGATATTTTAAATGGTTATAAATGGGAGTTTAATTTAGTAGACAATAAAGATGTAAATGCGTGGTGTATGCCTGGAGGTAAAGTAGTGGTGTATACCGGGTTACTTCCGGTTGCTCAAAATGAAGCAGCCTTGGCCATTGTACTCGGACATGAAATTACTCATGCTGTTGCCACCCACGGCAATGAACGCATGAGCCAGGGAATGATTACGCAGGGTTTGGGTGCTGTTGGTGATGTATTAACATCAGGGAATAGCAAAGTGAATAGCATATTTAATGGGATATATGGTCCGGGAAGCCAGTTGGGCTTCACTTTACCTAATTCAAGAAAACAGGAATATGAAGCGGATCAATTTGGTTTAATTTTCGCCGCAATGGCAGGCTACAACCCCAGGGAAGCTATTCCTTTTTGGCAAAGAATGTCGCAGGCAGGGGGCGGCAACAAACCACCTGAATTTTTGGCTACTCACCCGTCTGATGAAAATCGGATAGCCCGTTTACAGGAATATATGCCTGCAGCATTAAAATACTATAAACCGGTATCAAAATAAAATTTCATTTATGTTTTTAACAGACTCGCCGTAAAAGGGGAGTTTTTTTGTTTCTATGTGAATAATTAAGTTTAAATTTGCACCTCATTCCGTTACCCTGTCTGTATTTGCCAGTCGTTTTTAACATTGATTATGAAGGAGTTTTATTTTTCTTGACCATATTTTGGTAATCTGTTTGTATAATTTTAATAAATCATAAAATTTTTTACATGGAAGTATTAGCACCATCGCAGTCAATATTAGAAAAATTGCAATTAAGGGATGAAAAAAATTTATTAATACAAGGACTTCCTTCCACCGTTGAAAAACAATTTGTTAAGTTATCATTTGCAAAAAATGTTACCCCGCTGCTAAAATCAAGGAAAATTGATTTTGCACTCGTTTTCGCCATTAGCCATAAGCAACTTAAAGATATTTTAAGGGATGTTGTGCCTGCATTGCAGCAGGATGCAAAATTGTGGGTTGCTTATCCAAAAGTATCCTCTAAAATTGTAAGCGATTTATCCAGGGACTGCAATTGGGAATGTATTTCCCAATATGGTCTTGAAGGTATTCGTTTCATCACGTTGGATAGTATCTGGACAGCAACCCGGTTTAAAAAGACAGAACATGTTAAGATACCATCCATTTCTCACGATATTGCAGGTGTGGAAATAGACAACCGCAATACAGTTAGTACTCCGGCTGAACTGGAACAATTATTTAATAAGAATAAGCCGGCAAAGGCTTTTTTTGAAACCCTTTCTGCCACTAATAAGAAGGAATATATTACCTGGATAACCGGCGCCAAAAAGGAAGAAACCAAATTGGCAAGACTTGAAGCTACTATTGATAAGTTGACCTATCTAAAATGTAATCCATCAGAAAAATAATCCCTGTTATCTAAAACGGGCATGCAATGAATAGTAATTGAATTAGACAGAAATATTTTCTGTTTTTTTTGTTTCCGAAAACTCTTAAGTGAGTAATTCGTGGTTTATATATGGAATCATTTGATCAATTCAGGGAATGATAATCGTTTGGCCAGCCAGCTTTCTTTTATTGGAATGATCCAACGTTGAAGTAGTTCTTTTTTTGTAAGAATGGTGTTGTTAAAATACAGTGTGTCTGCATTAATAAATTCATTTTTAACTGCATATTCTAATTGAGACATCGGTAAAATCTGGATATTCTCTTTTACCACAAATGCCAGTGTCTGTCTGTCAAAAAGCGCTACATTAAACTTTTGTTCTATTTCTTTTATTATTCTTACACTACTATCCGTGCTGCAACCACTTACACCAGTAGCAGTTTCATCCGCCATTAAAACAATAAACTGCCCAAAAAACAAATTGGCATAACCTTTTACCGGTTCGCCATGACTTTTCCATTCTGCAACAAATTTTTCCAGCATTTCCTCAATTTGCAAAGCTTCGCTAATAAAAAATAAACGGCTGCACTGGTATATCCAAACTCTGGATAAGTTGTCAAAATCTGATGGCACCAGGTCCTGGTATTGTAAATTCATAATTAATTGTTTTAAATGGATGCTACTATTAATTCTGCAATATCAAGCACTTTTACCTCATCTTCCTTGTTATTATTTTTTACTCCGTCTGTCATCATCGTATTGCAAAAAGGACAGGCTGCGGCAATAATATTCGCTCCTGTTGCAAGTGCTTCATTACTTCTTTCAAAGTTAATGCGGATATCTCCTTTTTCTTCTTCCTTAAACATTTGAGCTCCGCCTGCGCCACAACATAGTCCATTCGATTTGCAACGCTTCATCTCAACTAACTCAATATCCAAAGCTTCTAATACTTTGCGTGGTGCCTCATAAATATTATTGGCTCTTCCTAAATAACAACTATCGTGGTAAGTGATTTTTTTTCCCTTAAAACTACCGCCTTCTATCATCTTTATTTTTCCTTCATCTATCAATTGCTGTAAGAATGTAGCATGGTGGATCACTTCATAAATTCCTCCCAACTCGGGATATTCATTTTTTAGAATGTTGAAGCAATGCGGGCAGGCAGTAACTATTTTTTTTATCTCATACCCATTCAATACCTGGATATTCTGGTATGCCATCATCTGGAACATAAACTCATTACCTGCACGCCTCGCAGGGTCGCCTGTACACATTTCTTCTTTACCTAAAATGGCGTAACTGATACCCACTTTATTTAAAATGGTTGCAAAAGCCTTTGTTATTTTTTGTGCCCGCTGGTCATAACTACCAGCACAGCCTACCCAAAATAAAATATCGGGTTTTTCACCATTCGCAATCATCTCCGCCATTGTTGGTACATGCATATTGAAATCTGTTTCAGTAGAGCAAATGTAACTAAATGTTTGATGTTATATGTTACCTGTTTATTCATTAATGTACTCAACGTACCTGGTAAAAGCCTTTATCTAAAGAGCCTTCACAGGAAAGGCATTCCTGTACTCCAAGATTGGGACCCTTAAAATTTAGAATGCTTTACAATAGTTGCTTCTAAGGTGTTAATTTTGCGTTTCAATGAAAATTACTAAAGGAATAATTGATAAAATCAAGCATTGGGAAGCATGGCCTTTTGAATTACTTTATACACCAATGTCAATTTTTTGGTTGTGGTACACTATACGATCGGGTTCCGTTTGGTTTTTTACTGCCAGCAATCCAAAGTTAACTTTTGGGGGAATGGAAGGAGAGCCCAAAAAAGAGATGTACGATTTATTACCCCTGTCATTTTTTCCTGCTACTTTCAATGTATTACCAGCAGAAGATTTTATTCAAATACGGGAAAAACTAATTCGTCATAAAATTCAATATCCATTGATTGTAAAACCTGAGGTAGGTGGCCAGGGAATTTTATTGAGAAAGATTGATGATGAGGCGGCATTGAAGCATTACCACGTTTTAATGCCGTGGGAATATATTATACAGGATATGGTGCATTATCCAATGGAAGTGAGTGTGTTTTATATCCGGCATCCAAAAGCAAAAAAAGGGGTGGTGACAGGTTTTTTGCATAAAATTCCATTGCAGGTAACAGGTAATGGTAAACAAACCCTGGCATCTCTTATTGAGCAGCATCCAAAGGGCGGTAAAAGATTAGGTGAATTGTATAACAAACATAAGGATAGATGGAATGAAGTATTGCCTGAAGGGGAAAGATATATGCTAAGTTATGCGGCTAACCATAACCGTGGTGCCCGGTTTGTTGATTTAAAAAGTCAAATAGATGATCAATTGGTGTCGATATTTGATGATATAAGTTTGGGCATAAATGACTTTTTTTATGGCCGTTACGATATCATGTGTACCAGTGTGGAAGATTTGAAACACGGACGGAATTTTACAATATTGGAATATAACGGTTGTGGTGCCGAACCCAATCATTTTTATGATACCGGTTATACATTGATTGGTGCTTACAGGGAGATATTGAAACATTGGAAGGCATTGTACGAAATAAGTAAATACAATAGCCGGAATGTAGCAAAACCCTGGTCGTTTGCAAAAGGAAGTAAATTCCTGAAATCAACCCGGCAGCACATCAGGGAAATGAAAAAGGTAGATGCTGCAATGGGATAGGAGGTAATGTACAATTTGCAATAAGCAATAGGCAATTGTTATTCAAACATTCATTGCTCAATACTTTTCCCATTTTATTTAGAATGGTTTTCCATGCGTTTGTTTTATAAGTGCTTTTGTTAGCATAGGGAACTGTTTCATAAAACTTATAAAACGATTGGTTACAGATTCTTTACCAAACATCTGTTGTATCAGTCTGCCGGTAGCCAATCGCCTGGAAAATGTTTGCTGCCATTTTTTTGCATATCCTGTTTCCATATCATCACGGCTCATTTTCAATTGAAGGAAGGCATCAATAAAAGTTTCAGCAATTTTGCTGCTGTGTAATGCCATACTCATTCCATTGCCGCAAAGCGGTGTAATCATACCGGCTGCATCCCCTATCATTAAGATATGATTTTCAACCTGTGTTTTTTTTGAAAATGATACCTGGGAAATCGTTACAGGCGATTTGTACAATAACTCACTATTTTCAAAAACTTCTTTCAAATATTTATTTTTATACAACACATTTTTTTCCATTGTAGGGATGGAATTATTATTCTCTTTAAGGTTAGCCGCATTGGTGAGATAACAAAGGCAATACTTATCATCTTCGATTTTTGAAATACCGCAATAGCCATTTTTAAAATTATGCAATGCGATACTATCAGCCGGAAAATTTGTTTTGATATGATATTTTACCCCTATGTAATTATTGAGTTTATTATTTTTTTGAGTAATAAAACCCCTTCCCAGCTTTATGTCAATATTGCTTCTTTTTCCAAAACTGCCGCAACATACTGTACTCTTAAATGCTCCCGCTGTAGTTTCCAATGTAAATTGTTCATTTTGAAACAGAACCTCTTCCATCTTACATTGATCATACAATGCAACTCCTTTTGAAACAGCGATTTTATATAACTCGTGATCCAATCTGTAGCGGCTTATACCAAAGCCACCAAGTGGTAAATCATGCTCCAGGTAATTTCCACCCGGCGAACTCACAACGAGTTTTTTTATGATGGGTAAATCCATTTCTGTTAATGGTAAGCCAAGGCTAATCAGAAAGTTCCAGCTTTCGAGGCTGATATACTCACCGCAAACTTTGTGAAAAGGATACTGTTCTTTTTCCAACAGTACAACGGAATAGCCCTTGTTTTTTAGTTGAATTGACAATGCAAGGCCCGCAAGCCCGCCACCGATAATGGAAACATCGTATTTGGCAGGGTTATTTGCGTCCCTGGCCGTTTCGTTATCTCCAATGGGTGAATCAATAGTCAGGGCGGAGGGCGGATCACAACAAGTGATTAAATGCCTGAATGCCCATTTCCATTGAATGTTACAATTGGAAATGCCCGCCTCATCGAAAATGGTTTTCCATTCATTCATTGTAAATCCTCTCGCTACAGAAAGCGGTGCATCATTTTTAACAAGGTAGCTGCCAGAAAAAATGCGGGTTATTGTTTTAATGGAATAGTAAGCCAGGGGATGCCTGTGGAGATCATTAATAAAAAATCCCTTTGTTGCATTTGCTTTCATCCATTGCAGCATCATTACAATTGCTTCATTTGTAAAATGATGACAAAAAAGTGAGGAAAAAATAATATCTGGCTTGTTGTTTCCAAACCGGACATCTTTATAATCGGCGGTAACCCATTTTGCATTAATGGAATCGAATTGTTGTTTTGCAAATTCAATGCATTCTGTTTTTATGTCAATGCCAATAAAATTTGCCTTAATTGAATTAATACGGCACCATTTTTCAATTGCTTTTAAATTATCGCCGCCGCCACAACCAATTTCGCAAACCGTAATTGGTTTATTCCCTGGAGAGTTTTTGAGGATTTTTTTTATGCCGTCAATTGTAATGGAGTGTCCGCCAAGATGCGTATTGATGATATTTAATTCTTTCATATTTTGCCGGATATCAGCGAAAGGAATATCTTCATTATCCAACAGTTCTTTTCGATATGATCGCAACTTCAGGCTAATCATAACTGGCAATAAAGGTTTCCATTGTTAGTCCGGGTCCGAATGCGGCGCATAAAATCGTAGCTTCTGTTTCCGGCGAATTATTTTGTAATTCCTGCATTATTTTTTCTAAAACAAATAATACGGTGGGGGAGCTCATATTACCGTAGTCGTTTAATATATCATAAGAATATTGCAATTTCTCTTTCGTAAGTCCGGCACTTTTTTGGATTGCTTCCAATATTTTTGTTCCACCGGGATGAATACACCAATGACTGATTTGTTGCTTACTTAAAGAGGCATTTTTCAAAGCTTTTTCTACCAGCGAATTAAAATCTTCCTTTACGAGGTCCGGTACGTAACCCGATAGCGTCATCAAAAATCCTTTTGATGAAAGTTTCCAACTCATGTCTTTCTTGCCTTTAAATTCTACTTCCGAATAAAAGTTTTTTAGAGTAAATCCTTTGATAGTTGAATCACCAGACTGCACTAAAACCGCGGCACAGCCATCAGCAAACAGGAGGGTGGAAGTGATATTGTCTATCGAGTTCTCTTTTTGAAAATGGAGGGTACACAGTTCGGTACACACAATTATTACATTGGCATCTTTATTAGTATTACAAATTGCATCTGCGATTTTTATGGCATGTATGGCCGCATAGCATCCCATGAAATTGATGGAAGTTCTAAAAATATTGGGTCTTAAGCCCATCGTTTCCATTATCTCCAGGTCTAAACCAGGGGCGCTCATGCCGGTGCAGCTTACTGTTATCAAATGAGTGATGTCATTACTTTCAATTTTACTTTCGATGCATTTTTCAATTGTTTTTATAGAAAGTATTGCAGCATTATCAGCATAGCATTTCATCCGTTTTTCAAGATTGGGAAAGGGTTCCAGGTCAACGGTTTTTTCATAAAACTGACGGTCGGCATCCAATGCGCTATAATCAGGTATTACAGAATATCGCGTGGTAATTCCACTATGCCGGTACAGAAATTTCATTTTACGTGTATCCTCATGCGTTGCACAATATATCCTGTCAGCAAAAGAACAAATATTATCCTGTTGATGCTTAAATGGGGGAACCCCGGTTGCAATGGAAACTATTTTACTCAACTTTTTTCTATTAATAGTAATACAATAAACGCAGTATTGGTACAAATGGAAGCCAATACATTCATACGCATAGTATAGACAAAGTTTGCGCCACTATTGTTGGCTGCTACTTTTCTAAACCACCACAAAAAATATACAAGTACCGGAATAAAAAAGATCTGAATAATAAAAAAGCTATTTTGTTGTAAGTTGGATATGAGTTGATATGCCAATGCGGCTACAGCAAAAAAATACACCAGGGCAGTAAAAATAAATGTGCCATTATAACCCAATAGCATACTAAGGGTGGTAACACCATCCTCCTTATCCTGCTGATGCTGGTATATTTGTGTAAGAGGATAAAATCCTCCAATCAATAATGAGGCAGCTATCATTCCGGCCAATGGCACCTCCAAAGATTTATCCACGCTACTACCATGTACCACCAAAAAAAAGGTAACTGCCCCCTGGAAGATGACTACAGTCAAATAACCTATTATCGGATATTTTTTTAAACGGATGCCACGGTAGCTATAGGCTCTTGATGCCAATATGTATAATAAAATCCCCAGTGCAAACCATTTGCCGATAGAGAAACTTAATAATACCCCTATGGCATCTAGCAAAATGCTTGCATAAAACAATTGCTTTGTTGGCTTCATTGGGTTCTTTATACCTCCGATGCTTTCCGTATCCCTATCCATAAAGCTGTTATAGCCATTGCTTGCTGGATACACCAGTAAATGCAGGATAATAAATATAAGTATCGCATGAGTTGTATTTATTGAAACTGTTTGGCTTAATGCAAACCAATACACCGGCATTAAGAAAAACGAAAAATGAAATCGCAGTAATTGTATCGTTGATCGGTTGAGCATTAATTTTTTTAATTTATACTGAAATATACATTACTTATGTCAGCCGTGAGACAGGTCGATATTTTAATTTCATAATTTCAGGCTTTTCGATATAGTAAAAAGTAAACATTGGGAAACTATATATCTTTGCCCGGTGTCAAAAATTATCAGAATCTTTTTTTGGGGTATGTTGATCAGTTTCCTTGGATCATTACCATTGGGAACATTGAATGTTGCTGCCATGCAGATAGGTATCCAGGAAAGTTTAAAGGATGCCATCTATTTTTCTTTAGGATCATTGCTGGTAGAGATGGTATACGTACGAATTTCGCTGATTGGGATAGATTGGGTTCGCAAACAAGGTAAACTGATGAAAGCGATGGAATGGATTACCCTGGTGATAATTGCAGCACTTGCGGCAGGGAGCTTCATTGCAGCGGCCCAAACTGGCGGTGGTGCTAAAAATGTATTGTTAAACAATAATATGCATCGTTTTTTATTAGGGATGTTTATGTGTGCGATTAATCCTGTACAAATCCCTTTTTGGTTTGGCTGGAGCACTGTGTTGTTTACGAAAAAGATATTGGAACCTATACCATCTAATTACAATAGTTATATCATTGGTATTGGTTTCGGCACTTTATTAGGTAACTGCGTTTTTATTTTTGGTGGTAAGTGGATGGTGCATCGCATAGCCAACAGTGAGCAATACCTCAATTGGGTGATAGGAGGAATATTTTCAATGACTGCTTTGATACAATTTATAAAAATTATGCGGCATAAGGATGCCGTTTCAAAATTTACGGATCAAAATGTATGAAAATTGATTTATTGGGTTGAAGGAATTTAAGACGGTACCCTGCTTGAGTCCTAAGAAGTGAATGTAAAAATTATAGCCCATTTCAATTTTATTAATCCACTATAAATAATTTACAACCGTTTGTTGACTGGCTTTGGTGGGCTTCGCAGTTGTCTCCTACATGGTATGTCATTCCTGCCGACAATTGAAAAATCCTTCCATCTTGCACAATGGTTTGCATTTCACCTTTTATGCAAGATGATGTGTCCCTTACTCCACCACTGATCCGCTAAATAACCGGCTGAATATTCAACCATCCTTACCCAGATATCATTCATCATCAATACCTGCCAGGTGGCATAGCCGGTAATACCTTGATAATCTTCCTTTTTAATGGAACTCCAATCCAATGTTTGGAAGGTAAATGATGCGATATTCATTTACAATAATTTCATTTTACAGCTAAATCTTCTGTCCATTTATCCCTGTCGTCCGGGCTAAATTTCCAGGGTGCAAAATTGTTTTCGATATTGCCAAACATAGCGTTCCATTCCTGTGGAGCATTACTGTCTTCCATAATTAAAGATCTGCGTAATTCTAAAATAATATCCAATGGATTAATACTCACAGGGCATGCTTCCACACAGGCATTGCAGGTGGTACAGGCTCTTAACTCTTCCACCGTAATGTAGTTGTTCAGTAAGGTTTTTCCATCTTCTTTAAACGATCCGTTGAGGTGGAAGTTTTTACCAGCCTCCTGCAACCGGTCCCGGGTATCCATCATTATTTTTCGCGGACTCAACAATTTGCCCGTTTGAGTGGCGGGGCAAGCATCACTGCATCGCCCACATTCTGTGCAACTATAGGCATCGAGTAAATTTTTCCAGCTTAAATCAAATACATCTTTTGCACCAAATTTCATAGGCGGGGCTTCCGCATCAACGGCTGGAGCCAATTCGGGCTGTATCATGTATTTTACTTCGTTTTGAACATTTAGCATATTGTCCATTTTTCCGGCCGGTTCCAGTCTTGCATAATATGCGTTGGGAAAGGCCAGCATGATGTGGAGGTGTTTACTGTAGGGCAAATAATTAAGAAAAGAAAAGATTCCCAGTATGTGTAGCCACCAGCAAATCCGTTCAATTGCGATTAAAGTAGATTCAGGCAACCCGTCAAAAAATGGTGCCAATAATCCCGAGAAAATAAAGTTGCCGGTAATAAGATAGTGCCCGCTGCCGTTCAATTGTAAAGCACGATCGGCAGCATTCATGGTAAGGAATAGGCTCATTAATATAATTTCGGCAATCAGGATATAATTGGCATCACTGCGGGGCCAACCATCCAGGTCCTTACTTATAAAACGTTTAAGTTTGATTAAATTTCTTCTGCATAAAAAAACAACACACACCGCAATTACACCGATTGCCAGTATTTCAAAAAAATTAATTAGGAATGTATATGCACCACCCAGCAGCGGTAGGAAGAGCCGGTGCGTTCCAAGCACTCCATCCAATACTATTTCCAGCACTTCGAGGTTAATGATGATGAATCCTGCATAAATGACAAAGTGCATCACCGCCACCAGTTTGTTTTTAAACATTTTCTTTTGTCCCAGGGCTAGCAGTAGCAAATTTTTCCAACGCCGGGATGGATTATCAGTTAAATCTTCGGCCTTACCCAGAAAAATATTGCGTCGGATCTGTAAAATGTTTTTTGAAAACAGCCAGATAGCAAACCCGGCAAATGCAATGAAGATAAATTGTGGTAAAAGATGCATATAGGGAGTTGTTATTATAATTATGGATGGAGCAGTATAATCGTTAATGGTGATCTTTAAGTGTTTCTAATTGCGCTTCTCACATGCTTACGGATAGGTACTCACTGGCTTACTTCCATTGCCCATCCGATAACTATCGGATCATCATTCAATATTATTTACTAAAGTACTTTCCTCGCCTTTAGAGAGGACCAAGGTAAGGTCCGACAAGCAAACAAAATCTTAAGTAAACGACATTGATTCACCATTCTGCATTCACGCCCCGCACTGCTAAGGTAATTATCAAACATCAATTACACGAATTATGTGTAATTATTGATTTATAGTATAAATTCGTGCAAATACTTTAACCAGGTTGGCATGGCAGAGAAAAAATATATATTATCGAAGGAAGTAGCGGAGAAAAAACTCCGCAGGATGGCACTACAGGTAGCGGAACAAAATTATGAAGAATTACAACTGGTATTGATTGGTATTAAGGAACACGGACTGGTGATAGCTCAAAAAATATGCACTTACCTAAAGGACGTTTTTAATGGAGAAGTAATAGTGGTTGAGCTATCTTTAAATAAAAAGAAACCCGCTGGCGTAACACTCTATCCTGTTATTGATTTTAACGGAAAGGCAATATTATTAATTGACGATGTAGCGAATAGCGGCAGTACAATGTTATATGCCTTGAAGCCTTTATTGGAAGCATATCCCAAAAAAATTCAAACCCTTTCCCTGGTGGAAAGAACGCATAAATCATTTCCAATACACGTGGATTATGTAGGCATATCCATTTCAACCACACTGGATGAACATATTTATGTAGAGGTGGAAGGAGGAGAAGTGGGTGGAGCCTGGATGGAAGCCCCTGAGGCCAACGTAACGGACTTCGAAGCTTAGGTTAATTGGAAGTGTTTTCCTGCTAAAGAGGCTTGCTTATTAATTGGTGACGAGCATTTTCTTTTTACACCGAAAAAAGGTATGGCTCCATCAGGTATTTTCATATATTTCTTTTTTAATCCTGGCTCTTCTTTTTGAAATTAAAAATGCAAGGCATTCACCCTAAACTTTCCTTTTGAAAATTCCAGGCTTGGGGCAGGGAATTTAAAGGCACTTAACACCGTCAGTAGCAGTCGTACACCCTTTTTCTTAGTTTTTATCTTCGTAAAATCCACATCCGGTGAAAGATACCATTGCCGGTACCGTTTAACATCCTTTCTGTCGAAAATGATTTCACCATTATCATCTTTACCGATATTTTCCCTTGCGCCAAACATTCCTTCTGCGCCATACCCTATTGCAAGCGCCAACCAGGGAGGTAGGTTTGTTTTTGGAAAGAAGGACCGGAGATTTACACTTGCCCAATATGTTTGAGCATTGTAATCTTTTATAAATCGTTCGGCGAGTGTTTTACCAAAAATAGTATTAGCCCGGTTATTGAGTTCAGAAGCGCCGTAATTTGCTTTATGAAACGAAAATTTTATTTTTATCCGCTGGTCGTCCCAGGCAAGCTCCTGGGCAATTAATGTGCCGCTGCCTAAAATATTGGCGCCAAAATCGCCCCAGCTCCAGCCCCATTCAGTACTAAATCCATCCAACAATTCTATCACGGTTTGATAGGCAGCCCCACTCAGTCCTCCATACCAGATCCGTTTTTTTCTATCGATACCAGTCCAGCGCCACAATTCCATGCTGGTGCGGCTTTCAATATAGGCGCTGTAAAGGTGGCCTACTTTATCTACCTGGAGCCATTCTGCATTGTCGTCAAAAAAATGAAAATCGCTGCGGGGAAAATTGGCATACCATTCAGCATTTAGTCCGGCTAGTATTGCTGAGTAGCCAACGATATTGGAGATTGCCACAAATCGTACCCTTGACTTTACCTGGCGGGGAGTTAGCACGCCCCCAACCCTTCCCGATAAAAGACCGGGAACTTGTTCCGGGGAGTTACCCGACTGGTTCACATTGTTACTTCCTATTGATGGGTTGGTAAAGAATGATTGTGGACGAACGTTCAGGCTGGTATCCTGTTTTGCTTTGGAAACTGAATCCTGCGCAGGTAGCGTAAAACTGCAAATGGTTAGCAGGTAAATGCCCAAAAATATTCTGAAAGTACAATTCGATCCCGATACAAGATTGGGAGAGCCTGCCAATGAAGCTGATCTATGTACGAATGGTTGGCTCATAAAAAACAAATTTAGTACTATGTGCTTTATTATAAACGAAACAATTATTTTTGAGGACGTAAACAAAAACTATATGGACCAAAACATTCAACAAAAAATAGATAACTGGCTCTCCGGAAACTATGAGCAGTCTGTAAAGGATGAGATCATTCGGTTACAAAAAGATAGCCCGGATGAACTGGCCGATGCCTTCTATAAAAATTTAGAATTTGGCACAGGCGGTCTTAGGGGTATCATGGGTATTGGTACCAACCGTATCAACAAGTACACGATAGGTATGGCCACACAGGGATATGCCAATTATTTGAAGCAATGTTTTGGGGATGAAGTAAAGGTTGCAGTAGCGCACGATTGCCGCAACAATAGCCGCTTTTTTGCGGAAACGACGGCGAATGTTTTTGCTGCGAATGGTATTAAAGTTTTTTTGTTTGAAGCCCTGCGTCCTACACCTGAATTGAGTTTTGCCATCCGCTATTTAAAATGCCAGGGTGGGGTAGTTTGCACCGCATCTCATAACCCGAAAGAATATAACGGGTATAAAGCTTATTGGGATGATGGCGCACAAATGGTATCGCCGCATGATGAAAATGTGATTGTAGAAGTAGAAAAAATTGCTTCGGTAGATGATGTGAAATGGACTGGTGGTGAGGCAAACATTACAATTATTGGAAAAGACATAGATGACCGCTATTTGAATATGGTAACGGGATTGAGCGTATATCCTGAAGTATGTAAAGCACAGCATGATCTTAAAATAGTGTTTACACCCATTCATGGAACGGGCATTACCCTGGTGCCACAAGTGCTGGCAAAATTTGGATTTGATAATGTTCACATTGTAGAAGCTCAAAGTACGCCTGATGGTAATTTCCCGACTGTAATTTATCCTAACCCGGAAGAAAAGGAAGCCATGAGCATTGGGCTAAAAATGGCCCGGGAACTGGATGCTGATATTTTATTGGGTACCGATCCTGACAGCGATCGTGTAGGCATCGGCGTTAAAAACAACGAGGGCGAATGGGTGCTGATGAATGGTAACCAGACCGCCGTGCTTGCTTTCAATTATATGATAGAAGCAAGAAAAACTAAAGGTATTTCGCAACCCAACGATATGGTAGTTAAAACCATTGTAACAACTGAAATGATTGATACTATTGCTAAAGCAAATAATATCAACTGCTACAATGTATTAACTGGTTTTAAATGGATTGCGGCGTTAATTAAAGAAAAGGAGGGCAAAGAAAAATACATCATTGGTGGTGAAGAAAGTTTTGGCCTGATGGTGGGAGACGAGGTAAGAGATAAGGATGCCATCAGCGCAGTTGCATTACTGTGCGAAATGGCCGCCTATGAAAAAAGCAAGGGCAGGAGCCTGTATGCAAAAATGATTGACCTGTATGTGGAATATGGCATGTATAAGGAAGACCTGATTAGTATCACCAAAAAGGGAATGAATGGTGCTGCTGAAATTGCCGCTATGATGCAGGGCTACCGGGATAATCCACCTGCAACTATTGATGGGGTGGCGGTGTCTGAATTATTGGATTATGATTTGCAGTTGGGTAAAAATTTACAAACCGGTGAAAGCTGGAAAATAAATCTGCCGAAGAGTAATGTGCTGCAATTTGTTTTAAATGATGGCACTAAAATATCAGCAAGGCCAAGTGGAACAGAACCTAAAATAAAATTTTATTTTACAGTGAATACCAAACTGGCGAACCCTGAAGGGTTTAAGGAAGCAGAAAAAGTCTGCAATGATAAAATTGCCCGGATTGTGAGTTCTATGGCTTTGAAATAAAAATAATCAATAATAAAAAAAATGCCAGTTTTCTTCTGGCATTTTTTTATTTAAGAAACTTTGAAAGAGTAAGGAGGTTTAAGTTAAGTGTAAAATGATTCTTATTGATCACACGAATTTTCTTCACGATCCGAGCTATCGGATTACAGGAATTGCAGATCAACGCTGTTTTTTATCATTGGCTATAAAATAAATTACATGCCAGCTTTTGGTTAACATACCGATAGGGATAATTTTAGTAAGAATAAAAGAGACCACCCGGAGGTCAACTTTTTACCCCGTAAGTAAAACCATTTATCTTAATATGCGCTGAATTTATAATTTTATATGTTATATCGTTGCCTGGTAATTTTTATTTTTACTGTATTTTATTTTAACATTTCCTGTTCTGCGCAAACGGGGGTAATTGAGTCTATCAAAAAAAAAATGCAGCTGGTAAAAACACCCGGAGAAAAGCTTTCGGTAATTTTTTCTTTATGCGGCCAGGGGTATTCCCTTCATCCTGATAGTTTGATGGTTTATGCAACAATGGGTAGAGCAATTGCTGAGGAGACAGGTAATTTGAATGACAAAGTGAAAGCAATGTATTTTGAATCTTTTGCGCTGACTAATAAAGGATTGATTGATTCCTCGCTTAATATCGCAAACCAATGCATAGCAGTTTTATCAGGGCCAATAAATGACCCTGTCTTGCTGGCAAATGTATACAATCAGAAAGGGCGATGCTTTATGCGGATGAATAAGTATAAAGAAGCTATTGAAATGGGGTATAAGGTAATCAATGGAGGAGAAAAAGCAAGTGATACCTTGCTACAAATGAAGGGCAAAACTTTAATTGGCTGGGCCTATCTTGAAATGGGGCAATCGAAAGATGCGCTGACCTGGCATTTAAAAGCTTTGCAAACGGCCAAAAGCCCTGCCATGCTGGAACAATACGGAATACTGTTTGCGAATCTTGCGCTTAATTATAGTGTCCTTGGCAAACTGGACTCAAGCCTGTATTTCATAGACAGAGCCATCAGTTATTCAGAAAAAAATGAAAACCTGTTTGCTTTATCTAACTCCCTCGCAATACAGGCACAGTTATTTGTAAGAGCGGGTAAAAGCAATCTTGCAGAAGCGCCTTTAAAAAAAATGGTATCCATCAGGAAATTAATTGGAGATCCTTTTTATATTATTTCGGATATGTCTCAGCTTAGTTTGTATTATGCGCACAACGGCCAACCTGAAAAGGGTATAGCGCTATGTTTTGAAGGCATTGAGATTGCTAGAAAATTCGGAATGGATACTAAACTATTTTTTTTGTATGGATCGTTGGCAGAAAATTATAAGGTTCTGGGCAACACTAAAAAATATGCCGAGGTGTTGGAAACAATTATTGCGTTAAAGGATTCGGTTTATCAAACTAATTCCGCAGAAGCCCTTGCAGAAATGCAAACAAGATATGAGTTACAGAAAAAGGAAAATTTAATCATTCTCCAGAAGCTTGATATTTCAAGGAAGAACTATCTGCTTTACGGCTCCCTGCTTTTTCTTTTTTTTGCTTCCCTATTAGCATGGATTTTATTTAGAGGATACAGGAACAATCAACAGGTAAGAATGGGAAAAATGCAGGAGGAAGAAAAGCAGTTGGCGGCCCATGCAATAATTTCTGCCGAAGAAAATGAGCGTAAGCGTATTGCAGCAGATTTGCATGATAATATTGGCGCTTATGCTACGGCAATTTCTGCCAATGTAGATGACTTAATGATGGCTGACAGGTCAGTTGATAAAACGATTCTTCTTACAATGAAGAATAATGCAGGGGAAATAATGTCTAATTTACGTGACACTATATGGATATTAAATAAGGATTATATACTCTTAACCAGTATCAGCGATCGTTTTAAAACATATACACAAAAATTCAGCGATTCTTATCCTGGAATTGAAATTGAGATACAGGAAAAAATCATTGATAACTTATCCTTATCTCCGCAAATAGCTTTAAATACCATTCGCATCATGCAGGAAGCATTTCACAATGCAGTTAAGCACAGTAAGGCTACTAAAATAACTATAGAAATTATAAGCAATGGGGGATTAAAAATATTGGTAAAAGATAACGGTAAAGGGATTAACCTGGATGAAGACTTTCATGGAAATGGGGTGCCTGGTATGCAGCAACGGGCTAAAAGAAATGGGTGGCAACTTTTAATCAGTACCATAGAACCTACAGGTACTATGGTAGCATTGATAAGCTGAATACTACAAAATGAGTATTGCAGGTTTTGCTTTATTTCTTCAACTTTAATCAATTCTATTATATGTCTATTCTTATTGCACTGGCCGAAGATAACGCGGTAAACCGGAATACCTTTTTAAATAAAATTCAGCATTTTACTGAGTTGGATATAGTATTTACCGCAGTAAATGGTCATGATTTTCTTGAACATTTGAAAGGCCTTCCACTTTACCAACAACCTGTTGTTGCATTTATTGATCTCGAGATGCCAGAAATGGAAGGGATACAAACCATACAAATTGCCAAAACCCTGTATTCACACATTAATTTTATTGTGTTGACAGTTTTTGATGATGAAGAGAAAATTTTTGAAGCTATCAGAGCTGGTGCGGCGGGGTATCTGTTAAAAGATGAAAATGCCGGTTCGATACGGAATGCCATTGCCAGTGTGCTGGAATATGGTGGTGCGCCAATGAGCCCTGCAATTGCCCGTAAGGCGCTGGCTATGTTAGCAAGGTCCGAACCCGGTGCGGTCAATTCACCTTTGGAAAAAGAAGTGGATTCTGTACTTACACAGCGGGAAAAGGAAATACTACAGCATACGATACATGGAGACGATGCAAAAAGAATTGCTGAACTTTTAAATATCAGCGTGTTAACTGTTCGAAAGCATATAGCAAATATTTATAGTCGGCTTCATGTAAATTCAAAAGCCCAGGTTATGCACCTTGCACATAAACGTAAATGGTTTGATTAATTGGATTCTGCTACAGTTTATTATACATCTTATGATTATCCTCAGAAAGGGTAGCCCGGTATAAGTGCTTTGAATTTGAGACTTCAATTTTTAAGTGGACTTCGGTAATGTAGTTTAGCTTCGGGCTGAATATTAACCACGAAGAAATTTTATTTTATCCTGCTGACCTTTTTACCAACTCTTAAGTTTTAAAAAATACCGGTAAAATATATTGCTGTTATATTACCAGGGATATTTTACGATATGGCTTTATTTGATATTAAATATGGCTTTATTTTCAATGTCAGGATTTTACTCCTGACATTTTTTTTACCTTGCGCTTAAATTAACAGGCAAGATTAAATCCGGGTGATCGAAGAGAAGCGTTTTTTGCAAATGGATTTCGGAAGCCGTTATAAAATTATTACAGAGCTGCATTTATGAGAAACTACGAAGACACATACCGCCACAAAGGGTTACGCAAAAAATTAATGGATATACTGCGTGACAAAGGCATAACCGATGAAAATGTGCTTGCAGCAATGAACAATATTCCAAGACATTTTTTTTTGGATAGTGCTTTTGATGAAATTGCTTACGAAGACCGGGCATTTCCCATCAGTGAAGGTCAAACGATTTCGCAGCCTTATACCGTTGCATACCAAACGCAGTTACTACAGGTAAAGCCCTATGATAAAATCCTGGAAATTGGCACGGGTAGTATTTACCAGGCAACTATACTGGCAGAAATGGGTGTAAAGGTTTTTACAATTGAACGGCAAAAAGTATTATTTGAAAAAACAAAAAGCTACATTTTTAAAAATAAATATCCGAATCTTAAATTCTTTTTTGGTGATGGGTACGAAGGCTTACCTACCTATGCACCTTTTGATAAAGTAATTATCACAGCCGCGGCACCTTTTATCCCTCCCAAACTGGTTGAACAATTAAAGCCTGATGGAAAAATGGTAATACCTGTAGATGAAGGAGAGCATCAACGCATGTTGCGTATTACTAAAAATGCGGATCGCACCACGAGTGAAGAAGCGTTTCAACATTTTTCTTTTGTGCCAATGCTTGCAGGAAGGAATGGATAAGTGTATATTCGAAAATTGGAAAATGAATGAATAAGAACAGGAGTAAATTTTTTGTGAAACTGTTATTTATTGGCCACAGCTTTAAATACTACTACCCGTTGGTACACTGAACACTTTTAATAAAAAATTGTCAACATAAAAGGCAAGACAGACTCAAGCATGAAATTATTTTCTAAGATCGCATTCATCTGTAATGTAAGTTTTGTGTTGTTTATTTTGCTGGGCTATGTGGAGATGCAAAATAAGAAGAATAAGATTGACGACAACATAATACCATTGCCTTTTGTTACCGGTATCCTGGTTATTTTGGGACAATTTGCAGTCTTTCTGAACCTGATATTCTGTTTGATTGCGATGATTCTTTTACTTTCAAAAAAAATGCAACAAATTCCCCGGTGGCTTGTAGTTTCTAACTATCTATTTTTGCTGGTTCAGTTATATTATTTTTTTATTTATTAAAAATAAAATGATACACAACATATTAAAAGATAAGCCTACTAAACTGTTCGTGATATTCACCGCTTTTTTTGTTGCCAATGCGTTAATTGCAGAGTGTATTGGTGGCAAGATATTTTCATTGGAAAAATCATTCGGATTGCCACCTTCTGATTTTACTTTGTTTGGCCAAAAGGGTTTGTCTTTTAACCTTACCTGTGGTGTATTGCTTTGGCCACTTGAGTTTATAATGACGGATATCGTAAATGAATATTATGGCCCAAAAGCAGTAAGAAGAATATCATATACTGCAGTAGCATTAATTACCTACGGGTTCATCATGTTTTATTTTGCAATGGGAGTGCCACCTGCCGATTTTTGGTATGGAACAGGTGTGCAGGATGGTATTCCGGATATGAGTAAAGCTTTCAATGCGGTTTTTGGACAGGGAATGTGGATCATACTCGGAAGCCTGGTGGCATTTTTAGTTAGCCAGGTTGTAGATGTTACGGTTTTTCATAAGATAAAGAGATATACCGGCGAAAAAAAAATATGGTTAAGGGCAACCGGATCCACGTTAATATCGCAGTTGGTAGATAGTTTTATTGTGTTGTTTATCGCATTTAAAATAGGAAAGGACTGGAGCTGGCAATTGGTTTTGGCTATTTGCCTGGTTAATTATGCGTATAAATTTACGATGGCTATTCTTCTCACTCCTGTAATTTACCTGGTTGAAAGCAGGATCGAAAAATATGTGGGGCATGAAACTGCAACTTCGATGAAACAGGCGGCTATGGGAAGAGAAAGCGTATAGTTTAAACTTCAATCCAGGTATGATCCGCCAATAGTTTCACAGGTGCCACAAATTTTTTATATGGCCCCGAACTTCCTCCATATTCTTTAGGGCTTATTAAAGAGAGTACATGAGATGTATCAGATTTTTCGTACAAAAAATAAGTATGCCCGATAACGGGTACAAAACTTAGTTTGGCTCCGTAAATAACCATACTAAGTTCTTTTCTCATTTGAATTTCCTGTGCCTGAATTGCCAGCAATTCTATTTGTTTGCGTATCTGGTTGAGCTGCATGTTGGTTTGTTCCTCCATTGCGGTGAGTGCCTTATGGCGAATTACACCCTCTTCAGTTGCTTTAATTACAGCACCGCTAACCGACGTAGAATAGGGGAGCACACTTAGTTGCTTATGATATATTTCAGTATTCGTATATGCCACCTCGTCAGACCTGCTTCCTATCTGGGTTATTTTTAAATAACCATTTGGCATAAGCTCATTCATTATGGTTATGACGGGGTTGCCTTTTTTCAAAAATTGTACTTCAAAATTCAAAGCATCAATAAAATTGGCTTTTACAGCATCGGCAATTTCTTTCTCGTCAAACGGTATTGCTTCTCCATCTGTATTTAAAGTATAGGAAGAGGCAAAGGCCTGATTTTCCAAAGTAACCCAGTTCATGCTTATAGCTATTTCTTTTTTACTTTGGGTGGCCTCTACTTTATAAATGCCCGACTTGGGGCGACTTCCAAATTCATAGGTTCCTTTTTCGGGAAACAATTGCCAGGATGCGATGAAATTATAAGCTTGTATCATGCTGCATTAAATTAAAAATGTTGAAGACCACTACAAAATATGAATCTGTTTTGTTTGTTTAATCATGAAAACAATCATTTAACATGGAATTTGTTACATGATAATCGATATGTATTCATAAAAAGTAAATTCAATACATGTGAAAGTGAATATGAATCAAACAATGTTCAAATCAATAATCAAAAATAACAAGGGTAGCGAAAATTAAGCTTTTAAACGGAATACGAATTGCTCATTAATTAATATTGATAAGGGTATTTTCATTAATTTAGTTAGTCTTATTAAAAAGAAAATGAAAACAATCGGATTAATTGGAGGCACATCATGGCATTCCACTATTGAGTACTACCGTATCATAAATGAAACGGTCAATAAGCGGGCTGGTAATAATACTTCTGCTAAAATCCTTCTTTATTCGGTTGATTTTGGTGAGATTGTTGTACTTACAGAAAAAGGAGATTGGGAGGGAATTGCAAAAATATTATGCGACGCAGCACAAAAGCTTGAACTGGCAGGGGCGGAGTGTATTTTATTGTGTGCAAATACAATGTATATAAATGCTGGGAAAGTTCAGGCTTCCATAAATATTCCTCTCATACATGTAGCAGATATTACTGTGCAGGCAATACAAGAGCAGCAATTAAGTGCCGTGCTTCTGTTAGGAACAAAGAATACCATGTTTGGAGGGTTTTATTTACAACGGCTTAGGCAGTATGGCATTGAAACATTCATTCCTGGTGGAAATTTGCCGGATATCATTAATTCAACTATTTACAATGAATTGGGAAAAGGTATCTTTTTACCCGAAACGAAAAAAATATATCTTGATATCATCGGAGACTTCGTTTCGCAGGGTGCCCTTGGAGTTATATTGGGATGCACAGAAATACCACTTTTGCTAAATCAGTCCGATTGCACCATTCCCTTATTTGACACCACGATGTTGCATGCAACAGCCGCCGTAGATTTTGCTGGTTGGTATTAGCTGGCTTTCTGTTTCAATTTCGTTTAAAATTTAATAAATTACAATTCTAAATTTAAGCAAGTGATGTTAAAACAGGTTCCACTGGTTGCTTTATCCATACTGGTGGTATTTCTTTTTAATACGCTGAATGCTGCCTCGCAGGAAGTTCCCGAACTCAAGGACACTTTTTTTTTATCTAAAAAGAAAGGGCTTTTAGGAAAGCTTGGAAAGAGTATTTCTGTTGATCCGCCGGGGGCTGATCCCATTAAAGCAGCTAACCCCTACCTGGTTCATTCAGGGAAAACCATTCGCTTTATTGCAATACTCAGTTTAGGTTTTGAAAGAAGTATTTATGATACAGGCCGGATAAAAAATACGTTCGGGGTAGTAGTCGCCAATGCATTTCATAAAAATACCCGGGAAAAAGTAATCACCAACAACCTCTTTTTCAAAGAAGGCAGTAAACTAAATCCATACCTGGTAGCCGATAACGAGCGCCATTTACGTGACCAGGTTTATATCCAGGATTCCCGGATATTGGTGGAAGCAGTACCTGGCAGCACAGATTTAGTGGATGTAATTGTAATTACAAAGGATGTTTTTTCAATCGGAGGGAATGTGAATATCAATGGGGTGGATAGGTTGAAAATAGGTGTAAAAGAAGAAAATGCCGGAGGCAGTGGTTCTAAAATTTCTGTGAGTACATTTTATGAAAGAGACCGGAAGCCCAATTTTGGATACGGAGCTGAGATAATTAAAAGAAATATTAAAGGTTCATTTATTAACTGGAGTATTGGTTTTCAAAATTACAAAAATGCGTTCAACAGTAACCGGGGTGAAGAGACTTATGTTTATACGCATTTCGAAAAACCACTCGTATCGCTATATATACCCTGGATAGGGGCCGCAGACTTTTCATTTAGTAAAACATCAAATGCATATTTGAAAGACTCTTTATATCAACGCGACTACAAGTATAGCTACTACAATGCAGACGTGTGGTATGGTTATAATTTTGGCAATAAAAAATTACTTACAGAGAATAATTCAAAACGAATAAGAGAGTTTCTGGCTATCAGGGGGTTTAAACAGCGTTTTAACCAATTACCATTAAGCAGCATTCAAAACTATGACTATCGTTATGCAGATGTTTCCGGTGTATTGCTTGCATTCAGTGTGTTTAGACAGGATTATTACCGTACCAGTTTTATTTATGGGTTTGGAAGGAATGAAGATGTTCCGGAAGGCTACAGCGCCTCTTTAATTGGAGGTTGGATTGATAAAGACAAACGAAAAAGATCTTATTACGGCATTGATGCCCAGCGCAGCCATTTCAATAAAAAGGGGTTTTATAGCTCCTATACTTTTAGGTTTGGAGGCAATAAATATGAAAATAAATGGGAGGATGTGGATTTGTTGATGGGCATAGAGCATTTTACCAGGTTAAAGAAAATAGGAGGTAAATGGCTCAATCGGAATTTTTATAGTGCATCTTTTACCAGGCAGATAAAACCCGTATTAAATCAACCATTATTTATCCGGAGTGCTTTTGGTCTTCCATATTATCATGATGATGGAACTTTATCCGCCGATTTCCGGGGAACTGTGAGAGGTGAGATGGTGTTTTTTAATATGCAAAAATTCTGGGGTTTTAGAACGGCCCCATTTATATTCGGTGATATGTGTGTAATTAAACCAATTGACCAATCATTCAATAAAAGCGAATTGTATAGTGGGTTGGGTGGTGGGATGCGCACCCGCAACGAAAACCTGGTTTTTGGAACAATTGAATTGAGGGGGTATGTTTTTCCCCGGCCCGTTGGAATAATGAAAGGGTATAAAATTGAATTGAATACCAGCATTAGGTTTAAATACAATAATAGTTTTATACGTAAGCCGGATATTGTTGTGCCAAATTAAACCAGTATAGTGTAAAAATAAAATAATTTTTATCGTCAATTAAGCATTATTTTGCAAATAAAATAGCCCTCCGGTAGAAACCGGAGGACTTTAACGATTGCTTGCTATATGAAATTCTTATTATATCTTTTAACTGAAACATTCAGTTTTTTCATTTGCACTTAAATTTGTGCGCTGCTAACGATTGATAGCTACTTTAACGATTGCATGCTTTGTGGATTATTTGCATATCTTTCTGATACAAAAGTAAGGTGTGCTACCATAGCCTCGTATTCAATTTATGAGTGTTTTCATTATGCTAAAAGTTGATTTTTATAGTTAAATCCTCTTCGGCACTACTTATAGAAAAAAAAAATAATGATGCCCACCCGATTTACAGATACTTTATTTCAACTAATTAAAACACTTGAGAAGGCAGAAAAGAGAAATTTTAAGCTATATATTAAAAGAAGTTCAGGTAATGAAGATTTAAAAATCATCGAATTGTTCGATGCATTGGATAAACTGCACGAATATGATGAAGCTATACTACTGAAAAGACTCACCTCGATCCGAAAACCACAATTGTCCAATACCAAAGTTCATTTATACAAACAATTACTTGCCAGTCTGAGGATATTAAAAAGTACCGACAGCATCGACATGCAGTTAAATGAACAACTGGATCATGCCCGTATTTTTTACAATAAGGGCCTCTATTTACAAAGCCTGAAAATACTGGAGAAGCTAAAGGAAATGGCTAAGCAACATAATAAGTTTAATTTTTTGACACAGGTAATTTCATGGGAAAAGAAAATTGAAACCTTGCATATTACCAGGAGTATGCAGGATAGGGGAGAACAATTATCGGCCGAAGCTTTGGAAGTGAACAGTCGCGTTGATATGGTAGCTAAGATGTCGAACCTTGCCTTGAGATTGTATAGTTGGTATATTAAAAATGGTCATGCCAGGAATGAAAAAGATGAAACGGGCGTAATTAATTTTTTGAAAAATAATTTGCCGGATAATGCGCATGAGCAAACAGGCTTTTACGAGAGATCGTATTTATACCAAAGCTATTGCTGGTATGCTTTTATTCGACAGGATTTTTTGATGTATTATCGCTATGCTCAAAAATGGATTGATATATTTCATGAGCAACCATTGATGATACGTGTAGAAACTGGTTATTACATAAAAGGTCTCCACAATTTATTAAATGCTCATTTTGATTTAAGAAATTATCAAAAATTTGAAACTGACCTGCAACATTTTATTAAGTTTTCCAAAACACCTGTAGCCAATCAACACGATAACCACCGGATACAGACCTTTGTTTACATTAATAGCGCTAAGATTAACCAGCATTTTATGTTGGGAACTTTTTCCGAAGGTTTAAAAGAGGTTCCGGCGATTGAGGAGAAATTAGTAGAATATGCCCTTTATATAGACAGCCACCGGCTATTGGTATTCAATTACAAAATTGCTTCGCTATATTTTGGCAACGGCAATTTCGATATTTCTATCGATTACCTGCAAAAAATCATCAATGGTAGCGATGGTATCAGGAATGATCTCCAATGTTACGCCAGGTTAATGCACCTGATGGCACATTATGAATTGGGGAATTTCGAAATTATTGAATCGCTGATAAGATCGGTTTATCGTTTTATGGCCAAGATGGAAAACCTAACTATAGTGGAGGAGGAGATGTTTAAGTTTTTGCGGAATTCATTTCATGTGCATCGTCAAAAATTAAAACCTGAGTTACAAAAATTCCTGGTTAATCTGAAGAAATTAGAAAAAAACCGTTTTCAAACCCGTTCTTTCGCTTACCTGGATATCATATCATGGGTGGAAAGTAAAGTATTGGAAAAGCCAATGAGCTTGATAATTAGGGAAAAATACCTCGAAGGAAAAGTAAGGAGATATTAAATATTTATACTGGTTGCTTAAATTAAGGATGATAATTTAGAGGACTATATCCAAATTTCAGTTAAACATACCTCGTTAGAATATAGTCTATTTAAAATATTTTATTCCAGTAATCAGTGAATTTCTATTTAAAAGTTAAACATTAATGTGTTGTCATGGCTAAAGGGGCATTTGCTCCCG